>Ga0307513_10013224_pt1 | contig 10130 bp, 10 predicted proteins | sample 15_EM_MG_FD_202174 | JGI IMG/M metagenome (GOLD analysis project Ga0307513, IMG submission 202174) | Populus trichocarpa ectomycorrhiza microbial communities from riparian zone in the Pacific Northwest, United States - 15_EM | ecosystem: Host-associated > Plants > Roots > Unclassified | place...
AAGAAGGCCACCGAGTTCTACGTCAAGCTGGTCAAGGAGCACGGTGAGTCCGGCGCCCCGCAGGCCGGGTTCACCGAGTGCCTGAACGCGCTCAGCCAGAAGAAGGTCGCGATGTGGTACGACGCGACCAGCGCCGCCGGCTCCCTGGAGGACCCCGCCTCCAGCAAGATCGCCGGCAGCGTCGGCTACGCGTACGCGCCGACCGTCGAGACGGACAGCAGCGGCTGGCTGTGGGCCTGGTCGTGGGCCATGCCGAAGACCACGAAGAACGCCGACGCCGCCTCGCAGTTCATGCTGTGGGCGTCCAGCAAGAAGTACGAGAACCTCGTCGGTAGCAAGCTCGGCTGGGCGCGTGTCCCGGCGGGCAAGCGGGCCAGCACGTACGAGATCCCGCAGTACAAGAAGGCCGCCGCCTCCTTCGGTGACATCACGCTGAAGTCCATCGAGGGCGCCGACCCGGCGAACCCGGGCGTCCAGCCCCGGCCGACCGTGGGCATCCAGTACGTGGCCATCCCCGAGTTCCAGGACCTCGGGACCAAGGTGACGCAGGAGATCTCGGCCGCCATCGCCGGCAAGACCAGCGTGGACAAGGCCCTCGACGACGGGCAGAAGCTCGCCGAGGACGTCGCCAAGACCTACCAGAAGTGACCTTCAGCGCCCGGCCAGCCCTGACACCGGCCGGGCGCCGCTTCCCCGAACCCCGGCCGTCACCGGCGGAGGAAAGTTCTCATGACCACGCTCACCGCACCCCCCAAGACAGCTCCCCCACCCGTCCGTCCCCGGAAGTCCCCGGGCTCGGCGGCCAAGTGGAAGCGGCGCGTTCCGCTGCTGCCCGCGCTGATCTTCACCATCGTCGTCACGCAGCTGCCGTTCGTGGCCACGCTGATCATCTCCACCTTCCAGTGGAACATCCTCAAGCCGGGCGAGCGCCACTTCGTCGGCCTGTCCAACTTCTCGTTCGTCTTCACCGACGAGCGGCTGCGCACGGCGGTCCTCAACACCGTCGTCCTCACCGCGTCGGTGGTGGTCATCAGCGTGATCCTCGGGCTCGGACTCGCGATGCTGCTCGACCGCCGGTTCGTGGGCCGGGGACTGGCGCGCACCCTGCTCATCGCCCCGTTCCTGGTCATGCCGGTCGCGGCGGCGCTGCTGTGGAAGCACGCCATCTACAACCCCGACTACGGCTTGCTCAACGGCACCCTGAACGCCGTGTACCGGTTCTTCGGAGCGGACAACGGCCCCACGGTCGACTGGATCTCCTCCTATCCGATGCCCGCCGTCGTGGTGTCGCTGGTGTGGCAGTGGACGCCGTTCATGATGCTGATCCTGCTGGCCGGGCTCCAGGCGCAGCCCGGTGACGTCCTGGAGGCGGCCCGCATGGACGGGGCCTCCGCGCTCCAGACCTTCCGCCACATCACGCTGCCGCATCTGCGCCAGTACATCGAGCTGGGTGTCCTGCTCGGCACGATCTACGTCGTGCAGACCTTCGACGCGGTCTTCACCATCACCCAGGGCGGTCCGGGCTCCCAGACGACCAACCTGCCGTACGAGATCTACCTGACCATGTTCCGCAAGTACGAGTACGGCGAGGCAGCCGCCGCCGGTGTCGTCGTCGTCCTCGGCGCGTTCGTCATCGCGACCTTCGCGCTGCGGACCATCGCGTCGCTGTTCCGCGAGGAGACATCCCGATGACCCACGCAGCAGTCGCCGCCCCCGGCGGCAGGTTCAGGAAGCTCCTCCGTGGCAAGGACGACCCCAACTCCCCGCGTCTGTCGCCGCTGTGGACGTTCGTCGCCTGGCTGGCCACGCTGGCGTTCTTCGCGCCGGTGGCGTGGATGGTGCTGACCTCCTTCCATCAGGAGGCGGACGCGGCGACCAACCCGCCGACCCCCTTCGCTCCGGTCACCTTCGACCAGTACAAGCTGCTGTTCAGCCGGGACATCACCCCCTTCCTCCTCAACTCGGCCATGGCCAGCATCCTTTCGACGGTGCTGGTGCTCGCCCTGGCGGTGCCGGCGGCGTACGCGCTGTCCATCAAGCCGGTCGAGAAGTGGACCGACGTGATGTTCTTCTTCCTGTCCACGAAGTTCCTCCCGGCCATCGCGGCCCTGCTGCCGGTGTACCTGATCGTCAAGGACGCCGGGATGCTCGACAACGTGTGGACGCTCGTCATCCTCTACACCGCCATGAACCTCCCGATCGCGGTGTGGATGATGCGCTCGTTCCTCGCCGAGGTCCCCAAGGAGATCCTGGAGGCGGCCGAGGTCGACGGCGCGGGCCTGCTCACCGTGCTGTGGCGGGTCGTCGCACCGGTCGCCATGCCGGGACTCGCGGCCACCTCGCTGATCTGCTTCATCTTCAGCTGGAACGAGTTCATGTTCGCCGTGAACCTCACCGCGACCCAGGCGTCGACCGCGCCGGTGTTCCTGGTCGGTTTCATCACCAACGAGGGTCTGTTCCTGGCCCGGCTGTGCGCGGCGGCCACCCTGGTGTCGCTGCCGGTCCTCATCGCCGGATTCGCCGCCCAGGACAAGCTCGTACGAGGTCTCTCCCTGGGAGCAGTCAAGTGAAGGCAGCCGTCATCACCCGGCCGGGCAGCGTCGAACTCGCCACCGTGGACGACCCCGCCCCCGGCCCGCGCGAGGTCGTCGTCGAGGTCGCGGCCACCGGAATCTGCGGCACCGATCTGCACATCCTCCAGGGGGAGTTCGCCCCGAAGCTGCCCATCATTCCGGGCCATGAGTTCGCCGGGGAGGTCGTCGCGGTCGGCTCCGGTGTCACCGAACTCGCCGTCGGGGCGCGGGTCGCGGTCGATCCGTCGCTGTACTGCTTCGAGTGCCACTACTGCCGCCTCGGCCACAACAACCTGTGCGAACGGTGGGCCGCCATCGGCGTCACCCACCCGGGCGCCGCCGCCGAGTTCACGGCCGCCCCCGTCGCCAACTGCACGGTCCTGCCCGACGGTGTGCGCACCGAGGACGCGGCTCTCGTCGAGCCGCTGTCCTGCGCCGTACGCGGTTACGACGTCCTGCGCAGCCGACTCGCCTCCCGCGTGCTCGTCTACGGCGCCGGAACGATGGGCCTGATGATGCTCCAGCTCGCCAAGGCGACCGGCGCCGCGAGCGTCGACGTCGTCGACATCAACGCCGAACGCCTGGCCACGGCACGGCAGTTGGGCTGCTCCGGCAGTGCCGTCTCGGCCGACGAACTCGACCGGCCGCCGTACGGCTGGGACCTGGTCGTCGACGCCACCGGCGACGCGCGGGCCATCCAGGACGCGCTCGGCCGGGTCGGCAAGGGCGGTACCTATCTACAGTTCGGGGTCGCCGACTACGCCACGCGGGCCACCATCGAGCCGTACAAGATCTACAACCAGGAGATCACGATCACCGGGTCGATGGCCGTCCTGCACAGCTTCGAACGCGCCGCCGATCTCTTCGCCACCGGGGTCATCGACCCGGACGTCTTCATCAGCGACCGGCTCCCGCTGGCCGCGTTCCCGGACGCGATCGCCCACTTCCAGGCCGGTGTCGGCCGCAAGATCCAGATCCAGCCCGGTCTCGCCTCCGCGTGAACACCCGAACCGAACGGACCCCCACCATGACCGAGCAGATCCGCCGCGTTCTCGTCCACTCCCTCGACGACATCAGCATCGAGCACGTGCCCGCGCCCGTGCCCGGGGACGACGAACTCCTCGTACGCACCACGGTCGTCGGTGTGTGCGGCTCCGACACGCATGCGGCGGCCGGGCACCATCCCTTCATCGACCTGCCCTACCGCCCCGGTCACGAGGCGGTGGGTGTCGTCGCCGCGGCGGGGACGGCGGCCGGGGACTTCGCGCCCGGCGAGCGGGTGATCATCGAGCCCAACCTGTACTGCGGCGCCTGCCCCCAGTGCCGTTCCGGCCGGTACAACATCTGCCAGGAACTGAAGGTCTTCGGCTGCCAGACGCCCGGCGCGATGACCGACCTGTTCACCATCCCGGCCGGCCGCGTCCACCGTGTCCCGGAGGGCATGACGGACATCGAGGCCGCCCTCGTCGAGCCGCTGGCCACTCCGGTGCACGCCGTGGCGAAGACCGGTGACCTCACCGGCCGTACGGTCGTCGTGCTGGGCGCCGGACCCATCGGGCTGCTCGTCCTCGCCGCCGCCCGGCACGCGGGCGCCGCGAGGATCGCCGTCACCGACCTGCTGGACGGCAAGCGGGAGCGGGCCCTGCGGCTCGGCGCCGACGCGGCCCTGCCCGCCGACGCCACCGACCTGGCCGAGCGGGCCCACGGGGCGCTCGGCGGACCGGCCGACGTGGTCTTCGACTGCGTGGCGCGCGAGCAGTCGATGGCCCAGGCCATCGACCTGGTCGCCAAGGGCGGCACGGTCATCGTCGTCGGTGTCGGGGCCGCGGGGTCCACCCCCGTCCGCCTCGACCTGGTCCAGGACCGGGAGATCCGTATCGAGGGCACCCTGATGTACACCGGTGACGACTACCGCACCGCGATGTCCCTGATCTCGTCCGGCGCCGTCGACACCGCCGAGATCGTCACCGCCACCTACCCGCTGGAGGACGCCGCCAAGGCGTTCGCCGCGTCCGTCGACCCCGAACAGGTCAAGGTGCTGGTCACCGTGGGAGGTGCCTAGGCCCGGAGGGCGGACGGAACCCGGCTCCCACCGGGCCGTGTGGGAAACTGCCAGATCGGAGCGACCGGGAAGGAGGGGCGCCGTGACCGCGCGTACCCGACTGTCACAGGCGGCCGTCGAGGAGCGGCGGCAGGCCGTGCTGCGGTATGTCGCCGAACACGACGAGACCCGTATCGACGACCTCGCCCGGCACTTCGACGTCAGTCTGATGACGATGCACCGGGACCTGGACGACCTCGCCGGGCGTCATCTGCTGCGCAAGGAGCGCGGGCGGGCCGTCGCCTTCCCCGCGCTCACCATGGAGACGGCCACCCGCTTCCGGGAGAACAGCGCCCTCGCGGCCAAGAACGCGCTGTGCGCGGCCGTCGCCGACCGGATCAGGCCGGGCAGCACGGTGCTCATGGACGACTCGACGACCCTGTTCCCCCTGGTCCCGGCGCTGGCCGAGCTGGACCAGCTGAACATCGTCACCAACTCCGTCGGCCTCGCGCAGCGCCTCGGTGCCGCGCCGGGCGTGAGTGTCACGTTGCTCGGAGGTCACTACCGCGGCGACTTCAACTCCTGCACCGGTCCCTCCGTCACCCGCGCCCTGTCCCTGATCCGGGCCGACCTCGCCCTGATGTCCGCCACCGCCGTCCTGGACGGCCGGCTCTTCCACCCCCTGAGCGACTACGTCGAGGTGAAGCTGGCCATGCTCGCCTCCGCCGACCAGGCGCTGCTCCTGGTGGACCACTCCAAGTTCGGCAAGACCGCCACGTACGCGTACGGCACCGTGGCCGACTACCACTCCGTCATCACCGACACCGGCACCCCTCCGGGGGAACTCGCGGCCATGCGCGATCTCGGCGCGCCCGTCGAGACGGTCGAACCGGAAGAGCCCGCCCTGTGATCCACACCCTGTTCGAAACGCCGACCGCCTACCGCCCCAGTGACGCCGAGATGGCCGCGCCGGTGCCCCCGGTCAAGGCGGTGCTGTTCGACTTCAGCAACACCATTTTCCACATGATCGACCTGGAGTCGTGGCTGCACCGGGTCGGCGCCGCCACGGGCCGTCTCGCCGTGCTGGACGCGCCGGGTGCGGTGGCGGAGATCTCCGACCAGCTGCGGGCCGCCTTCCGGCTGCCCTCCGTCGTCGCCCTCCAGGAGGGCCGGGATCTCTCCTTCGACCAGCACCGCCGTGCCATGTGGGGCTGGTGGGAGCGGGTGGACTTCCTGCGCGGCGCGGAGGAGGCGGCCTACCGGGAACTCACCGCCCCGGACGCCTGGGTCCCGTACCCCGACACCGAACCGGTGCTGCGTGCCCTGCGCGAGCGCGGGCTGCGCGTCGCCGTCGTGAGCGACTTCGCCTGGGATCCGCGCATCCACCTCGCCCACCACGGGCTGGACGGCCTGATCGACACCTGCGTCGTCTCGTACGAGCAGGGTCGCGAGAAGCCCGATCCGCAGCTGTTCCTGAAGGCCTGCGCCGACCTGGGCGCCGACCCGCGCGCCACTCTCATGGTCGGCGACAACCCGGTCCGTGACGGCGGCGCGGCGGCCTGCGGGCTGCGCACCTACATCCTCCCGGCCGAGCACCGCACCGGTGAACGCGGCCTGGCGGACGTGCTGCGGCTCGTGGACTGACGGGCAGGGGCGGCATCCGAAGGCGGGCCGATCACCGTCCTGGCAGGATGGCGGCATGGAACGTGTGCTTGGCATCGGTGGACATTTCATGCGGGCGGCCGACCCGGTGGCCCTGAGTGCGTGGTACCGCGACTGTCTGGGCCTGGACGCCGACGAGAACGGTCTGTGGCAGCAGGCGGCCGGGCCGACGGTCTTCGCGGCGTTCGAGGCGGACACCGACTACTTCGGGTCCCGCACCCAGCAGACCATGCTCAACTTCCGGGTCCGCGACCTGGACGCGATGCTCGCGCAACTGCGCGCCCAGGGAGCGGACGTAGCCGAGGAGACGCAAGATATGGAGGGTGTGGGTCGCTTCGGCTGGGTCACCGACCCCGAGGGCAACCGGGTAGAGCTGTGGCAGCCCGCCTGACCGCGTCCTCACGCGGGCGGTGACGGTCGGCCCTCCAGGACGTGGGTGCCCGAGGCGCAGCTCTCCCGCAGTTCGGCGAGTTCGGCGGCGGGCAGACTCCGGGCGGAGCCCCGCCGACTGTGGTCGAGCAGGGCCGACCCTGCCTTCAGCCAGCTCGGCACAGGATCCACGCCGATGAACTCCGCCAGGCGGGTCAGCTCTTCGGCGGGGCGGTCCAGGAGGTCCTCGTAGGCGAGGGCGGCGCGCCGGTCGGCGGGGAGCCGGGTGAGGAACTCCGTTCCCTCGGTGACGAGTTGGGACCACAGGGCGCCGAAGGTCCGCAGGGGGATGTCACGGTCGCGGACGAGGGCCGGGTCGAAGCGGTCGTCGAGCAGGGGTGCCAGGTCCGGGGGCAGCGCGCGGACGTGTTCGGGGGTCAGGTCGCCGAAGCTGGCGATGCCGGAGCGGGTCTTGATCTCGCGGAGCAAGGAGATCGTGCGGTATCCGGGATGGCGGCTCATGGACAGGGCGCAGTCCGGACCGTCGCGGAACATGTGCACGAACCTGGCCTCCGGAAAAGCCTCCCGCAGTCCCGGTGCCCAGCCGGTCGAGTAGCCCGAGCGCTCCACGACGGCGGTACGTCCGAAGCGGGCGCAGAGCAGGTCGAACAGGGCCCGGTGCTGCTCGGCGGCGGTGCGCCGCGGCCACTGGACCACCGCTGCGCCGAGTTCGTCGAGGAGTGCGTCCGGGTCGTCGGTGAGGTGGGGCAGCACCATGAGGGAGAGTGCGGGGATGCCGGTCGTGGTCTGTGGCGCGTATCTGCCGGGGCGGCTGGTGTGGAGGAACTCCGGCAGCGGCAGCCCGCTGCGGATCATCTGCTCGAAGTGCGGCGCGGGGTCGGAGAGCCCCTGCCAGAACTCCTCGCCGCCGACTTCGCCCCGGGGGAAGGACGCGTCGCCCACCGAGGCCATGAACTCGTTCAGGCTCAGCACGTCCGGGTGGGAGTTGAGGATGCGGGACAGGGCCGTGGAGCCGCTGCGGCCCGTACCGAAGACGAAGGTCAGAGAACGCATGATCCCCTTTCGACTGGTGGATTTCGCGTGGTGGGCGGTGCGCGCTGTTCAACTCTGCCCGGCCCGACAGGTTGCGCACCCGTCCCATCGCTCGGGCGTACCCCGCGAGTTCAGAGGTAGCCGGGGAACGGCTGGACGCCCATGAGGACCGCGCCCGCGCCGTCGTACATGCCCTCCTGGAGGAAGGCGTGCTGCGGTACGACCGAGGCGTCGCGCAGGTGGCGCTGGAGGGGGCTGTCGGCGGCGACGGCGTCGATGCCGCCGAGCTGGTAGGCGGCCCGGACGACCTCGAAGGCGGTCCTGGCGAGGTGCGCGGAGGCCAGACGCAGCGTGCTCGCCTGGTCCGCGGTGGCGGGGTCGCCCGCCCGGACCGTCGCCCACGCCTCCTCCGTGGCCTCGTAGAAGAAGGCGCGTGCGGACCGGAGTTGGGCCTCCGCCCGGCCGACCGCGATGCGGTAGATGGCGCGTTCGGCGGGTTTGGGGGCGCCGGTCCAGCCGGACCGGCCGCCCTGCGCGATGACGTGGTCGAGGGCGGCGCGGGCGACACCGAGGCCGACGACGGCCAGGACCTGGGAGGCGTAGGGGACGGTCGGGTAGCGGTAGAGGGGTTCGTCGACGGTGGCGGCGCTGCCACGGACGAACGTCCACTCCTCGGGTACGAGGGCCCCGTCGACGACCAGATCGTGGCTGCCGGTGCCCCGCAGACCGATGACGTCCCAGTTCTCGGCGATCTTCACCCGGTCAGGTCGCAGTACGGCGGTGAGGGGCCGTCCGGCCTTGTCCGAACCGGCCTTGATGCCGACGCCGAGGACGTCCGCGCCCAGGCAGCCGCTGGCGAACCTCCACCGGCCCGAGACCCGGTAGCCGCCCTCGACGCGCTCAGCCGGTTGTACGGGGAACAGGCCGCCCGCGAAGGCGACATCGGGTCCGTCGGCGTACAACTCGGCCTGGGTGTCGAGCGGTAGCGCGGCGAGGTAGACCAGGGCGGAGCCGAAGCCGGCGACCCAGCCGGCCGAGCCGTCGACGACCGATATCCGCTCGATGACGCGGAGGAACTCCGCGGGCGGAAGGGCATCTCCGCCGAAGCGCCGCGGCGCGCTCGCCCGATAGATTCCCGCGTCCTTGAACACCGCGATCACATCGCGCGGAACGTGCCGTCTCTCCTCGAACTCGGCCCGCCGCTCCTCGACCACGGCCAGCACCCGGTCCAGCCGCGACCCCGAGGAATCCGGCGCCTGTGTCATGAGAACAATCCCCTCGCATCGCGCTGCCGGGACGCCGAGTGCGTCACCTGTTCGTCAACACGCGACTCGACCGCGTTCGGTGGAGCCCGATCAAGGGTTCGAGGGTGCAAACACCGCAAGGCACCACATCCGGATTCCCCGGATCCTCGTCCGCTCGGCGGTCTACCGTACAGACATGCCGCGCTGCCCGCCGCGGTCGGACGAGGAGGAATCCCGTGTCATCGCCCTGTGACCCCCAGTACGCTCCCGCCGGCGACGTGGGCGCGGCGCTCATGGTGGTCGACTCCCGGCTCAAAGCGATCCACGACGGCAAGACCGACACCGATCCGGAACAGCAGAAGCTGGTCGCCCAGTACGCCGCGACCTTGGGTCCCAAGGGAGTCGACGCACTCGTGGACGGTGCGTGCACTCTCATCTACATGTTCATGGAGTGGCTGAGGAAGACCCACGAGGACCACGACAAGGACGTCATCGAGTACGTCGTGCCCACCCTCGTGGCCACGATGCGCATGATGCCCAAGACCTTCCGTCCCGAGGTCATCCCCACCATGACCGGCCTGGTCGTCGCCGCGGGCACCGGCCTGAGCCCCAACCTGTGGCGTGCGCAGTACGGGCGTTGGACCGACGCCGAGATGAATCCCCTGGAGGCCACGGTGGTCCTGGTCGCGGAGCACATCAACCGGATCGCCGACGACCACGACTTCGCCACCCGTCTGATCACCGACGCGCTGGCCAGGGCGGACGAGGACCAGGACTGACGTACGGCAGGTGCGCGGGACCGGCCGCGCCCGTTCAGGTGTGCCAGTGGTAGCGCCGCTCTGGGCGCCCCGTCTGTCCGTAGCGCAGGGTCACCACCGCCTGGCCCGTGACGCTGAGGTACTCGAGGTAGCGGCGTGCGCTGACGCGTGAGATGCCCACCCTGGTCGCGCACTCGGCGGCGGACAGGGTTCCGTCGGCCGTGCGCAGGGCTCGTTGGACGAGTTCCGCGGTCTCCACGCTCATGCCCTTCGGCAGTGTGGGCGTCACCGTCGGCGCCGCCACCCGTCCCAGTGCGCGGTCCACGTCGGCCTGTCCGCTGACCGTCGCGGCACGCAGATTGCCGCGCCGCGCGCTGTAGCGTTCCAGCCGGTCCTTGAGGTCCTCGGCGTCGAAGGGCTTCAGGAGATA
>Ga0307513_10013225_pt1 | contig 10130 bp, 8 predicted proteins | sample 15_EM_MG_FD_202174 | JGI IMG/M metagenome (GOLD analysis project Ga0307513, IMG submission 202174) | Populus trichocarpa ectomycorrhiza microbial communities from riparian zone in the Pacific Northwest, United States - 15_EM | ecosystem: Host-associated > Plants > Roots > Unclassified | place...
GGAGCGTGGCGGCTATCTCATCAAGGCGCTGCAGGATGTGTTTCCTGAGCAGAAGCCGATCGATCGCACCTTCATCAACACCTGGGAGGATGAGCGCGTCGTCGATGCAGTCAAAAAGACGGGCCGCAAGAAGCTGATCATGGCCGCGCTTTGGACGGAGATTTGCCTGGCCATGCCAGCGATCCAGGCAGCCGGCGAAGGCTATGACGTCTACGCGGTTACCGACGCATCCGGCGGCGTGAGCGCCGAAGCCCATGAGATGGCCGTGCGCCGGATGGTACAGGCTGGCGTCACCCCGATCACCTGGATGGCCGTCGCCGGTGAGTTGCAGAGGGATTGGGCGCGCGAGGACACGGCGCAAAAGCTCGGGGAGATGCTGACCGCCCATGGCGGGGGAACCGGCATCGCCTTCGCCTGGGAACTCCAGCTGCTTGCCCACAAATCCACCAAATGAAGCCTCGGCGTGTCCGAAACGACCAATCCTGGCGATACAGGCAGGCATTCACCATCCAGAGGACTTCTCCATGACCATAGGCATCATCGGAGCCGGCAATATTGGTGGGGCATTCGCAAGATTGCTCGCGCGCGCCGGCCTTCAGGCGACCATCGCAAACAGCCGGGGACCGGCCTCGCTGCAACATGTCATTGACCCGCTGGCGCCTTACATCACGGCCGGCACGCGCGAGGAGGTCGCGAGCAAGGATATCGTGCTCATCGCCGTCAATTGGACCAAACTGCCGGCCGCAATAGCGGGGCTGTCGTGGGGCAATCGCATCGTGATCGATGCGAACAATCCAATTGAAGCGCCCTTGTTCAAGCCCATCGATCTCAAGGACCGCGCGTCGAGCGAGATCGTTGCCGATCTCGTCCCCGGCGCCCGCATCGTCAAGGCTTTCAACCATCTGCGCGCGGACATCCTCGTCGGCGATCCCCGCGCGGAAGGCGGACGTCGTGTGCTGTTCTACTCCGGCGATGACGCCGATGCGAAGGTTGAGGTTGGCGCATTGATCGAGCGCCTTGGTTTCTTTGGTCTCGACCTTGGCGTGCTCGCTATCGGTGCGCGGTTGGCGCAGTTTCCTGGTGGCCCTCTCGCATTGCATAACCTTGTTAAATACGATTAAAGCGTTTCATCACGAAGCAGAGTTTCCAAAGGCCAAGTCCCCGCGAAAGCGGGGATCGCCTTCCCGGTTTTGGAAACTCTGCTTGGGTGATCTGAACCGAAATCGAGAGCGTGCAAAGCGCCTGTCATTGGTGTGTGTGTGAGCATCGCCGGATCGACTGATGCTTGCGCAATCAGGCGCTCTGCTTGCCCATCGACGCGATCTACGCGCGCGCCGAATCGTCCCAACCGTTGCTCATCGGCGGTCTTCGTCCCAGCGGCCAGTGGCCGGCCGGTCATTTGGCTGGGCGAGGCGGAAAGATCGATCAGAACGGCGACCAATCGTCCTTCTTCGCTGCCCGGTCCTTCGCCGTCAGCACGTTGGTGTTCACCGCATGGTCCAGCGCCTTGATATCGAACAGCCCCGGTACAGTCAGATCCAGGCTTCGCTCGACCTGTTTCCAGACCATGTCGCGCGTTTTGGGATCATCGGCGACCGCTTGCAGCGTTGGATGCAGTTTGGCATCGACCTCCTGCGACGGGCCGTGGATCGCCTTGAACAGCGTCGTTTCATCGGTCTCGCCGCGATGGTTTTGCAGCAATTCCATGGTCTTGCCGTCATAGACATAGAGGAAGGTGAGCGCATGCACCTGATGCACGTAGCCGAACAGCTCATTGCCCATCTCAAGAACGCCGAGCCCGCCGACATACTGGTTGGTCGAGCCAACCTGGCTGGCATTCCCAGCGATCAGCAGGATGTAATCGCAGCCTGACGATGTGGTCAGCTTCTGGATCAGCGCCTTGCGCTCGCCGTCGCGGTCGCGGAAAAGGCCACCCTCAGTCCGCAGCGGCGCATAGGTCTCGATCTTCGTTGGGATGTGTTTGACGTTGAAATTCGCCGAAAGGATCGCCTTGGTCTTGTCGAAAATGGCCTGATCCAGCTTCCATTGAGGAACGGCAACGGTGCTGGCTTCATTGCCGAAGACGGTCATGCCAATTTTCTTCAGATAAAACTCATGCGCGACTTCCGAAATGACGCATACCGTTTTCTTGCCTGTTGTCGGCGCCGTTTTCGGCTTCGCCGCCGCCTCGCCGACCGTCAGAGCACCAGCGGCCAGCGCCAACGCGATCAACACCCCAACGCTCTTCATATTGCCCCCATCGCCGGAATCGGCAGTTCTCGCCCCGCAGCCGCTTTGGCACGGAAAACAGCGGGAAGCAAGAATAGCCCCCAGCATAAGTCAGCCGAATTCCCCGATAATCCCCAACATCGGCCCAGATGATAGTTGAACGCTGCCCTCACCATCAAAACAAGAACAGCATTTCGTCGGTTGAAGGGATCGGCCAATTCGCACGCGGTAGGAGGGACGACGGCTGCGAGGCATGCCTTGGCCAAGGTCGAGGTGGCCCCTGGGATGTAGCCTACCCCAGGGGCCGAGTGCCGTGATTTTCTCTGCGTCCCGGCGTTTAATGCATCGCGTCAGATTGATGTCCGCCGCCATTCCAATTTGACTATCCCGGCATAGCAATGGCGCCGGGAGGTGGCCTCGAACCACCAACTGCGGACTGGTGTGCGATGCACCTCGATGGACGCAGCGCGGCAATGCTCAAGCTGGGGTAAGAATCTGATCTTGAGAGCCGCCGGTTTCTCCAGCCCGTCTACCAGTTTCGGCACCTCCCCGCAGATTGGTGGGGAGGGCAGGATTCGAACCTGCAATGGCTCACTTCAGTTTTACCGTCAGGTTGAGTTTCTCGTTATGGCGCTTCCGGCAAAACCCTGCCTTCAGCGCCATGTGTTCCTATTCGCCCTCGCCAAACAGATAGCCGAATACGCGGGCGCCGATTTCGGGCTTGGCCGTGACCGGCGCGCTGTTGGCGCGCTCACGGGCGGCCTTGATCGCATCGAGCATCTTTTCCACGCGCGTCGCCAGCTTCTTCTTTTCTGACTTCGGCAGGCTGCCGGACTGCTTCACCATGGTCCAGAACCCGACGATGACGTCGTCGGTGATGAGCTGCGTCTGAGCCGGATGCTTGTCCGTTGCATCATAGAGCACGATAGGGCGCTGGGTCTTCTTGGTGCGGTGCGTCTGGACCGGATCGGACTTGTACAATCCCGAATTGGCGTCGAAGCCCCATGCTTCCGCCTCATCCAGAACCGGCAACGCAAGAATGAACGTGCGCAGATCGGTGAGCTGCTTTTCCAGGAAGAGCAGCGTCGTGACGGGAAGCTCGGGAAGCAGTTCGACACCATCGACCACAACCGGAGCCTTTGCCGTGCAGTTGGCGAGATCCTTCTGCGCGGTCAGGTCATACAGTTCCGTCTGGCTGAGCTTGACCGCTGCCAGCAATTCCTTGACGGTATTCTGTACGCGCTTGGTCTCGCCGGGCAGATCCTCGCCGTCTTCGTCCCGCTTCTGGTAAGCGCGGGACATGCCGGCAAAAAGCTCCGCCTTCTGGATCAGCTTGTGGTATTCCGTGAGCGCTCCATAGGCTCGCGCCTTGACGCCTTTTTCGACGGCGATCAATTCGTGCAATTTCGTTTCGGTCATAGTCGGGGCCCCCACATTCCCCGCTTCTTGTTTATTCTTGTAGGCGATAGCTCAGAGCGCGATGTTTCTGGCGGCGTTCCGGCACCAAGCTTCCCGATCCTTGCCCGAAATCCGCTGCATATATGTCGCCAGAGGACATAATCTTCGATCTTGCCAGAAAGGTGGCGGCGCGTAAGAACATCGGAGCGCTGGCGCATAGCCACTCCAATACTGCGCAAACGGTTTAGCCAGGCATCTCCAGCCATGGCGGATCGCTCAGCCGCGCGATGATCCAGTCGCTGAAAGCGCGCGTCTTGCTTGCCATGCTCGTGCCGGAGGGCGTCACCACATAAATCGCTCCTTCGTCGGCCACGCGCCATTCGGGCAGAACCTCGACGAGGCGGCCGTCTCGCAAGGCGCGCCCCACCAGCCAATCCGTGCCGAGGAAAATGCCAAGCCCGGAAACGGCCGCCTCGACGAGCACCTCGGCGTCATCGGAGGTAAACGGTCCCGAAACCCTTACCCGGCGCGTGACGCGATGAGCGGTCATCTCCCACCGGTCGCTGTTGGCGAGATTGCTGAAGATCAGGCAGGGATAGGCTGCGAGATCTTCGGGACGTGTCGGCGTGCCGGTTCGGGCAAGGAAGGCAGGCGAGGCGCATAACAGGCGCCGGCGTCCGCAGATCCGCCGGGCAACCAGCCGCGAGTCGCTGAGTTCGCCGAGACGAATGGCCAGATCGAAGCGCTCGCCGATGAGGTCGACGAAGCGGTTCGAGAATTCGGCCTCGATACTGATTTGCGGATGTTGTGCGAGGAACTCCGCCAGCAACGGCGCCAGCCAGATGCGGCCAAAGCTGCTCGGCAGCGCCAATCGCAGATGACCGTGCGGCGCACCCGTTGCGAAAGCAGCCGCCTCCCGGTCAGCCTCGTCGATGGCGCGCAGGATGCCTCGCGCACGCAAGAGATAGCCGCGCCCCGCCTCGGTCAGCGCCACCTTGCGCGTGGTCCGCTCAAGCAGCCGCACCCCAAGCCGCGCCTCCAATGACCGCAGCCGGCGGGACAGCAGCGTTGCATCCCGCCCGAGCCGCTGCGCCGCGCGCAAGAAGGATGATTCCTCCGCCACGGCGATGAAGGTGGCGATTTCCGCCAGGACAGGTCCTTCGAAAGATTGCTGCATATTTTGCATGAGTGTGCCGGAGAACGCGGCAATTATCTTCTCTGTGCCTCACAATATCCTGTCTCCACAAAGGAGACCAGCCATGCACATCATCGAACTCACTGCGCCATCCCTCGATGCCTTCCGCCATACTCAAACGGACGACCCCAGTCCCCGGCGGGGCGAAGCGCTCGTCCGGATGAAGGCCGCGACCCTGAACTTCATCGACATCGCCGTCGCGAGCGGTGCTTATCCGGGGCCATCCTTCCCGCTGGTGCCGGTGGCCGACGGCGCCGGTGAGGTGATAGCCGTCGGTGATGAGGTCGAAACGGTCAGGCCCGGCGATCGTGTGGCCATCCATCCGAAAGCATTTTGGCCGGCGGGCCGTGCCACCGCGCGCCAAGCCCATGCAATGCGCGGCGTGAACCTGCCGGGGGCCTTGCGTGAGCTAGCCGCCGTCGCGGCGGACACGCTGGTGCCGGTGCCCGATCATCTGTCCTGGGAACAGGCTGCCTCGCTGCCGATTGCCGCCACCACCGCCTGGAACGCTCTTGCCGCCGCCGATATCGGGCCCGCTTCCACCGTGGTGCTCTTGGGCACGGGCGGGGTGTCGATCATTGCCCTGCAACTCGCCAAGGCACGCGGCGCGCACGTGATCATCACCTCCTCATCGGACGAAAAACTCGCGCAGGCAAAGCTGCTCGGCGCGGACGAACTCATCAACTATCGCAAGACGCCGGCATGGCATCAGGCGGTCCTGGCTGTCACGGACGGCATAGGCGCGGAGCTGATTCTGGAAACAGCCGGCGCCGGCACCTTTGCCCAATCCATGGCCGCCGTCCGGCAGGGCGGCACGATCTTCACCATCGGCTTTGTCAGCGGCAATCGGCTTGAGCTGGACCTCATGCCGATCATCGTCAAGGCAATCCGCATCCTTGGAAACAACACCGGTTCGGCTGCGGACCTCGCCGAAGCAACCCGAGCGATCGCAGCGCACCGGATCGCCCCCGTGATCGACAAGGTCTACGCACTCAGCGAGCTGCGCGACGCCTATGCCGCGCTTGCCCAGGGGGGAGCGCATTTCGGCAAGCTGGCCATCAACGTTGCATTCTGAGTGTTGTGGCCAATCCGGTCCGCATCGTCCTCCACGCGGCCGCCCGTGACGCTGCGTTATGCGGTTTGGTTCACACATCTTACCAGTTGACCAAGCGCCCCGTTGGCGTAAGTTGGGGCGGGTTCTTTTCACCATAGGGCGACCGGTGCCGTTCCAGCCTGTCCAAAACCAGCGACTCTATGAGAAGGTTGCCGATCAGATCGGGCTTCTCATCGCGGCGGGCGAGTTCCAGTCCGGCGACCGCCTGCCGCCGGAGCGGGAGCTGGCGCGCAAGCTGGGCGTCAGCCGGCCGGTGCTGCGTGAGGCATTAGTGACGCTGGAGATCGCGGGGGCGGTCGAGGTGCGCGGTGGCGCGGGATGCTTCGTTATCGGCGCGCCGGGCACCACGCAGCCCCCCTTCGCCGATGGTGGTCCAAGCCCGTTCGAGGTGATCCACGCGCGCCGTGTCGTCGAGCATGAAACGGTGGGGCAAGCGGCGGAAAAGGCCGGGCCCGAGGATATCGCTGCGCTCAACGAAACCATCACCATCATGCGCGCCGACATCACCGCCGGCCGCGACACCCGCGAAGCCGACAAGCTGTTTCATGTCCGGCTGGCCGATATCGGCGGAAATTCGGTGCTGACCGGCATTGTCGGCGATCTCTGGGCACATATGACAGCCCCGGTCTTCAGCCAGCTCGGCATGCGCAGCGGCCTGCGCGGCACCGATACGCTGACGGTCACCGAGCATATACGCATCATCGACGCCGTAGCCGCGCATGATATCCAGGGCGCGCGCATTGCGATGGCCGAGCATCTCGGGCGCGTGTCCAGCGTGCTCCTGGAAGGTGTGAACGGCGAGGTTTGAAGAACGAGCAAAGAGCCGGCGCCGCACCTTTTAGCGCTCACAAGACCGGCAGCAGCGCAGTGATATGGGGAAACGAATTACTGACGTACTTAGGGAGGATGGAATGACAGTCAATAAAGTGTTCATGCAAGGTCTGGGAGCGCTCGCGCTCCTGATGGCCGCTCAGCCGGCCATGGCGCAGGTGAAGGAGGTGGAGGTCGTCCATTGGTGGACCTCCGGCGGCGAGGCGGCCGCGCTCAACGTGCTGAAGAGCAATCTGCAGAAGGAAGGCATCGCCTGGAAGGATACCCCGATCGCCGGCGGCGGCGGCACCCAGGCCATGACCGTGCTGCGCGCACGCGTCACGTCGGGCAGCATCCCGACCGCGGTGCAGATGCTCGGCTTCGACATTCTGGATTGGGCCGCGCTCGGTTCGCTCGGCGATCTGAACGACATCGCCGGCAAGGAGGGCTGGGACAAGGTCGTGCCGACGGCGTTGCAGAAATTCTCCAAATATGACGGCAAATGGGTTGCCGCGCCCGTCAACGTCCACTCGACCAACTGGGTCTGGGCGAACAAGGCCGTGCTCGACAAGCTTGGCGCGACGCCGCCCAAGAGCTGGGACGAATTCATCGCGGTGCTCGACAAGGCCAAGGCGGCCGGCATCACGCCGCTCGCCCATGGCGGCCAGCCCTGGCAGGATGCGACGCTCTTCGACAGCGTGCTGCTCTCGGTGGGCGGCGGCGATTTCTACAAGAAATCGATGATCGACCTCGACCAAGCCACGCTGAAATCCCCGCAGATGACGACGGCGTTCGAGCGGATGGCGAAACTGCGCACCTATCTCGACCCCAACTTCTCCGGCCGCGACTGGAACCTGGCTTCCGCCATGGTGATCAAGGGCGACGCCGCCTTCCAGATCATGGGTGACTGGGCCAAGGGCGAGTTCATCAACGCCGGCAAGAAGCCAGACACGGACTTCCTCTGCTTCCGCTTTCCCGGCACGCAGGGCTATGTGACCTTCAATTCCGACCAGTTCGTCATGTTCAAGGTCGGCGCCGACCGCAAGGACGCCCAGTCGAAGATGGCGCTCGCCGTCATGGACCCCGGCTTCCAGTCGGCATTCAACGTCGTCAAGGGCTCGGTTCCCGCGCGCACGGACGTTCCCAACGACGCGTTCGACGCTTGCGGCAAGAAGGGCATGGCCGATCTGAAGGAAGCCAACGCCTCGGGCAATCTCTTCGGCTCGATGGCTCACGGCCACGCCAACCCGGCCTCGGTGAAACAGGCGATGTACGACGTCATCACCAAGCACTTCAACGGCCAGCTCGACACGGCCAAGGCGCCGGACGAACTTGCGAAGGCGGTAGCAGCGGCGAAGTAGGCGTCCGCATTATGCTCCAGGTGGCTCCGCTGGTGAGGGGGGAATCCTCGCACCGGCGGAGCCCCGCATGTCCGCCGAAGGTGAATGACGGGATGGAAGCGTGATGCCTCATCAGCAGCATTCGTCATCCCCGCGAAAGCGGGGATCCAGTAATCACAGGCGCTCGCGATAAGCGCTGCGCTGCGGCGTACTCGGTCCCCGCTTTCGCGGGGATGACGAATGCGGTTGTGGCAGCCGCGCGCATGATTCCAGCCAGCAGATGCGACGAAGCCAAAATATGCCGGTTTTCCCATGACACTTGCTATCGACACCACAGCGCCGCGCATCCGCACCGCCTCGGTCGGCGATCGCTTGCGCGATTTCCTGCCGCGCGTCGTGCTGGCGCCGTCCTTTGCGCTGGTGCTGTTCTTCGTCTACGGCTTCATCCTTTGGACGATCTGGCTGTCGTTCACCAATTCGCGGATGATGCCGGTCTACGAGATCGTCGGTTTCGACAGCTATGCCCGCCTGTTCGCGCAGCCGAACTGGTATGTCGCGCTGAAGAACCTGGCGATTTTCGGCGGCCTCTATATCGGCATCTCGATCGCGCTGGGGCTGGCGCTGGCCATCCTCATCGATCAGCGCATCCGAGGGGAGGGCGTGTTCCGGCCGATCTATCTCTATCCGATGGCGCTGTCCTTCATCGTCACCGGCACGGCGTGGAAGTGGTTCCTCAATCCCGGCTTCGGCCTGGAGAAGACCATGCATGCCTGGGGCTGGGCGAGCTTCAAATTCGACTGGCTGATCAACTCCGACATGGCCATCTACACCATCGTGATCGCCGGTGTCTGGCAGACGTCGGGCTTCGTCATGGCGATGTTCCTCGCCGGCCTGCGCGGGATCGATGCCGAAATCATGAAGGCCGCGCAGATCGACGGCGCCTCGACCTTCGCCATCTACCGGCGCATCGTCATCCCCATGCTGCGGCCGGTGTTCCTCTCCGCCGTGATCGTGCTGATGCACGTGACGATCAAATCCTATGACCTGGTGATCGCGCTCACGGGCGGCGGCCCAGGCAACGCCACCGAACTCCCCTCGACCTTCATGTATTCCTACACCTTCACCCGTAACCAGATGGGCGTTGGCGCGGCAAGCGCGGTGATCATGCTGATGACCATCGCCGCCATCATCGTCCCCTACCTTTATTCCGAGCTGAGGGAGACCGGCCATGCGCGCTGAACGGGCTGTCGGCGTCCGCTCGCCCATTGCGGTGAGGCTTGTGATCTACGGGCTGCTCATCCTGTTCGCGATCTTCTATCTGCTGCCGCTCTTCGTCATGGTGACGACCTCGTTCAAGACGCTCGACGAGATCCGCGACGGCAACATGCTGGCGCTGCCCGTCACGCCGACCATCGAGCCGTGGCTCGCCGCCTGGGGCACGACCTGTGTCGGGCTGTCCTGCAACGGCATCAAGGGATATTTCGCCAATTCGCTGATGATGGTCGTGCCGGCCGTGATCATCTCCACGATCCTGGGCGCGCTGAACGGCTATGTGCTGACCAAATGGCGCTTTCCCGGCCACCGGCTCGTGTTCGGGCTGATGCTGTTTGCCTGCTTCATCCCGTTCCAGGCGGTGCTGATCCCAATGGCGCAAGTGCTGGGCATCCTGGGACTGGCGGGCACCACGGCCGGGCTCGTCATGGTGCATGTCGTCTATGGCCTGGGCTTCACCACGCTGTTCTTCCGCAATTACTACGACGTGTTCCCATCCGAACTCGTCCGGGCGGCGCAGATCGATGGGGCGTCCTTCTTCCAGATCTTCCGGCGCATCATGCTACCGTCCTCCGGGCCGATCATCGTCGTCACGGTGATCTACCAGTTCACCAATATCTGGAACGACTTCCTGTTCGGCGCCTCGTTCACCGCCGGCGACGGCGCGCCGATGACGGTCGCGCTCAACAATCTGGTGAACTCGTCCACCGGCGTGAAGGAATACAACGTGCATATGGCGGCGGCGATGTTCGCGGCGCTGCCGACGCTGATC
>Ga0307513_10013226_pt1 | contig 10130 bp, 7 predicted proteins | sample 15_EM_MG_FD_202174 | JGI IMG/M metagenome (GOLD analysis project Ga0307513, IMG submission 202174) | Populus trichocarpa ectomycorrhiza microbial communities from riparian zone in the Pacific Northwest, United States - 15_EM | ecosystem: Host-associated > Plants > Roots > Unclassified | place...
GCCCTCAATTCCGACTTCTTCTGCGGCGCGGGGCCGATCTTGCAGGATGGCTGGCCGGGTGCGCACAGCTTGCAGTATTTGTCGGGGTAGTCGCGCATGATGCGCAGCAGTTCCTCGCTTGGGCCGTTGGCGTCCTTCGGCTTGGCGCGGGTGGCGAAACGGCGCAGTGCGGTGCGACTGCGCTCGCCCCAGCCTTTCTCGGGCCGTCCGTTGAGGCAGGCCAGCCGCATCAGCTCCTTTTGCGTCTCCGCCTCGATGTCGGCCGGATTGAGGGCGGTGCGCTGGGAGGTACGCTGCTCGCTGGGCTTCTCCGTTTCGCCTGACCGAATCGCCGGCTGCTGCTCGGCCAGTGCCGCATCCGCCGCTTCCGTCGGGGGGACGTTCGCTGTGTCGCTGGCCACGGGCGCATTGGGGTCGGCGGCGGGCGGCTCTTGGGCGTCGGCGACCGTTTGCGGCTGACTGATCGTGTCCTGGGCGAGAGGGGGGGCGGAATCGGGAGAAGGCGACGGGCGAAGAGCAATGTGCAAAGCCAACAAGAACAGCACGACCAGGGCGAAGCGCATCTTTCCTCCTTTCTTTTGCCACTATTTTTGGAGGCTTCAAAGACCTGTGGATAAGTTTGGGTTGGCCGGGAACGGACTGCGCGCCTGCTACCTTACATAAGCGGATTACACGGCGATTTTGAGCTAAAACTCTACCATTTCGCGCCTCATTGTGACGAGCCACAACTTTCTTCGCAAAATAAAGGCTACCGTCATCCACAGGCCCACCACAGCTTGTACGACGGGGTTAGGTTTTTGTTTACACCATCGAATCAGTTAATTTAGGAACCGAGGGGGCCTTTGGGTCTGGCTGCTCGCCGGCGTTCCGTTTTTGCATTTCTTCATGCGGAGAAGAGATGCGAGGAAAGAATGGGATGATGGTGCGGCTTTTTCGTGCGCGGCATCCATGACCCGGCCAAAAATCAGTTTGTTGAACGAGCAAGCGTAGCACCGCCCGGAGTGCCGGGTTCGACCACTTATGTGGCTGGTGCCAAACGCATGCCGATTCTTGGCTTCGCGGCCCTCTAAAGACAAAAACACGGCCCGTACAGGCCGAGGTTCAACGGGGGCAGTTATGAGGCATGTATTCGGTGTGGTGGGCGTGATCGCGTCGCTGATTTTGCTCAGCGTCTCAGCCGCCATGAATTATCAGTTTGGCTTGAGCCTCGGGAAAACCACATTCGATTCGCAAATCTTGGGCGCGGCCAGCATCGCGGCCGACGGGCTGAAGGCGTTGATGCCCTTCTTCATCTTCGCGGCCTGGCGGCAGCGCAATTACCTGCAGGCGATGGGGGCGACAGCGCTTTGGGCCGTCTGCATCGTTTACGCCATGACCTCCGCGCTGGGCTTTACCGCGCTGAACCGGTCCGACACGTCGGGCGTGCGCGCCGCCCATGTCGAGAAATACGGCGACCTGCGCGCCGAGCTGACCCAGATCAACCAGCAACAGGGCTGGCTGGAGAAGCATCGCCCGGTCGGCACCGTGTTGGCCGATATCGAGGCCGCCAAGCAGAATTATCGCTGGACCTCCTCGGAGGGCTGCACCAACGCGACCGTGGATGCGAGCCGCATATTCTGCGAGAACTATCACAAGCTCGGCGCTGAATTGGCCGTCGCCAAGCAGGGCGATGCGTTGGACAAGCGGGGTGTCGATGTGCGCGCCAAGATCGCGGCGATGGATGGCGGCTCGTCCGTGCAGGTCGCTGACCCGCAGGCGGCGATCCTGTCCTCGCTATCGGGACTCGACATCGGCCGCATCGACGTTGCGATGACGCTTCTGGTGACCGCGCTGGTGGAGCTGGGATCGAGCCTGGGGCTTTACGTCTCGACCAGCACATGGCGCATGCATGAGATCGCCCGGCGGCCTGCCCCGGAGCCGGTCAAGGTGGTGGAGATCATCCGGCCGGCCGCCGCTCCCCTGCCGACCGCGCCGGAGGTCCCGCAGCTCGCCGCGCCCAAATCCGACATCCAGCAATATTTCGAAGACCGCATCCGCCAGGATGATGGCTCCTCGGTGACGGCGCTGGCGCTCTACGACAATTATTGCGAGTGGTGCGAGGGCAGCAAGCGCAGCCCTGTCGGCCTGCCGATCTTCTCCCGCCAGCTTACGGACCTCGGCGTGCAGAAGGCCAAGATCGCCGGCAAGATCCGCTATATCGGCATTCGCATCGCAGGCGGCCTCGACGAGGAAGACGGCCAGGACATCGCCGCCGTGTCGTGAGTGCGCTGCCTGTTCCCACCCGTGACAATCTTGTCCAAAGGCTGGCCCTCGCGCCGGCCTTTGTCTTTGTGGCTACCTCGCTTTCGCCCGGTCGGCCTTACCGAAGGCGATGCAATTTCTGTAAAGCCGTCTCGATGGCTTCGCGCTTCTTTGGCGGGCACGGATGCACGCGGCTTGCTGGATCATGGCGATTGGGCGAGATGCGGGTTGTAAAACCGTGGTCGGCCAGCACATGCGCGATCCAGCAAGACTTCGGCATAAATCCATAATTGATTTTGACGTAACTTTGTATTTATTTATATGTCGCCATTATATTCAAGCACCCGTTATCAATTTACCAAAAATACGCTGAGCATCTCGCCTCAGTATAAAAAATACACCGCAGGGTTTGCAGTCGCAACCTGTGGTTTGTTCTTACTCGCTGCTGGGCACTTTCCCTAAGGGTGGCCTCTCGCCGACAAAGGCGTCTTCAGTGGAAACTTGGCGTTGTGACGAGCGGATATCTGGCCGACGCGCTATAACTGAATTGGATTCCATATAGAATATGTCGGTTTCCTCGGCTGAGGGACCAGGAGCCAGGCTGTGTTCAGATCGGTGCTGATTGCCAATCGCGGCGAAATTGCCGTCCGCATCATCCGCGCGGCGCGCCGGCTGGGGATGCGCTGCATCGCTGTGTATTCCGAGGCTGATGTGGGCGCGATGCATGTTCGCCTCGCCGATGCGAGCGTGGGTATCGGCCCGGCGCCGAGCGCTCTGAGCTATCTGCGACAGGATGCGCTCATCGAGGCGGCGCGCCGGACCGGCGCCGAATGCATCCATCCGGGCTGCGGCTTCCTGGCCGAGAATGCCGAATTCGCTGAAAGCTGCGCGGCGGCCGGCATCGTGTTCGTCGGGCCCAGCCCAAAGGCCATCCGCGTGATGGGCATGAAGGACGAGGCCAAGGCACTGGCGGAAAAGCTCGGCATTCCCGTGGTGCCGGGCTATGCGGGCGAGGCGCAGGACACCGTCACCTTCGCGCGCGAGGCCAAGCGCATCGGCTATCCGGTGGTGCTGAAGGCCGTGGCGGGGGGAGGCGGCAAGGGACTGAAGCCGGTCTTTGCGCCGATGGACCTGCCGGAAGCGGCGGCCAGCGCCCAGCGCGAGGCGCTGTCGGCCTTCGGCGACGCCCGGTTGCTGATGGAAAAGCTGATCGAACCGGCCCGCCATATCGAGATGCAGGTGTTCGGCGACAATCACGGCAACGCGGTGCATCTGTTCGAGCGCGAATGCACGCTCCAGCGCCGCGCCCAGAAGGTCATCGAGGAGGCGCCCGCCGTCAATCTGCCCGGTGCCTTGCGCGCCCGCATGGCGGAGGCGGCGCTCAAAGCGGTGCGCGAGGTCGGCTATCGCGGTGCTGGCACGGTGGAATTCCTGGTTCCCGGCGGCCCGATGCGCGACGACACCGCGTTCTATTTCATGGAGATGAACACAAGGCTCCAGATCGAGCACCCCGTCACCGAGCTGATCACCGGGCTTGATCTGGTGGAGTGGCAATTCCGCGTGGCCGCCGGCGAGAAGCTGCCGCTGGCGCAGGATGCGATCCGGGCGAATGGCGTGGCGGTGGAGGCGCGGCTCTATGCCGAGGATCCGGCGGCCGGCTTTCTGCCCTCGCCGGGGCGCATCCATCTGGCCCGCTTCCCGGAGCGGCCGGGCGTGCGTATCGATACCGGCATCGAGACCGGTGCGGAGGTGCCGCCGTTTTACGACGCAATGATCGCCAAGCTGATCGGCCATGGCGGCACGCGCGGCGAGGCCTATGCCAATCTGACGGCCGCGCTGGATGACACGGTGGTTGCCGGGCCCGCCACCAATCTCGACTTTCTGCACAAGCTGGCGGAGCGCGCGGCGCAAGGCGGCGAGGCGCTGTCCACCCGCTTCATCGAGCGCCATCTGGACGAGCTGACCGCCACGCGCGGCGACGATGCGGTGATCCAGGCGGGCGCGGTGGCGCTGGTGACGATGACGGCGCGCGATGCTGGGCAGATGCGGCGCGCGCGCTCCAGCGAGCCGGCTGGCCCATGGGATGCGGTCGACGGCTTCGAATATACCGGCACGCGCAGCCTGGCCTATGATGTGCTGGCGGACGGCAAGCCGCATCGGGTGACGCTGAGCTGGGGGCCGGACGGCGCGCGGCCCGCTATGCTCGCCGGGGGCGGCGGCAAGCCCGCGGAATTGATCGAGGCGGGCGAGGACATCATCGTCTGGCACAATCGCCGGCAGGTGCGTATGCGCTGGCCGGAGCGCAAAAGCGCCGGTGCTGGCGGCGACGCGCATGCCGGGGCGCTGCGCTCGCCGATGCCGGGGCGGCTCGCCAAGCTGCTGGTCAAGGCCGGCGACGCGGTGGCGCGCGGCGACCGCATGGCGATCGTCGAGGCGATGAAGATGGAGCATGTGCTGCATGCGCCCGCCGATGCGGTGGTGGTCAGCCTGCCGCGCGCCGAGGGCGAACAGGTGGAGATGGGGGCGGTGATCGCCGAGCTGAAGGCCGTGAAGCGCCATGCTGCATCTGATTAAACTGTGCGTTGGCATCGAGAACCCGGCTGAGCTGGTCGCCTGGCAGCATCATCGGCTGGAGCAGATGCGCCGTAACGGCGTGCCCGCCGAGCTGGTTCACCGCACGCGGCAGATGCCGAAACGGCGCGACGCGGTGCTTGATGGCGGCTCGCTCTATTGGGTGATCAAGGGCGTGATCCAGCTTCGCCAGCGCATCGTCGACCTTCGCGAGGAGGTCAATGACGAAGGCCGGTCGATGTGCGGCATCGTATTCGACCCGGTGCTGGTGGCCACCCGTCCGCAGCCGCGCCGTCCGTTCCAGGGCTGGCGCTATCTGACACCCGAGGATGCCCCCGCCGATCTGTCGGCGGCCGAGCATGACGCGGTCGATGCCATGCCGCCGGAGATGCGCGCCGAGCTTGCCGCGCTCGCGCTGCTGTAGCGGATCGACGATGCGTGGGATGGGCCGGCAGCTCACGGTATCAGCACGACCTTGCCGGTGGTCCGCCGGCTGTCGAGCGCGCGATGCGCTTCGGCGACCTGAGCGAGCGGGAAGCGTTCGCCGCGCAACACGCGAAGCCGGCCGCTCAGCGCTCGATCGAAGAGGTCGGCAAGATCAGCCTTCAGGGAGGTCTGGCTCAGCAAGGCAAGCAGGGCGAACCCCTTGAGCGACTGGTTCTTCGACAGCATGACCTCCAAGGCGGCGGGATGCAGTTGGAACCGGCCCAGCGCGCCGAAAAGCAGCTCGCCGCAGGCTGCCAGCGCCTCCGTGGACGCGGAGGTGACCGCTCCGCCGACGAGATCGTAGACGATATCCACCCCGGCACCTCCGGTCGCTTCGCGGACCTCCGCCGCCCAGTCCGGACGGGTGTAGTCGATGCCGGCATCCGCTCCCAGATCCCCCGCCAGGCCGCGCTTTTCCGCCGAACTCGCGAGCGCGATCACACGGCGCGCACCCGCCGCCTTGGCGAGTTGCACCAGCAGCGAACCGACACCGCCGGCGGCGGCCATGACAAGCACCGCCTTGCCTTTGGGAGGGCTTTGCCGGATGAGATGCAGCGCGGTCAATCCCTGCACCATGAGGGCGGTTGCGGTCTCGGCGGCAAGGCCGTTCGGCAGCGGGACGACCGAGGCGGCATCGGTCGCGACATAATCGGCATAGCTGCCCGACGGCCGAGCCGTTGCAAAGAGCGGAGCAGCCACGCGCGTGCCGATCGCCGGCTCGGAAATACCGTCTCCGAGCGCTTCGACGATGCCGACGGCTTCGACGCCCAGGATCATCGGCAGTGGCGGCGTCACCGCGTACCGGTCGGCGCGCAAAAGCGTTTCAAAGAAATTGACGCCCGCCGATTGAACGCGAACGAGAACCTCACTTGCGCCGAGAGCCGGCGTCGGAACGTCAACCAGTTCCAGAACCTCAGGACCGCCAAAGCGGCTCAGTCGAACGGCTTTCATCTCCAACTCCCCATGTCCTGTAACGGCGTCCTGTAGCAGCCAGACAGATTTGCCTGTATTCCTGACTGGGGATCTACCCACCGTTTCGTTCCATACTGACCAGAAGGTGACCATGGGCGAGATCATCAAGAGATTGCCGGCACTGCCGGCCGAGCGCGCCCTCAAGGTGATCGCGGGCCGCTGGAAGGCGGTCATCCTCTATCATCTGTTCGACGGACCAAGGCGGCTATCCGAATTGAAGCGGCTTGTGCCCGAGGTCAGCCAGAAGGTGCTGATCCAGCAGCTTCGGGAGATGGAGGAGCATGGCCTGGTCGGACGCGAGATCTTCCGCCAGGTCCCACCGCGCGTGGATTATTCGGCAACGCCGCTGGGGTTGAGCCTGGAGCCGGTGTTGCTGGCGCTGTGCGAATGGGGACAGCGTCACGCCGCCGAACTGAACGACCTGGACCGGACCGCCGATTGCATCATCCGGCCAAGGGGGGCATCAGGCGAGCGCTAGAGCGGCGGACCTTTAATTGAAATCGGAAGCGCCGCTCTATTCCTTTGTTTTGGCATCGGACCGAAAACCGCTTCGCACTTTTCGGTCCGATGCTTGAGTGCATTGACGCATTCACACGGTTCATGCGCCATTGCACTAAGCGGAGTTTCCAAAAGTGGTCTTCCCGGTTTTGGAAAAAAACTCTGCGGAAACAAAGGAATGTAAGCAGCCATTCGTTGGGCGGCCGAGGAATGTCTGCTTCGTTGCACGCTCCGCGGCAACGAGCATCCGCCCTTGCCTCAAATCTGAAGTCAGCGCTGCGTAACTTCGATTTCCCGGCGAATACCGTGCTTGTGGTAAGTATTCCCACCGCCTTCGATATGCACCACGCCTCCAGCAATTGCTGAGCGCCGGCAAACGGCGATGTCACCGGGCGCTATATCCGCAGTTCGGAGGATGACAAAGCACTCTCGCCCCGCTAGTGCTATCGGAGGTTGTGCAAAGAGGGGCGGACATGAACAGAATTGCGGTTGCGATTGCGGTGATGCTGGCGACGGTTGGCGGCGCCCTTGCCCAGGGGGTCACGGCAAGCGGTGTTTCCGTCGATGGTGTGAATGCGGCGCTGCTGACGCCGGTCAAACCGCGCGGCGCGATCATTCTTCTGGCGGGCGGTGACGGGCAGCTCGGCATCGGCAGCGACGGCAGCATAGCCAAATTGAAGGGCAATCAACTGGTGCGGACGCGCGGGGCCTATGCGGCGCGCGGCTTTGCGGTTCTCGTCCCCGAAGGCGAGGTCAACCTGGCCGCGGCGGTCAAATTCATGCGGAAATACGGCGCCGTGACGCTGGTCGGCACCAGTCGCGGAACCCAGCGTGCCGCGCGTGGCATCGCTAGCGGCGCCCGGCCGGCGCGCCTCGTTTTGACATCGGGCTTCCTGTCCGACGCCTCGGGCGACGGCGACAATGTCATCGCGATCCTTGGTTCCCCCGCCGCGCTGCCGCCGACACTCGTCGTCCATCACAAGCATGACGAATGCAAGAGGACCGCCCCCGCCGGCGTCGCGCCGTTCGTCGCCTGGTCGAAGGGCAAGGCGCACGTCACCTGGCTGGATGGCGGAGCGTCCAGCGGCGAACCTTGCGAGGCGCGCGGGCATCACGGTTTCAACGGGATCGATGGCGCCGTGGTGTCGGCGGTTGCGGGCTTTGCCGCCCGGTAAGCGGCGGCCGATCTGCGTCGGCATTGCCTTGAGTTTGGTCCGGTATGGAACGGGCAAGCCATCGAATATGACACGGATTGCGACGGCCATCGCAGTAAAGCGGCCGTCCCAACAAATCAAACGGTCGCTTTGGGACCGTCTCCATCGCAGGGCGGCTCTCGGTGTTGCAACACGGAAGTGCCACGATCCACTGAGACGATGCGATGCAGATTACCAAGGAAAAGCCGTGACCGCCTTCGTTGTGACGCGGGACGATGCAGCGACTCGCCTTCAGCTAGCTGCCTTCGATGGTGATTCGTCATTCGCTGTTTCGGCGAATTCGTTAAATCGTACCTAACGAAAGCCGGTTTCAGCCGAGTTGGTCGAGCCGGAGGAGATTGAGGCTGCGAAACAAGATTTCGCCGGATATCAGCTCCTCTGACGGTGAGCGGGCGTGATGATAGAGGCGCAGCCGCTGAGCGCGACAGCCCTCGCTGTCAGGCACGTTGACGTCCAGCGTAAAATCCCGTCCGCCCTTGATGACACCATAAATCATCTCGGTTTCGGAAAGAAGATTGTTGGCTTCCAGGCAGCGAAACTCCCACCGCAAGCCCCTTTTCGCGGTCAGTAGGCCCTGAAATACGCCGACCAGCCGGTAGCGACCGGGCGCGAGAAGCAAAACCTGACTGGGTTCCGGAAACCGCACACGGCCGACGCCGAAGCCTAGTCGCAGCGCGCGGCTGCCGCCCTGATCGCGCAACGGAACAAAGTCAACGACGGTGTTCTGCCCGCTCTGGAACGACCAGTCGAACGGGAAGCCGCTTGGCTTCTGGGCAAAAGCCGCGTTGTTTAAGAGGCCGATGGATGCCAGTTGCTGCTGCGGAATGAACTGTAGCCAAGTGTCGTAAGCGACGTCGGGCCGCTTGTTGCTCATCAAAAAGTTGAGGTAGGACGCGAGTTCATTTGCCAAGGGCGGGCTCCCGGACTCCTTGAGCGCAAGCAAGACATCGAGCGGGGCCTCGGCGTTCCGCACATGGCCTGGAAGCGTTGTGAGGAACGCCGATCGCCAAGGTGGGTTCTTTGCCAGAACCGGGATGAGAAGCGCACGCCCCTCCGGTGTTCTGGCAATCTCGTCAAGGTAGCCCAGCACATACGAACCCACCTGCGTCCGCGTCCGCAGCAGAATGTCCGCCTTCTCCATCACGTCTGGGAAGGATTTTCGCGTCATGCTGTCGTTCATCAGCCAGAAGACGGCATTCGACTCGCGCCGCGAACGCTGCATTGCAGCTTCCATGAGCGGGCGCAGCTTGGCCGGTTCGCTCGTCGCCTCGGCCAAGAGGCGGAAGGCGCTTGCTTCGAGAGGTTCATTTGCAATGACACGGCCCGCGAGCACGCGTATTTCCTCACGCAGCGTTTCTTTGTCCATTGCGGTGTCATGAGGTTCGCGCGACACGCCATGCCGCGTGCTGGCTCGATCGCCATCGGCGGGCTCCTTGGCGTTGTCGACCGATGACGTGACCTCCGTATCGGCAGCGATGGATTTCAGCAGCTTTGCGCGTGCGCGCTCGGCGAGCGTTAGCAGCGCATGTGGCTGGCTCGGGTTGAGCCAGAGCGCAAATTCCGGGGAGGTCTCGGCCACGGCGTAGGAGAGGCTTTTGGCCAGGACGAGCCAGGTCAACCCGAGCCAGGTCAACACAAGAGCAACAGTTGCAATGGCAAGCGTGCGTCGGGGCTGGCGCGAAAATGCCGCGCGTTGCTCGGTTGCCATGGGGCGCGGCCAATGACGGTGGGAATTGCGTTGGCTCATGGGCGCGCCCAAAGATGGGTGAGTAGCCGGATCCACAAAGTGTCGCGTTCAAATCGATAAACGACGAGCCGCTGACGCCGCTGACCGTCAGGCCTCTGTTTTGCCTGAGACGATGCGGTGCGGCCCGGTCTGTCGGTCCGGCAGGATTCGCCGTCGACCGCGCAGCTGCGGGCGGCTGAACTTGAAGGCCGTTTTTTCCGCCGATCGCTGAGCGACCGGTCGTAGGCTGCCTGTCGCTCGTCGGTCTTCAAATTTTCCCAGGCCTGCGTTACCCGCAGGATAAACGCACCCCGGTCGAGATCGGATTGCGAGGCGCGGCGGTGCTCGCAATCCGGATGCAGCCATTTGATCAGCAGCGCCATGTTGCGGCGCAATTCGCGACGCGTGGCGCCTGGTGAAGC
>Ga0307513_10013227_pt1 | contig 10129 bp, 10 predicted proteins | sample 15_EM_MG_FD_202174 | JGI IMG/M metagenome (GOLD analysis project Ga0307513, IMG submission 202174) | Populus trichocarpa ectomycorrhiza microbial communities from riparian zone in the Pacific Northwest, United States - 15_EM | ecosystem: Host-associated > Plants > Roots > Unclassified | place...
TATCTCCGGCCGCGGCCTCAGAGTGTAGGCAAGATGTACAGCCAAAAGTCATTTTGCCTGTAAGACATCACCGGCCGCGGCTCTGCAAGTTTGGCGAAAACAGATGTACAGTTAGTCATGGTGCGTGGTGTAACGAATCTATTTCGACCCCACATTTTATAATGCATATTTACAATTTATCCCCGGCCGGTGGACCCTATCCTTCGCGGCCGGTGCGAATCGACGAGCGGTCGGGGCAACCCATTTCGCCGTGGGGCGCACGTTTACACATCTCACTGAAGGCTCAGCTTACCCATATGATATGAAACAAGGGCCCAAATCTAAAGGGGAGACAAGCGTCAGCTTACCCATAACTTATGAAGAATTATAGAGTCCTGGGCTCATCCATGTTATATGAAGCAGGACACACACCTCAGCTCAGTCCGCTAGCCCCATATAATATGGGCCATTGTCACTTTTCACTTTTCCATGGTATATGGGACCAAGTGACTATTGTATGTGCGAGTCGCAGTTATTGTTAGTGCTACTCTGAAAGTTCGTGATATAGGTCTGATTCTCTGCAAAGTAACCTCCAGGCCTCATGATACCGAGCCTGTTTACAAATGAATTACGAAGTCCTTTTATTTCCTCATTTATGAAAGAACGCATCACCATATAAAACGGGGTAGTTTTTCTGGAACTTGGATAAAAGGAGCGCGAGAAAAATGAGGGAGAGTGGCACTAGTCAGTCTGGGATCATCGAGTTTGACTGCATGGGCAAGAATCTGGGGTACATGTTGAGGAAAGAGAATCCCTATAATATCTGATGCTGTCGGCTAAAAAGAGGCGAAGAGGGGTCTGAGAGAACGTACACCAATCGTTTGTTGCGAACTTCCACTGCCGAGAACATCTCATACTTTATAACTGCTCGGTTACTGCAGCAAGCACTTCGGAACTTTCATATCTGAGAAGATCAACAAATTTATGTTAGCCATGAAGTTAGGGGGACGCAGAGACTGACGCACAGGGATTCTCTTCATATCGATGAAACCCTGATATCGAAAAAATGTGGCCACTGGCAATACTGGCAGTTCCGCACTGCTAGTATCGAGTACTCGGTATTTCTGAGCATATAAATGTTCTTTGAATTCATCCATTGTCCCTGATTGACCGTTGGACCTGTAATCGTTAATGAGTCGACAATGATCCGGCTCCTCAACACTAATGTTCCCGCGGTTTATGCATTTGTGCAAGACCTCGTTTGCGAGGGCACTTGTGCATTGCTGAAAAGAGGAGTGTTGGTTCCTCTCCCCCGATGCATCTTCTGCCTTAAATTTTCCCTTGCGTGGCACCTACTAATTGTCTCAGTAGTCGATAGATATGAATTATCCTATGACGAAGCTGGTCTGTCAGCTGGCTATCAATTGACAATGACACAACTTTTGAGAACACTACGAAGGTTTAACGTTTAATATTGGTCACCGAATTCGTTATTTATTGTCCAAGTTTACTCTCACTACTTTGATATTTTCATACTTTACACATACAAGCACCGGTTTTATACTTCCAAGTTCCGGGTATTCGTTCCCTTTCTCTATATGAACCCAAGCTCTACTTCGTTGTTAATATCACACAAGAGTTAATTGTATATGAATCGGAGAGGGCGAAATACATTGGCACAAGTTCAAAATGAAGAGAAAGCTTAATTACGACAAGAAATTGTACCCTCGAGGCCAGCTGTCAACTTCGACAAAAGACTGTATATGGATCCACTGCGCATCGTGATGGATTCCCATCCACAAATTGCGAGGGAATGCAGTATGTTCTGTGATGATGTTGACGGCATGAGGTAGTTCGGCACGAGGGGAATGAAGGACATGGAACCATCGACAGAAGGGAAGTGGGGAAGTAAGTAATGATGGAAGATCCACAGGGATAAACACGACGCAAGAGATAGTGAACATGTGCATGAATAGAAATTATATCCAACCAATTGTTGAGGACTGCATGCCGCATGAACCGAGCCGACCCAATGTATGAGAGGCATAGCCTATGACTCTGAAAACATCCATTTCTTTCCCAAGAGCCCAAGCATAGACCCTGCGAGAATGGATTAGAATCTATGAGAGTATCGGTGTACATTCATTCGTGGTCCAGGATACTTAAAGAATTAGATGAATAGAGGGTACTTAATGGGGCTGGAAATCGATGGATTGGTCAGGAATGAGTCCTGTGAGATCGGGTAGAAATGCGGGACCTCAATTTATCATACAAGCGCAATGCAGATCCAGATCAAGAATGGTAAAGATCGCCATGACAATATCGCTGTCGCCAAGGACGACATCGACACATACATGCGCTGTGTGTTTTCTTGTCCAAAAACCTGTGCCCGTTATGGAATGGATTCGATTTACTTTGGGGTCATCAGTGGATAATAGGAAGTGGGATAGGGTGACTCGGAACGCATGTAATTAGGGAAGGTGAGAATTCAGAAGAATGGATGAGCCAAACGGCTGAATGACTTTACTCCTTGCTTGATCTACCAGTATTGAACGCAGGCCCAAGTACCTGTTAATTACCTTTGAGCCTTCACTCCGCCTTTTCCAAATGTCAATTGGAATGGAAAGTGACAAAATGTGAGGGATCGTGAAGATGCGGATATATTGGGTCGATCGTTCATTGACATGGCCACCGCCCAGGGCGCATTGATGAAATGGTGTTGTGGATGGGGGTTGTGGAATGAAGTAATGAGTTCCAGGAGGAAATCGAAGAAAAGAATGCAAGAGGACTTGATCGAGAGCGAAATAAAATTTCTCTGATTCAGAGCACACAGAAATGTCTGAATGGGCGATGCGTGTGGATACGTTTTACGAAGCGGAGGGTTTGAGGAATCGAATATGAGTAGAAAGCACCGTCAAGGTATCCAGGGAGCAGCAACAAAGGGACAAAATAAACGAGGTCCAAAAAACTATCCAAGCAAAAAATAATTCCAAGCAAGTTCCGTCTGTCTACACAGCCCTCGTACGCATGGTCTTTGTCAAATAACACTCTATTATCAGTCAGACGAATTTTCGGCATATCGGCCCTGACAAGACTGGTAAATGTTGCATTGATAAATCCACGGCATGAGGGCTGAGGATGACAGAGGGGCAGGGTGGGCATGGATGGAGATTTGAAAGGGGAGAAGGGGGCGCACCTAGGGAGTTGGTGGTCCAATGTTGAATGGTGCCAGTGATACGTTGGGATTACAAGATCGACAAGGGGAACGTAAGAGCTAGAGAATAACCCCCGTATGAGTGCGAGGAGGCTGTTTTTTTTTTTTTTTTTGCTGGCTATGGATGGACTGCAACGACTCAATGATATGAGGGAAGAAAGATCGAGGAGAAAAAGCGCAAAAGAGGGCAAGGTTGCACGGACCAGGGTTCGGACTTGTCGGCGGGTTCTCTTCTTTCAAGTTCTTCAATTGGCGTAAGTCCTCGGATCTCCCAGTTTGTAACCCCACTGTTGTCACCCCTGTTGCTTCCTTGTTCATGACTTCACTCCCTCTCTGTTGTGTCCTCTCCATTCCTCCATCATTGAACCAAACCTCACAATTGGACTTTCCACTGGCATCACTACAAGGCATTCATGTTCGGGTTTGTATCCAGAAGCATTATGTTGGCATTATGTCTATTCTTTGCACCTAAAAATAATTGGTCGGTGATTTTTTTTTTTTTTGACGCGTTGCGGGGATGTACCTACAGTGGGGTACTTCTGGGCGACCTACATGTACCGCGAGCACACCCTGTTCGCTCCTATCTTCCCAAACTCTGCATATTGTACACCTGTCCCAATCTCTTCGGGCCTCTTCGTATTTATATCTCAACGAAAGTCTGCATGGTGGCGCTATGAGGCACTACCTCACGCCGCCAACGGTACTACAGTTCATTCTGCATTTGTTCACCATCTTCGGATAGAATTCATCTCGATGCGCATCGAACCCATTCTCAGGCTGGGTAACCTACAAACTGATGAGGGCGGACGAATGCATCAATGGCTTACAATTGGCCCGGCATTCGACTTACCTGCTCTTGCTCGCAACTTCGCATGCTGTCACTATCATACATTTTCCTGCCTTTTGAATATCCCCTCCTTATATCTCACCCATGATTCTCACACACCCACACTATCTAATGCCTTGAATGACGATCACCGGGGAATAACACTGTGATCACTTGCGATTCATGGATGAAATACATCTCAGTACGCGGCGGACCCACGACCAATCCTGTCGATTATCATCCATGGCTGACTCACTCAATATCTTTAAAAAATCGGTTTTGCATCCGATGTGTCCCCTGTACACCTGTCCCAATCCCTTCGGGCCTCTTCGTATTTATATCTCAACAATTCAATATCTTTAAATTGGGCACGCAATCGGTCTTGCATCCGATGTGTCCCAACTTGATCTCATCCCAAACTCTCCATACTTATACTTTCCTTGCTTTTGAATCTTCCGCTCAGGCTCCTTGTATGCCGACCAAATCCAGTGAAAATTTCACACCTGCGCGCACTCTGCCTCACGCCGTCAACGCTATCACAGAGCATAGAATATTGAGTTCGCTCGATATTCAGGGATTTTCGTTCAAAGACCAACGTAATTAAGTACCAGGATCCGGCTGGAGTTTGGAAGATGCATGCACAATAACCTGAAGAGCCTGAGCAGTGAGTGGCGCGTGCGGCGGAATGACGCAAAGCCTTGTAATAGGTATGTGGTATTTGAAAAATCACCGAACGTACCCAGTCTGGCGGAATAAAACCAGAGAAGTGAACATATTCTTAGAATGCAGTAAACTACTTAGAGGGTGGTTTCGAGCAAGTTTCGACTCAGAGGATTGAGTTGTTCCCAATTGTTTGGTGAAGGGCAGTAGATTACACAACAACAAATACGGCCCCAAATGTTGAACGTTGAACAAATGCCTCAAGTAACGAGCACCTGTCTAAAAATGGCCCCTCAGTTATTGAGCGAAGTGGTAACCATGGAATATGAGATTACCATCCCTTATTACACGACTTATCCGCTCCCCAAGCCCGTCACCTTCGTCGCTGCCCCTGCTCTCTCCCTCAGGTTCACAAACACGTTCGAAAGCTTTCCCTACAATGGCCACCATCAGCAAATCCTCTATTATCTCCTTCCAGTCCACCCACTTCTGCCGAACATTCCAAAGGTGTCAAGAATATTACTCACATCATCAAGTGCTTGGAGGATGGACACGTCACTTCTGTAGCGAGATGAACAGCTGGATCTTCGCATTATCGGTCCTGGTCAGTCCAATCGTTCTTACTCTCTGGCCATTCTTGTCCCTGCTGATCTCCTACGCTTGATATTTAAGGCCTTAAGGCTTCTCCTGGTCGTATGAAAGGCCACCCACCAGGATGTCGCACCACCGCCATTCTCAAGTGAGTCCATCGATTCTTCCATTCCATCTTCTTTTTGTATTCTATCCCTCCTCTCCTCCGTTTCTCCTGCACAGGCACCGCATCTGGTCATCCCTATGGCTCCAAACTTTCCGCCTGCTCCCTTCCTCCTTCGCCGCTGGCACCATGCGAATCTCTCACCAGTTTAGTATCTATCATATGAGCTGCTTTCGCTCTGATATTTTGGGCAAACTGCACGTAGTGAGCCGACGAGTACGGGTGCGCGGGTGGTCTCAGGCTGTTGGTCGTGGTGGGTTGTGTCACGTAGCGCTTGGTATGTTCTTCCCATTGAGACTGATATTCATGCTCACTATGCTGAAAAATAATACCGCTAGACCTTGGATTGTTGGATACAGGAGGAAATGTCTTTGCGATGATGCCACGGCTTCTTGCAGTATTGAGACAAGTGTATATGCAACACCATTCTTTCTCCCTTCTTTCTTACCAGAATCTCGTTGTACTTATTAAGTCTTCCTTTCTACTGCCAGGCTGTTTATGATTTTGATATGTGATTATAGGGATTTGGGTTCGAACTTGGAAGCCGGGAATATATTGGTGATCCATTTTATATAAGCAGTGGTGAGCTTTCTTAATTTTCGCCCCCCGGTCCTCCCTTCATATGGTTGATCCAACTCGCGTCCTTGATGGACAATGTCGTGCGTGAACGTGTTATGCATTTCCTATCAGGCTACATCCCAACGTGTTTGCGTGTCCATCCTCTTTGCTGATTATGGCCCCCTTCCTGCGATGAATCCTGTTATTACTTGTGCGTACCAGTTCAGTTGCTGTGTACCCTAACGAAAGAAACTTGACTCAAAAATTCATCCTCTTTTCCAATTTCTTTTAAATACCCAACGCTAACCTGAATGTTGGAAGCCACAACTAGGCAGCCTATTTTTCCGTGGTACGGTAACTATGGCCCATTTATAGGCTTTGGGGTGACACCTGGCTAGTGGCTACTCACTGACTCTTCGACTTTCCGCCGTTTACCGCACGCACGCAGCGAGGCGAACGGCCGAGATTTTGTGCCACCAACGCTATGAGACAACTGTCAAGGGAGGTGATGTAGAGTAGCCAACAAGAGACGGACAAGGGTCGCTGCAGCCCCAACATTTGTGAGGAGCAGAGAAGAAAAACCGCACGCACATTGCTCAGCGTATTGGATTTAACCCTGCATATCGGACTTGGCGCGCCTACGTCACCCTGGGGATCGCAGATAATGGGCGTTTCTAGAAATGTGACGATGCCGAGATCCAGGACGACTGGAGCGATTCCTTAAGGTGGATTGGTGTTCCGTTAGCATCATCTCTGGTCTGATCCTTTTCTGAAAGGTCACCGACGACTCAGCATTGAGAATCACCCATCTCGAGGTGTTGTTCCTGCACCATGGTTGAGGACATATGCTGTGGACGAATGAGAGCAGGGCAAGAGAATCATGACCGAATGTATATTTCCTGTATTCCTTCCATTTCACCAATACAGCATTTTCTATTGAACTCTCTCCTCATGCATCCAGACGCACCATGCGGCTGACCCCAAGAATGACAATGGTATGACCCACTCTTCTCAGTCTTCCTTTGACAACTTCCGGGACTCGAATTCTCAAGATCTGAATGCGTTTCCTTGCATGTGAGCCCTAGTCGTATTTGTGAATGAACAATGACCCTTTCTAGTTCATTATATCGAGGGCCAATGCTCCGCCTGGAAAGGACTCACCTCGGGTACCACCCGCCATACAATAGGGTAGTTGTATACCCAAAGCTCAACATTGTGAATCCCAATCAATGATAGCGCCATGAGGTGGATGATTAGACAATAAATAACTGTCAATGATTTAAATACATGGCACTTCAAGTTTACGTGCTCCTTCCCAAATCAGGGTACATTTACGATGCTTCTTCGCTGTCTTCTGTCCTTTCGTCCTCGGTGCTCGACCCTTCCATTGTGCTCACCACTTGTCTCCTTCCGATCTGCGCTCCCACTTTGTTAATGAGATGGAACGCGGAAGTTACAGATTTAATGGTTTCCGGATGAGCCCCAGTTGGGCTGTATATTGCGTCAAGAATATTGTCAATGTTTTGCTTCAAATACTTCTCCGTTGCGTCCCTTCCTGTGAGGAAAACCTAGTCGATGATTGAATCATGTTTAGGTTCAGCTTCAGTGTTTATGGAACCTCACTTACCTGTGTGGAACTTTCAGGGATATTATTGTTAAAGGCGACCAAATTACTTTGTGGTAGATGCCGGATGCTGCGACGTACAACTATCTCCACATTCGAGGCATCCAAACTTGATGGACTGAACTGCCAGCATAAAGGTATGTCATTTTATGTTCCTAAATAACAAGTTCTCCTACTTACCTTCTCCAAATATGCTTCAACTGCTTTTCTAACTCGTTGAATGCGACGAGGAAAAAGAGGAACCGCTGATGAGGGGATGAATGGTTTTGAGAGTGCCCTGGTGAGCTCGTCGAACTTCATGGCTTTTCGGAGGGTGTAGTAGAGGAGATCGAGAGTCCAAATGTACAATGTACGTTGCTCCAGGTGGAATAGTTCTGAGGGGATCCCTTTGGGATGTAATATCTGGCATGATTGTCGGAAGTTGTGGGGAAATGAATGTTTATGCCCATCGTTATTCCATATTTGCTGTCGGCGTGCCAGGGAGATGACTCGCATCCGCTGCCTCCATAACCAAGGTGACCGCTTTGATTTCATTGCCCAGGCGAGAAGCTGGCCTTGCGTCGGAGGAGTATTGGGGTCCTGACGATGTAGGTATCGCATACATGAAATTGCTACACAGGCAAGCCTATAAGACAGGATAGGCTTAGGGATATTTCGCGTTCTGTCCCATTGCAATTCTGTGATAGATGAATCGTCGTATTTTGTTGGGTCACGCATGAGCTTGTAATTTTCCCAATCCCAATTGATCTCTTCATAGTTGAACCCGAACAGAGTTGCACAAAGTCTATCCCACCTTACAACCTTAATAGCCCTCTGTAGCGATGTGAAGGGTTGCTGAAGGACAAACCAAACAGTCCTCAGGATGGCGAATTTCTCTCTAGCGGGGGGCTTGTCGATGGAAGATGTGGCATGTTCCAGATAACGCAGGGAATGATGGCGATAAAGGTCGTATTTTCTCTAATTAGGATGAGAAGTTGAAGTTAATACTTGGTTTTATGCTAGGGATCACTCACCATGCCTTCTAGATGGTTTAAAAATCTGTCCGGAAAACTGTTAAAATGATCCCAGACCCAATCTTTTCCGTGCACATCATCACTACAGTCAAGCAAGTCGAGATAAGCTGAAATTGAAAACCTTTCAACAGCACATTCCAGCTCGGGAGTCCATAATGAATCCTCCAGAGGTTTCCAAAGAAGATCAAGTCTGACCCACCACTCATCAATAATGTCTTCATGCGGACTGGGACCTAAAAAGGTCTTGCTAAGCGCTGCCCCAATGACACTGAATTGACTGAAAATCGAGGAAACCTACCAATGCTAGGGAATAACTCCAACATCCGCTGTGCGACCAGAGAAGAAATTAATCCAGGATTGACATAGTAAGATTTGGACCGTTCTGGACTGCTCATAAAATCCATGAAAGATGAGTGGTGGAAGGAAATTCCCCCCTCCTGAACTTCAAGAAGAGAACTGAGAGTGCCGAGGTAGATGGAGACATCCCCGTCTTCCAAACCTAGCACAAACTCAACCATCGTGACAGCACTGTGAGGGAAGTCCTCGACCTCGACCACATTGCACACAGCCAGGATACGTGAAACTAAGTTGGAATCTTTTGTGCAAGAGAGGATATATGTATATAATGTATCCAGCTCTGCAAACGGGAGGTCATGGTTGATAGGTGGTCGAAGTTCGAGAGCGATATCTAACTGTCGCATTGGGGAATCGAAAATGGAGTTGATGAAGCGCATAGCAAGGGAGGCATATATAAACTGGCCAGAAGCTTTGCGGATTAAAGTATCAATCTGCTGCTCACTGGGCCATCTGGGGGGAATTCCTGAGCAAAATGGATGACATTTTTTTATGTCACGAAAGCTGTCAGTGAGAAAGCGGCGGATATCCACATCAGGCAGAAAGTCGTCATTGAGTTCAAGGTGGGACACAGTTGACCGCTCGCTAACGAGGGCAACAGCCGACTTGATATGGGATTCTGGACGACTGACTATTAAGAACTTGAGTGGGAGTGGGTATTGGGCCACGGAGGAAGAGAGGAATTGTATGAAGTCGGTTTGGGCACCTTTATCCAGGCATTCATCAAGACCATCAATGACGACCAATAGGGGAGATTGCCGATTTATAAAATAACCTTGGTCTGCGAGGAGTCGAAGTGGTTCGAGGACGAGCTTTGTGAACTGCACCCCGATGGAATATGAAAGGATGAGGGGATCGGCCTCCATGGCAGTGTCGATAAGGTTGTGAGCGGCAGGAATGACACAAGAAACACGGTAGGCAATATTGGCGACCAGTGGCTTCATTGTATTGCGTTTGGGATCTGATCGGAAGAAGAGGAAACTGGCAAGGAGGAGTCCATGCTCCGCAAAGAGCTCTGCGACCTTTCGGGCGATGGCGGTCTTGCCAGCCCCAGCGGGGCCATAGAGCCAGAGCATGAAGGCATCTTTCTCGATCATGCCTGTTGCCCAATCAATGATCTTGTTGATAACGGCGACTCTGGTGTTCG
>Ga0307513_10013228_pt1 | contig 10129 bp, 13 predicted proteins | sample 15_EM_MG_FD_202174 | JGI IMG/M metagenome (GOLD analysis project Ga0307513, IMG submission 202174) | Populus trichocarpa ectomycorrhiza microbial communities from riparian zone in the Pacific Northwest, United States - 15_EM | ecosystem: Host-associated > Plants > Roots > Unclassified | place...
ACAACTGAATCATCAATATCTTTCAATCCCGCACATACAATAAGATTAACAATATGTGCATAACATCTAACATGCATGAAGTCATTTGACAATATATTAGTTGCCCAATTACTTGTTACTCTCTTCAGATATTTTATTGTCAAATTATTTGAACTTATATTGTCTACTGTAACTGTTAAAATGTTATCAATTCCCCATTCCAACAAACAACTCTCAATTGCTTAGCTAATTGTTTCACCTTTATGATTAGAAACTTGACAAAAGTTTAGAATTTTTTTATTCCAGTTCCAACCTTCATCAATCCAATGGGCAGTCAAACACATATAATTAATATTTATGATTGATGTCCAAGTATCGGTTGTTAAACATAAACGTCGATCTTTAAGAGCTTTCTTTAATTTTTCCTTCTCATCTACAAAAATTTTCAAACAATCTCTCCAAATCATCAAATAAGAAGGAACATCAAATCTAGGTTGCATTACTTGACAAAATGATTTAAATCCTTGGTTTTCAACAAAGTTAAAAGGTAGCTCATCAAGTATAATCATTTTTCCTATGACTTTCCTACACTCTTCATAACTATAACCCACTGCCTTAATAGTCACCAGATTTTCCTCTCCATTATTACCCTCTTTATTATAGGCTTAGGTTCTAAGACTAAAGTTTTTTGTTTTTGGTCAATCACAAAAGGAAATTTTTTGCATACACCTAGATGACTCCACGTGTTACTAGTCCCATTAAGTATAATATGTCATGCATAGTCTTTTCCACAATACATACATGCAACCCTAGGAGCTTTAAGATTACCATCTAGTTTTTTAAAGTGATCCCAAATATGAGATGTTTTTCTTTTATTAGATCTAGAAGCTGGATTACCTTCACTTTCAATGTTGCTATTTGTACTAGAAGTAGCAATTGGAACTGCAATTGGAATAGGCAAATAATTGGGTTCCGAACTTGAAGGATTTGATTCATTTGGTGTAGGATCTTCCCGATTATCCATCTGAAATTAAAAAAATAACAACATGAATTAACATTTGACTACAATTGAGAATCAAGCAGAAGTTGAGCATCATGTTAGGTTCATATAATTGTAAAAAGGCATCTGTCACCTCTCTATTCTAAAAAACCTGCATACTACTTGTAGAAATACACATCATAATGAGCTCTAGCATCTGACTTTCCATGTTGAACCATATTAACCATATACTGATTTTCCATGTTAACCATATTAACCATATACAAGGAAATTAAAGTACTATCAGTTCATTGCATCTGACTGGGCAAAAAAATCTTAAACAAGGTGTACACTGTAATGGACCAATGGTTTATAACATATCATACATGAAAATCAATCAAGATAAAATAAAATGAACTTATTACTGCCAGAATAAAGCTATGAACATTGTTCAAATCCATTTTGATACAACAGATTCACCCGACAACAATGTTTTCACTTGAATTTATTATTGAACAGATATAACAATTAACAGATCATACATGAACTTATTATAAAGCTAACATAACACCCGACAACCATGTTTTCACTTGAACTTATTACTGTCAGAATTGATACAATAGATTGATAGCTAAACAAAGCAATCAAGATAAAACAGATTGATAGCTAATACTACAGATAAAAAAACCGATAATACAGATCAAAGCAATCAAGATAAACCGATACATATTAAAGTTAACAATGCTAAACAAAGCAATCAGAACTCAATATCAACACAAATCAACATAAAGGAGAGAGGGCGGGGGAAAGGGGGCGAACCTGAAAAAAGATGCAAAAACCCTAGCTACAAGAGGATAGAAAAAGGAGAAGCAGAGGTCAGAGAAGCATCAAAGTTTGAAACAAATGTTACAACTTACAAGCACACGAAGGCCATAATTAACACATGGATAAACTTTACCTTGCCATCTTTTCTATAATGGAGGAGCCCTATCTTTCTATTGCAAGTGAAGAGAGAAGCCAAGGGGTTTTGTCGGGTTTTTTTTCTGGCTGCAAGTATACTAGATGGATGCAGAGATATGGGTTATTGACTTATTGTTCGGCTAGAGAAGAGACAAATGCATGGGGCAAGACATAGAGAGGATGTAAATTGAAGGGGAAAGGTAGAAGACAATAAATCGTCTCTGCTTGGCGTGGGCGGCGGCTTCACATGTAATGTCAATTAGGGTTAGGTTTACTATATTATTTATACTAGGTCGTTTATTAACTTTATTTTATGGGTGGACCGGTTCGGTTCACCGGTTTTAGTGGTAAAACTGAAACCGAACCAAACCGGCAAGATTTTATGGTTTTTAAAATCGGTTTAATCGGTTTTCCATCTCGGTTCGGTTTTCTCAGTTAATTTTCCATCGATTTTCTCGGTTAATCGGTTTTTTTGAACACCCCTAACTCTAATGAATCCTTTTTTGGGTTGCAAGCAAATGAGTCCTAACTAGTAATTAACTAACACAAGTCTAATATTAAAACAAACTCTAAAACAATATTTAATGGGCCAAAACAAACTCAATTTAGAATAAAGTCCAAAGCTAATAAAATTCAACACTAAAATAAATAAATCAAAACATCATAAAACAAAGTCCTCTTGCTTAAAATCCTTATACATGGCCGAAACTTCCCATTTTCTTTCCTTGGAGGCTTTGCCAAAACTTCATACTTCAAATTAGCTAGGAAACTTTGTTTTTAATTGCTGAAATTTTCTCCCTTAAATTGCCTCCTTTTAATCTCATTGATGTGTCAGGAAATAATATAAAATAAGAAAAAGAACAATAAAAGAATCTCAAGTCTCATTACCACCACATACATTCCATAATGAATATGGAATCCCTGGAAACTATGGATAATAATTGTTGTCATAAATATCTCATTATTTGACATGGAATCCTTGTAAAATAAATAAGTCAATAGCTTCCACACATGTTTCTAAGGGCATTAAAAAATCCTTGCATTGACTAGAATCCATAATACATTAGGAAACAATGTTTCTTCAATTTTTGTATATTCTTGACATATTTCAGTCCTGATTTCAAACATGTCGTTCTCTATCGTTTGAATGAATTAGCAGGCCTACCATATATCGCCAAAAAGTTATGGATGTCTACTTACCAACACAATTGTAATATCATCATAATTCCTTTTATAGCTCTAAATATAGTCCAAAAAGTAAACGAAAGTCAGACATATAGATTTGACAAGATTCATCTAATAACTTCGACCATTTGAAATAATCTCTTAACAAACTCTAATTGACCAAAAATTCTAATCCAATGTATAACATAATATCTAGAAATTCATGTAAAAAATTCAGTCTGATCCAACAATTGAGTTGAAAGTTATGTTCGATAGAGTAAAACTAAAAAGTAGAAAATTTTATGTAAAAATCCGAATCCGACCTTACTGAAAAGTAGAAACTTTTATGTAAAAATCTGAATCCAACCTTACTTAGATCGTATCTTATTAGTAATGTAAGTTGAATTTTAAGACAAGGAAAGAGAGAGTGAAAAAAATAGTATAAGGATATTTTTTTTTGGTATAATGTATTGCGGGTTAAAAATTATTTGTTTATTTAATTTATTTATCTAGGGGGTTAAATTTTAAACGGATAATTATTTCACTCTAAATAAAGGAAAATTTTATGATACATGAGTAACTAGTGATATTTTATTAATTATTTTATGTGGTTCACTTTAAAAAAAGAAACACAAAAAAATAAAATAAAAATTCAAAACTCATTGAAAATAATAAAAATATTTTTAACTATGATTTATTATATTTTCTCCTTGTGTTTTTTTTTTGTTTTCAAAGTGAATTTATGAAGTCTGGTATACTACAGGGTTCAAGTCAGATGTGTTGATGTAAAAAATATGGCATGCCAGCAGGTAAGGGTGGTGGGCGGCGCAGTAATGTGTGGAATGCTTATCTTGTTTGTCTATCATAGTTGGAAAATAAGTGTTAAGACTATTTCAAATTCATTTTTTTCAATGACAAGCTATGAAACACCCCACCCCACCAGCAATATATTGTCCGTTTTGACTAATGGGCCTCACGGATTTGTTCTTGGCAGCCACACATGGTTCCAAAACACGTATTACTAGTCAAGGTGAACATGCTTATATAAGGCCCTCCCCCAAGTCCTCACCTGTCGATGTTGGATATTACAATCCACCCCCTTTAAGGAGCCCGACAACCTCGTTAGCACCATCAGACAGCCAGTGAGCCGGGCTCTATACCAACTTAAAACACCTCACCCTACTAGCAAGATATTGTCCGCTTTGACCCATGGGTCTCACGGATTTGTTCTTGACAGCCACACATGGTTCCAAAACGCGTCTTACTAGTCAAGGTGAGCATGCTCATATAAGGCCCTCCCCCAAGTCCTCACCCGTCGATGTGAGATATTACAGTTTTGCTTACCTAAATAGGTTCCCACAATTGCCTTGTCTTAAGCAAATAATAAACTCAAAACACACCGCAAATATAGGAAAATCTCACAACCTTAATTAATCTCACAAACAAAGGATTACATGATATAAGTGCGTGTTTTATGCACAAAGATTGCAAACTATACAGCCAAGGCTTTCCAGCCTATTTATAGACAAAGATATGTGAATTACAAGACATAACTATCATCCCTATTTTTCAGGATATAGTGGGGCATTTTTTCTCCCATGTTCTCCATGAACTTAGTGGCCTATTTTCCAGCAAGTATTAGATAGTTTCTCCCCTATGTTCTCATGATCTTAGTAGCTTGCAGAGCAACCCCAGTTATGCCCTACATTCAATAACTTGTCTCTCATGATCTTGATGTCCATAACTGCCACAACTAACCCATAATCTGCATATCTAACTGCCAGTCCCAACTATCAGTTTGTGCTGTGTTTGCTACCAGCTTATAAGGTCCATGATCCAAGCCTCATGTCCATGCCAATTCAAGAACTCAATGACTCGCATGAATCGTTGCACATTGCTTGCCAAATTTGTCGTTGTCCATGCAAGGTTGTTGTTGTCCATCGCTGCTGAATTCTAGGCAGTGTGCATTTATTGGCGTGTCCTCACGCCTAAAGCTTTAACAAACCATCCCCACCAAAAGAGTCTGACATCATCGTCGGAATAAAGGTGAGGTATTCTTGCACCTGATCTTTGAATTGCCTTAAATCTGTGTCCTTTCCCCACGAAACCTTTATGTTTTTCTCCTATTTTTTTTAAAATCAGTTTGTCGATTCTTTCTATGCTGGCCAAGTCAACGATGATCCATGATCTTAATAATACCATTGTCAAACTATTTGTGAATCGTTAGAGGATCTCTTTGCAACTTACTTCATTTTGAATCCTTTTGTTCTTCATGGAAAGGTCTTAAATAACTTACATGAAAAGTTGGATGAAGCTTTAGCTGTCCTGACAGCTTCAATGGATAGGTAACAACCCCCACTTTTTCCATGATTTTGAAAAGTCCATCATATCTCAGCACCAATCATCGATGCTTTGACTTCCCTATAATTTTCTTCCAGATTTGTGGAGTTAATTTGAGTAACACCTTGTCGCCCTCACTGAATTCTAGCAATCTTTGTTTCTAGTTAACATATTTTAACATCCTTTTTCTTGCCTTATGTAAGCTATCTTGGGCTTGCTCAAACAATTCTTGTCGCTCCATCGTAAACCTATACGCAGCTGGATTTTCCCCACAAGATTTTTGCATCGCAATCTCGACAGGAGTTTGAGGCCGAGTCACCAAAACCAACTCAAACGGGCTTGCTTTTGTTGCCAATGATTTTTGAAGATTGTAGCAAAACTGCGTACTATCCAACAATTCCAACCAATTTCGTTGCATTGTTAGCACTTAGTATCTCAAATATTCCTTCAGCAAAGCATTTATCCTTTCTGTCTACCCATCGGTTTGCGGATGATTAGGAGTGGAAAACTCCAGTCTTGTCCCAATCATATTGAACAACATTGTTTGGAATCTGCTCGTGAATCGCATATCGCGATCACTTACAATGTTAAAAAGTACTCCAAAATACTTCACCATGTTTTGATAGAATAACTTAGCGGTAACTTCAGCTATACACACTATCAGGGTAACCACAAACACTGCATACTTGATGAATCTGTCTATGATAACCATGACAATGTTCATGCCATCCACCTTCAGAAACCTAACAATAAAGTCTATCGAAATTGACACCTAAGGCTTGTCTAGAATCGGTAGCGGCTGTAACAAGCTTGCCTCTCGCTGCCGAAAAGTCTTGTCTTGTTGGCATACTAGACAAGTCTTGACGTAAAGTTCTATGTCATCATCCATCTTCGGCTAATAATAAGTCTGGGATACAAGAGCAAGCATCCTCTCTCTACCTAGATGTCTAGCCCACTGCGGGTCATGAGTCTCCATTATAAAATACTTTTGTAACTCTCCATTTGGCATAAAGATCCGACCTCTTTTTGCATAGAATAGGTTTTATTCTAACCAATATCTTCGTATTGTCCCTTCTCGTACAAGATCAACCAGCTTCTTGTACACTGTATCTTCCCTAGCAACTTGACGAAGTTAATCCAGAATGTCCAACTCCACCTGAACAATAGCAAGAATAGTAACAATTACCTCGCGTCTGCTGAGTGTATCCATAACCTAATTATGCCTCCCTAGTTTGTGCTCTCATGACCAAGAATTCTTGCCACCGAGCTTGCCGCTGCGACAATTTCTTTTATGTCTTAAAGAAGGTGTTGGCAACGTTGTTGGTCTTGATAAAGAATCTTGGTCCCAACATATATACTCTCCATACACCAAAGTAGTGAGTACACTACTGCCATCATTTCCTTCTCATGAGTCGAGTATTTATATTCAACATCTTTCAACTTTCGACTCTCGAAAGCAATTGGATGTCCTTCTTGTACCAGCACTCCTTTTATAGCCCTATCTAAAGTATCAATATGCACTTCGAATGACTTCTCAAAATCAGGTAGCCCCAAGATTAGAGCTGATATTACCGCTGTTTTCAGCTTCTCAAAAGCCTGTTGGCAATCAACTAACCATTTCCATCTCTGATTATTCTTTAGAAGATCTGAGAGAGGAGAGTTTTCTTGCTATAGCCCTCAATAAATCATCAGTAATAGTTTGCCAGCCCCAAAAAAGATCTCAACTCGAGGATTGTCTTTTAGTGCTAACCATTCAACAATGACTTGAATTTTTCATGGATCCATATTCACATGTCCCTCCCCAATTAAATGCCCTAAGAACATAATCTTAATTTTTGCAAACTTATATTTTTCTCTTTTTACATATAATTCATATTCCCTCAATCTACTTAAAACTTTAGAAAGATGAATTACATGATCTTTAATTCCTCTACTATAGACGACAATGTCATCTAAGTGAACTACAACAAAGTTGTCTAAGAAATTATATAAAATGTCACTATGAGATTACAAAATGTTTATGTAGCATTTGTTAGGCCGAATGACATACCTAGAAAAGTAGTCTTACGCTCGTTACCTTCAGCAATTTGCACTTGCCAATATCCTGATCGCAAGCCTAGCTTTGTAAAGATAGAGGCTCCACACAATATGTCCATCAAATCTTGAATTAAAGGAACTGGATATTTATTTTTAATGATTACCTTGTTAAGTGCTCGATAGTCCACACACATGCGAAGGCTCCATCTACTTTATTTTAAAATAAGACTGAAGCACCATATAGAGCCTTGGAAGGACGGATAAAACCCGTGTCAATCAGTTCTCCCAATTACTTTCTTTAATTTTGCTAATTTCATTGGTGACATTCGGTAAGGGGCTTGAGATAATGGTTTTTTTTTCAGGCACCAACTCAATTCAATGGTTTGTAGCCCTCCTAGGTGGGAGTTTCTTCGGTGGCCGAGGCGACATCACATCCTCAAATTGTTGCAGCATATTAGCAATTTCTTTTGGCACCTTCTCATAACAATTTATTTTCTCATCCACTACTGTCGTAAGATACACTTCTCCACCTTTTTGTAATGTTTTCTCAATAACAATGACCAAGATCAAGCTTTTTCCACTTCTAATGACATTTGTCATTGTGACATTGCAACATAGGACAAAACATACCCTTCACTTGCAATCATGACTCTATTGAGACATGACATCAAAACAATCTTGGTTTTTCTCAAGAAATCAAGACCAGGAATAATATTGTAGTCATCAAGATTTACAACCAACATGTCTTGTTTACCTCTTCACTGATCCAACATTATTGGCACATCATAATACATACTTGCAATTTTTTGTGCCTTTAAGTTTACTGTCTTTAATCGATGTATGGCTACTACTCAGTCGTAAGCCAAGTTCCTTCACCAATCGATTAACTATAAACGTGTGAGTTGCACCTGAATTCAGTATAGCATTAATGTCTTTGCCATTTATCCCAATTCTCACATACATCAGATTGTCTGCAAACCCTGATTTCTCTTTTTGCAACGCATCAATCCTTGCCAAGTCTTGATCAACAAGGTTGGTTTCAGCAGTCGCAATCCCTTGAGTTAGCTACTAAGCAGTTTAACACACGTATAGGATTGACGTGCATAACTACCCCCTCATTCGCTATCTCCAACCCGAATAACATTCAACTTTTCCTTTTTTGGACACTCCCTCACAAAATAAGGACCATCACAAATGAAGCAAGCAAAGTTCAGTTAGTATCTTTACCTTGTGCACCCATTAACTTAGTCTTGCCCTTATTCACGACAACATTTGATGCACCCCCACCGAACTTCTTCTTCTTCTTTTCCTCATTGTCTTTTACTTTAGACTTGAAGGAGGTTGACACATAACTCTTTATAGTTGTAGTTGATTTAAAATCAATCAAACTTTTCGCAGCAATAATAATGGATGGCAAATATTTTATTTTCTATCGTCTTAGTTTCGCTTGTGCCCAAGCCCAAGGTTGAAGTCCAAACATGAAGTTGAATAACTTATCCTCCTCGAACATATTCTCAATGTCGAGAATCAAAGAACTAAAAGATTTAACATAGTCACGAACTAACCTTTCATGTTTGAGCCTTTTCAATTCCTCCCACGCAATTCAAGATGTGTTGTTTGGAAGGAACTGCTCTTTCAGTTCTTGCTTAAGACGATCCCACGTCTCAATTTTCGGACATCCAGCACTTAAGTCCTTTTTTGTTCTTATCCTTCACCAAATTTTAGCATCACCCGTGAGATACATCACAGTGAGATCTACTTGTTCAGCCACGTCGATCCTAGCAACACTAAAGTATTGCTCCATGTCCTACAAAAAATTCTCAAGTTCCTTGGAACTTCTTGCCCCATAGAAAGACTTCGGTTCAAGCACTTTAGGCTTAGATGTACTTACCCAATAAGAGTGTTTGTTACTTCCCGTTTTAGAATGACAATAGTCTCTTTAGTAGCTTCCAATTGTTCACTCAATTCTGCCGCAAGAGAAATGTACAAACTTTCATCCTTTTCAGCACTTTCCATAACTTTCTTTAATCGATCAATGATAGAGCGTTCTTCACCTTCTTCCTCTTGCCCTATCAAAGTCTTAAGACACACCAACCGTTCTCCAATAACTTCCATGACTTCAAGCTGCATGATCTTAGAACAAATCGTGCTCTGATACCACTTGTTATAGGGTTAAATTTTTCGCCCCAAAATTCAGCCATATGCGGCAGTCTAGTCCTGACTAGACTAAACCTTACCTCATCCTTTTCACTCGTGTTTGCCTATAATTATGTGTTTCACTCACCCAAAGAAGTTCTCATAATTGCGTTGTCGTAAGCAAATAACAAACACAAGTAAATAAACTTAAAGCACACCGTAAATAAAGGAAAATCTCCCAACATTTATTAATCTCATAAACAAAGGATTACACGATATAAGTGTGTGTTCTATGCACAAAGATTGCATACTACACAACCAAGACTTTCCAGCCTATTTATAGACAAAGATATGTGAATTACAAGGCATGACTATCATCCTTATTTTTCAGGACATAGTGGGACACTTTCTTTCCCATGTTCTCCATGAACTTAGTAGCCTATTTTCCAGCAAGTATTGAACATTTTCTCTCCCATGTTCCCATGATCTTAGTAGCTTGTAGAGTAACCCTTGATATGCCCTACGTTCAGCCAC
>Ga0307513_10013231_pt1 | contig 10128 bp, 9 predicted proteins | sample 15_EM_MG_FD_202174 | JGI IMG/M metagenome (GOLD analysis project Ga0307513, IMG submission 202174) | Populus trichocarpa ectomycorrhiza microbial communities from riparian zone in the Pacific Northwest, United States - 15_EM | ecosystem: Host-associated > Plants > Roots > Unclassified | place...
CAGGGAAAGTGGGCACCGGTTTTCCTTTAAAATCGCGCGACCAGCGAAGAAGCTGGTGCGGCCACAGAACCGTGGCGTTCCATCTGAACCGCTCCCGCACTAGGCAGGTTTGCGTTGGCTTGCCAACGAATGGCCTGCTTAGCCTTTTGTTTGCGCATCATTTTTCTTGAAAACCGGAAGACCATTTTTCGAGATGATGCTTAGCCCCCGCCGTCCTTCGTCCCGGTCTCGAACCCTGCCGGCGTATTGCTGTTCGGCATCGCCTGATAGGCAATGCGCTGCTGGGGCGGCAGCGCCGAGCGGCGCGTAATACGATAGATCACCACTGCGGCGATCACGACATGCACGCTGGCGGTGTGCATGAAAAGCGCGCTCGGTCCGATGTCGCGCATCAGCACGGCGGCGATGAGCGGCCCGGCAATGGCGGCCGATGCGAACAGCAGCAGCATGCTGCTGGCAACGTCCACGGCCTCGTCGCGCGCCGCCAGGTCGTTGGCATGGGCGAAGGATACCCAGTAGATCGGCATGATGCTGAAGCCGAATGCGACAGCCAGGCCGAGCTTCCACCCCACCGCGCCCTGGCCCAGGACGAGCAGCGCCAGCCCCACCACGACCGCCGACACGCTGAGACCGGCCAGCACGGTGCGGCGGTCGATATGGTCGGAGATGCGCCCCATCGGCCATTGCGCCAGCGCCCCGCCGATGACCACCAGGCTGACGAATAGCGGCACGAGGTCGATCGGCACCCCGCTTTCTCGCGCATAGACCGGCGCCATGGCCCAGAACGCCCCATTCGCCAGCCCTGTGCCGAAGGCTCCGGCCACCGCCGCCGGCGACACCCGGTAAAGCTGGCGGATGCGCAGCTTGGGCTGGCGCGGCGCGGGCGGATGCGGCGTGAGCGTCAGCGCCAGCGGCACGGCGGCAAGCGAAAACAGGATGGCGCCCAGCGAGAAAAGCTGAAATCCCATCGGATCGCTGAGGCCGATGAGTTGCTGGCCGATCATCACCGAGCTGAAATTGACCACCGTATAGGTGCTCATCATCTGGCCGCGATTGGCGTTGGTGGCAACCGTCGTCATCCAGCTTTCGACCGCATTGAGGATACCGGCGATGCATACGCCCCCCAGCCCGCGAAACACCCACCACACGCCCGGCACCGGCCAGATCGCCTCGATCAGCGGCGACATGGTGGCGATGGCGGTGAACACCGTGAAGGCGCGGATATGACCGACGCGGGCGATGATCCGCGGGCAGATCAGGCAGCCCAGCATCAGGCCGGCATTATAGGCCGAGCCGATCAGCCCGATCTGGATCTCGCTGAACCCCTGGAGTGAGCCGCGCAAGGGAAGCAGCACGCCCTCCAGCCCGTTGCCGGCAAGCACGATGCCCGCGCTCAGCAGCAGCGCGGTGATGGGTTTGAGGACGCTCGCCATGAAACGCGGCTTTTTGGCTGGTTTTTTATGGGGGCCACCAGGGCCGGGGCGCAAGACTTAACGCGGTGCGAGGCAAAAGGGAAACGGGTTTTGCCGCAAATTCATACGCAAACGAACGAATGCCGGGAGACCAGCCGACATCCCTCGCTAGCCCGACGAATGCCTTGCCGGAATTCCCTCGTTTTCGCGGGGGTTTTTCCGACAACCCGAAAGAACGCCTTTGGCGGCTCCGCCTAAGCAGGGCTTCCTTGGCAAGCCAACGAAAGACCTGCTTAGTTCTCTGTTTCTACATCATTTTTTTGCGAAAACGGGAAGGCCATTTTTCGCCATGATGCTTGGGCGCCACATGCCAGTCGCAGCCTCGATGCGTCAACGCATCGCCTTGCGCGCGGGGCGCTGCGCCCAGGCCGGCCCAGCCCCACGCAGCGGCGAGACGCTGCGGCGAAAACGGTAGGCGTCGCGGATGCGGGCATTGAAGAATGCACCCGTCGAGGGCGCCCCCAGCATGGCGTCGTACACCCGGCGCGGCACGCCATAATAGACATAGGCCTTGCCGCTGGTGAACACGACATGGAGTTCTGCCACCACCTCATCGTAGTGGACGAAGCTGACCGCCGAGGAATCGACATAGGGCAAGGCACCATCCTCCTGAACGGGAACGTGTGCATCGATCCAAACGGAGTGTCGATACACTCGAATCCATCATATCAGGCAAACGCACGAGGCGCGCCTTTGGTTTACCTTCGCCGCGACACCGCCCTCCGCCACGCCTCTCTCACGCTATCGCGAAAACAAAAAGGCCCGCGCGTGGCGGGCCTTCTCGCGAAGTGCTGTCGGCTGGAGCCGCTTAGTAGTCCATGCCGCCGCCCGGCATCGGGGGCATCGGCGAGTCCTTCTTCGGCTTCTCGGCAACCATCGCCTCGGTGGTGATCAGGAGGCCGGCAATCGAGGCGGCATCCTGGAGCGCGGTGCGAACGACCTTGGCCGGATCGATCACGCCCTGGGCAACCAGATCGCCATACTCGCCGGTCTGGGCGTTGTAGCCGAAATTGTAGTTCTTGTTCTCGAGGATCTTGCCCGCGATGACCGCACCGTCTTCGCCGGCATTGGCGGCGATGACGCGAGCCGGGGTCTGGATCGCCTTGCGGATGATGTTGACGCCGGTCTTCTGGTCCTCATTGGCGACCGCGACGGAGGCGAGGCCCTTCACGGCGCGCAGCAGCGCCACGCCGCCACCGGGAACGATGCCTTCCTCGACCGCCGCGCGGGTGGCGTTGAGGGCGTCGTCCACGCGGTCCTTTTTCTCCTTCACCTCGACTTCGGTCGCGCCGCCGACCTTCAGCACGGCGACACCGCCGGCGAGCTTGGCCAGACGCTCCTGGAGCTTCTCCTTGTCGTAGTCGGAGGTGGTCTCCTCGATCTGCTGCTTGATCTGGCCGACGCGGGCTTCGATCGCGCTTTTCTCGCCGGCGCCGTCAACGATCGTGGTGTCGTCCTTGGTGATCACGACCTTCTTGGCGCGGCCAAGCATGGCAATCGTGACGTTCTCCAGCTTGATGCCGAGATCTTCGGAGATGACCTCGCCGCCGGTCAGGACAGCGATGTCCTGCAGCATTGCCTTGCGGCGGTCGCCGAAGCCCGGAGCCTTCACGGCCGCAACCTTCAGGCCACCGCGCAGCTTGTTGACGACGAGCGTGGCAAGAGCCTCGCCTTCGACGTCTTCAGCGATGATCAGCAGCGGACGGGAAGACTGCACCACGGCCTCAAGGACGGGAAGCATGGCCTGGAGGTTGGACAGCTTCTTCTCGTTGATGAGGATCAGCGGATCTTCGAGTTCGACGCGCATCTTCTCCGCATCGGTCACGAAGTACGGCGAGATGTAACCGCGATCGAACTGCATGCCCTCGACGACGTCGAGTTCGGTTTCGAGGCTCTTGGCTTCCTCGACCGTGATCACGCCCTCATTGCCGACCTTTTCCATGGCCTCGGCGATGAGACGGCCGATCTCCTGGTCGCCATTGGAGGAAATGGTGCCAACCTGCGCAACTTCCGCGGACGACGTCACCTTCTTGGACTGGGCAGCGAGTTCCTTCACGACGGCCGCGACCGCGAGGTCGATACCGCGCTTCAGGTCCATTGGATTGGCGCCGGCCGCAACCGACTTGGCGCCTTCGCGCACGATCGCCTGGGCCAGAACCGTGGCGGTCGTGGTGCCGTCGCCGGCGATGTCGTTGGTCTTGGAGGCGACTTCGCGCACCATCTGCGCGCCCATGTTCTCGAACTTGTCCTCAAGCTCGATTTCCTTGGCGACAGTCACGCCGTCCTTGGTGATACGGGGAGCGCCGAACGACTTGTCGAGCACCACATTGCGGCCCTTGGGGCCAAGTGTCACCTTAACGGCATCGGCCAGAATATCGACGCCGCGCAGCATGCGATCGCGCGCTTCTTGGCCAAACCTGACGTCTTTAGCTACCATGTGTGATTAGCTCCTTGGAATTCGGTATCTGTGTTTGAAATGCTGGGGACCGAAGGGCTTACGCCGCGGCCTTCTTCTTGCCGCCGCCGGCAGCTTGGGCCGCGGTTTCGGTCAGAATGCCCATGATGTCGCTCTCCTTCATGATCAGAAGGTCTTCGCCATCGATCTTGACCTCGGTGCCGGACCACTTGCCGAACAGCACGCGATCGCCGGCCTTCACGTCGAGCGGCGCGACCTCGCCCTTGTCATTGCGGGCGCCCGGACCGGCAGCCACGACTTCACCTTGCTGCGGCTTTTCCTGGGCGGTATCCGGAATGATGATCCCACCGGCCGTCTTCAGCTCCGCCTCGAGACGGCGGACAACAACACGATCATGCAGCGGACGAAATTTCATAGATCAACCTCCTATCACCTTATGCTTGAAAAGGTGGGCAAGGGCGACCAACTGCCCCGCCTATGCATGGCGATCTAAGCCGGATTGTTAGCACTGTCAAGAGGTGAGTGCCAAGCTTTGCAGCGGGATGGCTATCGGACGGCGCGTTTCGTCTTCAAATTAGCAACCGCAGGCTGTGTTCTACGGCCTGTTTTACGACATCGGGGGTATTTAAGCGGACAATCCACGCTTTTCACAGCCGCGATCTGCGGATTTCGGCAGCGTCCGTATTTGCGCGGACATGGAACGGCGCTTCGCAACGCGACCTTAACGATCAGGCAATGCCGGTCGCGGGGGCCGCAATTGGCCGCCTGGGCATCGGCGCCCTGATGCAGGATGACCGGCAGGCGCGGGGTCATCGCCAGGCGCGGGCCGCCGGAGTGCAGCGACGCCGCCACGGGCCGGGCGGGCCGCGTCAACAGGCTGCATACCGGGTTGCCCGCTAGCGAAACGACAGGGCTGCGGCGCGACTGGAAGGCATAGCGCCCGTTGCAGACATAGGTCCGCGGTGGCAGGCCATCGCGTAGAAACAGGTCATGCCCGCGCTTGAGTTGCTTCCAGAAATCGGACCACTCCTCATCGCCCGCGCCGGCCAGCTTCTCAGCCGTGAGCGCGAAGGGGAAAATATGCACCGGCACACGCAGCTGCCCCGCTTCAAGCGCCGACTGCACGATATCGTACACATCCTCGACCACGTCATCCGACAGCGCGAAACAGCCGATGGAAGAGCATTTGCCGTGGATGAGAATGCCCGAGCCGGTCAGGCCCAGCACCCGGTCGCGCGGATTGGGGAAACCGACATTCATCGCCCGGTGCCAGCGCGCATTGACGATGAGATCGCCGCCGGTAATGAAATACACGCCCTCCGGGCTCTGCCTGTCGCCCTCGAACAGTTTCGGCCCCAAAACGCCGGACCATTTGCAGATGGAATAGCGCCGGTACAAGTCGAAGCGCGCGCCGCGCAGCATCCAGACCTCAAGGCTGGAATCGGCTTTCAGAATGCGGATGAAGGCCGGCGCGCCAAGGCGGAAGCCTTTCGCCTCCAGGTCCACTGCCAGCGCGGAAGGGGCGTCGTCAGGCTGGGCGGTCTGCAACCGCGAGGGCTCGTTGGCCGTCTCGGCGAGGGCAAGCGGACAGGCGCAGAATACGGCGCACAGGAAAAGCAGAAGCCGGGGCACGCGGGACATGGCACTCCAGTTCCAAACGGGCCTCCCTTTGGCGCATCGCCCGCAATAGCGACGACAGCCGGAGTTCGGCGGAATCGATGCGCCAGCAACAGGCGAAGCGGGATTTCCTGAACGGCCTTTCCGATTTGGAAAGAAACGCGGCGAAAACAAACGAAGCTAAGCCGGCATCCGCTGGTTTGCCAAAGGAAACCTTGCTTAACGACGCCCCATGCCAAAACGGCGCAACGCCCAGAAGTATAGCCCATACGGTAGGATTCTGGCAAATTTGAGCGGCCAGACCAGCGGCCACGGAAATGCGATCTCGAATTTGCCCTTGCGCAGGCCGGCCAATATCCGGCTGGAGGCATCCTCCGCGCTAACCAGGAACGGCATCGGAAAGTCGTTGCCGCGTGTCAGCGGCGTATCGACGAAGCCGGGGTTGATGATGCTCACCTTGATGCCGAAGGGCGAGACATCGGCGTAAAGGCACTCGGCGAGGCTGATCAGCGCCGCCTTGGTCGGCGCATAGCCTCCCGCGCGCGGCAGACCGCGATAGCCCGCCACCGACGCCACGATGGCAATATGGCCCTGCCCCCGCTCGATCATGCGCGGCAGCAACGCTTCCAGGCAATGCACCACGCCCATATAGTTGGTTTCAAGCGCCTCGCGGACGCCGCCGGCATCGAATTTCTGCACGTTGAGCGGCCGCCATGTGCCGGCATTGAGAATGGCCAGGTCGATCGGACCGATCGCGCTTTCGACCTCCTCGACCGCGATGGCAACTTCGGCCCGGTCCGTCACATCGAGCGGGTAAAAATCGACCGCCACATGATGCGCGGCCAGCAGGCTGAGATTGCGCTCGGTGCGGGCGCTGGCCGCCACTTTCACGCCCTCCCGCGCCAGATCGAGGGCAAGCGCGCGCCCGATCCCCGTCCCCGCGCCGGTGACCCACGCGACCTGCCAGGGCCGCGTCATGGGCATTTACAGCCCGAGGAAAGGACGCAGCAGCCGCAGCGAGAGGCGGTTGTAACGCGGATAGCATTCCCCAGCGATGATGCAAATGCACTCCCCATCGTCGCTGACGCGAGGGCGGTGTTCGATGTCCTCGTCAAGGTCGGCGACCTCCCCTGCGTGATATTCGCCCGTCTCGTCGCCATAGGCGCCCTTGAGCACCAATGTCAGCTCCGTGCCGTAATGCCCGTGGCGCAGCAGCTTCTTGCCGGCCTGCACCCGAAGCAGACGCAAATCCCCGCCCGCGCGAGGCAATTTGATCTTAAACTGTTCGATGCCGGGCGCCAGTTCCATCCACGGAATTTCATCGATTCCCTTGCCCAGATGACGGGCGAGGGGCTTGGGCAGCAGGCCGCCCGGCGATATGCCTGGTTCCGGCGGTGCTGGCAGGGTTGCCTTGGCCTCGATCCGGGCAAGGCGTGCGAGCGCTCGGTCGATGGCCTTGGGGGCCAGGCCGTCCTCGCGCGCCTGGTCCAGCAGCGCGCCGCCGATCGCCTCCATGCGGCCAAGCTCGCCGCGGCAGCGCGCGCACAATGCCAGATGGCACGCGACAAGCGCCGAAAGCGCGTTGACCAGCGTGCCCGCCGCATGGGCCATCAATGTCTCATCGCGAGGATGATGCCGGATCGTCATACCGCGCCTTCCACTTCCTCGCGCAATTTCTGGTACGCAAGACGCATGCGCGACTTGACGGTTCCCAGCGGCAAAGCAAGTTTTTGAGCGATCTGGCTGTGCGAAAGCCCGTCGATGAACGCCAGGGTGATCACCTCGCGCTGCTCCGACGGCAACGTTTTGACGGCCTGCGCGATGCGGGCCTGTTCCTGTGCCCGGGCGATGCGCTCCTCGGCTGGCTCCTCGCCGCTGGGCACGTCGTTATAATCCTCGTCGCTGGCCTGCCAGACATGCTGGCGACGGATGCGATCGATGCGCAGATTGCGGGCGATGGTGTAGATCCAGGTGGCGATGCTGCCCTTGCTCTCCACGAACAGATGCGCCTTCCGCCAGACCGTGATCATGGTTTCCTGGGCGATCTCCTCGGCGGTTTCCACGTCGGCGCCGTAGCGCAGCATCATCGCCTTGACCTTCGGACCGAAGGTCAAGAACAACGCGCGGAAAGCATTTTGATCGCGGGAGACGGCGATCTTGTCGATCTCACCCATGGTGGCCCGGTCGGCGGCGGTGCGGCACGCTCTTATCCCCCCGCGCCTTCCGACGAGGATAACGTCCTGTCATCGACATGAAGACATCGGCGGAACGATACCTTCATGTTGCTGAACGTTGGCTGCAATACGGCGGAACGTTTGAATTTGTTGGCATGAACGTCGGGGTAACAGCACCACAACTTTAGTCGTCCCGCCGCGCTTTGTCGTCATCTTTCAAAAGGCTAGCATTCCCAAAATGCGAATACTACGTATTGTATGCTTGCCCCCGTCTATGCCACCCGATTTTCCATCAGGAAGCCGCCGGACTGCCGCGACCAGAGCTGAGCATAGATGCCGCCGCGCTTCAATAGGCTGTCATGGGTGCCTTCCTCCACGATCCGGCCGCGATCCATGATGATCAGCCGGTCCATGGCGGCGATGGTCGATAGCCGGTGGGCGATGGCGATCACCGCCTTGCCCTTCATCAGGTTGTAAAGCTGCTCCTGAATGGCGGCCTCCACCTCACTGTCCAGCGCCGAGGTCGCCTCGTCCAGGATCAGCACCGGCGCGTTCTTCAGCAGCACCCGGGCGATGGCGATCCGCTGGCGCTGGCCGCCCGACAGCTTCACCCCGCGCTCGCCGACATGGGCGTTGTAGCCCTCGCGCCCATGCAGATCCTTCAGCGTCTCGATGAACTCATGCGCATGGGCGCGCCTGGCGGCGGCGAGCACGGCCGCCTCCGTCGCCTCGGGCTTGCCGTAGCGGATGTTGTCGCGCACCGAGCGATGCAGCAGCGAGGTATCCTGCGTCACAAGGCCGATCTGGGCGCGCAGGCTATCCTGCGTGCAGCGGCCAATATCCTGGTCGTCGATCAGGATGCGACCGCCCTCCAGATCGTGGAAGCGCAGCAGCAGGTTGACCAGCGTCGATTTGCCGGCGCCCGAGCGTCCGACCAGCCCCACCTTCTCGCCGGGATGGATGACCAGCGACAGATCCTGGATCAGCCCGCCCTCGCGTCCGTAATGGAAGACGATTTTCTCGAAGCGGACCTCGCCGCGCGTCACTTTCAGCGGCTCGGCATTCTCCACATCGGTCACCGCGATCGGCCGGGCGATGGTCTCCATGCCCTCCTGCACCGTGCCGATATTCTCGAAGATGTTGGTCATCACCCACATGATCCAGCCGGCCATGTTGTTGATGCGTATGACCAGCCCCGCCGCCAGCGCCACCGCGCCCAGCGTGATCGCGCCCTGGCTCCACAGCATCACGGCCAGCCCCACCGTCGCCACGATCAGGAAGCCCGAGGTCATGGTGACCGTGCTCTCGAACAGCGTCGAGATGCGCAGCATCTTCCGGAACTTTTCGGTGTGGTCCTGCATCGCCGCGCGCGCATAGCCGTCCTCGCCATGCGTATGGGCGAACAGCTTCACCGTCATGATGTTGGTGTAGCTGTCGACGATGCGGCCCGTGAGCATGGAGCGCGCCTCGGACATGATGGTGGACTGGTTCTTCATCTTCGGCACGAAATAGATGATCGCCGCGATATAGGCGGCCAGCCAGATCAGCAGCGGCCAGACCAGCTTCACGTCATTCTGCATGAACAGCACGATGGCGCCGCCCGTATAGACGAACACGAACCACATCGCGTCCACCACCTGCACCATGCTCTCGCGCAAAGACGGCCCGGTCTGCATCACCTTGTTGGCGATGCGGCCGGCGAAATCGTTCTGGAAATAGGAGATCGACTGGCGCAGTACATAGCGATGCGTCTGCCAGCGGATCATGTTGGTGAAGTTCGCCGCGATGATCTGGTTGATGGTAACCGCATGCAGCATAAACACGATCGGCCGCAGGACGAGCGCGACGAAGCCCATCCATGCCAGCAGCGTGCCGTGCTCGGCCAGGAACGCGGCCGGCGTCTGCGCCGAGCGCATCAGGTCGACGAGCTGGCCGAGAAAGGCGAACAGCGACAGCTCGATGGCGCCGGCGAAACACCCGACCACCAGAATCGCGCCGAAACCGGGCCACACTTGCCGCACATAGTGCCAGAAGAACTGCATCCACTGTTCGGGAGGCTGCTCGATAGGCACGGACCGATAAGGGTCGATGAAGGACTCAAACCACCGCAACATGATCAAACTCTACCGCTTTGATGTCGTTCAATGGGTTTCGCGCTGAGGAAAGCTAAGGAAAGCGCGTCCGGCCGACGAATGGCCCGGCCCTGCTTGAAGCAGCGGGGCTAAAGATCGAAAGGCGCTAGTGCGCTGACGCATTCACATGGTTCATGCGCCATTGCACGCGCTCCTTGTTTGTGCATCGGTTATACCAAACTCCGGCGGGCCGCCTCCGTTTGGATCGATGCGGTTCTTTGCTGATGCATCGATTTTACCAAACTCCGGCTGTCGCCTCCGTTTGGATCGATGCATTAGCGCATGAACGCGGTCGCTCCGTTCATGCATTGGTGCAT
>Ga0307513_10013232_pt1 | contig 10127 bp, 6 predicted proteins | sample 15_EM_MG_FD_202174 | JGI IMG/M metagenome (GOLD analysis project Ga0307513, IMG submission 202174) | Populus trichocarpa ectomycorrhiza microbial communities from riparian zone in the Pacific Northwest, United States - 15_EM | ecosystem: Host-associated > Plants > Roots > Unclassified | place...
CTCCCCCTCACACTATAGAACATGTGATTTGTGTTTTTGAGATTGGTGTTGATTTGGTGTTGGTGTTTGTGGGTTTTGGCTTGTTCCAGATCTGCTTGCATTTGCCCTTTTCACCCCATAGCAAAGATCACGCTCTTCAACATGATGTGCCAACATGCTGGAATTCGACCTTCAACATGCTTGACTTCGCCATCGACTATCGTGCCACCATTGATGCTGTCACCTCCAACCGTGATCTCAACCTTCACAAGTATGAGTTGGCAGATAATGAGTGGGCTATTGCTATGAATTTACGTGATACTTTAAAGGCGTGTACTATTTTATAGTGTCCAAAGTAATTTCATTGAATTGTTCCAGATATTTAAACATGCCACTCTTTTTTTCTCTCGTGATACACCAAGCATTAGCACTGTGATACCGGCCATGGATCACATCGACACCCACCTGGCAACAGCTGCTCAAAACTCCACCTATTCGCCCTCAATTCGTGCTGCACTGGTGATCGGGAAGACAACACTCAACCGGTACTACAACAAAACAGACTACTCCGAAGTCTATAGGATTGCGATGGGTACTCAAACAATTTTTCTTATTTAACCTGGTACATTGTTGATTATTTCTTAGTTCTCCACCCTCATCACAAGCTTCGGTATTTCAAGGCGGCTGGATGGAATGATGACTGGATTGAAACAGCTCGCTCAATTGTTCATGACAAGTTTGATCGTACATATGCATTTATGGACATTGACAAGGATGTGGATCCAATAACCAAGGTACGAAAACAACTGATTTTTTTATTTACATAAACTGACTGCGCCAACATGGTCCCCAGCTGACATCACCATCATCAACCAATATATTTGACAACTTACCTGCTCTATCTGCCCCAGCAACATCGGAGCTCTGTGATGAGCTCGATCACTACCTCAGTACTAACCCAGAGCAAGTCACCGACGTCTTCAAATGGTGGTATGAGAGGAAGGGAACCTACCCTCACCTTCATCATATGGCGTTAGATTATCTAACTATTCCTGGTGCGTATTTAAAATGATGTGTGTGAACTACCTTACTAACTCCTTTCTTCATTCATAGCTACCTCCGTTGCCGTCAAACGGGTTTTCAGTCAAGGCCAAATCATTCTCTCCCACCTCCGCAGTCGCCTTTCCATCCAATCTACATGGTCCTTGATGTGCATTGGCATATGGAGCCTTCTCGGTTATGTCAAAGACAGCAACATCATGGCCGCTGTCGCATTACCTGAGGTTCCAGCCTACATGAAGGAAGATGAGCTTGCTACCAGGTGGGATAGTATATTAAACTTGTAATAGTGCCTTCGTATTTCCTGTTATGTTCTTTTTTAACAATTTTTCATGAAACCCCACATGGGTTTTTGAACCCGCGAAACCCGCGAAACCCCCTACCCCAACCCGCCATAACCCCTACCCTCATTAGCGGGTACGGGTTGACGCAGGTAGGGGTATGGGTAGCCCTGGAAAACCCCAGGATTACCTGTGACAATCACTAGTTAGTTCACTTGGACTCCACCTGGACTCCAGTTCAATTCCGGGTAAAATCAGTACAATAATTTGGCTGTGCTCCCACCAAAAAAAAAAGGATCTGGACTCCAGATGGACTCTGGAAAATCATCTGGAGTCCAGTGGAGTCCAACCGAACTATGTGGGGCAGTGTAAAGACCTCCCAAAATGGACCACCCCCAGCTTGTGTTTCGATGTGAGGGAGGTGGGGGTGGTGGGATTTGCATCAAAAGGCTGGAAATAACCACCCCCAGCTCACATTTGGATGCAAGGGAGGTGGTGGGGGTGGGGGTCACATTGAAACACTGAAATCAACCACCTCTGGCTCACATTTGGATGCGAGGGAGGTGGCAGTGGTGGCAGGGACTTTGGGTGTCATTTTGTCCTGGTGATATGTCAGTAAATCAATGGGAATGGGGATGGAAGATAAGAATGGTGAAAATGAGCCACGACGAAAATTGTGGCTTGTCTTTTTGTGATGCACCTTTTCCCCCCCTAGTTCCTACCCTCCCTTAGCTCCTCACTCCCTTTGCATTTTCACCCATGCAGACAGGCCCACATCCCTCATAAGAAGGGAGGGGAATCTTGCAGGTAGCATTCTGCTGGTGGTGGGAGGAAATGACGTGACATGATCATGAAGTCATTTGGTTGTGTGAATGTGATCATGTCCACACATGATCACATGACATGTTGACATGTTGAACATTCAAGTTCAACTTTTTCAACTTCAACCCCTCCTTGCCTCCCACCTTCGGCCTCCCAATACCATCCACAAGTGTCGAACACTACACTAGCCAACGTCTCCCACCTCATTCACCCATGTGCCCCTCCCTCAACAGATGTGGGCCACATTCAGAAATGCCAGCACACCCCACTCTCGAGCCTTGTCAATAAAGACCCACTGCCATGTCATCAGCAAAACACAGGGGATCAAGCCAATATGAGCCCCCCACTTGAACTCTATCTGGAGCCCCTGCAATGTTATCACCCAAATGCAAGCATTTGCACACCCAGGTGAGACCCCCAACACAACAGCGATTCCATCCAATTAATGCCGTCCCCAGTTTCCTCGATGGTGCCTGACTGGCATGTCATCAGCCAAACATGGGAGATTGAGACCACAGGTGAGCCCAGCCTTCTTTTCTCCCCTCCTCAATGCCCCTCAAACAACCCAGATGCAGCCCCCATCATCAAACATTGTCACTACCCCTTACACCCTCCACTTTGCCATATCAAATGGCATCAAGCATTGAGGGTGCTTCCTGCCATCCCGCCCTGCCACGTCGAATGACATTGAGACTGCTGCTTCCATCCCTTGCATTTCAAACAACATGGACTCTGACCCGTCCCTTCCCCTTCCCCTCGATGAGCGGCATCAAGCATCATCGCCATCCCTCATGCCCTCTGCTCTGCCATGTCACTTGATGTTGAGTGTCAAGGATGCTTCCCCCAGCCATAAGCAATTTCATTCTTACTTTTACATTTCAACTCATCTTACAGTACTTTGTGACATGAAAAAGTGACCTCCACCTCTTCCACCATCCCTCATCACCTCAATCTTGTATGCTAGTATCTATCAGGAAGTAGTAGGTTAAATATATACATATAGTTTATATTGTATGTCTATAGTATAAATTCTAATATTGTTTATTATTATTCTATAAATGCTATAAATGAAAGAAAGTGTAAATGCCATATCCTAAGCTGCTCAGAGTGCTCTAGAAGTGATTTGGGAATGCTCTAGAAATGCTCTGAGGATGCTCTAGGAATGCTCTGAAGATGCTCTGGGAATGCTTTGGGATGCTTTGAGAATGCTTTGGGGGTGCTTTGGCTAGTTCAAACATTAGGGACTTTGCTTTGGGGCAAACCTAGGTGTCTTTGAGTCTTTGGTGTCTTTGGAGCCTCTAGAGACACCCAGAGCAACCTGGGTTTCTTTAGAACCAAACCCCCTTTTCCTGATGTGAGCTGTCCTGAAGCAATGAGGTCCAAAGAAATTTCCTGAAAGTGCAAATGGTAGTCACTGAGATCATGAAAAAAGTGGATGTCAGATTTATGGAACTTGGAAATAAGGGAGTGAAGGTCAGAGTGGCTGTACTTGCTATATCAAATGTAAACCTGAATAAGTGCCATCTTGAAGTCGTTGAAAGTGCTAGAAGCCAAAATAAACTCTGGAAAAGCTTCCCAAAGTGAAGCAAGGTCTGGACCTACAAAGAAAGTGGTGTAGAACTTCATCTCCTGGTGATCATTCAAGAGATCAGCATGTGCAAAGAGCTGTTCGAGTTGCACGAAGTACCAGCAGATCTGCGAGGGATGGGCTGGATCGAAGACCAGCACATTGGGTTCTCTGGGGACCAGCATGTAAAATCCAGGTTCAGCCATGATCTGTAATGATGATGAGGGGTGCAGGTGCAAGCAGCAGAAATGAATGTGAAGATGAGCGCTAATGCAAGTGTGATAGGGAATATGACAGCAAGTGCAAGTATGACCAGCGAATGCAAGTACGATTGGTGAATATGACTGGTGAGCACTAATGCGAGTGCAAGGACGAATGTGAAGATGAAATTGAGTGGCGGATGGTAATGCAAGTGCAAATACAAGTGTAAGTGCGAATATGAGGTGATGATGATGGTGAAATGAGCGAACAACAAGACACAGGATGAAAAAGCAAAGGAAGAAGTGATTATGGATGTTGTATAGATGATCCTCAACCCCAGAACCCTCGCAGTAGGCTCCAAAATGATGCACTGGCCCACTGCTGGCCATGCCCAAAACAAACAAACAATGGCAATTGCAGGTGCAGGGATGTGCAAAGGGTGCAAGTCAGTTCTAAGTAGGAAAAGGGGTGTTTGGGAGGTTGTGCCAAGGTGTGCAAGTCGAATGGGAATGAAAGTGAGAGGGCCTGAGTGTGAATAAGGCCAGAAATGAAGTGGGAGCTGTATTCTGTTGTTGAATAGACTAGTATACATGAAAATATATAGCCTACAGTATAAAAACCAAGAAATGCGAATGGGGAAAGGTAAAACAATAGAAAAAACATAAAAGGTAAGTAAAATGATACCAGGAACTACTGAAAATATAAGAATGGAGAGCTTTGGCATATTGTACCAAGGTGCAAATGACTCATAAATGCTTGGAAATAGTGTAAATAGGTCACCAAAGGTCATTGCTAGTCAGTGCTACCAACTGCTAGTCATTCACAAGTTGCCACAATAAGTGCCATCTGCAGGTTGCAACTGGATCAGTGGTTCACTCAGCGTTCTCTCGGAAGTTTGCTGGTGCTTGTAAAAGTGACTGTAGGTACATCGCTACTTGCCTCTAATAACTGCTACTGATTGGCAATAAGCACTTGCAATTTTTTTCTAAACCTTCGCTTGGATTGGTTGCCATTGGTTGCCATCAGTGGTTTGCTCATGTGACCAGCGCCTCAACTGGTGCTTAACCATTGTTTCTTGTGCTCATAAAACATGCTGAAATCACCAATTCCAGGGTCAGAGCAGAGCCAGGCTCATCAATATGATTTTTCTTTTCCAGATGTAGAGAATTGCTTCCAAACCTATGGCTGAGGTGTCACATCCCAAATCCATCTACAGCTACATTGTCCACACCCTTCCATAATCCTCAGGCTTGAACAACCAATCTCACTCTGGGCCTCTTCCAATATGTCACCGCTCACTAGGTGGGATTTCACTCTGGAGTTGAATGGCTACATCTGCTATCTGAACCACCACCCACTGGGAACAGGCAAGGAGATGGGGAGAAGACTGTGGCTCAGGTTGAATGGTTGGTCCGTTTGTCCCTATGACATGACAAAGCAGGGTGCAGGATAAAAATTGAGGCAGATTTGATTGTGGAATCTGCAGGAGGAGAGCTAGTGGGGAGGCAGTGGGGGTGGGGGTGGGTATGCTGTCAAGGATTTTGGCTTTACTGATTTGATGCCTACAAAGACCCTTGGATTGTGCTTTTGTCCATTTACTGGCATCATTGAGGGTACTACATGATGTGATTACACAGCCAATGACAGAGCAAAGAAAACTTCTTTTATCCTTTTCCTGCTTCTGTTGCCTTAGGCTATCCACACCCAGGCCCAGCCTCACTTCTCCCATAGGTAGAGTCGACCGACGACTCATCACACCTTCCCACCCATTCCTCTGACAACCCTTGTGTCAACATAGCCATGATGTCCCACTGCTCTGTGTTGGTCTGGTCCAAGGCATCTATTCTTCTCTTCTACTGAGCTGTGGTGCCAAGGATATTGGATATATGAGGAGGAGGCATAAGGAGAGGCATAATCATATGGTGATGAAGAGGAGGGATGTGAATGGAATTGCGATCTGGAAGATCAGGCTATAGAGGTAGATGAGGAAGGGGGAATAGAGGTTTATAGGGAAATGTTAGTGTGGCTGGAGTTGGACCTTGGGTGTGGGCTGTGTATCTCATCCTACCTCAAAGCCCCACTTATCAATTGATTCATTCCTGGGAGGCTGGGGCTGTTGAGGTCTGATGTGAATGTGAAAAATGGAAGGAGGGGATCATTTCAGGGTCAATTCTTATGGCAAATAGTTTGTCATTGTCAATGAAAATTCTCTTGACTCAGATGCCAAATCCCACACCAAAGAAGGAAAATTCACAAGATGCTATCTGCCCCTCCCCAGTGAATTGACAACACTATGAAATGGGCAACCAATCTGGTTTTCATCCTCATCTTTGCCTTCCACTACTTACAGGAATATCCAGGTGAAGCGATGAGCCCTTCCTTCTCCTTCACCAACACACATCAAATTCACACCTCCAAAACTACCACAGGATCCAGAGTGACATGAAACTTGGTCCATCAAACTCTCATTGATTTATCAATTGTTGCCTTCTGCCTCCCATCTGTGGACAGAGTACTAAAAAAAACAACAGAAATTTGATGTTCTGTCCTGTCTTGACTTGGCTTAGATTTTGAATAATCTGGCTAGGTGTCAGGTCCTTTGGTGCAGGCAGGGATGGAGATGATGCTTGGGGAGGAAGTGGCATGAACATGCCTGCCTTTCCCTGAGTTGAGGCTAAATCTGGACTTTATTGTTGCTTGGGGGGGAATGCTTGGCTCAAGATTGTGGACGCACTCAAATGGGTCAAGGTGCAGGGCTAACAGTGCACTGCTGATACTGCAGGTGAAGGAGTTGCCTGAAATGGAGCTACAGTCCATATTTGATGCAACTTCAAACTCAACATATGCTTGAAATGCCATCTGGGCTGGGGACAGAGGATGATGTCCATGGACTCTGAACTGTCAATTTACACCCCAAATAGCAGATTGCCAATGCTCTGGCAGAATGCTGTCAACCTCTTCTCACAGTCAGATTCAGCTTCAAACCCCACAAGTTCAAATCCTAATGTCAATCTAGAACTAATGTCAAACACAACTCTAACTGCCCTCAGTTCCACCCATTTCCATGTTGTATAAAAGCACTCCCCCCTTCTCCATGCATTCTGGGGCTCATCTACTTCCTCTACCCCCTTAAATCTCCACCTTTCTCTATATGCCTGTCCTCCACTTAGGTGCCATCTCCCATCTGGAAGGCAGCAATGAGATTCCAACATTTTGGTCCACAACAGTCCCAAGGAATAGAACAAGCTTTCTCTTGCCATTTTCTCTTTTGTTCTCCTACTTATACCTGTCATTGATGAAGCTGCTGGAGGGTGTCAGCATTCCTGTCCCTAAGACAAACCAATATTGCACCCTTTTTCTACTACACCCATAATTGGGAGGAAAAGACAAACTATTAGCCAAGTAGGGGATGTACAGAATTTACATAGAATTTACATAGAATATATGGAGTGGTAGTCAACACAGTCTATCTCAATACATCAGCAATCCTTGGTTTTGGAATTTCCAAGTTTGTTACTGTTCAAGCTCCCACTTGTACCACATCTTGCACTTTATTATGAACCCCACCTAACTGGGCTATGAAGAGATGCTTGGGGTATATTAGCATCATAGTATAACAACATTGGCAAATGGGCACTATTAAATAAAAGGCTTACCTGAAAGATTAAGGATGATTACACATCCATTATTTGAGCCTAGAGCAATAGAGGTTCCATTTGTTGCAAGACAATTGACATTTGATGGTCGATATGAGGGTGGAATCCAACAAAGGCGCTGCTTTGGATCGATAGACCAGACCCATCCATCTTCACTGATGAAGGGATAAAACCTTGTCCAATTTTTTTTGAAGAGACCCTTGAATGAAAGAAGTAAATGTATTATAAATTTCAATTTTGTGCCCAGTCACTGTATCCCAAAGTCCAAGCTGGTTGTTGGATCCAGATATAATTTGAGTGCCATCTAGTGAGAATTTGATAAATAAAACTGGGTTGAAATGGCCCTCAAGCACATTGAGGTGGGTACCACTGACTGCATCCCATAGTCGAAGAGTGTTGTCATGAGATCCAGACACAATTTGTGTGCCATCTGGTGAGAATGCAACAGAATAAACCCAGTTGGAATGACCCTTTAGTGTATTGAGATGGGCACCACTGACTGCATCCCACAGTCGAAGAGTGTTGTCCCAGGATCCAGACACAATTTGTGTGCCATCTGGTGAGAATGCAACAGACCAAACTGAGTTGGAATGGCCCTTGAGGGTTTTGAGATAGGCACCACTGACTGCATCCCACAGTCGAAGAGTGTTGTCATCAGATCCAGACACAATTTGTGTGCCATCTGGTGAGAATACAACAGAACGAACCCAGTCAGAATGGCCTTTGAGTGTATTAAGATAGGCACCACTGACTGCATCCCACAGTCGAAGAGTGTTGTCCTTAGATCCGCACACAATTTGTGTGCCATCTGGTGAGAATGCAGTAGACAAAACTGAGTTGGAATAGCCCTTGAGTGTGTTAAGATAGGCACCACTGACTGCATCCCACAGTCGAAGAGTGTTGTCCTTAGATCCAGACACAATTTGTGTGCCATCTGGTGAGAATGCAACAGAACAAACTGAGTTGGAATGGCCTTTGAGTGTGTTGAGATAGGCACCACTGACTGCATTCCACAGTCGAAGAGTGTTGTCATTAGATCCAGACACAATTTGTGTGCCATCTGGTGAGAATGCAACAGAATTAATCCAGTCAGAATGGCCCTTGAGTGTATTGAGATGGGCACCACTGACTGCATCCCATAGTCGAAGAGTCTTGTCATTAGATCCAGAAACAATTTGTGTGCCATCTGGTGAGAATGCAACAGAATGAACACAGTCAGAATGGCCTTTGAGTGTATTGAGATGGGCACCATTGACTGCATCCCACAGTCGAAGAGTTTGGTCATAGGATCCAGACACAATTTGTGTGCCATCTGGTGAAAATGCAACAGAATAAACCCAGTTGGAATGGCCCTTGAGTGTATTGAGATGGGCACCACTGACTACATCCCACAGTCGAAGAGTGTTGTCATAGGGTCCAGACACAATTTGTGTGCCATCTGGTGAGAATGCAAAAGAATAAACCCAGTCAGAATGGCCCTTGAGTGTATTGAGATGGGCACCACTGACTGCATCCCACAGTTGCAGAGTGTTGTCACCAGATCCAGACACAATTTGTGTGCCATCTGGTGAGAATGCAACAGACAGAATGTCTTCAGAATGGCCTCTAAGTGTATTCAGATGGGCACCACTGACTGCATCCCACAGTCGAAGAGTCTTGTCAGCAGATCCAGACACAATTTGTGTGCCATCTGGTGAGAATGCAACACAATGAACCCTTCTAGAATGGCCATCTATTGTCTGCATACAGGGACTCCAAGCTTTCTCTATGTAGTTGCTTGAGTTGCCTAAAGATAATCTTTTGTACTTATACAGGTTCCATAGAATTGTCTGTCTTGGGGCGAAATGTAATGCTGAGTGATATATCTGAAGACCAGAAATATCAAGAACTGAGAAAAACTCATGAGTAAGCCGCTCGCAATCATCCAGCAAAGCAATGACATTGGCCAAATTAACAAAGCCCTCTTTCTGTTGAATATATTAAGCATTAGACATAAACAAAAAACCCAAAGTACACACCAAGAGAAATTTTTTTGCAGCATGTAAACCAACCAATGTATTTCGCAGCTCTCCTAGAAGGCTACAAACTTCAATCCAGTAGAGAAGATATTTTGTGCAGAACTCCTCCAGGAGGCCAATGAGAGTATCTGAGACCTGACCATGGGTAAGGTGGAAAATCCAATAGCGGCATGCATACTGGATATGAGGAAAAATATTGGCTGTAATACGTGAAGATAGATCATCAACTTCAGCATTTAATATGAATGGATTATTGATTCCACAGATGTCCTGTTTGAGTGACTGCATAGCTCTGAGACACAGAGTTGCAAGTAATGTGTGTTGTTTCTTGCTGTCCACTGTAAATCGCCGATCATGGCACCGATTAGGGTCTGTTAGAAAATCAACAAATGATGGATGGTGTAGCCTAATTGGCTGAGTTTCATTATCTGGTAAAATCATAATGGAGCATAGATGCACCAGGGTTTGTCGAACAGCTGAGGAGGCTAAACCAAGTAAATTCTCAAGAGAGGCAAGGGAAAGTGGCTCCTGTAAAAAAACAATG
>Ga0307513_10013233_pt1 | contig 10127 bp, 11 predicted proteins | sample 15_EM_MG_FD_202174 | JGI IMG/M metagenome (GOLD analysis project Ga0307513, IMG submission 202174) | Populus trichocarpa ectomycorrhiza microbial communities from riparian zone in the Pacific Northwest, United States - 15_EM | ecosystem: Host-associated > Plants > Roots > Unclassified | place...
CTAGGAAATTGGAAGACGTCCACAAAGCTCTGGGCCCAATGACAACTCAAAAGGACATTTCACGATTCTTGAACAACGCCGAGAACGCGCACAGGCTTAACGGTTTGGTGGATGATATTTGCGAGGCCGTGATAGACTACCAGGTTCGTGCCCCAAGAGGACCCGCTTCCACAACATCTAACACACACCGCAGACGTCCTTGCAACAAGATATCTACAACAGTGCCCGTCAGTTAATTGTAAGTTCTCACCCCAGTTACCTACCCATCCATAGTAATCGGCCACCAGGAAAACACGGATCTCATCCTTCTCGACCGCATGTATCACGTTGCCGATGCCGGATACCTCTGCGGGCACAGGCAGGGATGCATGAAGGGGACCAGGAGAGGTGTCCTCTTCAAGCTCGAACAGTGGTCCAAGGATAAACACGACAAACAAGTGTTCTGGCTCAACGGTCTGGCCGGGACGGGGAAGTCGACGATCGCTCAGACGTTTGCGGAGATGTGTTTCGCAGACGGGAGATTAGGAGCCAGTTTCTTCTGTTCACGGGATTTCGAAGACAGGAGCAACCTTCGATCCATCTTCCCCACTCTCGCCTTCCAGCTCGCTCACCTGTACCCGGAGTTCCGAAAGAAGCTACTTCCAGTCTTGAAGACGAGGCCCGATGTTGGACGGGAGGCCCTCTGTTCACAGATGGAAAAACTCATCGTTGGACCTTTCCAGGCAATCAAAACCCCAACTCTCATTGTCATCGACGCCCTCGACGAGTGTGGAGACGAGGAGCCCGCATCCGCACTCCTGTCCGTCCTCTCCCGTTATGTGGACGACATCCCGCTGGCCAAGTTCCTCATCACTGGCAGGCCCGAACATCGGATTCGCTCCGGGTTTCGTTTGGAGTCACTTCGGCCTCACACTGAGGTGTTCAAACTACATGAGGTTGAACCCACCTCAGTTGATAGTGATATCAAACTGTTCTTGAAAACCCAATTCACTGATATTGCCAAAAACCGGAGCGACTGCAGTCTCGAAAAGGAATGGCCTGGCCCACAAAACATTGATATTCTCTGCAAGAAGGCAGCCGGGTTTTTCATCTTCGCTTCAACACTTGTCAAGTTCATTTCATCCCATTGCCACCCACCTGATGAGAGGCTTGCCCTCATTGTTTCACTCCCAATGGACACTTCTTATGAAGGAAAGTTGGGTGTTGATCTCCTCTATACCCAAGTCCTGGAGGAAGCTTTCCATGATATGGATTCCAATGATCATGAGCTCTACTCCCACTTCAAATCTGTGGTGGGGGCAGTAGTTCTCATCTTCCAACCACTCTCCATCAAAACCCTCTCAGACCTCCTTATCAACTGTGGCACTCCAGCCAGGATGTCCAGCTCTCTACGCACCCTCCACTCTCTTCTCCTTATCCCAGAAAGCATTGATAAACCAGTCCGAATCTTCCACAAGTCATTTCCTGACTTCCTCATGGATCCAAGACGGTGCACAGATAGCCGGTTCTTTATAGATTCTCCAATTTATCACAATGAGATCCTACTTTCATGCCTCAATGTGATGAAGGAGAGGTTAAAGAGGAATATCTGCAACCTGGATGGCCATACCATCCTCAGTGATGTTGAGGATCTTCCCACATGGAGGGCTATCCACATTGGGGGTACTCTGGAGTATGCATGCTGTTTCTGGACAAAACATCTTATAAAGGTTTCCAGTGATAGTAATGGAGCTGGGGAAACATACAAGGCAATAAATGAATTCTTTGAGACTGGTTTTCTATCCTGGGTTGAGGTCTTGATCCTCATGGGAAAGCTTGACATGGGTATTTATGCTCTCAATGATATCCAGCAATGGTGTGTTTTGGTGAGTTATGCATGGAATTCCAACTGAAATCTGTACTTATATTCCTTCAGGCAGGAGTTACTGACAAATGGACAAGTGATAGCAAGCACTTCATCCTGGAAAGCTTTGATATAATCTGCAACTCTCCTTCCCAAATATATGGCCCTACTCTCACACTCTGCCCCTCCTCATCTTGGCTCCATGAGTACTATACTGCAGATGCAAAGGCAGTGGTGGGATCAGTTGGATGGGGAACATGTATCCGAACAGTGTTGTGCAATAATGACTATACAACAACACTTGCTTACTGGAATAATACCATTGCCACTGGTTATCCAGGCAAAGACATCACCATCTTTGATGTCTTAACAGGCAGCCAGACTGCTGTTTTCTCTGGGCATGATGCATATGTTCACTCCCTTGCCTTCTCATTAGATGGGACATTGCTTGTATCTGGGAGTGATGATAATACCATCAAGCTCTGGGATGTCCAGACTGGTGGAGTTGTCAAAACATTCTGTGGCCATACCAAGCTAGTCCTCTCTGTTTCTATCTCAGTTGACAATACCACAATTGCTTCAGGATCTGCAGATGAAACAATTTGGTTGTGGAACATTGGGGCAGGGGAGTGTCAGGTCATAAAGAAATACAATGATCAGGTTAGAACTGTCAGCTTCTCCCCCACAAACCCTCAACTCCTCCTGTCTGCATCTAGGGATGGTACTGTGCAGAAGTGGGATACAGATGGTCACCAGATTGGCCCCCCAATTCCTGGCTCCCATGTTGCATTCTCTCCAGATGGCACTCAGTTTGTCTCATGCAAGGGAATGACTGTTACTATTTGGAACACTGATTCTGGTGAAACTGTAGTGGAGGTCCACCTAACAAATGCTGAACCCCACTATTGTTGTTTCTCTCCTGATGGGAAGCTCATTGCTTGTGCTGCTGATGATAATATCTACCTTTGGGACATCACTGGCCCAGACCCTCACCTTATCAAGACTCTTGTTGGACACACAAATAGAGTCACCTCCCTTGTATTCTCCTCTCCCCTCACTCTCATCTCAGCATCTATGGATCAATCAATCAAGTTCTGGGAGATTGGTGCCTCATCAGCAAACCCAGTTGTACCTCACTCAGCCCCAATCAGGGCTGTCAGTCTCCAAGCAAAGGATGGGTTGGCTTTCTCAGTTGATTCAGCAGGGGTGGTGAGGACCTGGAGCATCTTGACTGGCTTCTGCAAGGAATCCTTTGAAACCCAAGCCAAAGATATTGGTGTAGGAGACATCCAACTACTGGGTGATAGATTGATCATCATTGGGTACAAGGAGGATCAGGAGGAAATTTGTATGTGGGATGCTGAGCAAGGTAAACTCCAAACAGTGGGCAAAAACAGTGTCATACCCAGGGGTCTTAGGATATCAGGAGATGGATCCAGAGTTTTTTGTGTGGATCACCATGACATCCAAGCCTGGTCTATACAGACAGGGGAACATACAGGCAAGATATACATGCAGTCATGGTATCCATATTTGCTTGACCCCCTCTGGATAGATGGTTCAAAAGTCATGGTTCGCTTTGAAAGGTCATTACCCCTGGGCTGGGACTTTGGGATTCTAGGCTCGACTCCCATTAAGATATCTCCAACACCCTCAGATAGACCCCATCTGGATTTTATTGGTAGTGCAACCAAACCAACCACTGATCTAATTGGGATTGAGGATAGAACCACTGGAAAGGTGGTTTTTCAGCTATGTGGTAGATATGCACAACCTTCTGCTACACAGTGGGATGGTCAATATCTGATTGCTGGTTATGAGACAGGAGAGGTGTTGATTCTGGATTTTAGTGAGATGTTTCCTCGATAGGGATTTGTAGAATCATGTAGTAGTGTTCATAACTTGTACAATATGTAGCTCTCTATGCAATTGTCAACCTGTTCTAAACCCCCTCTACTGAGTGATACCTCAAGAGATGCATTGTGGTTTGGATAGTATTCTGAAGTTTCTTCAGTTGAACTGGACTTGAGCGAACATCAATGTTCACTCCAATTGCATTGATCTGGCACAGATGCTCACATTCCCCCGCTCCCACGCAAGGCTCAAATCAGCAGAGCGGAAAAATAGATTACAAGACGATAGCAAAACAGATCACATACTTTATCAATAATATACTCATGGTCAAAAATAGATAACAGTTTCGGTAAGACATTTTTCGAACTTGAGCAATGGGGAAAAAAGTGCGGGGTACAGGTTAATGGCCACATGAACACCCATCGTTCCAAACTGGACGAAAAGGAGAGTGGGGAGGATGGCGCGTTGGTGCCGCCTGTGAGGGTTGGTTGCAGACGGATCAACAATATTGAAAAGTCCGGAAAGCACCGAGGTTAAACAGCAAGCGAGTTACAGCTCCGGAACTCCTGAGAACCGTCCCTGCCCATGCCCCCCGTGGTGGGATACGGGAGTCACGAAAGTTATTGAACTGTGCCCGTCACCCACAGGAGGTGGATACGTTGTCGGATCCGAAGGGTTCTAGGGAGAGAGGAAGGAGAAACGAGGCGTCGTAAGAGACTAGCCTCACTCCACGCAGGAGAACCGGAAGGGGATACGATAGAACTCACGTAGTAGGGGTTGTATGGGAGACTCGGACTGGTCGGACTGAGGATGGGCGACATCGGTGGCTGTGTCTTCCAATACTCCGAAACTTCTTGGATCTGAGGCTGCAGTTGGGTTCCTCCAGCCTGTCGTCTCCGCCGTCTGATGAAAATGAACGCGACGACCGCAAGGATGGCAAGTGGCACAACGCCTCCCACCACACCTACACAAACACACGAACGCACATACATACAATCAACAACCAAAGCTCAACCCGACGAGGAAAAATCGGACTCACCGCCAACGATCGCTCCAACGTTAGTTTTATTGTTGATAGTGATTGGGGGAGGCGAATCTGTCGAAGAAGGCCTACGGGCACTCGTCGAAACCGTGCTGCTCCCCAAAGTGAGCGTGTTCATCTCTTTAGGTTCAACTTCCGGGTCCCCTATCCCACGACGACTCCCGCGTCAAGAACCACGACCAAAGGAAATGATGGAGAGGAGAAAGACTTACGACCGACGGACATGGCCACGGTATCGCTGTAAGTTTGATCCGGAAGCGTCGTAACATTGTAGAATGCCCATTGCGGAACCGCAGTCCCCGGTGGAATGTCATGGGGATACCTTGAAATAAAAAAAAATCGATTTTGGTGAGACTGAACCCGCGCAAAGCGAAAAAAACAAAAGAGCCGAGCGCACTGCGTTACATAAACATTATCGCACTGTGTGATCCACCTCTGCCACCTACGCAGAAACCCAAAAACCATCAGTCCACAGGTAACCCAAACACAAAAAACCGCATATATCAGCCACCCGAGGAAGAAAGGACTCACGAATAGATCATACCCCCTTGACACGTCGAGCACGCCATATAAAGGCTATATGCGGGTGAGTCCGAATCCGGCATCAGTTCAAACAGATCATCGTGGCGGTCGGCTCGAAAGGGTCGGGAGGGAGGGAAGGGTAGCGCACCTGTACATAACGCTATCGCAATCGCATGTGAGGTCAGAGGTGCTATCGCGTTGAGGAGGAACATAGTTCTGCGTACTGTTCAACGGCGGGATCGTATAGGAACCTATATTGTAGAAAGAAACGCGTCCAAAGGTCAGAGGGGGTTCTCCCGCCACTATCGCCATATATGCGGCCCCGACCGCACTCACCGATACCGCGACACGCAGCGTCCATCATGGAACTAATCGTGCATGGATCTTGCCCAAGCGAGTTCTGGTTCTACAGAGGCATACAATCCGCACGTGAGCGCCCACAAAAAATCGCGACTAGCCCCTTCCTCGGAGGCGAGGTGAGAGGGGGGGGGGGCATCTCCGAACTGCGACGTACCCATTCCCAACCCGGACTGCAGACGGCCATCTCAGATTGAGCCCGCACGTGGGGGACCAAATCCAGACAGCGCGAAGAGTGCCGCGGTCGTCGCCCAAAGCCGTTTCGAGTTCATGACGCGAGGGTTCAAGACAAGGAGGACTTAGGAAGATGACAGCCCATTGCCAGTTTGGTTATCCGCGGGCGGTGCGTGCCCTGGTTGGATCATCTATCTGAGAAAGGAAAGGCAGGCACCCCGGATGGGGCGGCGCCGTGTCCCGCTGATAGTCGGCACTATAGGCGGACACCTGTCAATTGTTCTAGGTATGTTTGCTCTCCTTTGTAATCAGAGGGCCGACGCCATCATCCAACACGTTGGTGATCCCTGGTCTCAGTTTCACAAAGGAGAAAGCAAAGACACGACGTGGGTATCGGATGCGAGATGGACCCTAAGCTTCAGATCCACCCTTCAGAGGGATTTACAGACCCCGATCACCCCGCGATCATGAGTCCAGATCGTAGCAAGCCACGGAAGATATACAATGCATAGTCCTCCGCGTATAGGGGCGACGTAAAAAACAAAGAGACCAAGAGCAACAAGTGAAATCACGACGTAGTGTATACTTTAGTTATCCAATCGGTTCAGCAGATGAAAAGGAGAGGAATAAATGGGAACCGCTTAGCAATTAGACCTCGGGCACACCAGAATAGGCCCCGCGGATGTTGTGGGTTGGAGTGGTGTATGTGACTGAGCTCTGCGGGCTCTGAGGGGGGAAAGTTGTCGGATCGGAGGGTTCTAGGAAAAAAACGTCAATATGGATTTCTAGGCTCGGCGCCGCTCAATAAACGACTTACGTATGGAGTGAATGGTACCGCGGCCATTGGAGGGCCATACACCGAGGGTGTGCGTTGCTTGTATGGATCCAGCCCGTCTGGGTTCAGGATCTGTTGCTGTTGAGCCTGCCGCTGCTTACGGTGGCGCATATAGAGGAACACGGCGACGGCGAGAATCGAGAGTGGAACAACGGAGCCGACAACACCTGTTGGATATCCAGGGTCAGGTCCAGTTATCACTCGAAATCAAGGTTCCGAGATGTACCGCAACGATTGCCCCGATGTTCGGTCCGTTGCTTGAATCATTATCATCGCTGCTGGAATCGTTCGTGGGGTCCGACGAACTACCAGTCGAGGTCTTGGTGTTGGTAAAACCGAGGGTAGATCTCCCGGAGCTGCTGCTGACGGTGCTCAGCGGTTGTGGCGTCACTTCCTGATGACAAATGGTCAGCGGAAGGGGGATTTGCGTAAGATCAAACTCACCTCCGAGATTCATGGCGGTAGTATCGTTGTACGTTTCACCAGGTGCCGTCTTTGCGTTCGATGCCAGCACAGTCGTGTCACTGGATGGCGGAAATACCGTTTACCGTGACATTGAGGTACGCCCAGTGCGGAACAGCGGTGCCTTGGGGGATATCAACCGGGTGCCTGATTCGATTCAAGATCGTTGGCGACGCGAAACGTTGGTGGTACAAGGGATAAACTTACTGTGAGACATAGACATTCTCGCAGGCCCCGATCCAGGTCGTCCGTCTTGATGAAGTGGTCAGTAAATAGCGCCAAGGTGTGGTCACGCAAGATCTTACGGGTGTATCTCTCCGCCCTGACACGAAGCGCATGCCATGTAGAGGCTGGACAACGAGAAGAGAATCAGCACAAGGGCATATCGAAGAGGATGAGATCCCGTACTTGTACATCACGGTGTTGCAGTCGCAATCCAGGTCCCCAGAATGATCAACCCTTGGGGGAAGGCAATATTGGGTGCTGTTGAGAGGCGGATAGGCGTACAACGCTGAAAACGGGACCGCAATGCTCAGAAACGGCGCGAATGATACACGCGACGAATCGACTCACCCAGGCCACGACGTGATGCATCCATCATGGAGCCGACGGCGCACGGGACCTGTCCAAGGGAATTGTCGTTCTACAAACCCATTCAGCGGATGCGTTCCAAAGAAAGAACCGAATACCAGGACGCACCCAAGTCCAACCAGCCGGACACTCGGCCATATCGAACTGGGCCCATACTCCCGAGACAAAGAGCGAAGCGAGCGGAAGGATTCTGGAGAGGATTCTGGAGAGGAATCTGGAGACCATGGCGGGTGGAGGTGAGGGTCGACGAGAGAGGTGGCGGGGGAGAGGGACAGTAGAAGGACAGGGCGGTCTAAAGCCAACCTTGGCAAGAACATCATTCAGTCCGGTTAAGTATCACTCGCGCACTGACGCTCATTCGCCCCCTCCCTCACTACTCCGGCCCGGAGGTATCGAGTAACGGTGGTATAACGGCCGCACGGAACGGTTACACAGTTTGTCCATGGTTCAGGTATGGGGGAAACGGATTGCGGGTGCTAGAAAGCTCATCGAACTTGATAATAGCGTGCACGCTCCGAAACTACCCCAATGTACTCACGCTTGGTCAACTCTACGGCCCTTCACTTCGCGAACGGGGGATCTTTTGACGGCGGGTGACTGAACCAGCAATTCAATGGATTACGGGCCGGTTTTTCTTTCACTCCTCCTGTTCAGAGTGTTCGGTCGTTTACAGGTCACCGACTTGTCTGCAGGGATAGAGATTTGTCCTCAGCTCCTCGGCGGACACGACATGACGCACGTCCGATGATAGTCAACCGCGGTGTGTTGCCCCCCGAGTTGAAACGCCCGACATCTACACTCGTTCATGTAATAATCTCCGCAGATTCGCTCAGCTTCTCTAGAGGGGTAAACCATATAGTTGAAAGATTAATAAAAAAAATAAGGGATATCAAGGAGCCCTCAGTCGATATGAAGGTGGTGGAGGGGGATGGGGGAAGAAGTGAGACGGGTTGCAATCCTGATCAAAATGTGTGTCCGGTGTCGACGAGGGGTGGAAGGGGAGTGTTGGTGTAAATCTCTAAGCTCTATCAGTCGCCAGCGTGCCGCTCATTCATCAACTTGCTGGAGAGTCTCGAGATTTCGGAAAATGCTGCTTTCAACGAGTCCAGTTTGGGATCTAATTCGTCGGCTCTTGCTTTCATCTATGACGTTGAGTGAGGGTGAGGGTAGTGGGCTTGTGGTGAGTTATCGATCAACGTACGGCAGAGATGGTGTCGCTGGCTGCGATTAGCTCATGATGGTGGTTGTATACCAAGGATTGACGGTCGTTATCCAACGATCTAATCTCTTTATGGGGCCAAGGCGTTGCCAATTTCCAGAAAACGTGCGGGGTGGATAGGACTGGCGCAACATACCCGAGAGCAGTTCGCTTTCATGCTTTAGGAGGGTGGCCAACGACGAAGTCGTAATCAATTGGTTGTAATAGGCTTTGGCGTCAAATGCGGGGGAGTCAACAGAAGCGGAGAGGAATGAGCGGGGTAAACTTGTAAAAACAAGGTCTATTGGCTCACCCAAATCCATGGGGTCTTGGGGCTTCCCGCTGGGGTGTGGAGGTCCGACTCCCAATCCATAATGCTTCCTCAACAGGTCTCGTGCTTTCGACCGGGTTCAATCCGACTGATTTGGGTTTGGTATTGAAGTCGTGGATGCATTCGCTGACCCGGAAGAGGACGTTCTGCGAATCGAATCGCTGCGACTTGGTGGTGTTGATTGGTGGGACAACACCCGTGTGCGCGGATTTGTTAATGTGACTCCGGATTCTAGCGGAGGAGACTGTGGCCGTAGTGGCGAGCCAAAATTCCGGGTGCACGACGGACGTGGGGGCGGGGTCGACGGAGGAGATGGCGATCGCGCCTTGGTTTGTTACCACATCATCCGGTAACATTCCCACGCTCTGACCCCTCATCCTCGAGGTGGGGCGTCGCTGGAAGGTCTCATGCGGCAAGTCCAAGGAGACCCGGATCCACTAGAGAAGGCTCTCTAAATCACCAACGGGGCTGGCGGTCGCCCCCTCCCCCGCGGATCGTCTCCGATCTGCCTGGATCACCTGTGATCCTACCCCAAACACCCGACCTCTCCAGGTACAGTCGGTGCCCGCATTCGACAGGGGCATATTCTGCCGACCCCGGCACTGGGTCCTCTCCAGGGGGGCGCGATTAGCGAAATCAATGCCCCCTCCTGGTCTGGACATTGCATCCAGTGCCTCTCGACTCATCTCTTTCTTTTTTTCGTAGTTCTACCCGCCCGTTTTGGTGGGGCCAAGGTTTCGCCCATTATCAGTCTCGATCGTAGTTAGAAAAATCCCTTCCCAGTAAACAGCCCGTGTAGGGCGTGTACCTGATGTAGTAGACCTCTTAACAATGTCAACCCTTCAAAAAAAAAAAAAAAAAAAAAGTAGGGGGGTGTGGGGGGGGGGCGCGGGGGGTGGGGTTAGTTTCAAAGGGACG
>Ga0307513_10013234_pt1 | contig 10127 bp, 10 predicted proteins | sample 15_EM_MG_FD_202174 | JGI IMG/M metagenome (GOLD analysis project Ga0307513, IMG submission 202174) | Populus trichocarpa ectomycorrhiza microbial communities from riparian zone in the Pacific Northwest, United States - 15_EM | ecosystem: Host-associated > Plants > Roots > Unclassified | place...
TAAGAAAGGTTAATGAAGACAATACTTAAAGAAAAAGGATAATAATATTTGGAAAGTAGGTTATGAAAGGTAAGCGGAGTGGAGATATCATCAAGGTCAGAAGCTCATTAGAAATGAAAAAAAAAAAAGAGATTGAATACAAGAGGCTACCAGGAGGTGTGACCACCGTGATTTAAGAGAAGTTCCTCAACGCGTTCAGGAACTGAGGATGTGAGATTTAGTATCTCATCGGGGGTAATACTATCCCATTCTTCCTGAATGGCCGAGTAGAGAGCTGGGACGGTAACAGGACGGGGATGCCGGTTTTGAATCCTCCGTTTTAAAAGACGCCATACTCCTTCAATAGGGCTCATATCTGGAGAGCTGGCTGGCCAAGGGAAAATATAGGAAGACATGCCTAACTCATTAAAGGCTTGAGTAGCATATTTCGAGCGGTGGGCAGCTGCGCCATCTTGTTGAAAATAGATATAGCCAGAGTTCGTGTTACCAGCTTCGTGAAGTGACATATACCAGGGGTGAAGGTGAGGTCGAATAATCCTATTAATATAGGTAAATCCGTTGATCTTACCCCAGCTCTTCATATCCCAAATAATAAGCGGACCTTTTATGTCACGGTAAATGGCGCCCCAAATCATTACCGTAGTAAGTCGGTTAAACTTTGGTACGAGGCAATCCTCCAAGAACTCTTCTCCAGGCCGGCGAGTTACCCAAACATTCCTGGGGACCTGGCCGACAGACAAAGCACACTCATCGGACCAGATAACATCTTGCCAATCTTCGCTGGTCCAGTCACGGTATCTTTCCGCCCAATCTTTACGCTTCACTTTAGCAGGAGGAGAAAGGAATGGTTTCACACGAGCTATTCTTCGGTGATAGCCATGACTAGCGAAAATCCGTCTCACCGCACGGGGTCCAATGCGAATACCGGCAAGGTCAGCAATCTGGGTAAGTGGGAGTCGGCGGTGGTGGGCATCAGATGTGGCTAGTTCGATCAGCTGATGTTGAGTTTCGGGTGTAATGGTCGGAGGTCGTCCACGCTGGGGGGATCCGCCAGGCCTGGTAGTACTATTAACAATACGGTAGAGAGTGCTAAGAGGAAGGCGAAAGGTTTGGTGAAGTTGGATATATGTCCAGCGGGCATAGGTACGAAGTCCTCGAACAATTGATCGAGTCTCATTGGAAATACGGGAAGCTGGGAGCGCTGATATGTGATAGCTTTCTTTGGACCTACTTGGCTCTGGGGTATGATCGCTCGCCTCATCCGATACTGCAACTAGCCCAGACCTGCCCTCTCCCGGTACTGACCCAATATCCTCCCACCCATCCTCCAAATCGTTACTGTCATATTCGGTTATATGACTTTCAGTACTAGAAGCAATCACAGTTTGTGAGTCTTCCCCTTCACCTGAAGCATCTGTCTCGTACTATTAGCATACTCCAAGCCCAGGCTTTAGTACTTGAGAGCGACATTATAAATTGGAAAACATAACCCTTGTCTCCATAGAGATTTGTATGAGATTGGAAATAATAGTTTGTTAATTCCTACTAACCTCCAAAGCATAATACTATTAGAGATTTACTTACCGCTCGTGTTTCTATCTTGAGTGCCAACTCTTTCATAGCATCTGCCTCCCCCGGCATCGTACCATTCAATATAGTCAGTAAATGACATATGTTGAGTATGGTCCTCGGAGGTGGGAGAACTAGTAGTATGCTGGGGAGAGGAAGGCGGAGTAGGTGCAGCCCTTAAAGGGCTCAGAGAGCTTGAGCGATTGGGGTCATTGGAATGGGAGAAGATATTTGAGCTTGAATGCGTACTCTGTAGAGTACTAGAAGCATCAGACTCCGTCATGGCTAGGATCTCTTCCACTCATATGATAAGGAGAAGAGAAAAGTAAAGTCCACGATAATAGTAACTTCAAAGCCAGGATATGTTACTCGCACTCGCGTAGTCCTATTTATCTTATAGGCAGGAGGAATTCTTGCGAACAAGTTTACTCTGGACTTGATAGAGTACTTTCTTCCAACATATTCGTATGTTTACTATTCTTGCACATTTCAAGCCACTTACTCCATATATCGTCATCTATAACAGCTTTTATGATTTTTACGTTTTCATAATTCCTACTCAAGACACTCCATCCGGTTTCCTAATGTCTGCCAAGATAACAGTTTTTCCACATCGCAACCTGTCTTCCAACCTCCCCGCGTGACCCTGCAGATCTTTTTTTTCCGACCTTTACAACCCTGCGCGAGTACTGCCTGCTATTGGTGTGAAAGATTTTGCCCCTGTGATCTACTCGAGTAGGGTACGATACTCTACTCGGTTACCTAGACTATGTCTCCCGTGACCACCACTCTGATTAATATCTGTTCCCACAGCACCTACTGTGATCCCAAGCCTTCGCGTCCAGAAGAGCACCTTACCCCACAAATATTTCTAGTTCCCCAATAAGTGTGACTTACCCATCACTAGAGTCCATACAGAAAGCCCGGTTAGATTCCAGAACCCCCTCGCTACCGCATATCACACAACTTCGATTGGCGCTTACTTGAGCAGCAACATCCAGAAAGGAATCTGGGAGTATGATACCGCAGAATCTTATGAAGGTAATCAATGGCTTTATAGGTGACTGATATATTGAAAAGGGGTTTGAACTGTGCAGCGGTGTTAGTTTCTTAAACTTTTACTGTTTTGAAATTCAGCAAACAAAAAGCATTGAATCCTATTACTAAAGTCCGACAAGGCTGGTACTGTAAGGTACCGGGACTACTGGTAGTCTATACGAATCTGGAAACTGTCTCTGACACAGGCAATCCCCCGGCGTTTTTGGTAACCGACATAGGATCCTGTGATTGGACCGCTGTCGGGTGGCTTGGGTGTAAGGCTTTGCGGGACGACCCCGCTTTCCCCCAATTTCCAGTTATCGCCTTAACAGACCTCAAGTTAATCAATCCCCGCTCTCGACAACATTCATATCAGTGAAAAATCGAAAAATGTTTCCCGCGTTCAGCAATAATCGTAACTCTATCAACATCGCAAATAGCTTCAACAGCACGGCCCCCGATGATAATTCTCAAATACTTGAGTGGCTATCTCCATTGGAGCCCCGGGTACGGCATCGAGACATCGCCGCCCAGCGGCTGGACGGTATAGGAGCCTGGCTGCTGGAAACTGAGGAATTTAGGCGCTGGCATAAGGCTGGTAGGGAGGGTGAATCTATTCATGCGACCTTATTCTGCGATGGCGATCCGGGAGTGGGAAAGAGCTACATTGTGTGAGAATGTATCCTTGGCGGAAATTAAAGGATGGCATTGCTGATAGGCTTGCGATAACAGCTCGCTAGTTATAGACAAGTTGTGTGACGAGTCCGCGGAGGAAGATACTGCCGTTGCGTGCTTTTACTTCGACTTTGCCGCGAGGAATGAGCAGTCACCCGCAAATGTTCTCGGCTCCCTACTACGACAGCTTGTTAGCGGACTGGAGGAAATTCCCGAAGTAGTAGTCCAGTGTTTCCGGAAAGAGAAAAGGGTTATTGGTGGTAGAGGACTACAGGTTTCGGGGATTTTAAGCATGTTCCAGAGCATCACAGCCACGAAACGCACGTTTATATGTGTTGACGCACTCGATGAATGTGTTCCAGAGCATCTAACTGTGGTTCTTGAATCATTGGCGCAGATCCTACAGGGGTCGCCGAGCACCCGAATATTTATGACTGGAAGACCACATGTGCGGAGTGAGGTGGGGAGGAGATTGGAAGGAGCAGCAACTTTTGTATTTATACGAACTACGGAAGATGGGGTGCTTAGATTTCTGCGCGAGAAACTTAAGAAGGACAGACTCCCAAATATGATGAGCAGCAGATTGGAGCGAGAGATTATGCAGGGCATTCCCGCAATAAGTTCTGAAACGTATGTAGGAGCGAGGGCAAGGGGAATAACACTTTAGGTTAATGGCTGACATGTTTGAATCTAGATTCCTACTGGCGTCTCTCCACATCGAGGGAATCCTGAGAGGTGCCACGGTTGCTCGGCGGAGAAAAGCACTCGAGTCGATAAAAGATGGTGGAGGGTTAGAAGGTGCATATGGTGCGACGCTAGAGAGGATAAAGACCCAAGACGAGGAAAATGCGAGACTTGCGATGGCCGCTCTCACATGGGTCTGCCATTCGGAACGGCCGTTACAGGTGGATGAGCTATGTAATGCGCTCGCAGTAGAGAGAGGATCAACAGATTTCGATCCCGAAAATATCCCTTCGATAGCTACATTGCTGCATTTTTGTCAAGGCTTAATCACGGTTGATGAGGAATCTTCGACTGTGCGGTTAATCCACTATACCGTCCAGGAGTACCTCAATAATGACACCAGCCTCTTCAGTAAACCTCACTCAATACTCGCAGAAACTTGCTTAACCTATCTAAACTCACCACGAGTCAAAAATCTCCCATCCCACCCTCACCCAGATCATCAAAGCGTGCCATTCCTTAAATATTCTTCAAGATACTGGGGAACACATGCGAGAAGAGAGCTCTCAGACCATGTGAGGACCCTTGCGCTGGAACTCTTAGGCCAGTACGAAGGTCATGTGTCCGCTGTATCGCTTTTAAGACAGGAAATGCCACCCAGTCATATCGGAGACATCAGCACTTCTTCACTCTTCTCTGGTCTACACTGTGCATCGTTCTTCGGAATTGTTGAACTTGTGACAGCAATCCTAAGTATTGAATGTTGCGAGATCAATCAACAAGATTGCACTGGCAGCACACCACTTGTGTGGGCGGCAAGGAATGGACATGTAGGAGCAGCGAAGCTACTTCTTGGACGGGGAGATATCGACCCTAACCTCCCGGATCAATTCAAAGAAACACCGCTCGGGTGGGCTGCTGCCGAGGGACATGAAGGAGTGGCCGAATTACTGTTAGAACGGGAAGATGTTGATCCCAATCGCCCGGATAAGTCCTTGGAAACACCGCTCGGGTGGGCTGCTGTCAGAGGACATGAAGGAGTGGTCAAGCTACTGCTGAGACGGGAAGATGTCGACCCCAATCGCCCGGGTGACCAGGGCGGAACACCGCTCTTCTGGGCTGCTCGTGAGGGACACGAAGGGGTGGTCAAATTACTACTGGAACGGGATGACGACCCCAATCACCCAAATCAATACGGGCAAACCCCACTCGGGTCGGCTGCTGTCAAGGGACATGAAGGAGTAGTCAAACTGCTGCTGGGGCGGGAAGGTGTCGGCCCTGATCGCCCGGGTGAATACGGTAGAACACCACTCTCGTTGGCTGCTTTCGCGGGACATGAAGGAGTGGTCAAATTACTGCTAGAACGGGAAGGTGTCGACCCCAATCACCCGAATCAGTATGGACAACCCCCACTCGGGTCGGCTGCCTCCAACGGACATGAAGGAGTAGTCAAGCTGCTTTTGGGGCGAAAGGATGTCGACCCTGATCGCCCGGGAGAGTATGGTAGAACACCACTTGGATGGGCTGCTCTCAAGGGACATGAAGGGGTTGTCAAACTATTACTCCAACATGAAGGTGTCGACCCCGACCGGCCCGATAAACTGGGCTGTCTACCACTCTCTCACGCTACTAGAAAGGGACATGAAGGAGTAGTTCAGCTACTTCAAGCCCAGAAGTCTGCCAAAAATACGGACCCTCAGCGTCTACATCCGCCATGCACCGCCTAAGCCGAAGTATAGCCCCGGGCAGTCAACCGATTCCACTCAAGTCGTGCGAGATTCTTCCTTTTACACCCTGCACCCCACCCACTCCCGGAGAGCCTAGTATACACTATTTCAGCCATCATCATTCCCGCTTTCCCCTCCCATGTCCTTTGCGCCAGTCCTATAACACGGCCCCGAAATTCTTCACCAACGCCATTGGCGTAAATTCCAATTGTATGTTGATATGCCCCCAACATTCGAAAATTTGTTAACATTTATAAGCGAAGACTCCCGAGTTTCTGTACTTTGTGTTTGGCATCCCTCAACTGAGTACCATTCCATTTCTTAACTTATTTCCCCTATCTTAGCTACCTCTCCATAGTCGAGTAGATTGTCTCTTGTTACAAACCTCCTTTTTTTCCCACTTTTCTTCATGTGTCTATTTCCTCCTTGTTTTTCCTTGCTAGCGATAGATGGATAGATGGTTAGGTAGATCAACTGCACATAGACTTCTCTTTCCGATACATGAGGCTCTTGCAGGCCTGGAGCCTTAAGCAATATAATCGACCCTCGACATTGTGATTTCATGACATGATTCCTAATATCAAGGAGGGCTCGAATCACCTAACAAATAATTTCCCTTGCCATGCTACCAAACCACTCCCGAATTCCTACCAAGATGGACTTTTTAGATAAACCCGCATTATCCACCAAACAAGTTTCTCTCCTCCCACGTAGCGCTCAAGCGCAAACATTAAATTAGGGTAAATGCAACAACCTGGTGGACTGTCATTACACGCCAGCCTCTCAGACCCACCACTGCAGATTCCCCGGATATTAGAGTTGCGTAGGAAATCGGGAATCATCCCGACTGATACAAGTATCGCCCACCTGTAACCTAGGACAAGCGGGCTCATGAAGCCATTATCGGGGGGGGGGGGGGGGTTCGGGAGGTGGAGTTCCATGAGCAATTCACCGAGTTTAAATCTAGGCCTTGGATGTCGGAAGATGTATGGAAAGTCGAGCAGGCGAGGTGAGAGGGGGGGTTGTAGGGTTACCACAGTACGGTATCGCCTCTAAAGCTGTGTATGCTCTCCAGCTGTGGTTAGAACGACCACTGCGATGTGGTTGTCGCGCTATCTTGGGATAGCGGCAGGCAACCGAAATCGCACAGTTATGCTGTAAACTATTAGTTGATCATACCACAATACCTCATACCGGTAAATAATGCCCATCCCTATCCGCCAATTCCTCCTCTGTCAAATCGCCCTCGGAGGAGCGCATGAATTGTCTACCATCCTGGCCAACCTGCTCTCATTCCGTTAACCATCGCTCCCCACATGGTACTTAAACGACCCGTATTATCCCGCCAGCTGCGAAGCCAGAAGTCGTAAACCACAAGTTTATAATCCTCCCGCCTTGACACCCCCGCCAGACTCCAATGAGCTAACCCGCGAGCCCGGGTGTTCCTGACCACGGGAAGAATGTAAGGAAATTAGAAAAGTAGATAGGAATAAAGGCCAAAGAGAAACAGAAAACAAACTTGCAACACCGTACTGCCCACCCTCCCACCATCAGTGAATGTTATGGAAACAAAGGCCCCTGGGAACCGGCGCTGATAGTGGGAAGAGTCCGTCCAACCTGTTTATCTTAATGCATAGTTTTGATATGTGCGACTGGCCCACTCCTCTACTCAGGGTAAATCAGGCTATCCATTTCTTGTGAATTTACCAATGGGATTGTCTGGCTGGCTGGCTCTGTCAGAGCCACTTCCATCAGAGAGATAGCTTACCATCCAACCTAGCGCGATAGCGCCTTCTAAGAGTACCTCGACCTGAGTACTACTAGTGCATTAGTTTATTACGGAAGAAGAGTGTAATTTTGATGGTGGTTGTGGGATCTAAAAAAAATTGTTCACCTGTTGATCAATGTCCTGTTCCTGATCAAGTGAGAGATTGTGAAGCAGAAGGTGAAGATTCGGTTGGCCAAAGGGTATAGTGTGGCGCAATTTTGTCAGTGCTTTTGGATGCTCTCACGCAACGAGGTATGATATGTTACACTGAAGCTCATGCTCCCTGGGTTCCCGGGGCATCGCTATGACTTAATGAGGTTAAACTGCAGTGCTAAATTGCAAGTTATGTATAATCAGTGCCCCTTTGGGTGATCTTCTGTCCACTTAGAGCAAAGGTGGTCAACTTGCGGTGGCAGCTAGCATAACCCTTTACCCACCGACCATACGATACACTAATAGTTCCCGATACCTAATGCGTAGTTTGCCAAATCTACAATTTGATTGTTTCTGAATCCTGTAGTCAGGTTCTTTACAACATCCTGCTTTTTCTCAATTTTAAAGCATGTGTACAATGGAAGAAACGGTAAAATCGACTACGAACAAACCTTATATGGTATATTTGATGCGGCATCTGAGAGGATTTTTCTCAAAATGAGTGGCATATCAGCGGCTACATTTAATTTATTATGGGTAATTCACGCCCCCGGCTTCCAGCGCCTCTTAAGTTGCGGCTAAGATGCCACAGTACCTATTAAGACTTTATAGAATATGCCTCGCCACGCATGTCCACCCTGCCGTACCAGTATCTACCACCACGGATGAGAAAAGGAAATCAGCAGAAGTGTTAGAAGTTGTGTGTATTATCTTAATCTGCTCTAATTCGGTAGCCAAGGGGGGTTTGTGGGGTCTATCAGGATAGCACAGTTGGAAATAAAATGTTTACCACTATTATATCGGCAGCGGAATGAAATAAGTTTGTCGTACGATAGTGGCAGTGGTTGGAACTATGGGTATTTGTGATTGAGCACACGACCTTGTATGTATTTGTTAGGATAATGCGGTATATATGAGGGGGGAATGAAATCAAAAAGAGATGAATTTGCCAAATGGGCTTGTGAACACATTACCTTCTGTACTTACGAGGCCTAAGAAATATTGAAGAAAAGACAAGGGGAGGATCTAAGAGATAAAAAGACAAATTACTTCAATACTTGTACCGGTAATAAAATTATCCCCCCCCAAATTTATCCCATTCAATAGCCCCCTCGCCTCCACCTCCTGCGCCACCCAATCTCCACGATACCGGTGCACACCTCAGTGCCACCGCGCTTAGAACCCGGTACCTTGCCCTACTATCTAATCCACCTCACCACAGCCGTTCCAGTAGTGCGCTCGATCCACTGCGCCTGCCTGGGGATCATCGCCAGAACGAGCAAATATCCCGAGCTCAAAAGGCCTAGCTTCCGCAACCCACCCAACCCGCCCTTCCCTCTTTCCCCCGTGAGCAAGATCTCTCCAAGAATGCAGTCCGGCATTGGCCCTTCCCCCGTTTCCTCCCTATCCTCACCGTGATTAAGGGTGGTAGTGAGGTGCGAGGCGGCGATATTGGTGAATATAAGCGTCTAGTGTGTCCGCCTTGGAGCCTGGAACGGGCGCGTATCTTAGCGTCCGTTCGGATTGCTTGGGGTGGACGGGGAACCACAGGTGCCTCAAGTTGCGGGATCTGCCGGGTCCCCCAAAGTGACTGGCGGGAACTGTAAGTACCGTAATTGGTGGGGACTGGAAGTGATGGGGTGGGCCCTGTAGGTACAGTCCGGGAACAACCAATTGATAGAGGACTACAGGAACCTACCGTCATCCGCTCAGACGGCAGTCTTTCCCGAGGAACGAACGCTCTTACCATAGAGCTCGAGACGCATTCCCGAGACTCCCTAGACTGTATTCCGGTAGGCGCTTAGAGAGTTACCGGGACGCTAGGGATCACTAGGCGATATGGAGAATCTTCTCCCAACCTTCGAGGTCTCGGGATGACCGAGGGCCTTATTGTGGGTGCGCGAAAGCGTTTTTCCGAGAACGTTGACCCCATCGGATGTTCTCACACATGACTGTCTTTGCCCTTTGCGCGTGCCGGAGGATGTACTGTACGTTGCCCATGCCCCTACAAGCTTTGAGTGCTCACCGCCGGTGACCTTAACTTCTGTTAAGACTATATTGCACGCGAAGGTTAGTGCTGGGCGGTGCCTCCGAGTACGACTAGGAGTAGGATTGGGAGAAGAGCGGGAGGGAGAAGAGGGAGAAGAAAGTGGGTTGGGGAGGGCATGGAAGCAGGGTGGTGGGGCATTTGCAGGGATAGAGAGGAGAGTGTTTGATACAAGTACGAAGTAGAGATTGCATTCACTTAAGAATTCACCAGCGGTGTCCAGTGCTGTTAGTGGAGTGGAGGTACCGTATTTACTCGTATAATCCACTATCTCCGTATGCAAGACTATCTCCGTCAATCCCTGCCTCAGCCCGCTCTAAGTTTAGTTTGACAGGTTAACAGAATTGCGAATACTAGTTAGCGAGATCCAGCACGCTCAGCACACTCAGGCTTGACCGTGTGAGGAAAACACTAATCCTTCTTGGGGGGTTTTGTCTCTGATCATGGAGATAGCCTTGCATACGGA
>Ga0307513_10013235_pt1 | contig 10127 bp, 5 predicted proteins | sample 15_EM_MG_FD_202174 | JGI IMG/M metagenome (GOLD analysis project Ga0307513, IMG submission 202174) | Populus trichocarpa ectomycorrhiza microbial communities from riparian zone in the Pacific Northwest, United States - 15_EM | ecosystem: Host-associated > Plants > Roots > Unclassified | place...
CAACTCAATTCATGTATTTCATAGCTAATTAACTTATTTTATACTTAATTTGGAAAAATCCCTGATTTAACCTAAAAAATCCCAACAAGATAACAATTGCAACTCGTCACAGTGTGCTATATCCCTAAATTTTATTTTCACTGTGGTATTTTACCAGTTTTTTTTTTAATGTGCTAAAAAAACCCAACAAGATACCCACATTTGAGCAATTATATAAGAAAAAAGCATTAGTCTGACCTTGGTAAATATCTGGCTCTTTATTGTTTGTATCTTGTTGTCCTTGAGTGCAAGATGATGATGGAAAAAATAAAGAGAGAACACAAACAGTTGTGTGCCCAAAATGAAGCAGCTAGCTATCATTCCTTTGTGCACTTTGTCGAGTGATTAGTCACAAAAGCACGTGCATGTAGGAACAAAGGGCTCCATTAGTCCACTTCTACCAAAAACAATTATCCTCCCTCCCTCCCTCCCTTTGAAATTTCATCCAGCACAAGTCTCAGTTCGGCAACTATTTCTGACATCGCCATCACTACTATTTTATGTCCAAAGTCGTTTCATTATTTGATAATTATTCACATGACTCCCTAATGACTAATCCCAATTCCCATCCTTTTTGCCCGTGGATGCCTCCTTTCATCTTCTTCTTCCCTTCCCTTGTAGTTCCCTGTTTTAAATTACATCCAAAAGAAAAAAATAAATAATATTTTTTCTCAATAATTTGTGTCATGTAGGTAATATGCTCAAATTTGTATTTAATGTTGATGAAAGTCCTTATAATTTCAAAATTATCAGTCAAGTTCGATGAAAGTTTCAGCCCATCAACATGCAATGCATGTCCTCCTTCGGTTCCTAAGCTTAGATAGCTTGGTCTCAAATCCGAAAATACATGCATCTTCTTTGAAATCATGGTGTTAGCGATTATTTTTTATTTGAAAAAATATTTTTTTAATTTTTTAAAATTAAAACAAGCAGGCAATTAACATGATCAAAATAAATAAATAGTGAAAACCATTATTTCCAATAAAACCCATAAATGTCACACAGAAATGCTTCAAGCGTGTCATCTTGATTCTTCTTATCAGAATGTGAGGAGGTCACATCCAAAATGTTAAGACCCAAATGGTGTTTAATGAGACGAGGAATCAAGAACCCATGCATCTCTCGGCTATGGTTGAAGCCACAAATGTGAGATTCAATTACCACAACCGGCTGAGAAACACCGGTCCTCCTTGTTACTACAGTGTTAGCCGTTCATGGGAGACCGCAGCATTCAACCCATTCTCGTCAACTCATAAATATGGTCATAAATGGTGGCAAGGTAGGGTGAGATGGTAGATATGATGCCATAAATGAAAGTGAGCGCCCATGTTTCCTGATTTTCAAGGTGTCGACAAGAGATTAAGATCTCAGCCAATTGAAATGGTGGAGCTGTTTGCTTCTCTTTTATGTGGGTCACGGTCTCCATTTATGCAGGACTAAAATCATGGAATGGATCTTAAGTTGACCCCATTTTTATTTTTTATTTTTTAATTTAAGCATCAAAACCCTTCCCTCTAATCCATCTTTAAATGGGCAACCACTGTAATGGTGGTGTTAATTAGTGGACCACCTTAGAGTGGCTGTTCTTGTGTCTTTTTTAACTACTCCTTTGATACTTTTGATTAGGATATTATCAGCTTCCAAAAGGAGAAAATTAAAGGATTATCATCTCTCTGTTTGCTTTGCTGTTAACTATTTATTTCCAGTTCCGTCAGATATGTTCCAAATGTAAAAATATATTAACTTAGTAATGATTTTTAATTGAAAATATATTAAAATAATATTTTTTTTAATTTTTCATATTAATACATCAAAATTTTCAAACTACACTATAAAAAATATCAATTTAATGTTATTTTAGACGAAAAACAATTTAAAAAACAGGTTTAATCACAAAAACATGATACTAAAAAAAATTCAGTATCTTTTTTGTATTTGAATTCAAAATAATAATGTAAGAAACAAACCCATTTCAAATCTTTCATTAATAATACAATTATGACATGTTTTAACCTTGAGTAATAAAATTATAATTGTTACTTAAACTATTAGAGGGAGGTGCATATTGATCAAATTACAGACACAGCAGGTGACTATTAAGTTGGGTTCAAGTTTGTGTCTCTTGCATTAACCCAAGTGAAGTAGCATGTGTCTCTTGTCAAACATTAAGAGGGAAATAATCTTGGGTTCAAGTTTCAGCCAACCCCCATTTCTCTAATGCCTTGAAAAAGTGTAGCCATCGAGCTATATTGATTGCTCCTCGAAGGTTACAATTGAATATATATGTAGACACACACTATAATCTACGCAAAAAAGTCCCAGATGCAATGGCAATGGCAATGGATAAGGATGATGATGATGATTATAATGATGGTCTTTACAAGGTGTAAGAAAGAAAATTGTTCCAAAAGACTTCCTTTCGACTACTGAAAGAGGGATTTTTCAATTTAGATTAGTTAAGATCCTGATCTCATTCAAACATGAAAAAAGCGAAAGAAATCTCGATTGAAAGAAGAAAAAGAATGATGTCATTGAAACCCTTTGTAGAAATCTGTTCAACCTTTGTTTGTCCGTTTTGAGCTGTGGGATTCACTTTTATGATTTTTTGTCACACAAACCCCACACTACTCTTACTTTAGCCCTAAACAAACATTTTCTCCTATCATTCATTCTCACACTTTGATGCCAAAAACCCTCTACACTCTTTCCCTCTCTTCTCATGGATCTAGCCTAGTTTTCAAGAAACAGCCTCTCAAAGAAGCAGATTTTCTTTCAAATTAAAATGGCAGCTGAGAAGCCTAGCTCTAAAGGGCAGGCATGGTTAGTGGATTAGTTTGCAAAGCTAACTAGTCTTCTCTTGCCCGTGTTTCTTTTTGCTCAAACATAGACTTTTTGTTCATGGCTTCTTTCTTGCAGGTTTTGCACAACTGGGCTGCCAAGTGACATTGTGATTGAAGTAGAGGACATGACCTTTCACCTCCACAAGGTAAAGTATAACCCTCGTAGCAATGTTCCATGTTCAAGTCATTTTCTTTCTTGCTCACTGGTGGCTCTGTATTCTCTTTTGGTGGTTTAGTTTCCTTTGACGTCAAGAAGTAGAAAGCTTCATCAATTAATAACAGAGCAAGAAACAAATCCTACAACTTCAACCACTCAAAGAGATGACCACCAAGAAGAAACAGAAGAAGAAAGAGATGAAATTGAAGAAATCCTTTGTCAAATTTCTCTCCTGGACTTCCCAGGAGGCTCTGAAACTTTTGAGATGGCTGCAAAGTTTTGCTACGGTGTGAAGGTAGACTTAAACTCATCTATCATTGCTCCTCTTCGCTGTGCCGGAGAGTTTCTTGAAATGACAGAAGAGTATTCAGAAGATAATTTAATTTCCAAGACAGAGAGGTTTTTCTCGCAATCTGTGCTTAAAAGTCTTAAGGAGTCTATTAAGGCCTTAAAATCTTGCGAGCGGGTGATGCCACTCGCTGAGAGCTTAGGCATTACTGAGAGATGCATTGATTCTATTGCTTCGAGAGCTTCCTCTGTCGATCCAGCCTTGTTTGGCTGGCCGGTCAGCGAAGCAGCAAATGAGAATGTTAGAGCTGGTTCCAGTCAGGCCCTATGGAACGGGATTGGATCCACGGTAAGAAGAAAAGGAAGCGGTGCCAAAAGCAATAATGCGGATTCTTGGTTTGATGATTTGACACTTTTGAGCTTACAGTTGTTCAAGCGGTTGATTTTGGCTATGAAAGTGGGAGATCTGAATCCGGAGATTGTAGAGAGCTGTTTAATGTACTATGCCAAGAAGCACATTCCTGGCATATCAAGATCAAATAGGAGGCCATCTTCTTCATCATCATCTTCAATTGCTTCAGAGCGTGAACAAAGGGAAGTGTTGGAGACTATTGTTTCCCATCTTCCATTGCACAAAAGTTCTAGATCTTCCACAACTACAAGGTTCTTATTTGGTTTGTTAAGAACTGCTAATATACTAAATGCAGCTGAAGAGTGTCAGTCCACATTGGAGAAGAAGATTGGGTTACAACTAGAGCAAGCAACACTAGATGATTTATTGATTCCTAGCTATTCATATTTGAACGAGACTTTATATGATGTGGATTGCTTGGAGAGAATCCTAGGCCACTTCTTGGATGGACTTGAAGAAGAGAGAAACGCAGGTGAGATTGAAGCTGGCGACGATGGTGGAGGTGGCAATGTGAGACCACCCACTTTAATGCTTGTAGGAAAGCTAATTGATGGCTATCTTGCCGAGATTGGATCAGATGCAAATTTAAAGTCTGATAGGTTCTACAATCTCGCAATTTCACTACCGGAGCAAGCTAGACTCTTTGATGATGGCCTTTACCGAGCTGTAGATGTGTACCTCAAGGTACATTTTGTTCATTGCGTTATTTTTAATTGTGCAATGAAATATTACGTGCAGTCATGTATTTTTGCATATTATAGATAGATTTAGTGCTGTGTTAATGTAGATCACCATTTCTCTAAAGAAGAATTATAGTAGTAGATGGTCAGGTTGTTTTGTTTTCACAATGCATGATTCAATATTCTGTTATAATGATCCCTGTATGGAAATTATGCTTCACAGTAAAAAAAGCTTATTGTTTTTTTATTTTTTTATTCTTGAAGTCACATCCATGGACATCAGAGGCGGAGCGAGAGAAGATATGTGGAATCATGGATTGCCAAAAGCTCACAATAGAAGCGTGCACGCACGCAGCACAAAATGAGCGGCTTCCATTGCGTGCAGTGGTTCAAGTTTTGTTTTTTGAGCAGTTACAACTCCGCCACGCAATTGCAGGGACATTGATTGCAGTGGAGGCTGATTCTGCAAGGCCCTCCCTGCTAAGACGGAGGGAGGAGGAGATAGAGGTAGAGGCAGAGGCAGAGGCAGAAGCAGAAGCAGAAGCAGAAGCAGGGGCAATGCAGGAGGGTAACAGTAACGCTTGGAGGGGAGCGGTGAGGGAAAATCAAGGGCTGAGGCTAGACATGGATAGCATGAGGACTAGGGTACATCAGCTTGAAAGAGAGTGCTCAAATATGAAGAGGGTGATTGAGAAGATTGACAATGAGGGTCCACGTGAGCATAACGGAGGGTGGAGAGGGTCCTTGACGAGGAGGTTTGGGTGCAAGTTTAAGACCCAAGTTTGTGATTCTCATGAACAAGCGGTTGTAAATGCTAGGAAGGGAAGACAACATCATCATCATCAACAGTAGATGTCTCGGTATGGGAACAGGTGGTCTTGTTATTTAGTAAACGTTGTATTGGTTGAGTGGACCAAATTACACTGCGTAGTGGGTGTCCATAAATTATTATTTTTAGCACATGTAAGTTACTTCCACTTGTGATTATAAAAGATGGCAACTTCTTTTTGTTTTGAAGGATGCTGTTTTTGCACCAATGATTCCGTTGAGTGTCCAAATTGACACATCTTTTAAGGTGATGGGCATCGCAAAGCATGGAGGATAGTGGAAATTGCAGGTTCTTTCTATAAAGTTTGTGTAATTTGAACTGTGTTGTGTATCTGTGGGTCACTCCCAGAAGTTAAGGGTTGGAAATAGCATTCATATATCATTGGAAGCATCACATATTCTATTCCTTTTTGTCCTATTACTTGTCCCTTTTTTTCTCTTGGAACGTTCTGTGATGAACTGGAAGTCAAGGTGAAGATGACACAAGCATCTTGCTGTGTTCTAATTTCCTTCTATTCATGATGAAGACTGTGGTATGGAACAATGTCTTCTGCATTCTGTCCAAGAATCATTTTGCGAAACATGGTACGAACCCCTATCACATGGGGTCGCATGGGCCTTTGCCTATATATATATATATATTCTTTTTTTTGTCTAGGAGAATTGCTGGGAAATGTCTTCACTTTCCAACTCCATTTTTATAGATTACTGATTTAAATAGGACGAGAGCTAGTGAAATAAACATATATTTGCAATTATGAAGCGGAGGTGTTTCTGACAGAGAAAAATTATGATTCGGACGTTCATTGCTATTAGGCTTTCGTGGTGTGTATAGTTCTTATCGATATCTCAGCTTTTATGCCCATTTCCTCCAATAGGTCTTTTAGGCCTTCGCGAACCAACTTGCATCCGTCGGTGGCCTATGGCAGTGACCGCGATAAGAGTTTTCAATATATTATTATAGAGAAAAACTAAAAGAGATTTAGCTTTTATGTGAGCATTTTAATAATGATTTTTTTTTTATCATTGAACTTTTTCTCTCTACAATTGGATGTTTTTCTAGCAAATTGACAATCGAGTTCTTCTAATTTGTTGAAGGAAGACAAAATCCAAAAATAGAAGATCAAAATATAAAAAATGAAGAAATCAAGTGGCTAAATAGAAATTGATGTGAAAAAATTCACTTTTTTCCAAATACTTTCATTTTCATTCCTTTGGAGTCCCTTTCGTCTTTGAAATTTTATTTTCGGTCTAAAACTTTATTTTTTAGTTTCTAATTTGATAGAAAAAAGAGTCATTTGAAAACGTGATAAAAGAGAGTGTATCATTCCAACGATTAAAAATAATAATCTTGATGTTAATGAATTTTATTTGATGAGGGGATATCCCATTGAGGTTTGTTTAAAGCTTAATCTTGTCTCAAAAGGTAGATTGGGTCGAGAGATAATTTTTTTTATTTGATTTTTTATTTTTGAAGAGATTTTTAGGTTGTTAAATTGGTTTTTTGGGTTCTAAGGGTTTTTTTTAGTGAAAAAACAAGTAGAAAAATAAATTTTTTGACCAAAAAACCCTCATCCTTGCTTTTTTTTATCTACACAATGTTGACCGAATTACAAGCAATAGTAAGCAATGCATCATCTGTCCTTGCAGTGATGGATCACCTATTATATTTTTTTTTTTAAAAATAAAGGGTGATGACATGCAATCCTCCCTATATATAAAAAATAAAGGATAGCCCAAACTTTTGTGTTTGTGCTTTTTTGAAAGGCCTGGTGGGCTAAGCTAGTCAAGTCAACGTGTCTAGGATTTTTTTTTCTTTGATTTTTTTTTAATTTTTTTCTTTTAATTTCATTATTCAAGATTATGTGTTTTATTGATTTTTTTTATTGGTTTTTTTTCTTTAATTTGATCCTTCAACATTTAATTGATTTTGAATTGGTCTTCATGATTTGTTTTAGTTTGCTTTTTCTAGGGTTATCGTGATCTCAAATAAAATTTTTGACATTTGATTGGTGCTAAAATTTACAATGATCTATTTTTATTATTATATAATTAAGTAAAAAATAATTTTAAAAACAAAGTTATCAAACCCAATGAAATTCATAGCTTATGTCCAGGTGTTGAATTGATGCCTCAGAAGCTGCTGATGTGGAGCTGATAAGAGTTTTAGATTTAATTAAATACTTACTTATTTGAAATTGTCAAAATCTGTTAGGATTGACATAAATCTTCTTTATTTTGTTATGATCTTCTTTGATTCTGATATGTAACAACAATAGATTTAACTGCATGTTACTTGCATTTTGGTTTTTTCCAGTTGCTTAGATTAGACCTCTAATGATTAATAAAGTGGTGTAAGTTTCAGAATAGGTGTGTTAATTGCTAGCCTCTGTATTTTATTCCATAAAAATCATACACCAAATCAATCTAATATATTTTCATTTTAATATATATATATTTTTGAAAATGTTATATTCAATTTTGTTTTTAATCAAACCATATTTTTACAAGTTCGGATTGTTTTTAAACCTATTAAGTAACTAAATAACCTTGAAGCAACAATTTAATTTGAAATCTAAGCTAAATAAGACATCAGGTTAAAAGGTTTGAAATTTAAACTGTTTAATTGGGTTTAATAATAATACTAAAGAATTTCCCGCAGTCCATATTGTTCGCACTCTTGATTACACTTGAAAGCCTCTGCACACTTGTCCATTGTTTTGGACAGAAGTGAGGCCACATTGCCTTAGGCTCTATTTTAAGGATCTGAATAATTGTTTTCTCTCTAAATTCATTTAACTAAAATTATTTTTTTAATTTTTTTTTTGAATGAGATCGTGCCATTGTTTATATTAGCAAACCCTTTTTTTGTTATGCCCTTTATAATTTGTTTTTGTTCTTTTTCCTTAAGTATAATCAAAACTAATCATGATGTAATAAATTATATTATATTTGAGATATTATTTAATTAGATAATCAATCTAATCAGCTCATACTTAGTTAGCATAAAAAAACATTTTTAGCATTTTGTAGCACATATATTTCTTAAATTATTTTATTAAGTGTATGCATCATCTTTTTAGTTCACAATTACAATTTCTCTTGATGGTGTTAAAAAATTATCAATTCTATATTTATTTTTTAGTTAAAAAAATTGTTTGAGTTGTGACGTGGCGCAGGGACGGTACTAGTAGAATAAACTAAAATATGTATAGGTTTTTAGTGTGCAAGAAACATTGTGCACGCACTCATTAATAACTATAGATTTTAGTACTAAATTGTTTTTCATTTTGGTTATCAAATATTTTTTTTATTGAATTGGATCCTTTTGTGGCCAAATTAATTACTAATTGCCTCTAATTTTTTTAGGAATTGAAAGATTCAAACTCAGTGGACCAAAGTGAAAAACACAAGGAAACGAGGTGCCAATTTCAATTTTAACCCAAAAAGTTAACTTTGGTCCTACTTTTCTAATTGATACAATTTCAGTCCCTTTGGTTTTCAAAAATTCACCTTTTTTTTCAAAACTTTATTTTCTTATATTTTAGTCCCTTGGTTTTAGAAAGGAAAGAGAGTTATTGAATTTTGATTAAGGAGATAGAAAATCATCATTGACACCAATTCCGGTCATGAAAAAAATTGATCTTGGTGTCAACGGGTTTCATTTGGTTAGTGGAGTTCCACTTAGGTGTTTTTTTACCTTAACATTGCTTGAGTTGGTAGATCTGGGGTTGAGAAGGTTTTTTTTAATTCATGTTGATTTGAGATTTATAACTGATTTTTGGATTATTTTAAGGCCATAAATGGGTGTATTAAGGTTTATAAGGTGTCTTTTAGGTGTTTTTGGATATAAAATACATCTACCCTAACTTTTCGATGACCAAATGGTCACTAAAATCTGGAATAGCATATGACGTATATTGTCTATGTTTTTTTTTTTTAATAATAAAGGGCATTGTTTGCCCTCTAATTTTTAAAAAGAGGATTGACATGTGAGCCAAACCTCTTTTCAAAGAGTTAGGAAATAGGCCCAGGTCTGTTTTGTTCTTCATTTTTTTTTTCTAGATTTTATTACACTTAAAGACTATTTATATATATTGGTAAAAAAGTAATTTGAAAATTTTTTATTAGATACCCTTGAATTTTTTTTTTATGATATTATAGCATTTTTTATTATATTAGCAAATGTTTTTTTTTGTGCAACCCTTCATGACATTTTCTTTATTTTTTAAAATTCTATTCGATCATTAAGTTTTTTTAGTGTTGTTTGATTAAATACCATTTGATTTTTTTTTATTTTGGAGAAAGGATGTGGCATTGTTTTTTATAATATCAACGAGTGATATTTTTTTAAAATTCTTTTTTTTTTATATCAAATCGGGTTTTAACTAGATTATATTAAGTCAGCTCCAACCTAATTTAATTTGAAACCCAACCCAAGTAAATGTGTGAGTCTGGGGGTCTCTTAACTTCTAGACTTAGTATTTAGTTATTGTTTACAATTCATTTTAATATTTACTAACACCTTTATCACTACAAGACTTCACAGTGTTACCGACGGAAATATTCCATCGATATGTGATTAAGATTTCGTCGGTAATTTATTTACTGACATCCTCACCGATGAAATACGTCCGTCGGCTTTCCTTTCGTCGGTAATACCAGATTCCATCGCTATATCTATCGGAAAAATAAAAAAAACATTTACCGATGGTTTTACAGACGGAAATTGCTCGCAAAAAAAAAACGTTTCCCGCTTGAAATATACCGACGGATTTATCCCGTCGGTGATAGTGTGACATACCGACGGATTCATACCGTCGGTAAATTTGTTGGTGAGGGTTTGGAATACCGACCGAAGATATCCGTCTATACATTCGTCG
>Ga0307513_10013236_pt1 | contig 10127 bp, 9 predicted proteins | sample 15_EM_MG_FD_202174 | JGI IMG/M metagenome (GOLD analysis project Ga0307513, IMG submission 202174) | Populus trichocarpa ectomycorrhiza microbial communities from riparian zone in the Pacific Northwest, United States - 15_EM | ecosystem: Host-associated > Plants > Roots > Unclassified | place...
GTGTACCAGGAAGACGTCGACGACGGCAAACCGGAAAACGAAAACGATCGCCTCCTGCCGGCCATGAAGGACGGCGACGTGGTGACCTTGCTCAAGGTGCAGGGCGACCAGCATTTCACCGAACCACCACCGCGTTTTTCCGAAGCGTCGCTGGTGAAAGCGCTCGAAGAGCACGGCATTGGCCGTCCCTCGACGTATGCCACCATCATCTCGACGCTCAAGGATCGCGAATACGTCGACATGGACAACCGCCGGTTCATCCCGACGGACATCGGCAAGATCGTCGGCAGTTTCCTGTCGAAGCATTTCCACAAGTACGTGGAATACGGTTTCACCGCCTCGCTCGAAGACGAGCTCGACGCGGTGTCGCGCGGCGAAGAGGACTGGACCCTGCCGCTCGAAAAATTCTGGAAGCCGTTCATCACCCAGGTCGAGTACATCGAGAAGAACGTCTCGCGCGAGGAAGTCGCGCAGGCGCGCGAGCTCGGCAAGCATCCGGAGAGCGGCAAGCCCATCACCGTGCGCATGGGCCGCTACGGCCCGTTCGTGCAGGTCGGCACCAAGGACGACGAGGAGAAACCCAAGTTCGCGGGCCTCCGTCCGGGACAGAAGATGGACCTCATCAAGCTGCCCGAGGCGCTGGAGCTGTTCAGACTGCCGGTGAGTCTGGGCGAAACCGCCGAGGGTGAGCCAGTTCAGGCCAACATCGGTCGCTTCGGTCCGTACATCAAATACGGCGCGAAGTACGTCTCGCTGAAACCGCCCGACGACCCGTATACCGTCGATCTCCCGCGCGCACTCGAAGTCATCCGGCTCAAGAAAGAGGCCGATGCCAACCGAATCATCCAGGACTTCGGCGTCGACAACATCCAGGTGCTGAACGGCCGCTACGGCCCGTACATCACCGACGGCAAGCGCAATGCGCGAATCCCGAAGGAGACCGATCCCAAGGCGATCACGCTCGAAGTCTGTCGCGAGTTGTTGGCGGTGGCGCCGCTGCGCGGCAGTCGCTTCGGGCGCAAGAAACCCGCCAACTCGAAAGAGCAGTCGGCGGCCAAAGATGCCGCGGCTGCGAAGGGCGCCCCTGCCGCCGATGGCGCAGCGCCTGCGAAGCCGAAAAAGAAAGCCGCGGCCAAGCCCGCGAAGAAAGCCGAGCCCCTCGAGCCCGCGCCGAAGAAGCCCGCGGTTGCGAAGAAAAAGGCCGCCGCGCCCAAGAAAGCCGCGGCGAAGCGCAAGAAGTCCTGACGAAGGAATCCGGCCCCCGCGGAAAAACCGCGGGGGCCTTTTTGTGCGCGCCCGCTCTGTGCTTGAATGGCGCGATGCTAGTTAGACCGGATCGCGACCGCAGGACCGTCCTCACGGGCGTCGCCGCGCTGGCGCTCACGGGATTCGTGGCGCCGACTGCGTCTGGCGCGCGGCGCCTGTTCGACGCCGTTGGCATCACCGCGAAAATCGAACGCGCCGCCGCGCTTGCGGCGCTGGGCGCGGATTTCATCGTCGAGAGCGTCGCCGATTTCCTGATTCCCTTCGCAAGCGATGTCGAGTTCGCGCCGAACCGTCGGCGCGCACTCGCGGCACCGTTGCGCATCCGCGGCTGCAACAGTTTTCTGCGCGACCCGAGCCTCATCTGCGTCGGCCCGAAGGCCGATCACGCGCGCGTTCTCGGCTACGCGGAAACGGCGTTCGCGCGTTTGAAGGCGCTCGGCGGTGAGTACATCGTCTTCGGCAGCAACAGCGCGCGACGCATTCCGGAAGGCTGGAGCAAGGTGCAGGCCGACGAGCAGTTCATCGCACTACTGAAGGCGATGGCGCCGCTCGCCGCGAAACACCGCATCACCGTCGGCGTGGAGATGCAGCGCAGCCAGGAGTGCAACTACCTGAACCACATCGACGAAGTGGTGAACGTGGTCGCACCGGTGAATCAGCGCCACATACGCGTGCTCGCCGACCTGTACCACATGCGCGTCATGGGCGACTCGCCGGATCAGCTCGAGAAAGCCGCTCGCTGGGTTGGCGTCGTGGAGGTGGCCGAACGCGAGCAGCGCACGCTGCCCGGAGTCAGCGGCGACGACTTCCGCCCGTATTTCGAAGCGCTGGCGCGCGGCAATTACCGCGGGCTCGTCGACATCGAAGGCGACGGCACCGCCGAACAACTGCGCAGCGCGTTCGCGACCATCAGATCGCAGGCGGCCGATGCGGTTCACTCGACGCGGTCGATGCGCGCGATGTAACAGCCGGCCTCGGCATGGCGCAGATGCAGCCATTGCGCGAAGTGTTCGAAGAGAACCCTGATCTGGGCTTCGGCCGGTACGTCCGCACGTGCGGAAAGTTCAGGTACGCGCGAGCCTCCCGTGCGCGCCTCGAAGGCCAGCGCGACGCTTCGCAAAGCGTCGGGAAAGCCGTCGCCGGCGTAGGCATCGCAATGCTCGGCATGGATGAACACCGGCCCCGGCGCCATGAGACTGCCATTGCCGTCAGAAGGATCACCCGGCGGACGATAGGTGAAGAGCAGGCGCTGGTCGCGACCGGGCACGAACGGTTGCAGACAGCAGCGGCACGGGCCCGTGCCACGCGCGAGCTCCAGGTGCGCGGGATGGCCATACCCCGGTGACAGGCGCGTTCGTCGCACCTCGTCGGCAATTTCCTGCGGCACTCCACGAACCTTGAATCGCATGACGGTCCTCCTGGCTGTGGGCGCCAGGATGACTCTCTAGTTAGCGAGCGGCGACCCGAATCCTGCTGATTCGTTCAGAGTCGCTCCGTGGGCCCGCAGACCAGGACCTGTCCATGCGAATCCGTGTGATAGAGAAACTCGCCTTCCGTGGTTCTCGCGACGACGCGGAATCCGGGCACCAGGGCCTGCGTGTACATCTGCCCGGGTTGCGGACACCCAAGCGAGCCATCGTTCCAGGTGAGTTGTTCGGCGCGTGCCAGCACCACGGCGCTTTCGGACACCTTGAACCTGCGCGCGGCATCGGCAACCACCGCGCGCCGGACCGCACGGGGCATGGCCGAGGTCGCGATCGATTCGCCGCCCGGCGAGTCGGCGGGCTGCGTGTAGGGAATGCGCGTCGGTGGCGCGATTCCGCGCGGCGGCGCCGGCTTCAATGCCGGTTCAGTGGCGCCCGCGCATGACGAGACGATCAACGCGCAGAGCACGATCAACGTCCGCTTCATGGTCAACACACCTCCAGCACCAGTGTATAAACGCGGGCGGCACAATGCCGGGGTTCCATGAAATATCGCCACCAGTATCACGCCGGCAACTTCGCCGACGTCCACAAGCACGTCCTGTTGCTCGAAGTTCTACGTGCCCTCACGCGCAAGGACAAGGGCCTGCTGTTCGTGGATACGCACGCCGGTCGGGGCGACTACGACCTGCACCCCGGCGACGCCGAACATCCGGCCGAGTGGCAGGCGGGCATCGCGAAGCTGCTTGCGGCCACGCCGCGCCATGCGGCGCTCGTCCGGTATCGCGACGAGATCGCGGGCGGCGCCCACGGCGGCAGCCTGCATTACCCGGGATCACCGTTGCTGGCGGCGCGCGCGCTCCGCACGGTGGATCGAATGGTGCTCTTCGAAACACAGCGCGAAGAGGCGAGTCACCTGCGCAAGGTGTTGCCGGAGGGCGCGCGAGCGCGGATAGAAAACGCCGACGGGTTCGCGGGCCTGCGCGCGTTGTTGCCACCGCCGGAACGGCGCGGCTGCGTGCTCGTGGATCCGCCTTTCGAGGAACGCGAGGACCACGCGCGCGTCGTCGCGGCCGTGAAGGACACCTTGCAGCGCTTCGAGGGTGCCGTGCTGGTTCTGTGGCTGCCGGTCAAGCTGCGCAGCGATTTCGACAACGGGTTCTCCATGCTGCAGAAAGCCGCGGCGCGCCCCCTGCTCGCCTCGCTGCTGTGGATGCATCCCTGCGACTCGCGTACCGCGCTCAATGGCTCGGCGCTGGTGCTGGTCAACCCGCCCTATCTAGTCGAGGAAGGCATGCGTGAGTGGCTGCCGGAATTGCAGCTGCTCCTCGGCGGACCGCAATCGGGATGCGAACTGCTGACTACCAGCGAACCCCGCTGACCAGATTGGTCGCGATGGCATCCGGCACCTTGCCGTTGCGCGTGAGCACGGCGACTGCGCCTTCGCCCGCCGGCAGCAGCACGCCTTCGAGGCCGTCCGCGGAGAATTCCTGACGCGCGGAGACTTTCTCGTGCGCCAGCAGCATCACGGTCATGGGACCGCTCGAGGTCTGCACGACCAGGTGCGGGACGCGATGGCCGCGGAACGCGCAGGCCATGGCGTAAACCACCGGCATCGAGGTGTCGAAGTTCACGCCGGCTTTCTGCAGCACTTCGGCCACCTCGGCCGGAGTCAGCACCTCGTGCGCGCCCCAACTACCGCCTTCGTGCCTGACGTGGTCGACCACTTCGCCAGCGAGCGCCGACTGCGGCCGGAATACCCAGAACCCACCGCCGATGAGCACGGCGAGCAACACCGAAGCCGCGAGCGCAAAGCGGCGGGCAGGCGCCTGCACGGGCTTGCGGAATTTCGCGAGCGGCAGCTCCAGTGCGCTGCGCACGCGGCCGTCTAGCGCCAGCGTCTCGTTGAGAAAGCGGCTGCAGGCCTCGCAGCCCACCAGGTGCTCCCGGATCTCGGGCCCGAGATCGTGCGGATCGCCACCGATGGCGACGCGAACGTGTGAGCAATCCAGTGACCCGCTCATTCCACGTCCTCCGCGGGCGTGAGGCCGTAGATCACGCGCAGGCGGTTGCGCGCCCGAAACAGGCGAGTCAGCACCGCCGGCTGAGTGAGCTTGAGCTCCGCGGCGATCTCGGTCGTGGTCAATCCTCCTAACACCTGCATCACCAGGGGCTCCCGATACTCGTCCGGCAACTGCATGATGGCGCGGCGCAGGTCATCGAGACCGGCGTCACCGTCACTGGCCAGCGCCGGATCGGCCACGGCGGAGGCGTCTTCCATGTCCACGGTGGGCAGGCGCTTACGCTCGTAGAGGCGCGCATGCTCGCGGCGCACGATCGTGAAAAGCCACGAGCGCGCCGCCGCCTGATCCTTGAGCTCCTCTCGGGATTTCCAGGCTCTGATGAGCGTCTCCTGTACGACGTCCTCCGCCACCGCCCGGTCGCGCGCCAGCCAGAAGGCGAAACGCACCAGATCGGGCCGCAGCATTTCCAACAGCCGCGCGAAGGGCCCAACCACCGGCGTTCCGCGTGGGCGTGGGTTCATGTATAAGACCGGCCGAGTGCAGCGCTTATTTCAGCCATCTTCCTGGTTAGAGTTCCCCTGACAATGAACGCACCGGATCAGTACGGAGTGGTCGGTCATCCGATCAATCACAGCTGGTCGCCTTTCATTCACGGGCTCTTTGCGAAACAGACGGATCAGTCTCTCGTCTATCGCCTGTACGACATCGCCCCGGAGGACTTCCGCGCACAGGTGTTGGAATTCTTCACTCGCGGCGGCCGCGGGCTCAATGTGACCGTACCACACAAGGAAGCGGCGGCCGAGCTTGCCAACTCGCTCACGGTGCGCGCCGATCGCGCGGGCGCGGTCAATACGCTCAAGCTCACGCCCGAGAACACGCTGCTCGGCGACAACACGGATGGCCACGGGCTGGTCACCGATCTGCGCAAGAACCTGGGTCTGACGGTCACCAATGACCGGATCCTGATCCTCGGCGCCGGCGGCGCCACGCGCGGCGTGATCGAGCCGCTGCTGTCGCTCGGCCCCACCGAGCTCGTGATCGCGAATCGGTCGCCGGAGCGCGCGGTCAACCTGGCTTCGCTGTTCGTCGATCTGGGAGCCGTTCGCGGCTGCGGGTTCGAGGACGTGGGCGAAGAACCCTTCGACATCGTCATCAATGCCACGGCCGCCGGGCTCACCGGCTCGGTGCCGAACGTGGACGGCGGAGTCATCGCCAGCCACACCGTTTGTTACGACATGAGCTACAGCAAATCCGCGACACCGTTCGTGACCTGGGCCATTGAACAGGGATGCGCGCGCGCCCATAAAGGCTGGGGAATGCTGGTCGAGCAGGCCGCCGAAGCCTTCACGCTGTGGCGCGGCATACGACCCGATACCGAGCCCGTGTTAACCGCCCTTGGCATGAAATGACCGACACCAAAATCAGCGGCACTACTTTGCCCGCCTTCGACCGGTTCGCGCCCGCCGACGTCGAACCCACGATCCGCGCGCTTCTGCAGAGCAACCGCGGCGAAGTGGCGACGCTCGAAGCCCAGCCCCATCCCACTTTCGCGAACACGGTATTGCCGCTCGAGCAGCTGTCGCACCGTCTCTCACGGACCTGGTCGCCGATCAGCCATCTGAATGGCGTGCTCAACTCCGATGAGCTGCGCGCCAGCTACAACGCCTGCCTGCCGCTGCTATCTAACTACTGGACCGATCTCGCGCAGAGCGAATCGCTGTTCCGTGCCTACAACACCATCGCCGCCAACGAATCCGACCGCCTCGATCCGGCGCAGCGCCGCGTCATCGAACGCGCGCTCGAGGATTTCCGCCTGGCCGGCGTCGGCCTGCCGGCCGAGCGCAAGGCCCGTTACAAGGCCGTGGTGCAGGAGCTGGCCTCGCTCGGCGCCAAGTTCGAAGAGAACGTGCTCGACGCCATGAATGTATGGACACGTCTGGTCACCGATGAGAAAGAGCTGGCCGGAATCAACGCCGTGATCGTCGAACAGGCGCGCGTGCGCGCCACGGAAAAAGGCGTCTCGGGCTGGTTGTTCGCGCTCGAGCAGCCCAGCTATGTCGCGGTCATGACCGACGCGGACTCCGAACCGTTGCGCCGCGATTTCTACGAGGCCTGGTCGACGCGCGCGTCCGAAGTCGGGCCCTCGGGCGGCAAGTTCGACAACACCGAGGTCATGGCCAGAATTCTCGCGCTGCGTCATGAGGCGGCACGGCTGCTCGATTTTCCGAACTACGCCGCCTACGCACTGGCGACGCGCATGGCGCCGTCGAACCAGGCTGTTTTCGATTTCCTGCGCAAACTGGTGCAGGTGGCCCGGCCTGCCGCGAAGCGTGAGTTCGTCGAGCTCGAGCAGTTCGCCGGGCGCAAATTGAATGCCTGGGACGTGGGTTATTACGCCGAGAAGCTGCAACAGAAGCTGTTCTCGATCTCGCAGGAGGAACTGCGCCCCTATTTCCCGCTGACTCGGGTTCTCGAAGGCCTGTTCTCGGTCGCGGAGAAATTGTTCGGCGTGAAGATCGTCGAGCGCGCCGGCGTTCCGATGTATCACCCGGACGCACGCTTCTTCGAAATCCTGGATTCGACCGGCAAGGCTCGTGCCGGGTTCTATCTCGACGCCTGCGCCCGGCCGAAGAAACGCGCCGGTGCGTGGATGGACGATTGCGTGGGCCGAAAGGATTTCGGCGCCGAGCACACCGTGCCAGTCGCCTACCTGGTCTGCAATTTCCTGCCCGCGGCGCCGGGCAAGCTCGCGCTGCTCACGCACGATGACGTCGTCACCATGTTCCACGAGTTCGGACATGGGTTGCATCACATGCTCACGCGCGTGGGCTATCCGAGCATCGCCGGCATCAACGGTGTTTCCTGGGACGCCGTCGAGCTGCCGAGCCAGTTCCTGGAAAACTTCGCCTGGCGTCCCGAAGTGCTCGCCTCGATGGCGCGCCACTATGAGACCGGCGCGCCGCTGCCCGCCTCCGCCCAGGCGCAGTTGCTGGGCTCGCGCACCTTCCAGGCGGGGCTCGCGAGCGTGCGGCAGCTCGAGTTCGCGCTGTTCGATTTTCGCCTGCACGCGGAGTACGACCCGGCGCAGGGCGCGCGGCTCGAGCAGATCCTCGCCGAGGTCCGCGCCGAGGTCGGCGTGTTCGCCGTGCCCGAATGGAATCGCTTTCCGCACAACTTCGGCCACATCTTCGCCGGTGGCTACGCCGCCGGTTACTACAGCTACAAGTGGGCCGAGGTTCTCGCGGCTGACGCGTTCGCCGCATTCGAGGAACAGGGCGTGTTCGACCGCAATGTCGCTCAGCGCTTCCTCGACGCGATCCTGTCGCAGGGCGGAAGCAAGAAGGCACTCGACGCTTTCGTTGATTTTCGCGGGCGACCGCCCGATGTGAACTCGCTGCTCCGTCAGCAGGGTCTCATCCAGTGACCGCAGCCACCGCGGACGGTGGCCTCGAAGAATTTTCGATCGCCACCTGGAACGTGAATTCGCTGCGCGTGCGCGGCGAACAGCTCCTCCAGTGGTTGCAGGCAAATTCTCCCGACGTCGTCGCGCTGCAGGAAACCAAGGTGCAGGACCCGGACTTTCCGCACGCGGAATTCCTGGCCGCCGGCTATCACAGCGTGTTCAGCGGTCAGAAGACCTACAACGGCGTGGCGCTCCTGTCGCGCCATCCGATGACCGACATCGTGCGCGACATCCCGGACTTCGATGATCCGCCGCGCCGCGTGCTGGCGGCGACGATTGGCGGACCTTCGGGGGGCATTCGCGTCGTGAACCTGTACGTGCCAAACGGCCAGGCTCCGGGATCCGAAAAATTCGCCTACAAACTCAAATGGCTGGACGCGCTCACGCGATGGCTGAAGCGCGAGGCGGAATCCCATCCGGCGCTGGTGGTCGTGGGCGACTTCAACGTCGCGCCCGAAGATCGCGACGTGCACGATCCGGCGGCCTGGATTGGCTGCGTGCATGTCAGCCCGGAGGAACGCGCCGCGCTCGAGCGCATCACCGCGCTCGGGCTGGTGGACGCGTTCCGGCATTTCGAGCAGCCGGAAAAATCGTTCAGCTGGTGGGACTATCGCCAGGGCGCATTTCGTCGCAACAACGGCCTGCGCATCGATCTCATCCTGGTGCATCAGCAGCTGCTGCCGCGACTGGCCGGCTGTCGCATCGATGTCGAACCGCGGCGCGTCGAGCGCGCCTCCGATCACACGCCAGTCGTCGCCTTATTCAGGCCTACGGCCACTTCTAACGCCGCCGAAGCGGCGGCGTCCATGAAAGTCTAAGAGCACTTCGTCTAGCTGGCTGTCGGGCCGCTTTACAGTAAGTGCCGTTGCGCAGCGATCGTGATCTCCCGTGACCGTGATGCAGGTCACGCTCGCTCCAGAGCCGGGTTTCACCCGCTGGTCTTTTGCCTACCCCCTGCCTAGACTCGTGCATCTTGTTAGTGCTCGAAGGCCAGGCACGGACGTGCTCGCAGAATCCCGCCGCAGCGACTACGACGTAACCGACACGGTGCTCGTGAGTTCGGCTCCCGACGTGCGTGCCAGCGTCGAGGAACTGTTCGCCAAAGTCTGGCCCGGTCAGAAATTCCCCGCCTTCGCGCACGTGTTCGGCGATTTCGAGCGCATGTTCTCCGGGCGCATGCCGGGATACTTCGGCGTCGACACCGTCTACCACGACCAGCAGCACACGCTCGACATCACGCTCGCCACGGCGCGCCTGATCGTCGGCCATGACATGCAGGTGCCGGAGGCGCAGAGGTTCGGACCGGAACGCGCCATGCTCGGCATCGTCGTCGCGCTGTTTCACGACGTCGGCTATCTGCGCACCACGCGCGACTCGGACGTGCCGAACGGCGCCGAATTCACCACCGTGCACGTGTCGCGCGGCGCGTCCTTCCTCAACGACTATCTACCCAAGATCAATCTCGGTCAGTGGGCCAAGGTCGCCGCCGAGATCATTCATTACACGGGCTACGAACGGCAGTTCAAGACCATCGTGGCGCCGGATCCGCGCGATCACAAACTCGGTCACCTGGTCGGCACCGCCGATCTCATGGCGCAGATGGCCGATCGCTGCTATCTCGAGAAGTGTCGCGACCGCCTGTATGCGGAGTTCGTGCTCGCGGGCGTGGCGCTGCCGATGGGCGAAAACGGCCACGTGAAGGTGCGCTACGCCTCGGGCCTCGACCTGCTGCGCCAGACGCCCAAGTTCGTATTCGACATGCGCGCCAAGCGGCTCGACGGCGAGTTCAACCGCGCCTATCGTTATCTCGAGATCCTGTACAACGGCCGCAACCCGTACATGGAATCCATCGACCGCAATCTCGAATACCTGCAGCGCATCCTGCGCAGCGAAAACTGGCGCCTGTTGCGGCGTCAGCCGCCGGTGTTCACCGGCGTCGAGGATTCGATG
>Ga0307513_10013237_pt1 | contig 10127 bp, 12 predicted proteins | sample 15_EM_MG_FD_202174 | JGI IMG/M metagenome (GOLD analysis project Ga0307513, IMG submission 202174) | Populus trichocarpa ectomycorrhiza microbial communities from riparian zone in the Pacific Northwest, United States - 15_EM | ecosystem: Host-associated > Plants > Roots > Unclassified | place...
GCCAGAATACGGCCAGTGCTCATTTTGAATGCGCTCTGTATACCAATACTTAGTGAAATAAAATTTGTACTCGCCTATTCCAATAGAGTTTTAGTGTGAGGACGAGGTGCTATTCCAAATAACATGTTTCCAAACTCCGAGTGATCGAAGACCTCGGGTTCCACAGTTAGGGTGGTAGGATGAGGGAGCAATGGACCCACCAGGGTCGCTTCTGCGACCCACTTGAACAATGCCGCTATACCGACAGACATTTGAATCTGACCATTTGATTGCGTCTTCAAAGGATGTGTACTGGTACAAAGCTAAACCAGCCGAGATCAAGATGTTTCTTCCCCCTCTGTGGCTCGCGAGGTGGGCAAAGAGGAAGAAGTGTCTGAAGCAGACCTGACACCAGAGATATCATGGGTGCGGCAGGAAAAATGAGACTGTATAGGTAAAGGATCGAATAAAAATAATTCGATTAAAGTCCCACTCGTGTCGTACGTGGGCCTGCATGAACGGAAGACGAGGGATCGGGGCGTTGGTGGCGTCGCGCAGGAACACCTCCAAGGCGAGTTAAGCTAAGCGGGATCGCGAGAACGCCACAGCAAATGGCCGTCTGTTGACATTGTTTATTCTGTCCGTTGAGATGCCGGATCGCGAGAGCAACGAGGTAGATGGCCGTCCGTTGATATACTGAGTTGCAGTAGTTAGGTAAGTAAGACAGAGTAGACGAATTCCTGAAGAGAGGGAACGTACGGCGTGAGCGCAACTGGAACAGAGTGGAAAGCGCGTAAAATAGGGATTAAGTAAAATGGAGGGGTGAAAACAGGATTTTTTTGGTCTGCACAAGAGTGCCCCTTTATATACAGGCGAATACGAAGCGATTTGAAGGCTAGACGGGTATGAAGTAAAGATGCAAGAGTAGATCAAAACTCGTAATCGGGAGCCTCTTGAGCACAATGAAGTCGGACTAAGCCCGAACGAGGCCGTAGGCCTCGAAGGATGAGGCGCGATTCGCTCGGTACGTACATGTTGTAAGTGCTCTGGTCGTATGGGGGCACTGATAATTACGATACTATAATTTGACCAGATTTCTGAATGTCGCATCGTGCTTTTGTGTACCACCTTGGGCTCTTCTCCAAATAGGACCTCGTTGGACAAGCGAAATTTCTGTCTACGATTTCCTCTAAAAAACCTCTGTTTCTCAATATGATGGTAATTAGCTCATTCGAAGTACCTGCCTCTGTGCTGCCTTCGATGCAGCACCCACGGCCTCGTAGTGAATGCCGACCAAAATTGTCCTCGGCTCTCCGGTAGACATTACGACTGAGCGGCCGGTCAAGGTGTACCAGAAATGCAACCATTGCGCAGATACACGGCTGACTGAATTAATGAGTGTATCGGACTGGGATGAAAACAAGAACATAAAAATGTTGTACAGAAGGACCATCAGACGGGTCATTTGGGTCCAAATGCCCTACCCTTGGAGTCACGACACTTCCCCAATTCTCTGGCTCCTTAGAGGACCTGACCCGAGAAACGTTTTGCCCGACCTCGAATGGTGGTACGTGACGCCGGAACAGAAGGGATTTGATCAATGTCCACAGGGCTTGCACTCTCACTCGATGGCTGCCCTTCACTTCTGGGTTGTTGTGAAAGCCATTCATCAGTTACCGCCGTGATCCTGTCGTAGTAACCGCTCCAATCACGGTCCGCTCCCTCCACGATTTCCAGCTTCAAATTGTCGCCCCGAATTTTTCCCGTTTGTGTCTCAATCCAGAGGGCGCAAAGCACCCTGACCCCCTCTGTGTACTCTCTTCCTGTGACGGCAAGTACTGCTGCAGGAGGACCCTCACCTTGAACGAGTGACTCGAGAGCGCGATAGTGATAGCCTGTACCCCGCAGACTATCATCAACTGAGAGTGCTGAGTATGAGATGAGGATATATCGCGTCTTGCAGTTGAAGCAGGGTGAGGGTCGAGGCCGAACGGTTCCAGCATAGGCGGCTCCATAGTCATGGCCCTATATCAAAACTTCATGACTACAATACTATTCACACGTATTGTGATACTCACGCAAATGAATAGCCTGCAATCCGTTACTTCTGGAAATTCTTGGGTAAAGCTGTCCATCGCCATTTCAAGCACTCTCTAAACCCCATTCCGAACCAAATTGTACCAGTCAGCTTCGACTCATTGTGTGGATACGTCCGCAGACTAACTCACATTGTAGTCATTTCGATTTTCGGAATCCGACTCTTCCGTGCCTTCGCTATTCCCAACACCTCGAGCGCTCCAAGTGACGGTTCGGCACCCATGCCTCTCCCGCAGGGACGTCGCGAGCGCACCTACCACAGGGCAGTCAATCGTCGCGTTTCGACTGTGGGCGATTAGCGCAAGACCAGTGGGTGGGTATATAGGAGGATTGACGATTCGGATGTCAAGGTTTGGTGGATCGCCGACCCGGACGTTAGGTCTCGGTGGATCGACTACTGGAAGGTCAGGTTTTTGAGGTTCGGATGACGGCGATTGGCCCATCTGATATGCTGGCGTTTGGACTAAATATTAGTCAAAACGGCTGTGTGTAGAAAGAGGAAACGAAAGTGCTAACGTAGGACGGCGAGTTGAAAGTGCCCGCGAGTGTGGTGTGCAGCTCTTTGTGAACAGCCGGCCGGTAGATGGACGAAGTCCACGCGGTGCAAGCACCATGCATTCCCCAATGTAAAGCAAATCTAATTTTCTCATCTCACTTAGATTGGCCGCCTCCTCCGACCCGCCAGCGGAATATTTCGATGAAAAACTTTGACAAATAGTGCACAACTTGTTAGTGAGGCTTATATCTGAAGTCTCCCAAATGGCACACCAGCTGTAATGTGTTTCGACGTCCGTCACATCCATATTGTGAAGTTGTGGCAGGTGTCAGGATCGCTGTGCTAGAAACAAACAACCAAATACTCGTCATAATCCGGCTCATTCGGCCCATCTCTCCGGCTCTCTCCGGCTCCGGCTCTTCTTACGTTCCGGCTCTTTCTCACCACACTGCTCTCTCCGTCCCTCACCCCAAATTATATTTACTGCGCTCAAACATGTCAGGAAAGCTAAGCATTCCAAACATATCCTACGAAATGACTGTCCGGCGTCTTGCGAAGATCCAAGGGCACCTTTCCAACCGTCCACGCTCGGAGCGGCTGAAGGACAAGGTATGCATCATTACTGGTGTTGGAAGTTTGACGGGAATAGGGTACGTTCTCTGTCGTACCAGCATGGGCGGTTTCAACTCATGCCATGTGTATCAAAGACGGGCCAGCGCGTTGTTGTTCGCCCATGAAGGCACGTTGCCCTCACTGTACATCGACACAAATAGGGTATCCAAATATCTCACAATCATCACTGATATTAATACAATAGGTGCCCGTGCATTGTACTTGCTTGACTTTGACGGGACGAACCTCCCTGGGTTGAAAGACACGATCAACAAACAGTATCCAGACGTCAAGGTGAGTCGTATATAACTCCAAGGATATGGTCAGTGTCCAGAGGAAGGTCGTCGGGCGGGAGCAAGCAGGATATTGACTATTACGTGCCGTCGCTACATTGGACAACAGGGGACTGGTTGACTCTGAGGGGAATTTAGACCACGACCGGCAAATGCTGTGCTGAAAGCGTATCAGTTTACCGATATTCGGCCTATCGACATTATCACCGTAGACCCAGCATATAAGAAGCATCTGTGGTGGCACAATAGTCCTAATATCGTCCTCCTATCCTCGCCTAAGGCCATTGCTCGCTGTCTCTAACGCGCGCTCTGGGCGCCGCAGGCGACATCATGCCCATTGCTACTAATTCTGCTTTCATTGCGTCACAGTCCCTACTCAGTCACTTATGAACTTCTCATTTAACCAGGTCACCGTGATCCAAGGAGATGCCGCCGATGAAACGGCGATCCAAGGCCTCGTCTCCCGTGTAGTAAAGGAAGAAGGACACCTGGATGTCTTCTTTGCAAATGTAAGTTCACAACTCACTCTCAACCCCCAGCACATACACAAGCCAGAAGTCCTTTCCTTTCGTCCAATCTTTGTACATCCGATACCTAAGAACTTCCCCAACGCAAGCATACACACTGACTGATTGAACATTAACTCTATGTGGGATGTCCAGGCAGGTATCGCTTCGCACAAACCATCCGTGGTCGATTACACAGTAGAAGAATGGGAACGTATGATGCATGTGAACACGACGTCGTGTTTCCTCGCTATCAAGTACGCAGCGCCTGCGATGCAGATCACCTGCACCGAGAAGAGCAAGGAGGACGCGGGCGGGAGCATTATTATGACTGCTTCTGGTGCGTCCTGCGTATTCGTTTATATCGCCTCCCTCTTTTCTGTGGTTCTCTGGGGTTGAGGGTCCTGGCTGGTTCGCCTTTCGGCTCCGATTCGGGGAATGGGACATCCGGCATCAGAGCTGACCCGACTTTCCTTTTATTGTGTGGTCGTAGTGCTGACATTTGGCGGTCTTATATAGTGGCCGGAATACGCTCCGGAGCCGGGCCCATCAACTGTATGCTGAAATTTCCCGTTTGACCTTGCGACTTATGGATGCTAACGCGGAAATTTGTAATAGACAGCGCGAGTAAAGCTGCGTACGTGTTCATTCATTCCCCGACAATGTCTCGTTGCTTCGGTTCCACTCCCTATCCCCGCAACTATGAGTGTTATTTGCATAATGCCATCATTCATGGGAGGGGAAGGATTAACGAATTTAGCCATCCTCATTCTCGCGCCTGTCACACTACCTGAAATGGAATTCGCAGCGTGAACAGTATGGCAAAGACCGCCGCATGGGACTTGGCTCGTACAAACGTGCGGGTTAACAGTATTTGTCCCGGGTTGATAAAGGTACGTCCATTGCTGTCATTCTGCTATACAACCCTTCATGGACGGCGACGACCGAACTTATCGGGGTTGTGGGATCCTGAGATCCGTCACCTGATTCGCCGTCGCCTTCTCGCCTACTGGTTCGGGGTCACCCCAGGGCCATTCCTCTATCTCCGTTCACCTCTACACCCTTCTTCGCTCTCGTGTCACAGTAATGGTTTATGGTGCAGAAAGAGGCATGCTGACGCGTGTGTGTTTGCATGGGGAGGGTAGACAGGGATGACAGGGCTCATGTTCGATGCCGCGCGGAAAAGGGGTACTGAAGCAAAGATCGGGCAGCTGAACCCGACCGGGAGGCACGGTGTGCCAGAAGGTGTGTCAAGCTTTCTCTAATGCTGCCATGAGAGAAATTTGGGCGCGGGTGATCCTCTTCCCAGGGCCCTAGTTAAACGTCGACTAATAACCCTTTTCCCCCCCTTTCCCTGGATCTCTCCGGTCATCATGCAGAGGTAGGTCATCACTTTTATTTTGGCGCGAAGGCCCGAGGGCAAGCCTGCCAGACGACTGATGAACCCCACAGATTGCCAATGTTGCGCTATTCCTTGCTTCCGGTACGTACGGGTACTGGACCACGGTACGACCCTGAGTTGATGTGAACTGATGGGTGATCGTTTAGACGATTCGAGCTACGTGAATGGACAGAACTTGGCGGTGGATGGGGGGCTGAGTGCGAGCCATCCTGTTGTACAAGGCAAAGTTGCATAGTGTGTGTGTGTGGCTTCACCGTGAAATGGCAGATCGGAACGTGGGCGTTTGCTCTAGTCTTACGAGTAATTTTCCCATTCTCAGGGGGAGCGGCGGCGGTGTAGAAAACACGAGCATATGTCGTCCTCGATGCTGCTCCGCTCGAGGACGGCTCTACACCCAACGTTTCTCCCGTAGGCAGATCGCGCGAGCGCACCCACGTAGTGGCAGTGCCGAGTGTAGGAGGATCGATGGCTCGAAAGTCAAGGTTTGGAGGTCCGGAAGGTAACGCCGGTGCCAACGTTAGCCAGTCTCTAGGTAATTGTAGGTGCTCGGAGGCCCGGTGTAGGAGTAGACATGCAGAGGCTAGACGATGTAGTCGGCGGCTAACAGGTCTAAACCTTCTTCACGAACCCAAACGCCAACTCCGATCTCTGATCCCAAATCAAACTGATAAGAAGCGTGGTTTGACTTCCGCACTGCTGTGTATCATTTCCTGATCCGATCCGCATTCCAGGATGCTGGGGAGATGTGCGATCGACTTTACCCGTTACTCCGGGATATATAGGGCTACTGTTCTAGATACGAATTTTCGTACAGCGACCATTTTCATCGTATTAACAGAAAAACGTCATCCCTTTGCTGCACTCAAACATGTCGGGAGAACCAAGCGTTCCAAAAATTTCCTACGAAGCGACTATCCGGCGTCTTGAGAAGCTCCAAGCGCACCTTTCCACCCGCCCACGCTCGCAACGGCTGAAGGACAAGGTATGCATCGTTACTGGTGTTGGAAGTTTGACGGGAATTGGGTACGTTCTCTTTCGTACCAACAAGAGCGGTCTTGACTGACCCGATGTGTACCGAAGACGGGCCAGCGCGTTGTTGTTCGCCCATGAAGGCACGTTGCCCTCACTGTACACCAACGCAAATAGGGTTTCCAAATAACTCGCACATATCACTGATCTTAATGCAATAGGTGCCCGTGCACTGTACTTGCTCGACGTTGACGGGACGAACCTCCCTGGGTTGAAAGACATGATCAGCAAACAGTATCCAGACGTCAAGGTGAATCTTACGTAGCTCCATGATACGGTCAATGTGCGAGGAAGGTCGTCGGGGAGGCAATCTAGATATTGTCCATCGCATGCCGTCGCCACTTTCAGGGAAAAGGCGGAGTTGTCTTTGCCTGTCTGAGGGACATGTATTGCTCTAAAGGCATTGCAGACCGCAGCTGGCCACTGCAGTGCCGAAGGCGTATCACTTTGCCCATATACGGCGTATCAATATTAGAGTCCGTGGGCATGTCACATAAGACGCCCATGCGGTGGTACTTAACCCTGCTATTGACCTCCTCTCTTCGCCTAAAGCCATTGCCCGCTTCCTCTGATAATATGCTCTAGGCGCTATAGACGACTTCACGCTCATTCTCCTTTCAATACGTCATAGTCACTACCCAGTCACTTACGGACTTCTCATTTAACCAGGTCACTGTGATCCAAGGAGATGCCGCTGACGATAAGACGATTCAAGACCTCGTCTCCTGTGCAGTAAAGGAAGAACGACATCTGGATGTCTACTTTGCAAATGTAAGCTCACAACTCACTCTCAACCACAATCCACCACCTGCTCTCCCTTCGATCCAATCTCTGTACATTCCATACCTAAAACCTCCCCAACGCAAACCATACACACTGAGTGGTAACTCTACGTGGGATATCTAGGCAGGAATCACTTCGCAAAAGTCGTCCGTGAATGACTGCACAGTAGCAGAATGGGAACGGGTGATGCACGTCAATATAACGTCATGTTTCCTCGCCATCAAGTACGCAGCGCCTGCGATGCAGATCACCAGCACCGAGAAGAGCACGGAGGATGTGGGTGGGAGCATTATTATGACTGCTTCTGGTGCGCCTTACGTCTACGTTCATATCGCCTCCCTCGTGTTTGCTATGCTGCGCTGTAGTTGAGGGTCATGGTTGGTTCATCGTTCGGCTCCCACTTTGGGAACAGGACTATCCAGCATCAGAGCCGACCCTACCTTATTGTTTGCTCGTAGTGCTGACGTTTGGCGATCTTATACAGTGGCCGGAATACGCTCCGGAGCTGGGCCTGCCGAATGTAAGCCGAAATTTCTCATCTACTGGACTTATTTTGTAGGTACTAACCCGGAAATTTGTTATAGACAGCGCGAGTAAAGCCGCGTACGTTTTCATTCATCTCCTAATATCTCGGTGGTTCGGCTCCACTTCGCATCCCCACAGCTACACCATAATGCCATATTTCTTGACCTACCGAATTTCGTCGCCGTAGTCACTCTCAGGCTCACACTAGTCACTTGAATCCACAGGGTGAACAATATGGCCCAGACCGCCGCATGGAATTTGGCTCGTACAAATGTGCGGGTTAACAGTATTTGTCCCGGGTTGACAAAGGTACGTCCATCGATGTCACCCCACACTATTCCCCTTTACAATCATCTGGATTTTACTTGAATGGCGACGACGGAACTGCAAATACCAATATTGTCACGCTGTGAGATCCTTGGATCCGCTCGCTGATTCGCCGTCGCCTTTGCACCTTCTCGTTCAGAAGTCGGATGTCCTCCGTCCCATGGCTTCTCTTCTCTCTGCATTTCCGCCTCCTCCCACCGCGATAATTCTCTATGGTGCAGCAGAAGGCATGCTGACGAGTGTGTGTATGCGTGGTGGTGGGAGAGTAGACAGGGATGACAGAGCGTGTACTCGATGCTGCGCAGAAAAGGGGTACTGCAGACAAGTTTGGGCAGTTGAACGCGATGGGGAGGTACGGTGTACCAGAAGGTATGTCAAATTCCCTTTAGTTGCTGCCATGAGAGAAACCTTGGCGCGGGTAATCGACGTAACCTGACGACGTAACCGTTTCGGGACTGCTCTCAAACGTTGACCAATACGGCTATTTCTTTGCCATCCCCTGACGCTCTCCGGCCATCTTGCAGAGGTAAGTGGTCGCTTTGCTTTTGGCGCGAGGGCGCGAAGGTAGGCGGGACTGACTACTGACGAACCCCACAGATTGCTAATGTCGCACTCTTCCTTGCTTCCGGTGCGTACGGGTAGTGATTCGTGCTACGGCCCTGAATGGACGTGAACTGATAGCTGCTCGATGTGGCTGTTTAGACGAGTCGAGCTACGTGAATGGACAGAACTGGGTGGTGGATGGGGGACAGAGTGCGAGTCATCCTGTTGTGCCGAGAAGGGTTGCATAGCGTATGTGTGGGTATATGTTCATGCACCGTGGATTGGCGAAGATCGGAACGTGCGTTCCCTCTAGCTTTGTAGGTGTGGGGAATGTACAGTCAAGCAGATGAGGGGATGGTATTTAAACCATGTCGAATAGACAGCGGCCATGTCCTTTTGTGTAAGGTTCCCATTCTTTGGTGTTGACCAGAGGCGTGACGGCAAGTAAAGCACGCAACGTGTGTGGGTGCGATGAATCGGATCCGGGTCGTAAGTCCCAGGACGTCCGATGAGAAAGAGACTCGCCTGCGCGCCGGCAGATCCTGCTACTCCTGGGAACTCGTCTGCGCGCCGCAGATCCTACTACTCCGAGGGTCTCGTCCGTTCGTCGACGGAAGCGGGTTCTCCTAGGGGAAATGGGTTGACGAACGACTTACGGTCTTGTCGGAGCTACTAACCGTGTCGCTGTCCCACCGTGCGCCCAATCTGTCTCGGCGACGGCGCGCTTTGACTAGGTACGACGTCCGGGGACTGACTGCGCACGCAGGCCTGGCTCCGGCCGGCTAGACCGGCGGTGCTAGTGGTGGGAGGTTAGCGAACGAGGGCAGGGAAGGGGGTCCGAGGTCTTGAGGGCTGGCGCGGAATCCGAGGTGGCGGGCGGGTCCAAGAGTGAGGCTGGCAATCGAGGCGGGGCGCACGAAATAAAAACGTCTATTTACGAGACGTCGAGTGCGGAACAATGTTCCATAACTCGAGGTTTAAATACGTGATTATCTATCCTATACATGAGGCTACCGGACCGCGCGGGCTGTGAGTGGAATGGCTATACTACGTAGGTGGCGGAATGCGGTGGGTGTTTCGATGGTGTTCGGGTGGGTGATACACGATCACAAAGCGCGTAATTAAACCATCTAAGTACATATGTCGTCGGCCCGAGTGGCGGGCACAGGTCCACGCGAGAGGGAACCTGGAGGATAGGGTCCGGGGGACCTTGGGTAGCGTTGCAGGGGCTCCGGTTCGCCTGCACAAGGTGATATAAAGTGGTTATGTGAGGATCTGGTGAGGGAAAGAGGCGATAATCATCGCAGTGGGGGAGGGAGAAGACATTACCATAGTAAGGCGCTCGCTCTTTTGGATCATGGAGAGTTGGTGGTGCTGTTTTCGGTCGTTAGAGGTACACAGTTGGCGCAGCTGATTTTCTGCAGACCACTGCGGATCGTTGCAGCCCAAGGCGTCACAATTTGTCGACACAAGGCCTATCAACGTTACATAAATTCAACTTATAGGTCACCATTATCCCCATGTCTGTCTCTTAC
>Ga0307513_10013239_pt1 | contig 10126 bp, 16 predicted proteins | sample 15_EM_MG_FD_202174 | JGI IMG/M metagenome (GOLD analysis project Ga0307513, IMG submission 202174) | Populus trichocarpa ectomycorrhiza microbial communities from riparian zone in the Pacific Northwest, United States - 15_EM | ecosystem: Host-associated > Plants > Roots > Unclassified | place...
CATACGACCATCACTCACCCAACCTCAGACCCTCTCACGCTCCAAAACTTCCCCTCACCCCTAACCACCCATCGCTTACTACACCTCTGGTGCCTACCAATTAGTAAGCAGGCATCCAACCCTGACAGCCGGAGGGGCTCGTCCTTATATACTCCCGGATCCTGATCACATGATCACTTCTTAATTGTGGCTAAGTCTACTCTTCCCTTGGAAGCGTCTAATAAATATAATAATTGTATGACTATACTTATTATTCTTCATAAACGGAATATCCTCCTGCCTCTTATTTGATTGATTGTTGAGGCTGCGTAATGATGGGCTGTGTCTTCTGAGAAGATTGATGGTGTTTCAGGGAGAAATCCCCAGATCTAAAACTCCCCTCCAATTATAGCTAGATCGGGTTATATTTGATGGAATGATCTGATGGAATCTAAGATCTGGTGTTTCAGGGTTAGGGTTTTCTTTTATTATTTATACCAGGTTTGATAGCTGGTTTCTTTCTCCAGTTTGCTTTTCCTTTCCCCCCATCAATCCTCCATCCTCCCTTCTTAAAGTTCTTCCCCTATCCACTATGTCTGCTCCCACTGTCACCATTACTCTCCCCACTCCTAACCATGAATATGAGGAGGTCTGGGGTATGGACAACAAGGACTTCTATGATGGGTCCGATGACTTGGTACGTGTGGTGAAGCCTCTAGGGATTTGTCCTGGGGTTTAACTTCATGTTATAGATTGACTTCTCTTATCGGGCTAGTCGTTGTGTTTACCAGCAACCCCCCACTGAGTTCTGTCACTTAGTTTCGGAGGTGTTGGCTTTGAGGATGAACAAAGAAGTTGCTGGTCAACTTCATACCAACACCATCAATATTCAGGATGCGCAGGCTGCATGTATTTGGGAGTTGGAGAAACAGGTGGATGGCATGGGTTTGATTATCCATGGGTTGTGGAAGAAGCAAGAAGATATGGCTTCTTTGTTGGAGGAGTGTCAACACCAGTCAGTAATGTGTCAAGCTTTATTAGGGACAGTCAACTTGGGCCGATTATGGGGCCGATTTTGGCCTCGATTATGAAAGTCAAAAGCGCGGTAAAAACCGCACTGCAGACAAAATCGCTGAAAATCCAAAAGCGAGTCCCGAGTCGCTTTTCCCCACAATTATCGTTGATTATCACGCGCTCGATTGTACTTGCCTAATATGGTAGCTCTACTCTAACCTACTCCTGCCACCCCTACTACCGACGCAAACCTTGTTGCTCCCTCCAACGATACCAGCAATTAAACAGACAAAGCCACGGAAGAAGGCAAAGAAGAGTAAACCCATTCCCGTTGTGCCCATAGCCCAGAACAAGTTCATGCACTTAACCGTCCAGCTCCCCAGCAACTGATCATTTGTCGTAGGATTGTTTGGACCAATGAACTCTGCGAGAAGATGTTGTCCATCATCATTGAAGACGACGAACTCCACCATGGGCTTTTCCCAGGCCCAGGTACAACTCAGGATGGAATGAGCGCCAACAAACAACCCAAGTCAGACTTCGAGTGGACGGTAGCTTGCAGGTTGTTCGAGAATGGGAAATATGCTGGCGTCTTCGCAGAGTCGGCAGCAACTCCCAAAGGGCAGTCGCAATGGATCACCAAGATCAAAAACCGGCTGACACAGTAAGCCGTATCTTCTTTCAATCCACCCGACCCAAACTTGACGCACTACGACAGAATGCATTGGATAGTTGAAGAATGCTCTATGGCAATGGGAGAGACGGGCCAGGGGCTCAAGTCTGAGGACGAGATTGATGAGGAGCAAGACAACAACTTGACGAGGACATGGGGTGAGTGTTGTGTGCTTCGTAAACGCAAACGTCGAGCTGATCTGTCCACAGCGGAGGTAAAAAAGAAGTGCCCTTGGTACTTCACACTCAAGGGGCTAATCTCCGAACGCCCGAACGCGGTACCCGTCGGGTTGGGGAACAACACCACTGAATACGACACGTCAATCTTACTCCCCCAAGATAACAATGAAGCAGGTCCCTCCACCATGGGGGATGATCCCCTCGACAGCGACAAATTGAAAGACACTGCCGAGGATCAGGAACTTGAACATGACCTAAAATCCTTCAACAAGGATGCGATTGGTGCACCCTCACCGGACACAAAGGGCGCTGCTGGGGGGACGAAGGCCACTACTAAGAAGGAAGCCACCACTCCAGCAAAACGGACAAGATCGCAGGTTGACCGCATTGCCAATACGGAGATCGCACGTTTCGAATGCAAGAAGGTCAAGTTTGAGACGGAGCAACAGCGCCTCAAGACTGTTGAGAGCGTTGCTTCAGTAAGGGCACAGGAGAAGACCCGTCGAGTGGTGGAGGTTCGGCAGGCAGAGTTGGATGCTCAGAAGGAACTCATGCGGATGAACTACGAGTATCGCTTGGAGATGCTCAAGCTTGGCCATGTTCCTCCCCCCTCCTCCCAGGGTCCCCAACCATCGACATCGTCGTACGATTTTCAGCCATACTTGGGCGCGTGGCAGTCCTCAACCTCTTCCCCTGGCTTCCAACCCCACCCCGCACCCCAGCCCCCAGCTCCCTTCCAAGTACCGCCGTTGGAGAGTTTCCCCCTACCATCCTCACCGGGGTATGTTGGCAGTGATCATCACAACAGTCCCGGGCTGTCAGATTGAACTGGTTACTGATCTTTAATAAAACTATGCACAAACTACTCTGTACTAATAGGATAAACAACATGTGTACATGTGTCCCATATGCCTATTGTATCCCCATCCTCCTCCGCAACCGCTTCCTTCCCTGTGCCCGTAATAGCCTACGTTTTAATGTCGATCGGAACTTCTTTGCTGCACTCAGGAACCTACCCCTACCCTGTGCGCTTTGTCCGTGGGTGTGGTCTGAACTCCCGGTCGAGCTGAGGTCCTCTGAGGCAGAGGAAGAAGAAGTTACACCCTCTTCCACAAATGGATCAAGGTAATCCTGGTCATCATCCCCACGCTCCTCCCTTTCAACCTGGAAGGCAAACATGTGCACAGCAATGCAAGCAGCAATCCAATACGTAGCGATTTGATGCATATCTCCATGATTGATCTGGAGCCGAAGCCCTTTGAGAGATTGGAATTGACCCTTGAGGAAACCAATGGCATGCTCGGACCTGATGCGGAGTCTTGATACACAGAGGTTAAACTCAGTGTTCTTCGGGTGTGTTCGTTCCAGCGCCCTGTACGGTGCTACAACCCATGTCTGGATCTGGTTAAATGAGGACATGCGTGAACCTCGGATAGGTCTGAGAGGGTTTACAAACCGGGTAAGCAGAGTCACCCCAGACCCACTCGCCTCCTGCAAGAAGGGTCTCGTGGTCTTTTGCAAGTTGCGTTTGCTCTCACGCAGTAGCATCATGTGTGCTGCCGGTGTGACCGTAGGCAAAATCAATGATTCGGAGATCAGGGAGGGAAATGATCTTCATGCGATCGACAGATCAGAAAGATATCGTAACATCTCGAGATGGGAGCGGGAAGCATACCTGCACGTTGAGCAAGTATCGACACTTCCGGTCAAAGTAGCTTTCGCCAAACCAATATGGTCGACTGGCAAGGGGGACTAGGGTTCCGTCCACAAAACACCACCCATTCCGTCATGCTTTATACGAATGGTCCTGGACCCATTTCTTGGCTGCCTCCTTCTCCTCATCTGGCCAGTGTACACTATCCCTCATGAACTCCAGTCGGAGAAGCGCAGCCATGACTCGGTGGGTGTATAACTCAACAGTCCCCTTCCCAGTTCCTGCCCAGTTGGCAATTGACTGGAGGCTGGCGGCGTTTCCGTTGTGACCGAAGCGGTACAAAGCAACAGCAAGCTGCTCTCACAGGGTGCATAGAAAGGTTTTTCAAAGCAGAAAACTGTAAAGAAAATGTAGTAGAAAGTATAAATACTATCAGCCTATTTTGTGTTCTAGAAAGTGTAATTAAATTCAGACTTTTCCCAAGATCCTGAATGGCATAACAAGAGAAGTTTGAACTTAATTACACTTTTTTAAGGTGCAAAATAGGCTGATAGTATTTATACTTTCTACTGCATTTTCTTTACAGTTTTCTGCTTCAAAAAACCCTTCTATGCACCCTGTGTCTTCAACAGGTGCCTTGGAGGAAAATTCCGAGTGGTGGACGAAAACCGGGTCGTTCTCGATCACTCCGACAAGGTGGTCAAAGGTGAGAGGGGAGACCCGTAGCTCGGTGCGGAAGTGGTCCGGTCGTCTGGCCTTCAGCGTCTTCAGGAGATGCTTCATGAAGGGTTGTTCTGGCTTTGGGATCTGTGTGCGCGGCATCTCGTAGCGGTGCGAATACATCTGTTTCAGTTCATTGAAGACCTGTGTACGGAATGAGGCTGGGGGCGCATCGCCTTCAGTGTCGTCGTCACTGCTATCGGTGGTGTCGAGCTCGTCGTCAGCGAGTGCGTCTGTCAGGGTTGGATGCCTGCTTACTAATTGCTGGGCACCAGAGGTGTAGTAAGCGATGGGTGGTTTGGGGTGAGGGGAAGTCGAGGAGCTCGATCGGGTCGGAGGTTGGGTGATTTATGATCGTAAGGGAAGACCGGCTTCCAAAATTTGTCAACAAAGTCGGCGAGAGCGTGGGAGAACAGCCAAAAACTCTCTTCTTGTGGATGGATGTCTGCTTGAACTTGTAACCAAGCGATAACTTCTCCAGGGAGAGCAGTTGGAAAGTCCCACCAGCTAACGATGCAAGACTCACACGAGAAGTAGGGGTGAGGGTAGAAATCTACTTGAGGGACGTTTTGTGAGTAGGCGGGATGGACGATAAAGGTGATTACTGCTAAGGGAGTGTTAGTGTAAATAGATCTCCACTCGAAATAGTGATCGGCAGTGGCGAGGAAAGGTGGGGCGGGAGCTCCTTGATCTAATGAAGAAAAGGGCTTATAGTAGGGACAGTGCACGAGCTGGCCTCTGGTCTGGTTAACACTGAGGCTTGTCAGCAAGCGTTGACTCCACAAATAAGGTCTTATGTCTTCGATCGGGGCGAGAGGGAAGGGGGAGACGAAATTTGGGTTAGGAAGAGAGGGAGGTAGCATATGATAGCAGGAAGATTTCCTGCTAAGTATGTGAGTAAGAGGGTAAAGCGGTTTATTGGAGTATCCAACTTACTTAGTTGGAGTAGTGGGTTACAGAGAAGATTGAGGATAAGGGGAAAAGAGAGCCGGAGGGGCTCGTCCTTATATACTCCCAGATCCTGATCACATGATCTACTACTTTCTGTGGCTAAGTCTACTCTTCCCTTGGAAGCGTCTAACGATGATTAGGCGTGACTCATACTTAGTCATGATGACTGTAAATGATTCCTTCTGGAACGTTCTGATTTCCAATTGATAAACGGAACATCCTTCTATTTGATGTGATGGAAGGGCTGCGTATTGATGGGCTGTGCTTCTGAGAAGTTTGATAGTGTTTCAGGGAGAAATCCCCGGATCTATAACTCCCCTCCAATTATAGCTCTTTTGGGTAATATTTGATGGAAGGGTTTGATGGAATCTTAGATCCGGTGTTTCAGGGTTAGGGTTCTTACCATCTATTTAATGATTAGCTGATAGCTGGTTTCTTTCCTCAGTTCGCTTTTCCTTTCCCCCCATCAATCATCCGCTCCTCTCTTCTTAAAGTTCTTCCCCCAGTCGTCACCATGTCCGTTCCTACTGTTAACATCAACCTCTCCCTTCCCATCGTTATGGGTTGTCAGGATGAAGTCTGGGGTCATGATAGTATTGACTTCTTTGATGGAAGTGATCCATTGGTACGTGTGGTGAAGCCTCTAGGGATTTGTCCTGGGACTTAACTTCATGTTAGATTGATCTTTCCTATCGCGCCCACCAAAGCGTGTTCCAACATCCTCCTTCGTCGGTCCCTGAACTGGCCGCCGAAGTGCTCTGTGTTCGTATGAACGAAATAACCATCGGACAACTTCACGCCAACACCATCCATATTCAGGATGCTCAAGCTGCTCGTATTTCGGAGTTGGAGCAACAAGTGGACGGCATGGGCCTGGTGCTCCATGTTTTACGCAAGAAGGTTGAAGGGATGGAAGAGAAGTTAACGGAGTCCCATTCGCTGTCAGTAATGTGTCAATCTTTATTGACTCATTATGTGGAATCTCACTAGGTTCCCATCGCTGGTCTTATGGAACAGATTGGATCCTACGCTGGTTGCCAGCTCGTCACAGACCCCTCGGTCCCTGAGCCCTGTGACCTCTCAGATGCAGCAATTATCCTTAAGGGAGAGGATGGATCTTCCTATCATTCTTCCCATCACTCCTCCCTCCCTTCGCTCGAGTCCGTCTCCTCCTCCTCCATTGACTCGGTCTATTACACCCCCTCCTTCCTTCAATCAGCGCCGGGACCGACGTCACTCGCGTCGCCAGAAGTCGTCCCGTTCGTCCCGCAAAGAAGATCGCCCCTCACCCCGCCAACGTTGTCTCCCTCGTTCGCAGGAGACTCGGGATCGTTTGACCTCTTTGACCAAGGAGTCGTCGACGAAACAGGCTTTACAGGATTTCCATTACTTGGTGATGAGGGATGGAGTTCAGGAGGCAGCAGAAGCGATGAGGTGGATATTGTTGGGCTTGGGTATTGAGTTGGAACATAATGTGTTCGGGTGTACATACTGTGAGGTTGTTGATGGACGCTTCGTATACTGTCCTCGTAGTGTACACCATCCTGCTCATGTCCTTCATGATCATCTGGTAGAGGACCACTCAGAATGTGGTTGCGAACACTGATTGTATTTGGTACTTCTTGAGAATCAATCTTGTTTTTGTTCCTCTCTTTTATGTCACGAATTTCAATAGTGATCTGTTTGATTTGATCAACAAGATCACGCGTTCGTGACAGCGTCGTCATCGTCATCAGACGAGGTGTCTGACATGGACTCTATGTCTTCACCTGCTTCACCCTTGTAGATCTGGTCGAGATCATCATCCGAAGAGTCTTTGTCAGAGGTCCCATCACTTGAATCTTCTTCAGAGAAGATATCAGACGAGATCTCTGTGATGTCTTCCTCTAAGAATTCCGGCTGTAATACCTCAAAGACGTTATCAGAGATAAGTTTGACCTCAGACAACACGGATCGAAGGTCGTTGCGCAGACTCCCCCTGAGGTGAGCCCCTAGCCGTCGCTGGCGTTTGCGGCATGTCTCTGCAAAGGCCGCTCGGTCCTTCGAATACCGTGTGTAGGATCATAAGAGTGCTTTGGCCCGGACGGAATGGCGGAGCTTTGGTGGCATTGATGGGATGGGTAAGGTGCCTTACGACACGTGGTACGTATGTGGTGACAAGGTAATAATCCGGCATAATCCCAGTCTACGTTTTTTCGAGCGGTCAAACAAGGCACACTTTTGGCCCGATTATCAAACAAAAAAGTGCCCATAATCACGAGTATAATCGGCCCGTAATCAGCCTAGTTTGACCGAACCTATTGACGCATTATGTGGAATCTCATTGGGTGCCGATTAGAAATCTTTTGGAACAGATTGGCAAGCATTCCGTCTGTGGACTCTTCCCAACAGCTCCTCACTACTGTGACCTCCACGATGGGGAAACTGTCGCTACACGAGCGAATGGATCTCCCTACCCCTCTTCCCTTCCATCCCTCGAGTCCGTCTCTTCCTCTTCCGTCGACTCCGTCTACTACACCCCCGCCTTCCTACACTCATTGCAAGGACCGACGTCGTTCACGTCACCAGAAGTCATCCTGTTCGTTGTACAAGGAAGATCGACCACCCCGCCAATGTTGTCTCCCTCGTTCCCAGGAGACACAGGATCATTTGGCCTCTTTGACCAAGGAGTCGTTGATGAAACAGGCTTTACAGGATTTCCACTACTTGGTGATGAGAAATGGAGTTCAGGAGGCAGTGGAGGCGATGCAGTGGGTCCTGTTGGAACAGGGTATTGAGTTAGAGCACAATGTTCTTGGGTGCTCTCACTGTCAGGTACAGGATGGACAGTTTGTGTATTGTCCTTGTAGCGTATACCACTCTCGTCATGTTTTCCATGATCTTCTTGTAGAGGACCATTCGAAATGTGGTTGCGAACATTGACTGTATTCTGTACCATTGATGAATTGATCTTGTTTCTCTTCCTCTCTTTTATGTCATGAATCTCAATAGTGATCTGTTTGATCTGATCAACATCACGCATTCGTGACAGCGTTGGTATATAACATAACTCCGATATGACCGTCTGTCTGGGAGATTGCCCATTGATCAATGGGTTCAACGGTTACGAAATGGGTTTTATCTGTGCAGATAACAGCGTTAGAACCTAAAGACAATACAAGAGAAACGTAGGGCTCACGGCAATAAGGACGGAAACCAAGTTAAGGCAGGAGTGATAGTGTACGAACAATTGTGTCCACAGGAAACCGCAAAGCTTCCCGACAAGTACCTAGGTGAATCCCATCAGGCTCAACATGACGCTGAAGGATCAGCGATATCGCAAATAACACACAGTGTATATTGATAATAGACATACACATATCATAGACCTGATGAATAACTGGCGCGAGATACTGCAACTGCAAACGTTGCTCGAAAGTACACAATGCCCACATACTACATACTATGATCTAATCATGTGTGGATCCAACACCTGACCACACTCTCAGAGTAGTCCGTGACTACACAATCTAATGGAACTGGAAAAAATCCTGCACAGGGAACAAGGAGGGTAACCCGGCCGATGGGAAGGGGATTCACGACTGACCACCAGCATGAAATGCATAGCCGTTTGGTTTTCACACAAATAGAATGCGTGTTTGAAGTATTGTTCACTTGGTATTACAACTTGCAGAGAAACATTCTCTATATTGTGCTATCACTGTTTACGGATATCGTAGGTACTTTTCTCAAACAGAAACAAGGAATTAATGCATGCAGAGGTGTTGAAAATGCCTTGCGTGGTTGTCAACCAGAGCCGCGGCAAACAAGAAGAAGGGAACTTACAAGGATGAGCCAATGTCGCTAATCATCATTGTCACTTTCTATATCGATGAGGGGTGTCAGCGCGCTTGCAATGCTAACAGTAAAGCCGAAATAAAAATTTCAAAATCATCAACGAACCCATAATGACCTACGAAGACCTCCTTCCTTCGAACACATTCCTTATCATTTGACGCATTTCCCCCCCCCCCACGAACAACCAAGACAAGACAAGAAGACAAATTGATTCAAGGCTTACCGCCTTTTCGATGATACAAGATACAAGACACCGACTACTATTCTTCACTTTGATCATAATCCAAGACCTCACCGTGGTATGAAGCAGGAGAAGCAGACCTCGAGAACAAGTCATTGTGATCGTCAGTCAGAACACCAACGATGTGATCCCCTTCCTCGAGCTCGAGAGGAACTTGAAACTGCAACTCCCACCGACCCGCATCAACCCTCCAGTACACTCGACCATACCACTCATCCATCCTTCGAAGCCGAACCTGCTCCATGAGCGCCCTCAACCTCTCATTATCCTCAGGCAACGTGATCGACCTTTCCTCGAGGAGTGCTTCCACCCGAGGACGAACATTCATCAGAAGAACATTCGCTTGCAGATCGATTGTCGAGCTTGACCCCGGCTCTTCGAAGGGCGTGTCACAGTTCACGGTTGGGCTCGAGGTGATGGAATCGGTTGATCCTGGACTTGGAGGAAGAGGAATCCCCGCTGCCAGAGTCACTACCGCCCTCGAAGGTAACAGCCTCCTCGGTCTCAACGCTTCGACCGACACAACAGGTCTTTCGGGCTGTTTGATAGGGCTTAGTCCTTCGAGCCCTTCGATACCCAAGCTTGGGATTCCAACGGCTATGAACCTCCTCCTGGCGAATCTTGTGTTCCTCGAGCCTTCGAGACAAGACATCACGTTCATCTTCAACCCTCAAGACATCCCTTCCAAGAAGCGGTTGTTCCTCGAGAACGCTGGCAATCTACAGGATGGCAATCGTCAGTAACAAGTTAGTGTCAGGGTTGGATGCCTGCTTACTAATTGGTAGGCACCAGAGGTGTAGTAAGCGATGGGTGGTTAGGGGTGAGGGGAAGTTTTGGAGCGTGAGAGGGTCTGAGGTTGGGTGAGTGATGGTCGTATG
>Ga0307513_10013240_pt1 | contig 10126 bp, 6 predicted proteins | sample 15_EM_MG_FD_202174 | JGI IMG/M metagenome (GOLD analysis project Ga0307513, IMG submission 202174) | Populus trichocarpa ectomycorrhiza microbial communities from riparian zone in the Pacific Northwest, United States - 15_EM | ecosystem: Host-associated > Plants > Roots > Unclassified | place...
AAAAAAAATAACAAGTTAGTTCTTCCAATTTAAGAAATCATAAGTTAATCCTTCATTAGCTCTCACCATCAACTTAATTATTAACTTTAGTTAATATCTAAGCAGACAGCATTATTTTTTTTTATTTATCTCCCTCGTATATTATAAATATTCGGTAATTATAGCGTGAGTATTATTAAATCTCTCGTGTGTGTTAATGGAGCTTTTAAATATAAACTTGTTGTTTAATTTCCTCTCTCAACGTGTGAAGAAGCATTGCACTGATCCCTCTACAAAACTTGCGTTTTGTCCACATATATATCCATGTATGTTTCACAAGGTTGTTGTTATTATTATTATTATTATTAATCTTTTTTAACATATATGAAGATATATGGATTGGATGTGATTTTTCGTGAATTGGAGAACCAACTTGTTGACTTTTTAAACTACAAAGACTAAATTATAATTCACTCCTTAATCAAGCAAGCAAACGGGGTAATAAGGTAAAGAGAGGATATTTTAGTGGTGGAGACTGGAGGGTATCGGGGGAAGCCTAATTAATCTATAGAGGTTTTTGTTTGACTTTTTTTGTTGTTGTTTAAGAAGAAGGGAGAAAATAAAAAGTAAAACTGTTGACCAACTATTCAGATTTCAACTTGGGATAGCAGGTGGGATTTCCAGCCGTTGGATGGGTTTTTGTTAGATCCAACGAATGAAACTCTGTAATGGTTTAAGTAATAATAACTGCTGTTTAGGTCAGCGCTTGAAGGTTGAGTAATTTATTAGCAACACACGTGGCGAAGAGTTTCAACGCCTACTAGACATAGCTGGAGATTGCGTCAATTTCTGCCATCCCCAACGTTTCTATTTTCAAATGGCAAGGCAAGGCTCCTTTATTATTAGCCAGGGCATGTATTGGGGCCCAAGGGACCAAACTCTGTAGCGTATAAAATTGACATGAACCAACCCTACAAGATTTTAGGGTTTTTTTTCAACAAAATCGTGGATGGAAGGAGCCTGGTGGCTCATGTTTGTTTGTTTTTTTTCTGCTCAAAATGGAATGCCATGGCACTCAGGGAAGCTCAGCCACCGCAACCTATTTTTGTTGAATGTGATGCAGCGGCAGTTTTGTTCGCAATCAAGGATCCAAATTACAAAGCCAGCTGATAGAGACTTTCCACCCATTGTTGCGGATAACATTTCCTTGCTATCTTTCTCTACCATGAACTACTACGCACCACATCTACAAACTTATTTAAAAAAATATTTTGAAATTAGGTTCCATCCAACAATACAGGGCTAGTAGTTACTAATAAACCAACAAGTTTTCCCCGATAACACGACCATCTGGACCTTCCAAAGAGACGCTCAATATCCCATTAGATCTGCTAAAAAACCAAATTATTTCGATCCATATAAATTCTTTGAAACGAAGTGGAAACGCATATCATGAAATTGTGTTGTGAGGTCCCTTCACTTGTATAGAAGAAGGGCACGCATGTATTCTTCTTTACATTAAAATGCAAACAAAATAGAAAAGCAAAAGCGAGACCAAATATCCAAAGAGCATCAAGAGAAAAGTGACACGTATATTTGGTTTTGTCTTAAACTATAGTTTTGTCTTTAACAAGAGAGAGCACGAGACACGAGAGGAGGTTAAGATGAAGAGAGAGAATGAGTTTTGTCATAATAATTATTGTCTTAAATTATAATTTTACTATTTAAATCTATAGTAAAAATGAATATAGAGATGCTATAAATATGGCTACAATAATTCCTCTACCTCTTAGTTTCATTTAATTAATACTTGTGAAGAATGTTGTATCAGAGGTTGTGCCCACGGATTTATTTGATTATTATTATTATTACATTATGAATTATAAAATATACTAAAATACAGTGTTTTCTCTTCCATACAGTGTTTTCCAGATTTAAATCAGCACTCTTCTTAGTGATGAATCTGCTGCCTTGCATCATGGTAATTAATTCCCGCAGCTTGTGCTATTTATGAGATTGAGAGATTTTCTCTAGTGGGAGACCATTCTAGATGCGTGAAGCTTGAAAAATATTGGTATCACATTCGACGTGCTCTGCTGTTTCTAATTCCTTGCATCCATGCCTCAGTTAACGAAGAACATTGTTGCCACTGCCTCGTGAGCATTCCTTTACCTTGTCCTGATCAGACCGGGGTTGGTGTTTGTTTTGGACCTCAACAGGCAGCAACACTGCTAGATACAGAAGGTGAGAGGTTGAGGTTAACGCCACTCTGCTATGCATTTGGAACTATTCATGTATTTCTGCTCGAGCCTATGTTTTGTTACTTCAGGGCAGAGCTTTAAGCTCCCAGGGGATTGTGTTCGTAATCATGAAAAAGACACAGGTCTACAATTAAGTTACAGCACCACATCTCCATTTTCAGGAACTTTTAAGCATTCGGAGTTCGGAGAATGTACGTTAATGGGAATCGCGGGCGGCGTAGAGAGAGCTTCTCATAGAAAGAACTGAAAAAATCCATCATTGAATTTGGAGAACATTTGTTACAATATGAATTTTCAATCTTTCAGATCAACATTTTTGTTTCTACACTATTCAGTTCTACCAAGATGCCTTCTGGCCCCTGTCCTCTATGGCTTTGTGCCATTCGTAATCTTTGGACTTGATCCATTTTTCTAATGGAATTCTTTATGCGGTGGGAAACAAAAAAGTGCCTTCGCATGAAAGGCTGAAAGCAAACCCTTTTTCTTTGGAAAAAAAAAACTACTTGTACACCTAAAAACCCTAGTTGGTAAGCGGGCTATAAGGATTTGTGAGGTTTTTCTTCGAGTTGATAATATCAAAGCTAGATAAATTAATATTAATATTTTATTAGAAATCAAATTAATTTCATAATTATTATTCTTAAGCAAGACTTTTAATGCAAAAATAAATATTTTATAATATAAATTAGCATTATAAAACATATCCAACTAACAAAATTTATGAATTTTGTTGAGACCCAAAACGTTTAGGTTAGTCAACCTTAGCTAGAAAACCCACATTCAATAGCAACAGTTAGGGTCCCGTCTTCACATGAAGATAGGTTGATGCATGGAAAGAAATACCTTCCTCTGTGAAGGGTTTTGACTTTATGCAAGAAGAGCTATCACGGAAATAAGAACCAGTAAACGGCTGGTACAGATAAAAAGAAACAAAAACAAACTACAATAATCAAATCAAGATATTTGTGTAATTAACCAAACAACTTGCCTATATATACAATGTTGGTCCATTCTTAAGAGCAGCAAAGCACCAGCAGCATCAGCACACAAAGCCCTTAGGATGGGTTACTTCAAATTTATGGTCAGCTGCCTACTCTAGAAGTCCTCTAGAAATTTAAACAGAGAGCACCTCGATTTGAAACAAATTATAGATGAAGCAACACCAAAGTGAAAGAAAAAAAAACCTGTTGTTGCGTGTTAGCCAATAAGCCATCTTCACCGAGATGAGTTACACAGATTCTCCACCATAGCCATCATGGCCATCTCCATTTTCTTTACTCAATCTGGATTGTGTGGAAGATTTCCTGGGAGATGATTTTCCTGTTTGTGGCTTTGGATTGTGTATATTGAGGTATGTGTAACCAGACATGCCAGCAATAGCCATAAATGCGCCAGATATACTGGTCATTCCTGGATTGGAGCCAAAGATGCAGAAGTTTCCAAGAAGCACTACACATGTTTTGAATTGACCAAGAACAACATGTGAAATAGCAGACGTCGCCCTGAAAATTAAATGAGACGAAATGAATGAGAACCAAACATCCAACTCGAAATCCAACAGGTAGATATGTCCAGTTTATTTATCATAACTTCCTCTTTAAGATTTAGCAAGTAAAATAATATTAGTTTAAAGACATAGCTGCGGGCTTCCATTCTTCAAGTTAGTTCGCATGGTGACATCTTATACATACATGGATACAGCAAGACAGAGCACACAACAATATGAACATATAGCAATCAGCAGCCTGATTGTTCTTTAGGCATGCAGCATATAGGTTGAAAACTGGAGAGGTGGCATTGTATAGGGCGGTTATGAGGAACAATCATTAAGATTGTTTTAAAGGAAAAGTCGTCTTGTTTTTCTCTCCTCCTAAAACAATTGGACTTATAACACTACTCTCTCATTTACTTGCATCTTACAGTTAGGACCCTTCACATTGTTTACTACTCACTTGATTGAATCCAGTTCAATATCAACCTTGCACTAAATTTTTAAGCAGGTACCAGTTATTTTTAAGACTGCGCCTATTTGACATCCTTAACGATTTCCTAGCAAAAATTGCTCTTGTAACAATTTACCTCCTGTTTGTTACCTCATAACTAACAAACCCTTGGCTATAGAATCTATAAAATATAAGTTAATCAATACAAATACAAGCAGAACTGAAAACATATTTGCTCTCAGCATAAAGACAACACACAGTGAAGGGATATCTTGTTTCCCAGGTTATAGTCAAGCAGTAGATTTCTGGTCAGAATTCAGTAGTCATAAACTGGTTTTGGAGAAGACGGCTCTTTGAAATCCAAGGTCAATGAGAGTATAAACATAATTTTAGCCTGTAAAATCCTACTAATAGAAGCAGCTGGTCCAAGAATTCCACAGATGTAACAAGCTTTAAATTTTTTTATTATGAATTATCCAACGCTGCAAAGGGGTGGATTTGAAATTTTATTGGCTTGGTATATCAGTGCAGATTTCATAGAATGTCTGTGTTTTGAAATTTACCTCACCTTTTCTTCCAATTAAATCAATGTTGCCCCTATGCCTATCAGTTTCACATCTATATGATCACATGGTACTTGTCTCTTCAAGAAGATTTAAGAAAAAGATTCTAATGTCAAAGTGATAAAATTTAGCCCATGTTAACTCTTTTGCATTTTAACAAACACAAAACACATTAAGCATTCTGCAACTACCAACAATGATGTCAAGCTTATAATACCATTCCAAGATCAATGACCTCCCAACCCAACCGTGTAATCATAATCAATGAGCCAACACAATTAAGGGCCTGCTAAAAAGTTTTTGTTATATGTTCTCACTGTAACAATGGGGCATAAGTTCAGACACCAATCCTCACAACTCAAGAGTAGATTTAGAACACAGCTTAACCAAACGGTCCAGCACCCTTTTACAAACTAGCAAGAGGCTTAGAACTGGCTACATGGATCCTTTTCCTGTATGCAATTATGTCATGGACCAAGTGTCATGTCATATTGTTTTTGGTTTACCTCTTCCCTTCTTCACTCCTATCATCTGAATGCAATAACACTTGATCACCTGATTATCCATTGGTCTAAATTGTAAGTGGCCAAAGAATTTTATATACCCTTCCTTTCGTTTACCTACAATAGGCACCACCTACCTTCTCATGCATGTATTCATTAATTATGCAGTCATTTATTGTATTTCAACGCATGTCCTAACATTCTCATCTCAGCTATGGTCATTTTTTTTTATCAAGAGACTGCTTCCTGACCAACCAAAACTTGCTACATAAAGCAAACCCTCTCAATTTTATTTTATTTTTAAGTTTCACCTCAAGGTATACTTAACAGCTTTAATGGCACAAACCATTCCTTGCAACAAGAACCATTCTCTGGTAATCAATAGATAATTGTACTTCCCAAATCAAAATTGCCATCTTATATGAAAAACTTATCCTCATCACTTACCCACCTTTAGAGCATCATGGGCAAGTCTGGTTCGCATTCAAGCCCATGATTGCACAACCACGAAGTCACGAACAGATTATGCTTTACACTTGCACAGGTCTCGAGGCCGACAATAGGCTCTGAGAACATTCAAGAGCTAATCTCATTTTGCATTCCTTGTTTAACTGCAATTTCTCAAATCTTCAATACAGATTCCATTTTGTCCATTCTCAATATTTATGGCATCAAATAACCCAACAAGAACAATTTCTAGCATCGTCCTCTTGGCCCTTTCAGCAATATCTTATCTCAAATGTCAGAAACTGCAAAGAATTCTCTTAAATTGGAGTCACAGCTTCCTCCAGGGTTTTTCTAGAATCTTCTACACCTTTTCTCCTCCACATCCGCCCCCCCCCCACCACCCTCCCCAGGTTTTCCCCATCCCATTTTTTGTCCTTCATGTATCCACCAAAACATGATACTCCTTATTTTATCTGCCTTTCATCACAAGAAAATATGGAATCCCTGCTCATGAAAAAACTTAATTATGTGTTCTTAGGCCTAATGTATCAGTAGAGTTACAGTTATCAACATATTTGATGTCTAAGCCTCAGAAAATAATGTTATACCAATTAGCAAAGCATTTCGAGAACATTTTGGACAGATTAAAGTAAGAAACATCCTTATTCTTTGATTTTGTAGTAACAGTGCAATTATTATAGTTTTTCATATCTAATTTCGTTCAAGTTTTTATTATTATTCTTGCCTACTATAGAAAATTCACCAAAGCCTAGTCTAAACAGTAATCAGAAAATGCACAAAACCAAGTCATGTTTTTGTGAGAATTAAAACCAAGTCAGGCTACATCTGTCATTCATTATGAAAAATGGTAAAAAGTGACCACAGCAATGGAAATAATGTCAGTAAGAAACCAAACAGATACATTTGTGTCTGCAAAAAGGCAATAAAATGAGTAGCCTGGGGAAGAAAAAATGGTAGATATTAACAGCAAGTTCAATTGCAATAAACCTCCTAGGAGAAGAAAAATTTTCAGCAATTTTTTGAGAATTCTCCAATTATACCAAGGTTGCAACTTCGGTTCTCAAATTGTGGACAAAGGACAGTACTGGATAAATCACTAGATGCCAGTTCTATAAAAATGTTGAGTTTCTTTCCTTCAACAAAGAAAGTGCAAGATCATTAAAATGGGGAATTCTCACCCAAGCAATTGAAACTCAATATCCTACAACTATAAATCATAATTAATGTGCCACAACTCAGAGGTTGAAAATACTGCAATGGCAACCATGAACAAAACAGGCTGAGGCCTGTGACAGTAAAAAGAATGAAGAGAGCCCACTTACCCAAGCGCCAAAGCACCAGACCACTGAAGCAAAAAGCCAAGAACAGCAGACAAGAGAATCAGTGCTGTGTTTCTGAAATTCCAATCATAGGAGAAGACACCAGGGGGGTCGAAGAAAGGAATCAAAGTAGCAAGGAAAAACAATGTAATTGGTGTAGTCTTCCACATTAACCTGTTAATTGATTCACAAGTCATGTAAGATGGAAATGCTATTGGGTGGTAAGGAATGAAAATGAGGGGGGTTACAAGGAAAAACTTTAAATAAAGTCTGCTACATACGCCAAGGCTGTCCAGTTCTCCCGCTGTTGCAGAGTGGACCAGAGAATCTTATTGACTGCACTAGGAATTATCCATGCCAATGCTACACAAGCACCAAAGAGGCTGAATTGCAAATCAGTTACTGTAGCCACAGCAACACCAATAGAGACAACTGCAAGTGCAACCACCTGAAAGATTTCATAGAAGAACCCAGGGGATAGTGTCAACTTAAGTTACTTGCAGAAATTAGTCGCTCTACACTCATTAATTCCCACCTAATAGAAATGCCATGTACAAGGAAACTTCCAGAATCAACTTACAAAGCCATTTATGGGTACTCATTCAATGCATGATTTTGAAAGTACATTTTAAAGATGATGGATGACTTTAAACAAAATAAGCAAAGAAATTAACACTTCCAATTATATTCCTCCTAGAAGGTGCAAGTTAGTCCTTCAACAGGTAAACTAGATGTAATGGTACTCATTTAATGGATGGAAAGTATAAGTTCCACATGTCCAAATATGTTGCTAGAGGTTCCATGCCTCAAGATGCAAGGATTAATTGGAAGATTCTAACATGAGCAAACATGACCTTCAGTCTTCACTGATCAAATCCTAACTATCAAAGCAGATTTTAGTCTCGCAAAGGTAATAATGATACAAGACTAAAGCATTTATGAGCAAGTCCACTTCTAAAGCCCAAGATATTTTCACGAAAAAAATGTTCATTGATAAACCATTTCTCCGAATAAAGTGGAACTCCAAATGCTATCCATAAATGAGTCCATATTGATACTTTCTGTGCCACTTTCAAAATTATAAAGCACTTCCCACATGAATGATCTTTCTCCCACAAGTCAATCAGTTGAAAATGAACAAGAGAAAGATCAATGCCTTCTTATTCAGATTGTTTCATCACCATAACAAATGGTAAAGCCTATTTTTGTGCGGAAGTGCTTAAACGCATATGAGCAAAAACTTACCTTGGAGAAAGAAACTCTCTTTTTAAACCATATAAATTCTGCTAAAACAATCGACGGCGTAACAGCAATCTTAGCCATCTGATAGAAACCAACACTGCAAAAAATCATGAAACATATTAAACACAACACTTTAAACAGGACTACACAGTTGTGGAAAATGGGAATGCCATATTTGACCTATTGTATTTCAGGCTAACATTAGCTAGGCCAGTAGAGAGGGACATAACAAAGCCAAGAGTGAATAAAGATAAACGAGTAGATTTGGACGGAGGAGATCCAGGAAGTACAGAGAAAGCTTTTAAAATGGCCATCAGTGCCCAGCTTAGTAAATAGTGAATAAAACTAAGACATATAGGAAAATGGAAGCCAACTCCTTGAAGCACCTGCCATGAAAAGAAAACAAAGGCAAATCAACTCAAAGAAGCTTCTACTTTTAGCAATAAAAGATGCTGATACAATTAGATATAGCAATACACATTTGCAAATGTTAGAATACGAACCCATTTGTTCATGAAAATAATACCAACAGCAACCAAGAAATTGAATGTAAGAGCAAGGACAGGGCCACATGATCGTTTCTCTTGTCTCTTTGCGCTTTCAGAAAAGCGAAATCTGCTAAATAAAGACGACCGCAATTCTTCCAAAGCTTTTCCTGCATTGATGAGCACAAAGATGAAAATGAAGATCAATCAATCACATTTAAGGGGACAAGCAACTGTAACAAAAACCTCCACGGTTTACACAGAAAGCTACTAGCCAATGAGCAAAGCAATCACCTTCTGTGAACAAAATAATAAACTAATTAACCATGTCTTGAGCAGACGAGTGGATTTTAAATAAAAGAAGAAAAAAAAATCATTAACATTTAAACTTGACAACAGTGAAAAGCAAATATATAATGAGCAAAATCCCAGATTTTGAGCAGCTAGGCAGGCAACTCTACAATCTTTCAGTTGTTTTTCATCCCTTTCGAAAAAAATAATTAAAATCAAAATCAGCCACTAATTTAACAGAGTTAAAGAGCTACAACCCATATATATATATATATATATATATATATATATATATAACAAGAAAAACCAACTACATACTCCAAAAACAGCAATTGCAGCAACTAAATAATAGCAAAATTTACATAAAAAACTAGAGAAGCCTTGCTAGACTGATACTAACATAAGCTAAATTGATAAATTGAGTGGCATGAAGCAATGCAAATCAAACAAAGAAGGAAACTTCGGGAAATTTAAAGAAAATAAAGAAATGGGGTCTAAACAAATTCCTTAAAAAAGTTTACCTCTTTCACCAGCATCACTGTCTTTCCTCTTGAGTATCTTCCTCACATCTTTCCTTCCTAAGAAATTCAAAATTTCACGGCTATAGAGCATCTTTCTTTCACTAAGCAACTCAATTTCCTGTGTTTTCAGTCCAAACTGCTACCACTTCCTTCCTAATTCTAAACTCTCAAAAAACAAGTAACCCGTTTCTGGTTTTTGATAACTACGAAAAAGAAGCACACTTGCATATGCAACACAACTGCCAAAAACTGGAATTTTATTTTATATAATTATTAATAGAAAAATGAAATGCGGAAGATACAAATAAAAAACAGAGAGAGTGACACGTGGGATACAAAGAGGGCGTTGATAGCGGAAATTAGAAGCTGAAAGAGAGGGAGAGAGGGAGGGAGGGGGAGATTCAAGAAACCAAGGTGGTCTTTTGTTTCTCTCTCTTTCTCACATTCTTAATCACACCGACCGAACAGTGAAAAAGTAGTGAGAACAAGAGTGTCTTTTGTGTTTGCCTGTCCGCGTGAAATCTGATTTGCCTTTTCTTTTCTCTTTCTAT
>Ga0307513_10013241_pt1 | contig 10126 bp, 8 predicted proteins | sample 15_EM_MG_FD_202174 | JGI IMG/M metagenome (GOLD analysis project Ga0307513, IMG submission 202174) | Populus trichocarpa ectomycorrhiza microbial communities from riparian zone in the Pacific Northwest, United States - 15_EM | ecosystem: Host-associated > Plants > Roots > Unclassified | place...
CCGCGACTTCATTCAGGATTCGCTCTATAATCCTCACTACGGCTACTTTTCGAAGCGCGCGATTATTTTCTCAGCAAATGAGCCTTTCAACTTCAATTGTTTACCAGAGAATGCTGCCTTTCAATCCGAAGTCGCGCGCGTGTACCAGCGTTACGAGCAAGGAGACCCAGATGACCCCCGAAATAAAGGCCCTGGCAGACAAATATGGCATACCCCAACCGAGCTGTTCAAAGTATTTACTATCTTTTAATATACTTTTTATCTCTCTTAACACACGTTCGCCAGCCACACTACGGTCAGGCCATCGCGCAGTGTCTCGTATCAGAGTATCTGCTCAAATACTTCCCGTACGAGGACCTTGTCATCTACGAAATAGGTGCCGGTAATGGCACGCTTGCGTTGAATGTTCTGGACTTCTTGAGAGACACCTACCCGGCAGTCTATGAACGCACCCGCTACCGCATCATCGAGATCAGTCCACATCTCGCCGGGATACAAAGAAATGCTCTACAATCACACTCGATGGTAGATGTGTACAACCAAGATGTGTTCCACTGGAAGCAGCAAGTGCTGGAGCCGTGTTTCTTCCTTGCGATGGAAGTGGTGGTACGCATATATGCTCACAGCTCCAATGATCCCCCTTATACTCCTCTAGGACAACTTCCCTCATGACGTCTTACGATACTCAATGGACGACCTCCGACCATATCAAGGCATGATTTCAATATCGCCGACAGGTTACATCGACGAGATATACGAGCCAGTCCATGACCCTCTCATACTCCGCTACCTTTCCTATCGCAATGTCATCGGTCGCCGTCCCGCACCTCTCAACCGCATTAACATGCACCCTCTTTACTGCAAATGGCGTCGATTCCTCCCCTTCGCACCAAATCTTTCCAAACCGGAGTACATCCCAACGAAGCTCCTAACACTCCTTGAACTCCTTTCTCGATACTTCCCACTCCATCGGCTGCTCCTTTCCGACTTTTCCTCCCTCCCAGACGCAGTCGACGGGTACAACGCACCCGTTGTCCAGACTCGAGTCAAAGGGACGATGGTTCCGGTCACTACGCTGTGCGTTCAGCCGGGGTACTTTGATATATTCTTCCCGACTACTTTCGACCTGTTGCGAGATATTTATGAGGTCGTGCTTCAAAGACCCTTAAGCGACATCGGGCCAAACTATACTACCCGGTTCTCGCCCATGAGTACCACGGGGTCATCTGTCCGCCTCGGTGCTGACTTTTTCTCGTCGAATCTCCACCAACTTGGTCGGCGCACACCGCTAGATGGACTCGCTTCTAATAGCGGGCTACCAATTGGTCAAAAGCAGAGTGCGGTGTTCACGCACAGAGCATTTATGGAGAAGTATGCCAGTCTCGACGCCACGCGACTCATGAATGGGGAGAATCCACTATTGGACCATTATCAAAATGTCAAATACTTATTCTAGTCGCGCATTTTTTTGGATTTTAGCCCGACTGAGAGGCAAGGAAGAACACCAGATGTATTTTTATTCATTCGTAGAGGATGCTAATCAAACGGATCGTCAGTAAGCTTCTTCAAAGATCATCTTTGCATTCTTGGAAATGCCCTCCATGATAAGATACGGTGGCCCCTGTTCCCCAGCACCGCCAAGAACTAGCCAGACAGCGTCGGCGTTCTTTTGCCTCATCGAAACGTACAACTTCCTTGCCAATGCCTGCAGCTCCTCGTGTGCATCTACACGCAAGAACCTTCGACACTTGAGCATCACATTCCAGACGACCGCATCCTTGGCCGTAAGACTCACGACAGCTTGCGCGAGCGTCCTGAGCATAACCGCGTACAGCCGGTGACTAGTCGCATACGCCGTTTCGGTGCCCACACCTCTCCCACCGCGCCTCGCGAGCGCACTCTGCGAGTCTGCCAGCGCGAGTTTATCGAGCATTCCTTCAAAGGCCGGCCAAACTTGCTCCCAGACGCGGGTAATCACGAATCCCCCGACGTGCTCTGCGAGCTTTTGCACAAGCTCCGCGGCTTCCACGACGACGTATGGCTCAGAATCCTTGAGACGGTTGATAATGAATGGCCAGGCGGTGTGGATCGCCGGCAGGAGGGCCGACTCTGCATGTGAGAGGGTACCGATCGAGTGCGTAAGGAGGGACAGGACGCGGGCTCGGATTGGGGCGGAGGCGTGCGTCAGGAAATAGACTGAACGGGTCATAATTTGATGGAGGAGAGCTTGTGTCGGCGTAAGGGGCTTGTTATGGTCTGATAGTGCATCTGCTTCCTTCCCTGCTGCTTCCTCGCCTGTAGTATCTGGTTTCGGCAAATCGCCCCAAGCTTGACGGGGAACTGGGCCGAAATCTTCTTTTTCCGCCTCTTCAGGTTGATCAAGGCGATGCTTGAACCAGTGCTCAAAGTCATCCAACGGGTCCGTCTCGTCATTCCTACCATCTTTGGATTTTTCAGCATCTCGACCCCCTGAAGTATCTTCTTCTTCAACAACTCTGACGACTTCCCAAAGTACCTCGATAAGGCCCTCTACTACCAAACGATAACCATGATAGTCCTTGAGCCTCTCAAAGCACTCCTCAACGACATCTGCCGCATGTTCGACGACACCCTTGCCGACAAGTTTCACGAGCACGACGAACACCTTTGGAGCGGCCATATCGAATTGTCTCCTCGTAAGGCGCCGGCTCACAGATCCAAGAGCATAGTCGAAGTTGGATAGTAGTAGGTTGGCTGGTGAGGCATATCCAGTTGACGAGGAAATATAGTGCAGCGTTACAAGAGCCGTTGAGGATAAGAAAGCGGAAGGTGACACAAACGAGTGGAGGATGGGGTATAAGCTATGCATCAGGAGTGGAGGGAATCGAGACTCAAGGATTTGCGACGAAATCGAGAGGAGCTGCAAGCTTTGTGAGAGATGAATCGAGACCTGTTCGTCCGCGAGTGCACGAGCGTTCTGAGGCTTGGCGTTCTTTCCCATGTCAAGAAGAGATTGAATCTGATTGATCCCCTTGACATACTCCACCACCGGGCCGTTGCTCGCCTCGTCGACTTCAAGTGGAGGGTCGGGAGTCACATTATTCGGCGATTGTGGTGCAGCCACCGGCTCGTCGACTTCCCAGAATGAGGAAACGAGCTTGGCGAGCCAGCGGGAATGCTTCTCCAACGTTTTCGATTGCCGTCGTATCACCGGCTCTTCACCTTGAGGTAGCGTGCGACCAGAGATAGGCAGGATAACACTTGCAATCCCCTCCAATAGTCGGGTGGCGCACCAAAACGCTGCAGCCCCTCGTGTTCCTCCTTGAGTCTGTCCCCGTGCGACTTCAACGAACCACTCTACAGCGCCTAACACATCTTCACGAGCACCAGCACCAAGTGCCCGAAGGACATCTCCAACTAATCGTTCACTCTCTTGTCCGCCCTCTCTAAACTCCAAACTTGGGAACAGAAACCCGACATTCACTTCGCCGCCTCCTTGTAACAAACCGACCACGTCCGAGCTGAGGGAAAGAACCGAGACGGGCGGAATTCGCAGTTCGAGCCCACTAAGGAACTTCCATCCCCATTTCTCAATTCCACCTCCTGCACCCAAGACTTTGGCAATGTGCTTCCTGATTACTGGAACGGAGGGCGTAAGCGTACAGATGCTAATGATTACTTCAGCACTGCATTTCTGGCGGTCGGCGTTAGGATTAGTGAGAGTTAAGGTGAGGGAGAGGAGGTTGTCTCGGGCCAGTTGGAGAATGAGTTGAAGGGTCGAGTGGGAACTGTGATTTTGGGTTGAATCAAGAACATTTAAGAGTGCGGCATGGGCTGCTTTGGAGATGGTTGGGAGGTCGTGGCGATCGAGAACCAAGAGGGCGGTTAGGAGGAGAGGCTGAGACTGTGGCAGAGATCTATTCGTATGAAGTAGAAGAGATTGACATAGGTCCACCAGTCCTTCCAGCGCTGACGGAGTAGGATGGCGGCTAATCGGTGGAATGGCCGCATTGAGGGCCAAATGCACTTGAGAGGCCGTGGCACGGAGCCAGGAGGGTGTCCTTTTCACTGGTTCTCCTGACCTCGCATTGTTATTTGACGAGAATTCAGTCGGAGCTGGCTCGGCCAGATCGACCAGGTCCTCAAGCGTATCTTCCCGTCGTAACGCCATATCTCTTACACACGCCTGATCGTCGATCCCAAGCACGATGACTTCCTGCATTGCCGCTAGAGCTGCCTTAACAACCTCTCCTCGTTGATGAGACTTACCTTCTCGTGTAGGGAGCACGCGAGTGAGGGTGCTGATCACACCTGGCATGACAGTGGGTGCATATTTGGTCCCAAAGTAGTCAGAGAGTAGTACCAGCACGAGACGAAGGGAATTGAGTTGCAAGGAAAGATGAGGTGAAGCGCAGTTCATCAGGACGGAGGTAAGGACCTGGGCAATCAGGGGAATCTTGTCCGCAGCGAGGAATTTCTGTCGTTCGGATGACGTGAAGAGCTGGCCCTCTTCTTCTTCTGCTGAACGAGAGCGAAGAAGCGACTGGAGGCATTGAACAGCAGCTTCCTTGGTCTCGTCGTCCCTAACCTTCTTCTTTCCCTTGTCATTCTCGGCGATGGACGATGCATTCTCGGCCCTCGATCCCTCCAACTCGCCCAGCGTCAGAGAACAGATTACGCAGAGGTGTTCCCATGCGACTTTATCCATGGCCCACCACCAACTGTCGACCAAGATAGTGATGCAGCGTAGAACCTTCTCCAACACGCGGTCGGGAATTGTGGGGAATCCATTTCGCCGTATGAGGGATTGAAGAGGGACGAAGACATAATGGACCAAGGAGGCACCAAGAGATGACCGATGGGAGACGCTCATCTGAGGTTGAGGAGACCCAAATAGTGTACTTGTAGGCACATTAGGGGGAGGGACTACAGGACTTGCGGCAATTTCTTGCAACACGCTGCAGAGCTCATCGAGCTTGCTGAGGACAACCGGGATATTCTCTGGTGTCAGGAGCGATTTCTCCATCAGAGGTACCGTTATTGTCTTTAGCTATGGAGCGGGGGGATGTCAGAGGAGGACCACAAGTGAAATCACGGCCGACTTGCCCTCTTAAATGTCGCCGTCGATGTATCAGTCATCTCGGATGTGGTTATTAGAGCCCTTTGATAAGTCGGTGACGCTTCTGGATGAGCCAAAGAATATCGAAGAATAATCGGTGGACATGGCAGGGTTCAATCGCTGTTTGTCGTACCTTGGACACTAATGTTCGTCGCGTTTAGAGCAGTCGTGCGTCCAACTCGCCTTAATACACAATAAAGTCTCCTCATCCCAGCAATTAGACACGTCAAACAGCCCTCCGCACGCTTCCAAGAACGGTACTTCCAACGGCGACAAGACGATGGCTCACAGACGAAGCACGCGCTCAAATATCTCAAGTTAGACACTATTGCCCCCTACCATGTCCCTACCGGTGAACTCACGCGCTGTTCACAGGCAGTCAAAGCCCACCCACTCGTATTATTCATGAAAGGTGTGCCAGAAGCACCTCAATGCGGCTTCTCGCGAACGGTAGTCAAAGTCCTCGAGATGTACGAGGTACCACCTGAGAAAATGAAGTCGTATAATGCGCTGGAAGACCCGGAGCTCAGAACGGCCATTAAAGAGTTTTCGTATGTTTCTGCATCACCCCCGTGTTTCCCGGCGCTGACTTTGTAAACTTTCTGGTTTCTAGAGATTGGCCGACAATACCACAGCTCTACGTCGATGGTGAGTTCGTGGGTGGATGCGACATCGTTCTAGAGAGTGAGTCTTTCATCGTAGATGCGCGAATACATGGGAGAGGCTGATGTGGTACAAATAGTGCATAAGAATGGGCAACTAGAGGAGTTATTAGAGAACAGCGGTATTATTCCTAAAATATCTGAGGAAGAGCTGAAGGCCACATCAGCGGGCAGCTCACAGTCCTCATGAAGACCTACCACAATACTTTAGAGAAGTATATACCAGTTCTTTTAGTCCGGAAATATACACCGCTCTACTCATCCCCATGACCCACCTGTTGTTAGCAAATCCCCCGGAATCGATTGGTCGATAGAGTCAACCGCCATATCCGTCTAAAAGCACCGCTATGATGTACAAACCGCATAGCTTCTCTCTGCCAAGGGTCTCGAGCATCAGTTATTTGGTCATTTTACTCGCCAGCCGTGAATAGGGAAGACATCACTTCATTCTGCGCATCTATCTACTGCTGAGAAGCCCCAAACGCTATAGCAGAACCAGAAGGACGAAACCCAAGTACAAATGGCCGCCCAACTGGATTGCTCGCCTTGAAAGCCGATGATACCAAACCCAAAGGAGCAGCCACAGCGGGATCCTCAACCGGAGTCTCTTCAGGAAGCGAAGCATCGCCTGTTGTGGTCGTGGTTGCTTCTGGTTCCTCACTCGGGAGCTCCTCAACGCCTTGAATAATACCAATTGGAGTCGCAGCCGCGTCCGCAGGAGCTCCAACAGTAGATGTGGGCGACTCAGTGCTGGCCGCATCGGTCGTGGTCTCAGTGGGAGCCACGTCGTTCGCCCCAAGCGCAATCGGCGTGGATGCACCCTTGATGTGCGGTACCTGCGTCTTGGTGTTGGGCGTGAACCGGAGTGAGATTGTCTGCGCGGTGACATTGCTCGGCACCGAAGGGGACTCGACTGTGTCGTAACAGGGCATCCCGTCTGCGCGCCGCGATGAGGGCGTGGTCAACGAGGGATCAATCCAGCGCAGCGGCGTGAGCTGGCCGGTGCTCGACTGGTACCCGAATCGCTGTGAAGCCTCATTCGCTTTGGAGCACTCGGCAGCGAGGAGCGGCGAAGGTGCGTCGGCCGCGGTACTGAACGTTGCGCAGAAGGTGCGCATCGACTGGGACTCCTCGTCGAAGACCGGTGTTTGGAGCAGTACTACCTTCGAGCCATCAGGGAGCGGCGATGCGATGCGGTCCTCGACGAGATACACGTTCGACTTGGCCGTCGTGCTAGCCAGCATCGCGAACTGGTTGGCACCATTGGACTCAGCGGCGAGTAGGAGGCTACCGAGGACAGGATTGAGGATGCCATCGAGGGTCTTGCCGACACCAGGGGCGAGGATGTCGATGACGCCAAAGACCGCGCCGAGGAGCCCACCTATCAGGCCACGGCGGTCGATATCGATGTGCTCGTAACCGTGACCGTGGTGGTCGTAGTGACCCTCCTCGATGATGACGTCAGACTCAGCATCCTCGACAACGACGTCAGGCTCAGCATCCTCGACAAACACCTCGGGCTCGTCATAGTAGTGGCGGACGTTGAGCGTACGCTGGAAAAGTCAGCCAGAGCAGAACAGGTGAGTGGATGGCTTACCTGTTTGTGGCTTTGACTCGATCCTTCGCCGAGCCTGGCGCGGACTTCGGCACCGATAGGACGGAGGGTGACCTTGGCAGACGCATCGACAGGAAGGATATCGATGGTGGCACCGGCGTTGATGTTGCGTGATACGATGACAGTCTTACGGTGATGGTGCTCGCGGTGGTGGCCAACGAAGAGGGAAACGCCGTGCTGGTGATGGTGAGCATGGACGGGCACTTCAATATAGTGAGGCTCGCGCTTCTCGACGGGGCGTGCCGGCGAGTCGAGTGGGAGGCCGGCTCGAGCGCCGGGGGAGGCAAGGGGTACAAGGGGTACCTTCGGTGCAACTTGTGGTAGTACCGCAGCTGCGGCGGCGTGGACAAGCCAGACCGCAGAGAGGAGGGAGTTTCGCGAGAGATGCATGTTGGAGAGGAAGAGATGGGAGTACGCTGTACACGAGAAGAACGAAGGGAGTGTTACAACGGAGGCTTGAAAGGCGACAACAAGGAACGAAAGATGCGCGAAGAGTAAACACGAGGCGAACCAGTCGCTGCAGGGAGTGGTGAGTGGGTGGGCTCGCTGGCGAGGACGGCGACGACGACTCGCTCACCTGAAGAAGAGGGGATGCTGTAGGTGTGGGTTCCAAGACTGAGGAGGTGTTTGGCTGAGCGCGAGCTCCTTATTTAACAGCGGGTCTCCTTGAATTGATTTGGGTACCCCTGAACGTCATCGATCCGTCTCAAGGCTTACATAATCCATCTCTTATACTCAACATCAACTCCAGACGCGTCCTTGCTTCTGGCCTCATGTTTGTGTGGCCAAACAGACCGCTTTTGGACCTGTCGATCACCCCGAAAATAGTAAGGCGCTTTTCCTTGGCTACATCGTTACAAGATGAACGCCTGATGACGAGTCTGATATTAGAGAGGCCACCAGGTTTCCTGGCTGCGCCTCTCCTCTTGACGACAAACCTCTCAATTTTACCATTCATGCTTCCTGAACCTCTTCGTCCCCCATATCCTCTCTCAATCTTGTACCCTGATGCTGACGAGGTCTCTCGTTCCCCTTAGACCCTAAATGTCTGCCCACGACAACTGGTCCAACTCCGATTCAGAGAATGAGAGTGCTCTGACCGACGTAGAAACTGCCGTGGAGCTGGGGATACCCAATGGTGAAATTACATCAACAGAGGATCTGGGGGACCCTATGGTATCGCGCATCGGTGGCATTCCTGTGCGTCTGCAAGTCTCGTTTGCGTTTGAATGTCCTGTACTTAATCTCTTAATCTCCTTGTTCCTTATGCACATACCCATATCAACCAATTCTTGTTCTTTTCGCACTCTGTGCGTCAGTCATTCCTTTCCAAATCTCCACCTCCACTCGATTCCTCGCATTGCAAAATTTGCGTGTCGCCTGCGGAGCTGCTGGTCCAATTGTGGTGTCCTCTACAGGATAGCCCTTATGATCGGGTGCTATACGTGTGGGGCTGCTCACGGCGAGGATGCCAGAAGAAGGACGGCAGGCAAGTTGCACGATTCCTCCGCTCCCATTAACGAGCTCAAGTTACTCTTGGACTGTCCCATTACTCCTTTGATCTGATGTCAAAGCAAGTTTACTGATTTTGCCTATAGCATCCGAGCCTGGCGAGCCCTGCGATACAACGAAAAGTATGCGAAGAAACTGGCAAACCAGCAGGCGAAAGCGAAAGCACGAGCAGAGGCGCAGAAGAAAGAAAAAGAAAAAGCAGCTGCTCCCAAAGCGCCCGTTACGGCTTCGGCCTTCAATCCCTTTGCGGTGCGCTAGTGTTCCGCTCGAAATACCACAGTATGGTCACAGGAATACTAAAACGATATTCTGCTAGACTGATACACCGAGTGATGGTTTCGGCTTTGGCGATCTCAGCTCTAATCCATTCAGCTCCACAACACCAGGCGCCACTAACGAGCCTTGCCCGTCCAACCCGTCCGCACCTCCATCGGATGGAGGCACAGAAGAGGGTGAAGACGAGGGCGAGGACGGTGCAGACTCGGTCGAGGACGATGTAGACTCGGTCGAGGACGATGTAGACTCGGTCGAAGGCTTATCGTCTTCCCTCGCCCGGGCGGCGCTCTCCTCTCCGTGGTCCAACGCACCCTCCTACCACCCTCTCTACCTCGACACGGAAACCGAGTACCTCCCTCCCGCACCCACCACCTCAAAGAACCTCAAAAGGCTCGTGGACCAAGGGGGTGGCGCAAACGCCAGGGTCAATGCGAATGAGTGGGGCCACGAGGCCTACGAGGAGAGCCGGGGTGTGGAGGAGGTATTTGAGCGGTTTGCGAAACGGGTCGGTGTTAGGGGCTCACAGGGTGTCCGGTGCGTTTCCTGTTCCACTTTTCCATTCTCCTTGTTACGTTTCTGATTTGGGCTATCATGCGAATAGATACGACCGCAGAGCGGTCCCATTATTCTACCAATCCAAAGACAAAACGTACAAGTCGCTGCATACGATCCCGGCGGGGACGCACGTCCCCGTCACGGGCGCACACACGCTCGTCTCTTCTGCCTCAAAAATACCGGCGTACAACCCATCCGCAGAAACGCTCAAACCCTGCGCTGTTTGTCGCCGGCCGACGACGATGCGCAGCACAGGTGGGGAGCGGGTGTTCGAGTTCCAGCTCGTGCCCCATTTGATTAGTGTGCTGCAGACCTCTTCGGGTGCAGAGTTGGGCCCGAAGCCTTCTGTCGATGTGAAACAGCTGGTAGAACGGACGGAGGAGGCGGCGGGGAGTGAGAATGGGAAAA
>Ga0307513_10013242_pt1 | contig 10125 bp, 6 predicted proteins | sample 15_EM_MG_FD_202174 | JGI IMG/M metagenome (GOLD analysis project Ga0307513, IMG submission 202174) | Populus trichocarpa ectomycorrhiza microbial communities from riparian zone in the Pacific Northwest, United States - 15_EM | ecosystem: Host-associated > Plants > Roots > Unclassified | place...
GGATTGTACCCCCTTGCGAAGGGTGTCCTTTTGGAAGCTCTCAACAACAATCTGGACTACCTCTACAGTCCTCTTATCGGCACCGATTGCCCTCAAGTACCTGCATTTGTTTGAGACTGAAGTAGAGACATTCCTTCTGTGTCTGGCCCGCTTCCGGACATCATTTCTTTTTCAAAAGAAACTTCTCTGCACTCTAACAAAGCTGCCGATTTATATACACGTTATGCGATAGTAAATACATATCTGTTTTAATCTTCGTTAGGGGTTGTAATTTGGGCATGTTGCTTGTGCTTTGCTTCAATTACATACATTGCAATTCTGAGGAATCTTTTGAGTGTGTTCCTTCCTCAACGACCTAGTGAGATTGAAAGGGGACTATGGCGCAAAATAAACGATTGACTGGGTGGTACTCCCAACTGATGGGGCTGCTGTGGATAGTGCCAAATCATTGTGCGTTCCATCATAGGGGAAGCTCAGGCTGTCTGCCTGCACCCCATAAGGACTTAGGACAATGGTCATAAAAATTATTAGGGAGATAGAAATATTAGAAATAGCATGAGATGCACAATTATGGGTTCATAACATAAGAGATGTGATGCACATCTACCATTCCCAGTGTGGACTTTTGGGGATTTGATTCACATATTGAAGTCATTAGACTGGCTGTCGTATTCCCCCCAAATGTAAAACCGTGCTCATTTGCGGCCATAGACCACCCAGGCGTACCGACCCACGATTTCGCTCTGATGGAAGCACAGGAGGCCCCGGGAAGCTCCCTATATTTGGTGTCCATGAAAACCCCAAAATCCGCCCTCAAATCCACAAGCCGGGAAGCCTCAAATCTGCACATTTGGACAGAGGTGGTCATGTGATCACTAAAAAAGGAAATAATTCAATTTTCTGCTGCCCTCTTGTTCATTTCAGTTTCTGTTCTCCCTGGCGGCATGAATTGCAAGGGGGTTCTGGGATCAGAATGCCAGACCGGGGGCCGGTTGGTTGGTTGCTGCTGGAGTCTTGAAAAAAAAAAAAAAGGACTTCATCAATTTTTGGCCGGATCGAGCTTTGTTGAGCACTAATGTCAATTATATTTCCAGTATATACTACATAGAGCTCAAAAGTACTGAAATACACAAAAAAATATTGAAAATTGTGTTGGACTGTAGTCTAGGTCAGGACGTCTTTCATTCTTCTCATCACGTGGCTCTGCGCTTCCTTATATACCGCGCTTCGCCTCTCTTTCCTTTTCTCCTCAGTTGTCACTTCCCTTCATTCCAGACACTGAGGACGTGAGTTTGTTTGTCATTACCTTCTTGTGTATAGTAGCTAACTCCTCCCTAGCACGCCCTGTCGCGTCTAGGTGAATATCAGTTCAGTTGTCACTTCCCTTCATTCCAGACACTGAGAACCACGCCCTGTCGTGTCTAGCCCCTCAGGATTACAGGTTATGGGCCCTGCCTAGACTATAGACTCGACAAGGTGTTTCGGGAGTTCTTCGACAACTCATTTTTCTTTAGATCCTCGAGCCCATTCGGCTTTGCCGGTGCGCATACATTTTACCCTGCCCACCTCTTCGGATTTCCAAGCGCGCATACACACACACACCCCCCATGTACCGGACTCCTCCTCACAACGAGCAGGCCGAATGGGGAGGCTCAACATACCCCCCACAATCTCCGTCGATTTCCTCGACTGGTGATTACCCTCAGCAAACCCTCATTGGGCGACAGGGACCCGATGGCAACCAGGCGTCCGGTATGAATCCTTCGTCCCAGGTTCCCTTTTTAGCTTCATATTCTGACGATTTATTCAACCCCCCCCTTAGGGGACCTTCTGTTCCTTCGGTTCCCATTTTCTCTTTGCCAGAAGTTCATTTTCCTCAAAATTCCGGTGCATATACGCAGCCTCCTAATACTTTCCCTCGTGTACAAACCTTTCACCCAGATATTCTGCCTCATTTTAACTCCCCATCACGACCCGAAACACATACTCGACCTGCAACAGCTCCCCCAGCTCCCTCTTCTCTGCTATTTTTTCGTAATATTACAAGTTTTCCCATTCCGGTTTTTAATCCATTATCGATTCAACTACCTTATTCTGCTCATACTTCATCTTTGATTCCACCGCCTTTCGCTGCACCTCGTGTTTCAAGTATATCTCATCAACCGGTTTCGAGCGTACCTTCACATGCACTACCGCCTCAATCGGCTTTGTATAATCCCCCTATACAATATGTTTACTGTTTACCTGCGCCTTCGGCACCTTTTTCTCCTTTGCACTCGTCCTCGCCTTTTTCTTCACATACTTCTTCCAAGACTTTGCCTTCCATCTCGCATATTTCCCTTCTTAATTCTAAATCTGACTTTCATACCTGGGATGAAGGCGTTACCTCATTACTCCGTCACCTGGGACTACTGGGTCATATCTTGGATCCTTCGGAACCTCTGGATCCGTCTCGACCGGATCGTGTACCTTTCTCTGAACCTATCCTGCCAGCTTCGCCTACTCCCGCCGAGCTAACTGCATTCACGTGTTGGTGGGATGACGATAACATTGCTCAACATGTCTTGATAGCCAGGCTAGGGAGTACTCCCCGCGGCCTTCTGCCTTCTTCGAGTATTGCGAACAGGTCTGCCTGGTCTATCTACTCGACGCTTGCCCATTACTACGGGCTCTGCTCTTGGTCTGACAGATCGGAACTTCTGAACATGTTGAACACTTCGATTTGTACCCCTGGTCGCGTTCAGGAATACATTTCCAAGTGGCGTACGGGCATCTCTAGGCTCCGGTCTGCGCGATTCCCAATCAACGTCAAAATCCTCATCAGTAATTTTGTTCGTGGTCTTCCCATTACTCCTGCATTCAATACATTGCATGCAGACCTGTCCTCGCGTATTTCACAAGCGGGGGAACACGATTTAGGAGCTTTTATTGCAGTCACTGAGACAGCATTGGATCTTGAAGCTACTTTCCGCGCTGCAGCTCAGGCTCAGAACCCCAGGTCCATTCCTCCTACTCGCCCTTCTGTGCATGTCGCTACTTCAGTGTCTGCTCCCGCTCCCGCTCCTCCGCCGAACAATGCACCTGCTGCAAAACCACCTACTACTGCCGTTGTTGCACCAGCTGTTGAACGCATCAACCGGTCTGCTCTTCATTGCTCTAATTGCAATCATGCGGGACATATATCAGTGACCTGTTTTCAACCAGGAGGGGGCATGGAAGGTCAGCGTGGGGAGTACCGTGGAAACAAGGGCAAGGCAGTAGCGATGTTTGCGGAGATGATGGAGGATGCATATAATTCTTGTGCTATGATGCCTCCACTCGAACCCGAGCCCTCGTATCCTTTGGTTGATTCGGAAGAAGATCCTAACATACCTTTGGCACACTTGACTGTATCCTCTTTCTTAGCGCCAAATCCCACTATCTGTCGCGATTATTTTGCTGAGCGTGATCCCGATAAGTTTCCAATGGCATTCGTGAGCAACAGTGTTGAAGATTTCAGGTCGACCGCTTTCCTTTCACTTGGGGATTGCTTTAATTCGGCGTTAGACTCTGGGTGCACTGATCACATCATTCGTCGTCGTGACATTTTTCAGCATTACGATACTTCCAAAGCCGTGTCAATCGGAACTGCGAACTCTGGGTCGTTGGAGGCTTTGGCTGGGGGTGACGTGTCTTTTCGTGTCCCGTATCACGATTGGCATGGCCAGGTTCAGCAGATTCTATTTACGCTTCGGAACTGCCTCCATGCACCCGATGCGCCTGTCAACCTCATTTCTGTTGGTGCCTTGAACGAGCAAGGTCTTGTGGTAACATTTAACCCTGGTTCTTCAATGGCGCTTTCTCTCCCGCCTGATGACCCGGATCTCCCTGGCTTTACTTTCCATGCAACTGTATTCCGAAGACTGTCTCTTCTTCACTGTGACTTCGTTCTCCCAGACGACGACTTGCTCAAGCCTACCGCTTTTTCTGCCATCTCCTTTCCTAACGTTGTCCCGTCCCTGTCGCTTTGGCACCGCCGGTTTGGTCACCTTGGTAAGGGTGCTACGCGGGCAGCTCTTACTCAGGACTATGTTCGGGGTGCTGTCTTCAAGGGGTCTTTCGCGCACGAAAACTGCATTGCCTGCATCATTGGTAAGAGCCCTCAGCATTTGTATGCCCACAATGGTCGTCGAGCTTCGCAGATTGGGGAGCTATTGCACATGGATTTGTGTGGGCCTTATCCAACTCAGGGTCCTCGCGGCGAAAAACATTTCTATGTCATTCTTGATGACTGCTCAAACGTCGGGTTCACCTTCTGCTTGCACAAAAAGAGCGATGCGTTTATTCACTATGAGAGAACCGAGGCGTATATTGAGCGATCTACTGGCTGTAAGATCAAGGCCGTTCATGTTGACGGCGCGTTGGAGCTCACTGCGGGGAAGATGGGTACTCACCTTGCGTCCCGGGGTATTGCTATTCAGAAAACTGCACCTTACATGCATCCTCAGGCTGGAAAGATTGAACGCTACGTTCGTACCATCGAAGAAGGTGGCCAAACCCTACTGATGGATTCAGGTCTTTCGATGTCATTTTGGTGCGATGCGGTCCTTACATCTCAGTACCTCCGTAATCGACTTCCTACTTCTACGCTGGCAGCGAACATTACACCTTTCGAAGTCCTCACACGCACAAAACCTGACGTTTCTCATCTCCGAGTATGGGGGTGTCAGTGCTTTGTGGCTATTCCTGACGAACTCAGGGATAAGGCTGGTTTCAAGCATTTCGAGGGTATATTCATAGGCTACGAGGAGCATCGCTTGGGCTGGTGAGTTCGGGATTTAAAAGGGAAATATCATTTTTCTCGCGATGTTATATTCAACGAGGATTTATCTGGACATCTCGGAGTGCCTCGCTCCATTCCCCTCCCTGCTCTGCCATCTTCTGATTCACCAGGATCTTCCCTTTCTCCTCATCCTGCCCGTGTCTGTGTCCGGACCACTGCAGGCTGTGTGTATGATGACATCCTTAAACTGAAGGAATTGCAACGTGTGGAACGCGACAGCAAGAGGAAACTGGCCTCTGCGGGGGAAAGCGTTGGAGCTGCAACTGTGGATGGGGGTGTCGGTGTTGATGGGGGTGCGAACATCACATTTGCGGCATCCGCGGATCTCTCGCCTTCTGTGGAGGCTGTCTACGGTATTCTGTCGCTTCAAACGTCTTCCAGTTTCCCGGATGCTGTTGACGTTCAGACGGATTCTCTTGTATTGATGGAACCTGATATTATTCGGACGTCTTGCCTGGCCGCTGTCACACCCAGTCGACCTCGTGTTTTTGATCTTACTAAAGAACCATCCTCGTACTCAGAGGCTATCGCCCGTCCTGATGCATCTGCCTGGAGGGCTGCCATGGCGCGCGAGGAGCAGAGTTTGAAGGAGATGGGTGCATTTGAGGAAGTGGATCTTCCTCCAGGTCAAAACACGGTTGGCCTTATCTGGGTCTTTGCCAACAAAACGGATGCTGACGGTGTCATACTCTCTGGAAAGGAGAAAGCTCGAGTGGTGGCTCAAGGATTCAGCCAACAGCCAGGTCAATTCGACGAGACTTACGCTCCTGTGGCGAAGATGGCGAGCGTTCGGATTTTGATAGCCTGGGCAGCTGTTCGGGACCTCGAGATTTTCCAGTTCGATTGCAAGACGGCTTTCTTACATGCGAAACTTCGACACCCCGTTTACGCTCGCCCTTATCCTGGATATACTTGCCTGGGTCATGGGAAGGTCCTTCGGATTCTTGTTGCTCTGTATGGTCTACGCCAATCAGCTTACGAGTTCTACATGCTCCTTCTCGAGCTTCTCCTTGACCTTGGGATGATTCGTTGCGAGGTGGATCACAGGGTATTCTTCGGCCGATGGGTATCACCACCTGATTCTTCAGTATCAATGCCGCTTGATGGTTTGCCTCTGGTCCTCTATGTACCTCTTCATGTTGACGACGGTCTCGCTATCACAAATTCTTCCCCCCTTTACTGATGGTTCATCAAAACATTGAAGCGTCGACTCCTTATCATTGACATGGGTCCATGCGAGAAGTTTCTGAACATCCTCATCATCTGTGATCGTGCCAAATGCAGGGCTTGGCTCTCTTCACATGTCTACATTGCGGAACTTATTGGAGAGTGGAATTTGGCAAATTGCAAGACTGCAGTTACTCCGTTTCCTTCCAAGCACCTGGACTTACCGGCTGCTCCCCCCAATGCCATACCTGATGTTAGCGATGCTGATCTCATCCCCAAATATCAGCGCTTGGTGGGTTGCCTCCTTTATCTCGCTATCACAACTCGTCCGGACATTTCGTATTATGCAATGTGGCTTGGTCAACACAACGCACGGCCGAATTGTTCACATTTCCTTCTTGCCAAACATGTTCTTCGCTATCTCACTGGTACAAAGACTTTCGCTCTTAGTTTTGGAGCCCCTTCAGATTCGCTACCATCCTCATTGGCCGGGTACATGCAAAATGTCGGTTGTTCAGATGTGGACTGGGCATCAGACTCCACGGACAGGAAGAGCATCTCGGGCTACTCCTTTTTCTTCGAAGGTTTGCTGGTCTCCTGGTCAGCTGTCAAACAGAAATCTATCACACTTTCCTCGACAGAAGCTGAATATTATGCGATGACCCATGCTTTCAAGGAGGCTCTTTGGCTTCGTGTTTTTCTTTCCTTTATGGAGTTTCCGGTTCCTCGCCCTTTTCCTATTCTTTCGGATAATCAGGCTGCTTGTTCGCTCTCGAATTCCATTGCCATTTCTGCTCGATCCAAACACATTGATATTCGTCATCACTTTATTCGTGCTCACATTCATGACGGCTCATTTTCTACCATTTGGATACCTACAACCGACATGCCGGCTGATATCTTCACAAAATCCCTTTCTTCTATTCTTTTTATGCGTCACCGTGCAGTACTCGGACTATCGGTCCCCCCTTCCTTTGCCTAGTTTCATTTTTCTTTCCGTCCTGATGGGGGTGTGTTGGACTGTAGTCTAGGTCAGGACGTCTTTCATTCTTCTCATCACGTGGCTCTGCGCTTCCTTATATACCGCGCTTCGCCTCTCTTTCCTTTTCTCCTCAGTTGTCACTTCCCTTCATTCCAGACACTGAGGACGTGAGTTTGTTTGTCGTTACCTTCTTGTGTATAGTAGCTAACTCCTCCCTAGCACGCCCTGTCACGTCTAGGTGAATATCAGTTCAGTTGTCACTTCCCTTCATTCCAGACACTGAGGACCACGCCCTGTCGCGTCTAGCCCCTCAGGATTACATATTGGAATGACATGGAAATATATAGACTGAGCCGGACTTGAACCGACGTCATCAGCTATCATGACCGACGCTCTACCATTAAGCTATCAGCCTTAGTGGTAGATTCCGCCCCAGGGCTCCCCTGTCCTGTGGGGTTAGCACAGAGGTCCGAGAGAACCCAGTCCAACACACCCCCATGAACAAAAACCGATGAGTGACCTCGCAGGTGTGGTTAGCACCTCATTCCTGAGCCACCTGTCCCATAACTGGGTTGCTGCTACCATATTGGAATGATATAGACTGAGCCGGACTCGAACCGACGTCATCAGCTATCATGACCGACACTCTACCATTAAGCTATCAGTCTTAGTGGTAGATTCCGCCCCAGGGCTCCCCTGTCCTGTGGGGTTAGCACAGAGGTCCGAGAGAACCCAGTCCAACAAATTGCTTGCATGTTCAATACATGCTGCCAATATGACCCCTAATTGGTATCCATTTGATTTGGGTATTTACTCCAGTACCTTACTTACCTTCAAATAATGAGCATCATCTCAAGGGTACTCAGGTATCGGAAAAAAATATAAAGGGTCGATTTTTTTGCTAAGGCCAGTTTAGCTGGACTAACTAACTATGTAATCAGGCACAATTCCTAATATGGTAATATGACATCACTTTCTGGGCTTCCTCCCGCTTGTTCCCCGCACACCTCACAAATTTGCTTCATTTGCACTTGCATGGGGGTTATATACTGACAATAACACTGTAATATTACACTACATGTAATTCATATTAGGATGCTGATTCTAAAGTTTGACTTGAATTATACTTGAGCAAGGTACCAATCTGGTATCAATGTGACAAGGGGCACTTTTGTTGGTATTTAAGGGATTTATAGATGTTTGATATCCTTTATATACTTTCTATTATGTCCTACTGTGTCAAATCAAGCTGAAAAAACTCAGAATTTGTCCAAAATTGGGGGGTTCCATTTTTTTTTTCATGGCCACAGGCTGGACTAACTAACCAGGATCACGTCTGGCATTATGATACCTGAGTACCCTTGCATCATCTTGTGTCTCACATGTGTGGAACTTGAAGAAATTGGGTTTCCAACGCTTGCCGGTCATTGCAAGGAGGGAAAGGTGATGAAGTGATGTCATAATTACCATATATAGACATGTGCCTGAATCACGTGGGTGGTTGGTTCAGCAAAACTCAGCGAGATAAAAAATTCGACCCCAGGTATTGGATTAAATTTCTGGAACCCCCTTGATGAATTGGGAGCTTGAAGTCAGATAAAATTGATTGAATCAGAGAACCTGCAATGAGCAGTAAACTATAAAAAATTTGGTCATCAGTCAAGCAGTTGACCTCAACCAGCCCTCAAATCCACAAGAAAGTGGACAGAGCAAGCAAATTTGGGTCCCCAAATCAACCTCAAACCCACAAAAAAAAATGGACAAAAATTTGACGATTTTTGGGCCTCAAATCCGCAAATTTGCGGACACCAACCATAGGGAGCTTCCTGGGGCCTAGCACAGAAGTTGTTCCTCAGGTTGATATTGTCACCATGAACAAGTCCGATGCTGTGGAGCCAGTCCAATACAGCTTTTATGTCAGAAAGTACGAGGACAGCATTGAAAGGAGGCTGTCTAGATTAAAGTTGGGCAGCGGAAGTAATTTACATTTCGTGGTGCAGGAACCTTTCCCTCACACTGGAGGCAAAAGGGAGGGCAGTTTATTTTGAACCAAGGGGTATGTAAGAAATTTGTTTAAGACATGACCTTGATTTTGGGCTTAAAAATGGCTGGGAGATTGAAAAATGCAACTCCGAAGTTTTTCCCACGGGTCGTTCTTGAGTTGCCTTATAAGGAAATTTGGGGGGGGGGGGGGGTCCAGAAGGGCAGATTTTTTTTTGAAAAGTGTGGAGAACGCTAAAAGAAGTTGAGAAATTTTGAAAAAATGGGGGGTCAAATTTTTTTCCCACAATACACTAAAGTGACCATAAATTTGTTTCTAGGCACTCTATCAACAAGCTGACTTCATATTTGGATTTCCCAGGTTATTTACCATCTAAAATCAAGGTCATGTCTTTTTTATTGACTCTGCACACCCCTTGTTTTGAACTGCCATTGACTCCCTTTGTCGGCAGTTGGTTGGCAGTTGCTAGGGCAGTGAGTCGAGCAGTTGGTCAGGTGGTTAGGTTTTGGCCATGAGGCATACAGAATCCTTTGATGGACTCCTCTGGGCCTTTCTCATATAAAAAAATAATAATAAAATTCTATATGCTAAGCACTCTAGAACACGACTGGGCCTTTGTTCAAACTGGCTTTGAAACTGCATTTGGAACTGCCCCTGCAAGTACCAACTAAGGGAGTCAACAGCAGTTCAAAGTGAACTGCCATGACTTTTGCCCCTGGTGTCAATGATATCTTTTAATGTACATTTATACTCCTGGAGGCAGATGCCTGTGACATAGTCTCCATTACAAATGCACCCAGAGTATTTACAGACATTGATAAGACCCAGGTTGACTTTTATGAAGATGTCAGAGGGTAATGGTGTCTGCACTTCTGTTATTTGGTTATATCCGTAACCGTACCGACTTAAATTAATCTAAGGACCATCAAGATGCTTGTTTAGATTAATCTAATCTGGATTACTCTAAATTGCGAGCACTGAACAGGGACATTCATAACAACAAGGGAAGTAGATTTCAACCTGTGATTGATGCCTCAAGGTTACCCTAGAGATGAAGAGAATAGTTCCTTCGCATTTTACACCCAACCCACCGCCACCGTTGTCCCTACTTGCTGCGCGCTTGAGTTGGTTGTCGACTCAACTCCTTGTGGC
>Ga0307513_10013244_pt1 | contig 10125 bp, 6 predicted proteins | sample 15_EM_MG_FD_202174 | JGI IMG/M metagenome (GOLD analysis project Ga0307513, IMG submission 202174) | Populus trichocarpa ectomycorrhiza microbial communities from riparian zone in the Pacific Northwest, United States - 15_EM | ecosystem: Host-associated > Plants > Roots > Unclassified | place...
TTTGTTTGATAAAGGTAAAGTAATAAAGTGTAGTCAAATATCAAAGAGTTAAAATATAACTCGCTAACTTGTTATATTGTTAAGGTCTCTTCTCCGTTGCTTGATGATTATTCAACCACCAGGAGAGAGTCCTCTATTTATACTAATGTTCATACTACTTGGACTTCTCTAGTTAAGAAGTATCTTCTTAACAATTCAGTTCGTCAGAACATAGTGCGAAGACCGTTTGACTCTGAAAACTTGCCCAGCTCAACTCAGAGAATCTCCCGAACTGCTATTTCATCTGAGGGTGTCCCCACTCCACCAGTAGACAGTTTTCGATCTCTTCGTCATGAGAGACTATAAATGAATATGCAGCCCAAATGACTACATACCAATAGTAGTATGGAATATGGAGTGATCAGTTCCGATATCCCGCTATCAAAGCATTATGCAGCTAATCGCGTATGCAATTAGAAAATGAGAGGAGTAGTAATCTCTAAACATTGTTCCAATCAGTTAAACATAACTTGAAACATGCTCTCATTCAGTATTCCGAGTCGTCTTCCAGATGCCTCTGTGAAGCTCATAACTCCGGGTGCTTGGGTTCGGATATGTGGTCATCCTATGAAGCCATATACCTCGCTCTTAATTATTAGGTAAGCTATTCCCGCTAGGGTAATAGCCCTACCAGCAGAAAGGTTTTATGCCGGAGTAAAAAAACAGCCGGGCCCCAAACGAAAGCACCTTGCTGAAAGTTTGCAAGCTGCCCCTCAACGCGTCGAATATCCCCACAGAGCATACAAAGTTAGCTATAAGCTCAGAGTGCTATTATACTGGGTAACACCAAGTATTGGGGCAGGACCTACCCAGCTTCGGAAGCCAACAAGGGCAGAAACAGAATGCGATTCAGAGTCCCGGAGGCCAACCTGTCACAGTGGAAAAAACAGGAAAGGGAGGGACAGTTTCAGGGGCTCACCTTGGAGCAGTATCGGGTAGCAGGAGGCGGAAGGTGAAGAAAGTAGGAGGTACTGGAGTGAGCATTATACGAAAGGTTTCAGTATTGGCGGGCTTTAGGAGGGATTGTTCGACGTGGCTGGTTCAGACGAGTCAGTAAAGAGCTTTGCCTTCAACATTATCAGGAAGAAGCTCATGCCTCATTCCGCTTCTCAAATGGCTGGTTCCGCCGGTTCCTAAGCTTCCATCAAGTTAGCCTACGGTTCGTTACCAATAGTGCTAGTAAACTAGTGACTTTAGCGATGCTATATTAAATTGGATGAGATTTAATAGACGGAACTCACAGTTACGGCCCAGAAATGGGCCAGAACCCAGTGATATCTCTGCAGCTATAAGTCGATATGCTTTAGCCAATATCGTCAATATCGATCAGACTCCCTGACCCTTTGGGTATTTGGAGGCAAGAACTTACAATGAAATAGGGGAGAAGACAATCTGGGCCCAGAGCTTCCAGTCCGGTCGGGATAAGCGGCAAGCGACAATTCAGCTCACAGTATTTGCTGATGGTATACCCCAAATAAAACCATTAGTATGCTTTCGTGGAATCGGGATTGGGGCAACAATAGTTACCGAATGGACGACCTATGACCCCCGGGTGATTGTAAAATTCAACCCCAAAGCCTAAGCCAACTCATCCAACTTGGTCAAATGGTTAGATAAGCAGCTTATTCCGATCCTGGAGGACTGGTCCACTCTTCTCATATTCGACCTCTTCAGGGCCCACAAGACCGAAGAGATTTTCGACACCTTTTGTGCAAACGACATTGTTGTTAGCATGATTCCTGGAGGCTGTACCTCATTAGTACAGCCTCTTGACGTCTCAATCAACCGTCCTTTTAAGGACTATTACCCTAGCGGGAATAGCTTACCTAATAATTAAGAGCGAGGTATATGGCTCAATAGGATAACCATATATCCGAACCTATGCTCCCGAAGTTATGAGCTTCCTAGAGGCATCTGGAAGATAACTCGGGCCACTGGATAAGAGCACGTTTCAAGATATGTTCAGCTGATTGGAACGATGTTTGGAGAACACTACTCCTCTTACTCCAGTCGCATATGCATATTGCTGCATAATGCTTTGATAGCTGGATATCGGAACTGATCACTCCATATTCCACATTACTATTGGTATGTAGGCATTTAGACCGCATATTCATATATAGTCTATCATGACGAAGAGATCGAAGACTGTCTACTGGTGGAGTGGGGACACCCTCAGATGAAATAGCAGTTCAGGAGATTCTCTGAGTTGAGCAGGGCAAGTTTTCAGGGTCAAACGGTGTTCGCACTTTGTTCTGACGAACTGAATTGTTAAGAAGATACTTCTTAACTAAAGAAGTCGAAGTAGCATGAACATTGGTATAAATAGCAGGCCTCTCCCCCGGTGGTTGAAAAATCATCAAGCAACGGAGAAGAGACCTTATCAATATAACAACTTAGCGAGTTATATTCTAACTCTGTGATATTTGACTACACTTTATTACTTTACTTTTATCAAACAATTACCCAAGAGCCTTCCTGACTATTAATCTGTTGTCTCGAATATCCTTGGCCTAGTTAGCTCGGAATCCTACCGTGTTAGCTACCCCGTAACACTATATTGTTATTCTTCTGTCACCAAGGCTCATACCCAACCTCATGCTATCAGACTTGATTGCCTGTCTGATCCTATATTACCTTTTTTTCATCCTCGAAAACAACACTGAGACGGCCGTTGACGCATCTCAACCAACAGAAGAACCCTTAGACGATTGGGAACCAGAGTCAGAAGGCGGAGTTACATTACTGTGCTCCACTCCTTCTCCTCCACTAATCCTCCCATCCCGATCGTCAACCCCGGAGACCATTATCCATCAATCTCCTTCTATTGCTCACTTAGATCAAATCGCAAAAAACTACCAGGAATCCATCGATTCTTTCGAACAAAACTGGTGGAATACAAAATACGGGCCCATTCGTCACCCCTTTCCTTCCAAGAGACGAAAGACCAAAACCTATTCTTATCAGGTTTGTTAAACCAAGATGACGGAAAACCAACCTGGTTCACCTTTTCCTTTCGAAGCCTCCTCCCGTGATGAATCACCAGATGACCCTATGGATGATGAAAGCACGACATCTCTTGCTTCATCTTTCGCCCCATCATCTGGACCTCTCACGATTCGCTCTAGACCTAGCTCATTAGCAATGAGTCGATCCACAAGTGCACCTTTCCGGATTGGAAAGTCAACCTCCTGGTCGAATTCCAGGCAACACTCAAGAAACCCCACGAATCCTACTGAACTCCTTAAACGACAAATTGCCCTATCATTCCAGTTTATCTCGTCTACAATACATCAGAGTCATGATGAAAATCAAATAGCTCTCGAAGCGTTATCGGACGATGCTAGAGTATAGTACGCAAACCTACAATTGCTACAAACCCGGTCAGCAAAGGGCGAAACAATTGTCGACAAGGAGTTAAGTGATGCTAGGCAAGCATTGTTAACGCTGGAAGGGGCAACTCGGGTCGAGCGAGAACGTCTAACAGTCGAAATAGCTGGAGAGTTTAGACGACAAGAAGCACAATAGAAAGAGGATACAGAGTTAGCAAAAGACCACTAGAGGATCCTGGAACGTGAAGTTCTCGAACTAAAAGAAAGGGTCAAACACCAGGACACTACCTGGCAACAAGTCCTCCATGATCACGAGGAACGAGCGGATCAGCTACTAAAGCAACAAAAAGTCGAGGCGGCCGCTCAACAACGAAAAGACCGTCAAGAAGCAAGAGACCTCCTTGACAAGCAACGATTCGAATTTCAAGCATTAATACAAACCTTAACTGCAAGAATTGATCGTGCTGAAAAACCTCATTATACCATACCACCAACCGATGGTGGTGATGGTGACCCTGGACCGTCTAACCAAAGGCAACAAAACCCTTGCATACCACCTGAAGGTACAAACTCTGACAAAGAGTCAGCATCAACTCCCCGACAGAATAAAGGAAAGGAAGTTGATCAAGGAAGAAACAACCAACCACCACCCCCACCAGGAAATACTGGGGGAGATCCCGACCCAGATGACGATGACGATGATGATAACGATAATAACGGCGGCGATGGCAGGGGCAGGAGAGGCGGACGTCTGGAACGCAACGCTCGAAAACCATCAATCCCAAGAGATACTTCTCCCCGCACTAAAGCAATGCTAGAATTTATGCAAAGTCTTAGTACTTCACCGCGACCGATAAAAAACACTGCAGAACCTCCCTATTTTTTCCAAGAAGAAGACAACCAAGACGTTAGAAACTGGTTAACCGCATGTGAAGATTACTTCGATCGCAACCCTATACAATGGGAAAATCACTCACATCGCATCGTATTCGCCTTAGGAAAGACTAAGGGAAATAAAGTTGCACCTTTTTCGGAGAAATACCGGAAGGTTATGCGAGGTTTAAGAGGTTACACTCAAGACCCTAGCTATTTAACGTGGGAACGTTTTCGTCAAGAGATTATTAAACGATACATCGGTATCGAAGAAGAAAGACGAGCCCTGGAAGAAATGGATAAAATTATCTATATGGGCAGAATTGATACATACTTTTGACTCCTCGAAAATCTCAACATTAAGGCCGGTCTCACAGGAATAGCGTGGAGGGTCAAGGTCGAAAGTAAACTTCAGCAGGATATCCTTCGTCGATTATCTCACTTCAAGTTCAACGATGATCATCACTGGATAGAAACTTTACGGGAAGTTGGAAGACAGGAAGAAGAACTTCTCGAACGTGGAAAATTGTCAAAATCCATTTCAACCCCTCACAACCCTGCACCAAAGCGTAAACGAGAAGGGTCAGAAAAGGGACTCAATACAAAATTCGAAAAAAAGAATGAGAACAAACCACGAAAGGAAAATACCTCTTGATGGAAATCCCCACGGACAACGACTGCGAAACGAACTGGAAATAATTCCAAGGACGAACATACCGACTGGCAAAAAGCTCACGAAGGTATCGCAGAAGATGTGGTTGAAAAACGAAAGAGGGAAAAACAATGCACCCGTTGCACCCTTGGGAACCACACCTGGAGAAAATGTCGAAAACCGATCGTAGTGGCTGCTACCTTCGCTTATAAGGATAGGGCAAACCCTAAACCTCATCAAAAGCCACGAACTTCAACGCTGGCTATTCACAACCCTCCACCGTCGCGTTCAGAACAAGTCCCTAAGGTTAACCGAGTATATCGAGAAATGCCTACCCAAGTCTGGGAATTATCCGATACAGAAATGTCATAGGTGTACGCGTTGAAATTTATCTGAAGTATTTCCTTTCCTAAGTCTATAAGTCCTTATACTGCCTCGCTTAGTGGACAAACTAGGGCGGATGCCACCGTGTCTTTAAGAATGACAAGGACACAGATAAGTCGCGTCTTAGATTCGAGAAGCAAGCAGGTACCACCTATTATTAAGGCAAGCAGGAAGCGAATACTAAAAGAAAACTTTTTCACACACTAAGTTACACCTTGGCATGTTTCGCAAGTTCTTGGCAAAGTCTTGGCGCTCGTACAAAATTTCTCGCTGCAGATCCTGGACAATCCAACCAATCTGCAGGCACCGCCACTATGTGTGGAATTAAGGAACTGACGTAGATTTTTGTCCTCCCGAAGGAGGACAAAGGTTGCCTTCCTAGGAAGGACTTTTAGTGCCACCCGAAGGTGGACTTTTGGTTGCCCCCCTAGGGGGGACTTGTTCATCATCCCGGAGGATGGAGACTCGTTGATGACGCCAGTACAAATTATATTTGTTCTTGCCCTTAACAGGAGTTGAACGCATGACCTTACGGGTAATACTGGAGGAGCCATTTCCAGCAAACCACTAGACCACAGCGGACGGTACAGAATTATGATCCGATGATCACGCCTTATACCCCATCTTCGTGAAAAAACGCGTTTATGCAACAACACTTGTTGCTATGTATCAACAAACAAATGTCGCCACAACAACCATGTTACACGATAGCTAAGTTTTCTTTTATTATTATTATTTATTTATTTTTGCATACTTTGGCATTGGTATTTGGCTCGTTTAGTGGGCTTTATAATTTTGGGAACCCCTAGGCAGGGGGTAAAGACCGTTCGTAGTGGGCTGCCCAGAAGTATACGATATTTTTAATTTTTATCGTGACAGTTTGTCTGAGGAGACCTCAGTGGTCGAAACAACGTGGGCGTTGTCACAAACACCTGCAATTATACCATACACAGCATGCCTAAACGGGGCAAGCAACAACTACAATTACGCCCTAAGCGAACGGATCGACGGGCAGATCCCGATATACGAGAGCCTGAACGCTATAACTGTCCTGAAGGACATGCGCACATATATATCCTCGGCAAACGCCATCGAATTCCAGTTCTATTGGATTCTGAATCGAATATTTTTCTCATCAACGAGCAACTCGTTGAGGACCTACACATCCCATACCACTCGAGAACGGATGCTGTTCAAATTCAAGGGTTCACCGGAGAAACTATCGCTTGTGGTGAAACCAATTTCACGAAACCTTTATTCCTAGAAATAGGAAACAATCATCACCTTTCTCTCGTTTCCTGCGAAATAGCTCCGGCTGGAAAGTATGGTATGATAATACCATTCGGATGGTGGCATCAGGAACACCCTATCACCGATATCGCAAACTCGAAAAACTGGTCCTGTGACGATCACAGTTGCCAATCGCACTTACTTCCAGAAGACGAAGGAATTTCCATAGAATGGGATGAGGATGTCTTAAATGACCCAAACGCCGTGGTCATCGGTCGAATAGAAAAGGTTGATGACGAAAAGGTTACCATTATCGACCGGCTACCGGAAAGGTACCATGACTACCTCGACCTATTCCGCCCTTCTACGGCAGCGAAATTAGCACCTCGCCGTACCTTCGACCATGCGATTGACCTCAAACCCGATACGCAACCACCATGGGGTCCAATATACCCCTTGTCTCAAAAACAGCTTGAGGCGTTACGCAAATACCTCGATGATATGCTTAAACAAGGAAAGATTTCCCCAAGCAAATCACCAGCAGGTGCACCCATCCTTTTCGTTCCAAAACCGGATGGCCGCCTAAGGCTTGTTGTTGACTACCGTGGACTAAATAAAGTTACAATTCACAACAAATATCCTATCCCCCTAATGACGGAATTAAGAGATCAAGTCCGTGATGCTCAAATCTTTACGAAGTTGGACCTGAAAGATGGTTTCCATCTAATTAGAGTTCGTACAGGAGATGAATGGAAAACCGCCTTTCGAACTCGGTATGAACATTATCAATACCGCGTAATGCCCTTTGGGTTAGTCAACGCACCAGCCACCTTCCAGACTATGATGAACGAGATCCTACGGGAATTTCTTGACCAAGGAGTTGTTGTATAGATCGACGATATTCTTATCTACTCCAAGACAGTCGAAGAACGTATTATACTCGTTCGAAAGGTTCTGCAAAGGCTCCGCGAATACCGAATGGCTATTTCCTTGAAGAAAAGCTTGTTTCTTGTAAAAAAGGTGGATTTTTTGGGTTATGTTGTGGCAACGGATGGAGTAACAATGAATGAGAAGAAGGTGGAATCTGTGAAGGCTTGGAAAGCTCCAGCCTGGATGAAGGATATTCAGATTTTTATCGGGTTTGCCAACTTTTACCGGCGATTCATTAAGAACTTCTCGGCTATCTGTACCCCGATAACTAATCGGTTGAAAGGAGACCCCAAGAAATTGTTTTGGGGCAAAGAACAACAAGAGGCCTTCGATGACCTAAAGCGCCGCTTCGTATCAGCACCAATCCTATGTCATTTCTATCCAGAACTTGACACGGTTGTGGAAACAGATGCCAGCGATTATGCACTAGTATGCATCCTGTCGCAGTTTCATGGAAAAAGACTTCATCCTGTCGCTTTCCATTCCCGAAAGCTTAGCCCAGCTGAGCGAAACTACGACATCCATGACAAAGAATTATTGGCTATCCTCGTCGCCTTCATGGAATGGAAACATTACTTAGAGGGAATTGAGAAACCAATAACCGTCTATACCGATCATCAGAACCTACAATATTTCCTTACAACAAAAGCCTAGACGCATAGACAGATTCGGTAGGCACAGAAACTGTGTAGTTTTAATTTTAAAATTATCTACCGACCAGGCACCAAAGGAGGCAAGCCTGACGCTTTAAGCAGGCGGCCGGAGTACCGCCCTGAAGAGGGAGCTATGCATCGCGAGCAACAAATTTTGAAACCTCAGCACTTCGGAAAATTCCAAATCGCCGTTGTGTGGGGAACAGATTCAGAACAGCTCCAACAGGAATTGCCTCATATGGAAAAGGAAATAGGCATTCGGATTCAAAGGCTGGATGAGAAAGCTCGAATCCACACAAAAGGGTCTAAGCTTGCAGCAGGACACGACCTCTATAGTATCGAAGACATACTTATCCCTTCAAATAACCGAGCACTAGTCAAAATCGGTTTAGCGATCGCAGTACCCGAAGGAACTTACGGTCGCATAGCACCAAGAAGTGGCTTGGCTACCAACGGTATCACGGTAGACGCAGGGGTTATCGATGCAGATTACAGAGGAGAAATCAAGGTCCTACTCGTTAATCATGAAAGGTTGGATTATGAGGTCAAGTTAGGAGAACGCATAGCGCAGTTGATCGTGGAAAGAATGCATGATCAGGAGTGGATGGAAACTGAAGAATTGGATGAGACCGACCGAGCTGAAAAGGGTTTCGGCAGCAGCGGAACAGGGGTGGAGTTGAAAGAAACCCAACCAACGATATGCTTCCTTCAAGCAGATGGCAACCACGAGTTCTACGATTCCTCCAATATTAACCAACACCCTATCCTACGTAAAGGGCAAGTGTTATTATCAAATACCATTATCGCCAAAGCAAATCTGAAAGGATTTGAAGCTGACTTTTTGGCTAAAGTTTGCGAATTGGCAGAGGAAGATCTAGGTTGGATGCAACGAAAGGAAGAGTTGGAAACTTTAAAAGAAAAGGGAAAAGAATTGCCTAAGCAATGGTCAATAACCGATGGCCTCCTCTACTACAAAGACTGTCTATTTATCCCCGCAAACGAAGACCTCCAAACACTTATTGCTCAGGGATGTCACGACTCCCAAGTTGCAGGTCACTTCGGACAAGAGAAAACTCTGGAAATTATCACACGGGATTTCTACTGGAAGGGATTAACCGACTGGGTAAACGATTACTTTCGTTCCTGCACCGCCTGTCAACAAGCGAAAGCTCCACGACATGCAAGATTTGGAATACTTAATCCCCTACAAGTACCCTATGCAGCGTGGGCTTCAACTTCGGTAGATTTTATCACACAGTTACCGAAATCAGCAGGATACACTCAGATTATAGTTGTGGTAGACCGGTTCACAAAAATGGCCCACTTTATCGGATTAGAAGAAAAAGCGACCGCAAGAGATGTGGCAGAATCCTTCCTTCAAGAAGTATGGAAACTTCACGGATTACCTTCAGAAATTATTTCTGATATGGACGCAAAGTTTGCTGGACAATTCTGGGAATCATTGTGCAAAAAACTCGGCATCAAACGAAAAATGTCAACTGCATACCACCCTCAATCTGATGGACAAACGGAACGAGTTAACCAGGTACTGGGAGGCTACCTCCGTATATTTGTCAACTACGATCAAGACGACTGGTATCATTTCTTACCCTTAGCCGAGTTTGCTTATAACAACTCCGTAACCAACGCACACAATATGACCCCTTTCTTCGCAAACTATGGCTATCATCCTCAAACTGAATGGCTGAAGGAACTTGAAGCACGAAATCCAGGAGCAAACCTTTACGCCCACTGGATGCAAATCATACATCAACAAGCGAGACAATCTCTAGAAAAGACCAGGGAAGCCATGGGACGTTATTACGATCGGAAGGCTAAGCAACAACCTGACTTCAAAATAGGCGATATGGTGATGCTTAATGCCAAGAATATCCGCACTAAACGCCCATCCAAGAAATTAGCCCCTAAGCTATACGGCCCTTTCAAAATCCTGGAACAACGAGGAGAGCTTGCGTATAAACTCGAATTATCGGAACGTTGGAAAATCCACCCGGTATTTCATGTATCGCTA
>Ga0307513_10013245_pt1 | contig 10125 bp, 11 predicted proteins | sample 15_EM_MG_FD_202174 | JGI IMG/M metagenome (GOLD analysis project Ga0307513, IMG submission 202174) | Populus trichocarpa ectomycorrhiza microbial communities from riparian zone in the Pacific Northwest, United States - 15_EM | ecosystem: Host-associated > Plants > Roots > Unclassified | place...
GTGATCCAGCAGCCGAGTCACGTGCACGGTGTCGAAGAACGGTCGGGGTGAATCCGACGAATTCTTCCTCAACCGTAGGGTCGGCTAATTGCTCCCGCTGGTCCCTAGCATCCTGAGAGAAAAAGCGTGAAGAGAGAACAGATTCTAGGGTGTCAATAGCCAGGTTTGGGGAAGTAAGGTAGCGCACAGAGGCGCGTAGAGCCCCTAAAGGCGTCGAGAGCGCGGGAAAGGCGTGGACTGCCGTGAGGGCGGGCGTGGTGTGAGTGGAAGACAATGGAGTATCGAAGCAGAGGACACCCGCTAAATCTGTCGACATTCTGACCTCGAGGCCTAAGCTCTGTGACGTCCCTGAGAGCATCCGGAGTCGCTTGTAAAGTTTCGATGCAGGCAAAGTGCGGGTGAGGGAGTAAAGGGAACGGAACAGAGAAATGGCGTGTTTGTATACCGCAGCGAGCGATACCTCCTGTGAGTCAGACGAAGAGGTGGATGAGACGCTTGCCGCCGAGGATGCGGGTGGGGGGAGGATGGAAAGGACCCAAGACTCGAGGAGGATACCACGAGGAGTCGGATCGATGCGCACTCTTGGGCTACCTGCCCCTTGTAGTACCATGACTTGATTACTCCGGAGCTCAGGTATGGTCAATACTACGTGAAGCGTAAGGGTAGTTTGCTGCGCGTGAGCCGATATCTGGCGGTATTGGCGAAGAACGTCCCTATACATATCGCTATCTGGAGTTTCTAGGTTAAACTAATTGGCCTATCAGCAGCGTGTTCAGAGAACGCGGGCTGGCTACGCACCCATTTGTCCACCTTGCCACTGCGAGGACCACCCTCGTAGAGGTTTGTAGCGCGAGCGTTGAGGACTACGAGAAAGAACTTATGGAAGAAGCGATATATAATCTTGTCTGCGTTATGAAGAGTGTGGTGAATGGGCTGTGAGACAAACACGGGAGTGTGAGGACGTGAATCATCGTGATGCGACATATGCCGAGTGTCGTAAAATATAGCGGCTGTAATACCACTTGAGGTGTTATTCCGGGCTGTCGTTATGTGCTACGAGTCATACAAACGCGACCGAGCTCGGTGCGCGTCGCGGAAACTCGCGGAAGAGAGCAATAAGCGTAGAGTTCCTGCCTCACGGACACCGAAAGCGTGTCGTCGTTGTTGTGAGCAGCGAGCGCGGACAAAATCCGAGGTTGGGGAGGAGACCAAGCTTGGGATCGGCTCTGAACTGAGAGCGTGGCTTGACTCCTGCCACTGCAATTATACAGCGCGAGGAGCCTAATCAGACCGCCTATAATCACCCGCGTCTAGCCGTATTTTCCGCCCAGGACGGCTCATGCGACCCCATGGTCAGCCGCTTCATCACCCCAAACGGAGGAGCTGCCTGCACGGCGCCGGCGACTTTGACTTTGCCTATCTCCACCATAAAGACATCAGCTGGCCCGACTCCGTTTGATTTCCTCTTTCCTGTCTCATATGGAACTCATTGATACGAGTGGGCGGTCACGACACCAGAATAGCAAGCAGGCGGTGAACGGCCGAATAGACCTATAGGCGCTGCCAGTATCATGCAAGGCTCCGTTCCTGGCGATGTCCTTTCAACTACTTGGCACCATCCCATCACACTTCTCGCCAGGATCCCCTGCGGAAGGCGCAAACTGGATGATGAGCAACCGGCAGTTTTGTGGGTCCATTGTACACAAGAGCTCACAGTACCTGGTCCCTTCCAGTGCCAACGCCCAGCGCCTTTGGACAAGCACCGCGCTTCGCAGGTCCAAATGCCAGCGATCAGAGCAACGCTCTTTCGGAACTTCCGCTTCCCGTTCATGTAACCCGTTTGGTTTCAATCTTCCTTCTTAATTGCCCCACTAAAACCGATCACGACAGTAAAAATGTCAGAGTCCTGAAAATGGATCAGAAACCATGGAATCGCACCATACAAACACGAAATGATTCGCTCGATGTTCCAAATACCAATATGTACAATGGCACATGACTGCAGTGGAGCGAAAGGGTTCGAGTAGGAGACGCAAGAAGCTAACGGACAGAGTAACGGAATTGACACAACCAAATCTGGCACAGACAACATCGACTACGCTCGACAAGTACATGTATAATACAAGAACACATGAAACAGGGAGATTACGACGAAGGATCATGTTCGATCTCCAATTCCCTTCGGAACCTCATTGGTCTCGACAGTCGCGAGCGGATTTCTGGCCACACATTAACAGATCTCGCAATTACCCGGCGTGGAACGGGAAGAATGAGATTGAGGTTGGTCAGAGAGTTGGATGGCTTGCCTTTCTGCCTCCCCGAGGGTAGCAGGAGCACTCTCGATAATGAGCCCGGTAGCAATGGAAGCCACGCGCAGGTCGGTGACGGTGGGGTGCTCGTTTCCGCCCCGCGCCTCGGTGGCGTGTCCTTTTACTTCTTCGACGACTCCAGACGGCTGGAGGTCTATTTTATCGGGATGAACCCCAAGACGGTGCTTTTCCTCCTTCTCTCCCTTTGGATCGTCTGTATGGATGGCGTGGACGAGGGTCTCGCCCACAGCGTTCGTGTGAGGGACATAGTTGGACGTGAATCCATCGGGTCTGGGCGTGGTCTTGGTTTTCTTACTCTTCTTGCTCTTCTTTGCCCTTGACTCCTCGCATGCGGAGATTTCGTCTTGATTATCCGGGAGGTATACCACGACAAGGCGACGACGCAACCTCTTCTCCTTCGCAAGGGCGGCGGCGGCGGCGTTGGCTCGCGTGACCCGCCTAGCTTGATTCTCTTTTCGTGCGAGCAGTTTCCTATGGACGTCTTCACGGACGATAGTCGCAACTCCCTGGAGAATTTCTATCGTAGTGGGTCAATATAAGTATGTGACCTGAGTGTAAAGGCATATGGTAAATATACTCACCCTGCTCTATGTCGATCAATGTTTCGGGTTTGTCAAGCCCGTACAAATGAAGCTCGTCGTCTGCTTTCATCGCTTCTAGTTCAGCATGGAACGCGTCGAGGACATGGTCCTGCCAGCAGCATATTATTCCAGCCACATCATCTAGCTCTACAAGCTCCTCGTCAGTGCAAGCTCCGAGGCAGACGCCGTTACCAAAGAATTTGTCGGCTCCAGACTGGCCATGTAGAGCGACCACTCACCCCCTCGAATTTCGCTGTATTTGATAACAGAACTAGCCCATGATAAGAACTCAATAGGATTGTATCTTCGCGCTTCCCTTTCCGAGCTGTCGAGATGAGAGGGAGGGCTTGCCGAACCGGCGGAATCTCCACTCGTTTCGGGCGCCGGCGTAGCAGGAATCGATGTAATAGTAGCTTTAGACATTATAGAACGTCGGGTAGCTAAGTTGCGCGATGTTATGGTCGTCTTTCGCAAAAAGCCAAAGGAGGCAGAGTCTAAGACTGGCGGCGACGGTTGGTCCGTCACAACGCGCGACTAGTGGCCAAATTTACCCACACGCTATACGGGATGTGTTAGTCAACTCAATTCACGCTTACGCCCAGCCTGTCCCCTTTGCCACGCCAGTGGTTCCTGCCTGTCCGCACAATGTTCGATTCGAATACGGAATGGTCAAGCCTGGGCTCACCGCGCAGTATACAATATAACTGGGAGGATTCCTGCTATATTACCAGTTACGAAAACAGCGCGATTTTCTTTGGTTGCCCCCCTCTGACCCTGAGCTGCGTCCTGCCAATAGGTTTCCATATTCAAATTACCGCGTCTTGGGATTGATTAGTCCCAGATATCATTTCAAAATACAATGCAACACTACTACGATAGTCTGATACACCACGAAGGCTGCTTCGGACCGGAGGCGAGGAGAGAACGGTACCTAGTCCACCAGCTGGATGTTTCCTACGGATATATAAGCACCGGTGTGCCGGTTCCTCCCACGCATCTGACAGAGCTGAATTTCCTGCACGGTCCAAGTGCCGAAATCGGGATGGCCAGTGATCGACGATGTGGCTCCAATGTCCCCCTCCTCACCACTTTGGTCTTTTGCGGCTTCCTTTGAAGCATGGCCGCCCTTTATTTCTGCGGAATACGTTGCTACAGCTTGCGTCGATATAGGTACGGTTGAGGTAGCAGGAACGTCCACTGAGACGGAGAGGGTTGGTTGTGAATCTTGACGTGACATGTGGGACGTGAAAGCAGAAGAGGAAAAAAGCTCGTCGTGATTAAATGGATAACGTTTCTTCGGGTGAGGTTTGCGATACTTTGTATTGATGAGAGTACAATGCAGCTAGGGTTCGTATTCATTAGGCGTCGGCTCCAATTGCGTGCTACGACGACACCGACCTTCAATGGACGCTTCTCTGTTATGAACCCCGCCTTTCTGAATTCGGCATTTACCAGTCCTGATACGGTAGATCAGCAAAGAGAAAATACCATGGTATAAGTGACGAGCGTACTCCCGACTTCCTGTAAGGTGTGCTCTGGTGTGCCTGGCAGCCGGACAAGATCCGGAGATGGACCGACCCAGAAAACGTTCGATGAACTTTTCTGGATTCTCTCTACCTGTAGCACCCCTGCATGATTGAGTGGTACACGTAAGTTGCCGTCACCTCCTTGTGCGTTCAACAACGCCCGAACGGGTTCGCGTAGTGAATGAAGAAGAGCTATCGCCTCCTGAATAGTGAAGACGCGCCCCTCTGTCGTGTCGTTATCAGCTTGTGCCTGAGTAGGGTGTTGAGATTCATGAGCTTCGTCGACCAAGTGCATGACACCCAAGGTAAGGTGCAATCTTGCGGGCGAGACCACTATAGAACTGTCCAATCCGGTTATAGCAGGAGTGTGAGATAGCAGCGAGTTGGTGAACGCAGAAACCCCAGTCGCAAGTTCTGGATGGTGACCCTGCTCGCATGAGGGTCGATTCAGCACTTGTGTTCGATCAGCTCACAAGAGGGAGTGACAAGACTAAAATAATTCAGTATTATTGGTAATAGAGTAATAGCTATACTGCCTTACAGTGGGTAGGAATTCGTTGAATTTGCTTTGCTTTTGTGGAACGGCCCTGAACAGTACGCAACGCCGGAGATTGTGGCGTACTGGCCTCGGACACATTTTGAGACAAGGTGCTGTCGTGTAGACCCTTGCCTTTCTGCTTGGCGTCCTCCCTTCTAGCCCTGGGACGAAACTGGCTTCGCCGAGCAGCGCTTGGCGCTGCACGAGCGGTGTTGGACATTGTAGATATCAGTTGAGAGTGAAAGTAGATTTAGTGTCCGGGTTTGTGGTAAGGGCAGTCGGTGATTGAAAGCAAGTGCACTTAGTGTTGGATCATCAACCCAAATGGAGCGGGATGGCGACCTTTACGTACACAGCGGTATTTGAAGAACGATGTTATGGACATTAGCACATAAAAGCGACGCTTAATGTGTGCGATCGATCGATACATTCATCACAAACACAAATAGAGAACAGAAGACATCACGGGCCAGAGTCTATGTTTCTTTGTACGTGCCTTTGGAGTGGTGAAAATCACAGCCGAGTCCAAAGAAAAGTGAGTCGGGCGATGAGTTAAACATTAATGTCGGAGGGGGGAAGACTTCACGCGCGGTGGCTCAGCGGAGAATACTCGAAGCTTAGTGTCGGCTCCCCTAGTGCTTTTGTAAGCTAGGGTGCATTTCGACTGGGAAGACCTGGCCGTCATGGAAGCGACTATCCCAGCGGGGTTGGGTGACGATAACCTAGGAGGGTGGGGGGAGCGGCGCAGCGCACGTGAGTCACAAAGCCCAATAATCCGCATCCCAGTCCACAGCATGGAGTGGGCGTTGAGGTGCAGAATGACGATCATCGCTCACCCCCGTGTCGTGAGTCACTGGAAAACCATGTTAGATAGATGCAGCGAGACAAACACAAAGAAGTAGACCTACTCTTCTGGTAAGCTAGCCATGTACCACCCGATAATACGACAGCGACTATAACGAAGAGTGGATAAGCTTCAACTGGTGGCCTTGGCATGTGGTTCATTTCCTGCTCATTGGTCAGGCATAATCGCATCACAATGGAGCCCTGGTGTGCGTACGTGAGGGATGGTAGCCGCCATGCGTCGGGCGAAGGGCATCTGGATGTTGCGAGGAGCAACGCTAGGTCGTCTGAGTCTGTTGCGGAATGCAGCTTGCATAGCAACCCAAGGGTGCTTGGTAAGTATGGTTGTGGACAAGTTGGGGTTCTTCAAAGCGTGAGGTCTAGAGAGTGAAAACCCGGGTCTTATGGCTGGACGATGGGTGATGACGGCCGTCTAGGCCATATTCGAGGCCACTATGGACCATCGATCGCCTCTGGTGCCACAATATGCTCAAAGTCAAGCGCGAGCAAAATGGGAAGGTCTAGGGATCGGGTCTGGCCGTTTTGCCACGTGCCGGCCTGTTGTCTAGAATCGAGTCGCGAGCGTGCTTGTAGACCGGAAGAAGAGCACAGCATAAGGATGGAAACGTGAATGTCCTCCCATAAGGATCTGACGGATGCTGCCCAGCAGTTGCCCTGTACGGTGAAAGGAGCTACCGTGAAGCGAATGAATCTACCCTTCTATCTATAGTTCACGCATTAGATCTAGAAGAGTAGTCCACTGAGACTAAGTAGATGCAGCGAAGCCGGTTTCGATTCGAACCTTCTGCTCAAGAGAACTCAAGCCCATGCGCCCCGCCCAGTGATGATTGGAAGACGCATGGTCAGCCCAATCTTCGCGCATGATGTCTTCAAGGAGACCGGGAATGTTCTCGACCTTCACTTGCCGATACCAATCTCCGCGAGGGTAAACGAGGACGTTGGCAGCCCATCTACACAGTATTGTCAGGTTATTCTTGCTGGTAGTGGAATATAACGCTCACTTGTGTCCTCCCACATGAGCCACCTCTCCCATTTGAATGCCCAACCTACTCCAAGTTGGATGGTTCGCAACTGCGTTCGAGATGGCGTTGAAAACGTCCACTCCCGTGGTACCACATCTGCAGTCCCTTGCTGCGTGGGTACAGACAAAGATATGGGATACTCCGTAATTGTTGGTAGGTGTCTTTATACTGGCCCCTAAGCCAGAGACGGAGACTCCGTCCAGTAAGCCCCGATACAGGTCATCAAAGACCCTCTTCGCATCCTGTAACCTTACTCTTGGAAACTCTATGACCTTGTTCCCGCCCGCAAAGATGGTCACTTGGTGGCTGCATCCCTCCGTCTCGAGCCAGGCAGGATCCCTAATAGACCGAGTGGAATCGGAAGACGGATCAGAGGAAGGTGAAGGTGATGGTGTGGACTGAAGATTTTTCAGCCCTGCCGGCGATGATGCCCTCGGAAAGTATGCAATGTTAACTATTCCATGGAAGTTACGCGCGTATGCTTGGAGCTCGGGATAAAGAGGGATTACGGGTTGCATCTTTGATGGCCAGTTTGTCGGAGGGATCTCGGTGTGGACGATGGCCAACGTTTCATGAAATGGCACATTCCCGCGATGCGAACCGGGAGCCAGTGGCTCGCTCTTTGGTGAAGGAGTCAAAGAGATTGAAGAGAACCTAACGGGAGCTTTACAGGGGCTCCGGGCGTGTCCCAGTACATTCGACGTCAGAGGACGCCCCGCAACTCCCAGTTTGGTCTGAAGCATGAAGCCTGAAGGGGCGTTCCACGAACAGGTAACTCAGAGAGTGCGGGATGGAGACTCCTGGTGGCCACCTTTAGCAGAAAAGAGATGCCAGAAGATGCGTGGACAGGTTGCAACCTGTGTTCGATCATGTAACTTGAACATACAAAAGGCCAACATATATATAAAGACTGTGAGTAATGAAATAGGTTCATGGAGTACGGCTGCGAATTTCTTTCTTTAAAGCTCCCTGCTTGGGTCGCAAATTCGAATGTGAAAGCTGAAGATTTCCCCCCCGCCATTTCGCCTTATATGTTAAGCCCAAATCCCTATCCCTCGTGGAGAGGCTATCCGCTGACCTTGACCGTCCGAGGATAGGCGACGCGGGAGCGACAAAAGGAGCTGGCGATGAGGGTTGGGTGATTGTGTGCGCCATGCCCAGGCTGAATGTACTCAAACGTGACCGTCCTGTGCTCGGTTGAGTAAGAGCACCTGCAGGAGCCTGAGACCTTTGAGGCTTTGGAGGTGTTGGAGTTATGAGGATAAAAGGCTCTACCCCAGTCTTGGCAGTTGAGAACTGTGATTGGGTAAGCACCAACATGGGCTTCGTCGTGATGCTCATGTACATACATTCATTTCCTTCCGCGGAACAAAGAAGGTGGGCAACTCTTCATGGTTTGGAAGTGCCTTGTACGCAAGATAAAACAAGCAGACGGTCAACACGCCTGACAAGAGTCAGATCGACTATACGAGGGTGATATTCAGGGGACTGACCAGAGAGCGAGAAGGGGATTTTAGTGACAAAGATGACGGCGAAGGGAACGTGCTGGCCATCATTCTCGACCCACCGACTTATGGCCATTGGTAGTACAGTAAAGATGTAAAGCACCTTGAAGCTGTCAGAACATGACAACGACGTGAATAGAGCTACTCACCGGGAACCAAAGCAAAATGAGGACGACACTGATAATTTGTGCATCAACATTGTCCTGTGCCAACTTCAAGCGCCAGCTGTCCTTGGGTGATGTCCACCGTACCCTCCAACGGCCTTCCATGGTGTAGATGTTGCCTCTAAGACGCAGCAAGATGATCAAGTAGAGACTGAACGAGATCGCCGAGGAAATGAACACCTGGAACACGTTATTATAGATAGGTGGCAAAAATGCTTAAGCATACCCAAAGATACTCGAGAACAACACGAGCGAACGAGTAAGGCTGTGTAATCCAACACCCATATCCTGTGACCTGCTGAGAATTCGGCGAACCCTAGAGTAGCCAAATCATACCTGTAATACCCCAAAAATCACCTTGGCTGTTCGTTCGTACAATGGTGGGGCCAATAAACACCACCATGCCGGCCAATGACCAACAGCCAACACAGGTCGCATAGCAGCTGAACTTGCGGGGCTCCCATCTCCAGAAAAGGAGGTTGAAGAGGTGCAATGCAATTACTGCGGACCAGATAGCTGTTGCAACGCCTCCCAATTGCTTGGCGATCCCTTGGAGTGAGCAGACATTGCCGACTTCCACTGCGTTATTGGCTGCCCATTGCAAGTTGATCACGTCACCAATGGCCTGAATAAGATCCGCGATTAAGAAGCATATAATATACACGCCAACATGGGTCCGACTCGGCAGGTGTTTCGCGACGCGAACACGGGCAGAATGCTACATTCGTCCTGTTAGTTTCGTGCGCAACAAAAGACCTATCCGACTCACCAGGATATACGCAATGTATACTGTAATGGACAGTACAGAGAGGAGGCCAGCTACTCCCAGTATCTGTCAAGGCCGTCAGGAAGAAATCTCAAACCATGTCAGTGGTACTTACAGCTGTACCAGCCCTCTCAAACCCGCTATATACCACTTCCGTGGGCATTAGGCCTCAACCACCTGCCCCGACGGCCTTGGTTGTCGAGTCGCACAATGGCCACTATGCCCGACAAAGGGCTGTCCAATCAGAGACCAGAGAAAAAAGGTCCAGCCGCTGGGGAGGAATGCTCGTTCTGAATATACTCGTTCGAAGTAGGGCTCTCCAGGAGCACGAAATAGTTGGGGGGCAAGCAGAAAAGGGGGCGACTAACTGAGCCGTTGCCAAGAGCTATTCATTTGGCACTGGCCTGTGCCTCCTTTCTAGAACACCGTACTGGGAATACCAGGAACACCCGGACATTGGTTAAGTCCGATTGCGCTCTGGGCTACATATTTCTCTATCAGGCCCTCCAAGGAAAGCACGTCGCCACCAGCGATCCTACTCCGCTTCGCACAATGTCGCTCGCGAATTTCTGACATGATGTGGCTTCTCTGGCTTGCGGTCGGGGGAAAGGACGGAGTGGTCGCAGTCTAACGTCGTCATGACCGTACCGGCAGCGCTCCAAGCAAGCTCTTTGCGAAGGATAAGTGAGTTACGCCTTGTGGTCGTATTCCGGATCACTGATCGCGTGGTCCGAGATTGAGGAATTATCTGGCGAACGATCGATTAGCCGGCGATGAGGTACAAACAGGAACATCTTCTGGGGGGTGAGATCTCTCATGTGTTTGTCCG
>Ga0307513_10013246_pt1 | contig 10125 bp, 10 predicted proteins | sample 15_EM_MG_FD_202174 | JGI IMG/M metagenome (GOLD analysis project Ga0307513, IMG submission 202174) | Populus trichocarpa ectomycorrhiza microbial communities from riparian zone in the Pacific Northwest, United States - 15_EM | ecosystem: Host-associated > Plants > Roots > Unclassified | place...
CAAGGGGTGGTACTGACAAGTATGAGTGCCTCTGGGGTGGCTGTGGAAAGATCGTGAAGCGCCGCGACCATATGGTCAACCACGTGAAGGCACATCTTGGTATCAAGCCGTTTGCGTGCCCGTTTGTCTATGAATACCTCGATCAGCGCCAGTGGTGAGTGCGATTCCTTCATTCCTCATTACTCCTTTTGTTTGTTTGTTGTGGTGGTGGTGGTGGTCCGATTGAGGCGAGCGAGTGGGGTGCAGAACTTCTCTATTTCTACTCTAGGTAGACCTTGATTGTATTCGCCTCTCTGGAAATGTTGGGTGTCCCGCTGTAGGCTCTGAGTACGCTCCAAAGGACTGTCTACATCACCCTACATGTTTAAGGAAAGTATTCGGGTCGTCGTCGAGGGTGTAATGAGATCCCTCAACTCTCACCGTGCCCACTCATTGCGTGCAACGGCAGGCTTAAATAGGTCCCATAGGCCCTACCCAATACTAGTGGGCGTATTACCGTAATGGCATCTTCTGCCTCCTGCTCCATCCCCATCTCACGTCCCACAAACTCTGCTAACTCCTCTCTCCTCTCTGCAGCTGGATGCGCTTCCTTCGCATCGATGACCTCAAGCGACACGTCCGCTCTGTCCACAAATGTGACCTGACCGAGGACGGTGGGCTGAAACCACGCGAACCGAAACCCGGCGAGGCGATGCACCCCTCCACCTCTACACATGCTGGGTCGCTTTTGGAGGCACGAGTGCCAATGACTCCCAGTGGGAGTACGACAGTGGCGGCGACAGCGGCGCCCAATACAATTGCCAGTGTGAACCCGTGTGCACCAGGACCCCGTGTGCCTCCGATTGTCACCCCGCCCAATGCCGTCCCCCATCCAAGTTGGAGGCCGAGCAGCGGTGTCAGCGGTGGGAGTATCGCCACCCCTGACGTTTCGTGTACGAGAGGACGGGAGAGAGACGGCCGGAGTGTAGCGGGGGTGTTGCCCGTAGAGAGAGAAGGGCCTATGAGTGCTGGGAGTGCACGGAGTGGCAGTTATGGGATGCTGTATAGTAGTTTGAGGGGGGAGACACCGCCGACACCGCCTAGTCCTATGGACACTAGGGAGGATGACTAACGTGATATCGTGTTGGGGACACGAGTGCCCAACATGGGCTGGCTCTCTGGGAGCTTTCTTCGGCGAAGCCCGCATGACCTGCAGGCTTTACGGAACGGGGGTTAGCTCCTCATTGCACCCACACTCAAAACTCTTAACCTCACTCATTCGTCCTGACTTCGACCAGCGAAGATAACCCTCGACGGTTCTCGCTCGTTTACGGTGCCAGGAAAGACTGACTGTTGCTGCCGTTTCCTTGCAGACACCCACACGACCCGTCAGCGATCTTTCGACCACTGCCTCGCTTCAGCTTTGGACCCTTGAACCCGTTGGATTAATGATCCAATGATTGTTCTCTATTCTGTTGGGACTATGCGGATTCATCTCTTTGGTGTGTCGGCCCGCCATCCACGAACTCGAGTGTGTCGTACATGCCCTATACCCCTTTTCGATTGCTCGTTCTATTATTCACTCTTCCCTCGAACGCCTCGCTGTCGACTGTTTCCATACTCGTGCTGTTTCTCCTGTAGCCTTGCTATGTATTACAAACTCAGGTTCCAATTTGATGGTAGACATCTATATTGCTATCACCTACGCCTAGGGAGCCTTTGCTCCAACAGGAAAGACGTGATGCAGCTCGAAAAGAGCGATTGACCCGGTCCGACAAGCTACGAAGTCTCATAGATTCCTCGTCTCAAGAGGGGACGACCAAGAGTCTGGTGTTTCAATTACGGGCCTCCTGAGGGGTTTTGCTTCCATGAGGAGAAAGTGCTAGGGTTAGTTCCGCATTATACAAGCACAATAACAGCCGGCAGATTACTATCAAAAATTGAAATCGCCATCTTCTAGCTAGGAGCATGGTCCAAGGTCGTTTCTTGAAGAATTTTTGACTGTGTCTACCGACATACGATATGGTGTCGATAAAATGCTCCTACAACCAATTCTGTTTAAGTACAGCCTTCCATACAGGAACCGCACGCGCAGTGGAGCCCAGAGTTCCGGACGTCAGATGTGGTCGGGGTCCAACTCGTTTATTGTAAAGTAAACTAGCTAAACGGACATACAGTAGTCTACAAATACGGGGGTCATACGTCCATATGAGCTTTAGTAATAATTCGTTCCTTGGATCCTCTAACGAGCCGGGGGCCGCTTCCTAGACAGTTCTTTCCGTCAATTAGGAAACCGTAATCAGGTCGTTTGAGTACTGTACTCTGGTGATGGCTGCCATTGCGAAAAGCCTCGCCGTCAAGAGTCCTCTGTAGAACTTGCCCGATGTTATCGTCCCAGAGTGGGTGGAAGGATTCTTTGGTACCGCTACTACGGGCAGTGCTGCCAATAACGATACGGTCAATGGCCATGGACTCATACGAGGTGAGCTCAGTCTCACTGAGTTGAAAGATCTGGTTCAGGTGGTCGGCGGTTACTTCCTCGTCAGGGTAGCGAGGTCATGGATCTATTGACTTACTTTGAGAAGGCTCCACGAGGATACGGATATTCCCTTCTGGACGGTCTGATAATTATCCAAAATACCTCGATATCATCTGCACCGCGTTGAGCTTGTGCTTGGGATTGAACACGTAGTCAGGCTGGGATACGTCGTGCATTATGTTGTCGTATTTATTGTCGTCGGATATATCGACTTTGATTTATACAACGTGAGGGCATCGGCATCAAACAAAGCCAGCCTATGCTTTTTCTTCTTGATCTCGTCTTTCAGTTCGTCCACTGACTGCGTCTCATTGAGAATGGGCTCATCTCCCCAAGAACGATGCAAAAAAGGGTGTACTGCATTGCAGCAGGGCGGGGTCAAGTTGAGAGCACCACCCGGCACTCGTTGCCCCTTTGCCTCTGCAAGGTCATTGTCATCAGCGCACGATGCTACGGCGCGTACCAATTTGAACACACCAAAGTTGACGCGCACCTTTACGCGTACATCTTCTTCCAAACGAAGAAACGAAGCGCGCGGGGTATGAGAGAGTGGGTTACTGGTACATGAGGTGCTAGACACTACATATATCAATTTATAATGTTTCATAATTGGACTCCCCAGTGTTGCAACCCCGCGTTCAATAACGTCCTTTAAACAGTTAATCAATATGTGACATTGGAGGACAGATGGCACGATGAACATACCACGTTCAACTCAATTAGCTAGGGTTAGCTCAGTATTCTTATTGTTAGATTATTCCATTCCCCCCCTCTTGTACATATACCTGTTCGTGAAGCGGGGTTAGTCCATGGGAGCTTCAGTACCTCGCGATCTACCTTCGAAGTTCTGTGCATCGTGATCCATCTCTTCAGCATCCCTTGCAGCTGACTTTTCCGCTCTTTCCCGCGTGGCCGTCCTCTCATCCTCCTCAAGGGCGTTGCAATCTCTACTCGGATCACGCTTTAGACTATCGACTCCTATATCCGATCTCCCGTGGTTTACGACACGTACCACAGGGAGATTAAAAGGTGGCTGCAAGACGAACAGATCTTGGCACGTCTCCGGGCTTTTTGGCCATCTAAAGAGCGCAGATCAAAATTTCGACCTACTCAGTCTCCAAAATGACCCACTGGATGATCTCCACGTACGGTTCCCTCGTCACAAATCATACCACCCTAGCCGCTGAGAAAATTATAATGAAATTACATGAGGTTTTATTTAGAGGGCCTTCCCCTTTTCCCTCAGTCTTCTTGGCACACGTTTTTAGGGTCTACCCTCTCTTACTTGAGGAGGTGGTGGTCATCCCAAAAGGGTTCTTTGATGGCTCTGCTGACCCAACTATTAACAGAGCTACACAAGCTGGAGGCAAAGAACTTTCTAACTCATGCAAAAGCTACACTGCTCCCTTTAGAGATGCCCTTGACTATGTGCAGCAGAGACTCTTCTAAGCTAGCGGGTCTGCGCCAGTCTCTCTGCGGCTACAAATAAATGACCAGACAGGTGTTCTGCTCCAGGCGACTACCAGTGACGTCCGTTTCCCTAAATCCACCTCCATAAAATTTGAGGCATACGGAAATCGATGCGCCGAGGTCTTTATCATCTCACTGCATTGCCAAGTATCTTTCCGGATTACACACAGTCAACTTAGTAGGCGCTTTATTCTCCCCCATCAGTCGTCAGACTCATTAACACCCAAATGCGAGACTAACCTATGAGGTGCCGGGCCCAAATCGACGTTCAAATCACGTTTGGCGGCACCCTTCGGGACAACCTTTAGGAGTTCGACTACAGTGATGAGGAAGAGAGTAACTACGAGGCCACATACGATGCTGAGCATAGCATTGGGTCTGCTGAAGAGAGTAGGTGGGGTGTGGGCATATGCATGAAAATCGGAAGTCAGGACTCCGGTAGCACGTTCGGCAGCAACAGGAGCAAATTCTGGGTCAGGTTTTGGACACACGAAAGGAGGGCGCTCGAAGTTAGAGCCCAACAGACGATGGCGGCGAGATCCAGGAGATAAAGGAAGTAACATGATATTTTTGGATCGGACAAAGAGGTTCGTGAGTCGGATATAGCTTCTTATACGGAGCTCTATTGAGGGGTCTAGCCACGAAAGGAGTGTCGACCCGCGGGGGAGTAATATTGAACAGGTTTCTCCATTCAAGGCCTTCCGAGACATTTCATAGTACAATAGGGAGACAACACAGCTCTGGCATCCACACACCGTTCGGGAGGTCAGACTCTGCACTTCCGTGGCGCCGTGTCGTTCATCAAGCATGAGAAACGATATTCCCGCGCGCATCTTCCCATACGGCGAGCCACTCATTTGTGACCCTCAGTTGCGGCGAGGGATACGTTTCACCCACCGAGGTACAGAGCGCCTTCGATTACTCTCACAGGATTAGCAGCGCAACCGCAACCCCGGCTGTGGCTCTTGGCTCATATAAAGATTGGCTTCAAAGCTCGAACACTGGTGCAAGGAGCTCCGAGGCTGACTACAGTCCATCCAGGTGGACCAGTACTGATGACGGGTAGGCATCCATCTAATCACACTAAACCCATTTAAGTGTTGATGATACCAACCATTAGCACAGAACGAACACATGCAAAATAGACGGCCACCGAGGGCGTGAGTGAAATAGTAACGGTGGGTGTGTAGACGTGGTGGGACATGACGTCCAAAGTGGTGCTGAGCTCCTGCAAGTACCTATATTATGGGTCTTGGTATTCAACAACTTGGACCTTGAAAAATAACGTTGAAAGTCGTGACTGGAGCTGAGAAATTGACAGCACAACCTAGAGACTCAAGACTGCCGTGCAATATATCCAGAGATGGCAACAAGTGGTTTCATCCACAATATACCCCCGGCATGGGCTATCGATAGGAATTCTTGTCCTCACTTGAGGGCACCTCTAGGAGGCCAACTAATAGCAGGCGTAGAATATTCTGCGAGCGCAACCCACCGATTGTTAGTAAGTGCGCCACGTACTCGTAGAGGGGACCAGAGGTGATAATCGTGGGTTCTTCACCTCCGCCAACCCGGTGCTCACATTGGAACCGCAAAATTGGGGGAATATGTGCGCTCAGATGCTTGTGGAGGTATAATAGGAATATATCTCAACTTTTAACGTGCAACGGGCCACCGGAAGAGCGAACGAGATTACACAATGATGTTCTCTCGGCAGGGCGGCGGAAAGGTGTAACGGTCGTTTTATCATCGCGTTTCCAAAGAGGAACCGAGTGAAGAAGTTCAAGCGGATTTAATCACGGTAGAGAGCCAATACGCGAGAAGAAACCGTTTACGAAGCGGTCGAGGGGACACGAGGAGACGTAGCAGACACCACGGAGAAAGAGCGCACGATTGAGCACAGGGAATGAGTGTACAATCCCTGGTAGCTATTGGTTCTAACTTGGCCCCTAGTCCACCAAATGTTTCTGTCTAGCTCTCGCCTTCATGGTGGAAAACCTCCATTTCACAAGAATCACACCAAAAAGAACCCGGACGATATTGCCGACTAGGAAAGGAAAGTGTAGGAGTAAGATAGGATGATCCACGGGCGCAGTGCCGGGTGCATACATGTTTTCGTCTCGGGTATAGCTAACTAGTAGACAGAGCCCGTACCCAGCACAGGGAGTCTATGAAAACCTGTACGTATCTACAGCGAATATTGGAGGAGTGTTCCGTGCGGAGGCGACGTGGGTAGCTCCCTCGATAGGTGGTGGACAGGGTTGAGAGACAAATTAATGGATAAACAAACAGGGGAGAGATGGAACGCGGCGTGGAGTTGTACAAACATATCCAAATAGGACGTGTAGGTACCTACAGCAACGGAGAAGAGTATGACAGAGGAATAAGTCGGGGTGGGAGTACAGAATCGATGAGCAAACGCGTGTCCGCAATAGATAAGGCGCGTGGTGGTAATGAGAATCGAGTGTGATACGGGAGAGTAGAGGGCGAGGGTAAAAGTGTAACGAGGCGGTATGACGCAGAGCGACGAAGGAACCGAGCCCAGCTCGAGCTCGTACCTCTATTTCTGCCTCGCATCAACTGATATTGTCCTCTAATAACCGTAACCATAACCTCCTTGCTGCGGATTATTGGTGTATTGCTGTCCATACGCATGCGAGGGGTACCCATATTGGTACCCAGGCGCATGATGGCCACCGCCATAAGCAGCACCTCCAAACGCATTCTCATCACCACCAACGGCGACGCCCACTCCTCCAGAATACGGTTGCATGTTGTATCCGTTGCTTCTGCCACCACTGAGGGCATTCACACCGGCGCCGCGTCCCGCTTGACCGGGATCATACACCGCATCGCGTTCTGCGTCCTGCCACGGCGTCGTGGGAGCACCTGCGAATGGATCTGCACCCATCATGCTGCCAAAGCTGTTGTGATTGCCTGGAATGCGAAGCTGAGGGGGAGCAGCGGGGACGATGTCGTATGCGGAGGCACGAGGATGTTCGTAGTTCATAACCGGAGGCATCGCCAGCACCGAGTCTGGGTGGTCTTGGTCCATCTCGTGTGGGTCGCCTCCATTGCCACGGCTGGAGGGTTGACGGGCGAGGGCTGCAGAAGGGAGCATAACAGTGGTTCCCGTGCCTCCTCCGATGTGGGCCGAGGCAGACGCGAACTCTGCCATTGAAGCAGCGTCGTTCACGTCGTCCCAGTCAGCCTTGTTGAGGCTGCGGTCCTGGATCCTCTTACGAATGAACAAGACGGCGCCGATGAGCAAACCAGCCCCAACAAGACCCACGACTGTGAACGTCGCTCCAACCGCGCCCTTGTTCCCCATGAAGCCTTTGTCGGAGGACTGGGACGCATTGGAGTCTTCGGATGTGATCTGGTTGTCACCGACAGAGGTAGATTGAGTAACACTGGTGGTGTAGGTCGGGGCGAATGATACTGTGGTAGCGAGGGTGACACCGGTGCGAGAATTTACTATCAGGTTGGTATCCACACTGGTTGTTGTCTGAACCGGAGGCGGTGTCGTTGTAGTTGAAGTGGAGGAAGCCAAAGGTGCTCTTGAAGTGGTTAGTGTGGTGGTCGTGGATACCCCCCTTGCAGTCGTGGTCGTAGACTTAGAGGTAGATGTAGCACTATTGACCGGGTGGGTCACGAATAAGAGATGAATTTGGAATGTTAACTTACGGTGCGGGGTCGAACCTTGTGCTGGTGGTGGAAGAAGTAGAAGACGAAGTCGAGGTAGTGTCCAAGGTTGGGGAAGAAGTTATTGTTGTCGTCGTCGTTGGTATGATTCCGAACCCAAACCTGGATTAGAACTGTCAATTCTAGGCCTGCGAGAGAGAGGCAGTGTACAAAGTCGAGATATACATTTTATCATGGGGTTGAGATTGAAGCACAGGGTGTAGCACAGGACACCAATATTTCCCGTTTCTGGTCTCGTCAGAATGTATGTGTCCGTCACGAGGCCAATACGTAGGAGGAAACGATAGGACAATGAGAGGGCCGTAAGCGACTTTTGTAGCCCATGTTGTCGAATCGGAACCGACACAAAGTGGTCACGAAGGCCTGTAAGGCATACGATAATGCCTTCTATAGTACTCTGAACAAGAGTCGAATAGGACTGTATGCTCAGCGCGGCGCTTGGAGAAGGCGGCGGCGTGGGTAAGAGGACACAAGGGACGGTTCACGCTCGCCACCGCATGACGATGATGATGATGTAGAATTGTGGACTTACGAGGACGACGGTGCAGCTTCAGAGAGGTTTGGGATTAATGAGGCGACGATGGACGGAATAGGACCATCATCTTTATCTCGGCCTTGGCCTTGCCGCTTAAGGATGGGACCGCCACGGGGCGACGCATCACGAGCGTAGTCGGCACCCGAGCTCGGAACAGCGGTGACGAGGACAGCGGAGACGACGGCGGTTGCGAAGACCCATGAGAGAGCCAAGCGCCGGTGCTTGGGCATTGTGAAAGTTGGGTGCTAGGGTGCGAAGATTTTGGTTCAACTTGTTGCGAGCTGAGTTGTAGAGAAAGAGATTGCTTTATACTGCTGGTATAGACGTCGGATTGACCACCGAGGGGGTTGTGAGCTGCCGGGCGGAGGTGGAGAACTGCTAGTTGCGGTGTACAGAAAATAGATATCCTACGACGACGACGACGAAGACGAACGAACGAACGAATATTGGACAATCCGTGTGACGCTGCTCTCAAGATGCGCACACGCTTGTTACCACTGTGTTCAAGACGGGGGTGTCGAAGATGTAACTCCTTTGTCTGGGCTGACATGTGGCAGCGTCGTCGTCGTCGTCACTGCGTAGTCCGTCGCTAACAGACCACACCTTACTCTACTCAAGCGGAGCTCTAGCACCAAAAAGGCACTCTCCATTCCCTTGGGTCATTGTCAATGGTCGTGGTACTTCACCTAAAAAAGTGGCCAAAAAATCCGACCTAATTCACGCCACATCCACAAGACCCGTGCTGGTCCATATGGACTCCGTGTGTCTGCCGCCTCCGGTACTTTCTTATGATCCGGTACCACCCTAACTTTCGCCCAAACCCCTCGTACTTCCCTGGTCCGGTATCGGTCGGACTCGGAACACTCCACCTTATTCGAAGGCTAGGACAAAGCTAGTTGAACGTTGACCTTTCGTCACTCGATGGGAATCCCGATCGGTCCCGATTGACTCGCAAAGGGCTTGCCTGTATATCATTATAACGAAAGATTACCGTTGAAAACCACCTCCTGCACGCTCATGGCAATCCCAATATATGTAGAGGCTCCGTGACTCTTGACAATCCAGGTCGACACGGGTCGATTCAGCCACAGGACGGCTTTTGCATGGCCCCGTGCCAGTTGAACGGGACGTCTACGTACCGCTAAAAGCCAGTGACCCCAAAGCGCTTCTTGCCCTGTGGACCGCCCTCATCCGGTGCGCATAATGACAACATGGCGATATATACGACACCAGCACTGTCAGTGGGATAAGCACTGAGCCATATTGCGCAAATCGGAGCTGCGAAAGGCAACGAAAGGCAATTTACATTCGGCTTGCCACCTGAGTCGTTCGATCCGGATATTCTCTTTTTCGTACAATCCAAGGTATCCGGAAAACTTCTTTTGGTCCTGATCCAAGCCAAAAAATATGAAGATGTGGAGACACAGAATCTAATTCACGGAGTCCGCACCGTTACCCCATCGTGGTTTTGACAAAGCAAAGATAAGAAGGTGTGCTCATTTCTACAGGCTGTTTGCATCTGCTTCGATTGATATGAGCTTCCTTCGAATGCAATACGCAACAGTCGACACCGTGCCATTCATAGAGAATGACAAGAACGACTATGCTGCACTCGCCACTGCAACCAAGGATGTTTTGGCGAGCATTCCGCTCGGTCTAGAAGTGAAAAGTGCTCGCTACCCGGTTTCGCACCTATTCACTTCGTGGCCAGGAAAAGGCAAGCCTAGAGCAGACGCTAGAGAACAGAAGCTGGCCAAGGGGGCAGAGGCAGCAGATAATATCGAAGACCCCGATCGACATCCGCTTGCGACTCTTCATCGGGTAAATTTTGAGTGGGTTAGTGAGCAACTTTACCAGAACTGGTTTCAAGGAGATGTGGAACAAAGAATAATGGTAC
>Ga0307513_10013247_pt1 | contig 10124 bp, 3 predicted proteins | sample 15_EM_MG_FD_202174 | JGI IMG/M metagenome (GOLD analysis project Ga0307513, IMG submission 202174) | Populus trichocarpa ectomycorrhiza microbial communities from riparian zone in the Pacific Northwest, United States - 15_EM | ecosystem: Host-associated > Plants > Roots > Unclassified | place...
CGGTCTCAAACTAACACATTCTTCAGGTGATGCCTAAGGCCTTTCACCAATTCATAAAGGTTAATCTCATATCCTTCATTCTCTAGTGCAATCCTAAATTGACATATTCTCTTAGCAATGCTTAAGGCCCTATCACAAGGTTACTAAAAATACTCTCATGGATGGCTAGATTAAAGAAACAAGAATTCTTGAATTACAAACATAAAATAATTAGGTATACCTGCAACCTAGATTTCCTCTCAATCCCGAGTGGGGTCCAAGTTCCACATACTAATGATAGTTAAAGTTAAAATCTCGTTAAAATTTGAAATTGTTTCTAAATATAGGCGTTGGACCCATCTAAACTATATAAGTCCAGCTCGTCAGATGCACGAGGACATAGAACCCAGTATGGAAATTTTACTATGCATGGGCGTTGGACCCATCCAAACTAAACAAGTCTAACAAAAAAAAATATTTCACAAAGAAAATATCAAATTTAACAAAATATAGATATTCATTACATGATGAAAAACCCCACAGGATCAGGATTGTGCACACAAGTTAAAGGGGTGGGCCTAAAGCTTAAACATTAAGATTAGACTCCTAAGTGATAACGTATTATTTGGTGGGAAAGGCTTCCGTCCATACCTAACATCCCTAAGCTTGACATAATACTAGGCTCAGATGACATGAGTCTAGCTCACTTTCAGGCCTTAACACCCTTGGGCGTAGCTACAAGTCAAGCCCAAGTGAACATAAGTCTAGTGAGTTGTTACACCTAGTGCCTTTAAGCTTGGCTACATGCCAAATCCAATTGGACATGGGTCTGACGATCTTATTGACCCAATAAACTTGGGCTTAGCTGTGTGACAAGTCTAATTGGTCATGGATCTAACGTGCTGCCAGACCCAACACCTTTAGGCTCGGCTACTTGTAGATTTTTCTTTTAAGGTTTCCCTGGCAATGAAGGTTTGTTACTCGGATTTTGTTACATGGATAAAGTTGATGAATTGTGTGACCCCCTTAAAGGTTTTCTAAATGTCAATGGGTATGGTTTGTGTATGTTTTCTGTTGCTCCCCTGGGCATCCTATTCAAGCTTAACTGGTGCACAATTTTACTCATGCTCATTAAAGTTTAACAAAGTTTAAGCTTGGATCGAAGTTTCTATTGCATCTGCTCTTGACACAAAAACGTACAATATGCACTGTTACGTGTTTGGAAAATGGTCTCTAAAGGAGAAAAGTTTGGTTGAGATCCTTTTGGGCAAGGCCCAATAAATTGATTAGCATGCTTTTATGTCACATGCTGCATTAGGTGGTCCAATTGTTTATTTTCCTTTTATTCTTGGATACCCGCCACGTGCCAAACATGTCATTATAGAAACTATTGCCATTGGATCCTTCCATCATGCATGTCATTGGTTAAAGGAGCAATGAAGAAATAGAAATATTGAAATGAGATCGTATTAAGTGGCTATTAATGTTTAAAATTTTCATTGGAGGTCACTTACTCTTCTTCTGCTTGATGCTGATTAGAATTTAAGGCTAATGTTCTACAAAGCAAATACCTACATCTTGATGAATTGGCTGTTGAAAATATTATTTGGGTGGATGAAGTTGATGGTTTACGTGCTGCAACTAGCCACATCGAGGGATATAAAGTTGTCGGCCTTGATTGTGAAATGAAATCCAATTTTGTAAAAGGCAGCAAACCAAACAAGGTAGTCACAGGTTTGTGTGTTGGTTGTCATTTTCTGATGGATAGTTAATATTCACTTCTTAAAAACACCTCGCTGTTGCTATGTAAAAATTCTCCAGAGTATTTATTTTATAATGAAAACGGGTTTTTTTTATGTTTCAGGTTTCTAGCATGCAAATTTGTAGACCTACTGACGGGCTTGTCATTGTGATAAATTCCTAGAGATCATCGGCCCATATTAGGTTATAAGAGTTCATTTATTTATTTTTATAATTTTTAATATAAAATATTAATATTATAGATATTTATCTTTCTATAACCATAAATTTATAAAAAAATATCTCAATATTTTACTATATTTTTATCTCTGTAAAGAATATTTATTTCTCATTAATATTCTATAATGGATATTAATCTCTCATTAATTCTATTAGGAGAAAATAACTCTTTAACTTCTTAAATCTAGTAAAACAACAAGGCTTAGAAGCTATAAATACCTCCTGAACCACCTAGGTAAATGGTTAACAATTTTTATTCTCTAGACACTAATACTTGTAAGTCCGAGAGTATTTATCATATCAAAACAAGAATATTCTTATTCTTGGAATTTGAGGTTCATTCTCTCATTTGTTGCCATCCAATTCTTAAAAGTTACTAACTTTATCATATCAAAACCCTTTCCTTTCATAACAATTTCTTTTAGGAGGCGAAAAGCATGTGTCATTCGACGTCGCCCTGCTATAGGATGACGACTCCACCAATGAATGCCTTGTCTAGTTATACTAAACTCTGTTTGTTTGATTGTTCGTTTGTTTTGGCCTGTTTAGTTTTAGCATGCATTTCCATTGCTTTTGCATTTTTACTTCTTATTCATGCATAAGTACATCGAGTATGGATTAATGCCCTTATGCATTTTAATTTCACAAATAGATCCAATTCTAGGTTAGGTGGGGAGTTGTGGTTTGTCTGATGACTTTCAGTCGGAGTTCAGGTTCGTGAAATATCCATCTATGAGTTGAGTGTTTACACGGTAATGGCGATCACATCGTACCTCAACCATTCCTTGTAAACCCCTATATTGCCTTCACGCAAAGTGGTCACTAGGCAATTTATAGACCTTTTTTAGACTAGGTAGAAAGCTTACCCATAATGTAATGGCCTAGAACCTACTTTTAGGGTGCGAACTCCCTAATAATTCATTTTGCATCAAGACAGATCTTATCAATAACCTTGAACTCTGCAGGACTTTCTGAGCTAAAACCACAACTTTTCTAAAAAGAGTCTGAGATGATCAAACTATGGGTTTTTTTTTTCAATCCATCCCTGATATGCATGTACACATATTTATATCCACACTTATACATCAATTCATTGTAAATGACATACATACACGCACCAGGTTAAAATATAGATCCCTGAAGAGTCTACAACACCCGACTTCGAGTAAGAAACATGGAAGATGAAGAGCGTGCTCACCGTGATGCTTATTTCCAAGAAGAGTTAGAGTCTCTAAAAGTTAGCATGGCTCGCCTTACTAGCTTCCTCGAACAAGCACTTAGAAATGCCTCTGGTGAAGGTATTTCCAACCAACCTGTCATCTTTGTTTAGAACCCAATAACAACTCAGCCTAAAGAAAGAATGGATAAAAATGGTTAAAAGCCCCAACACAATCCAGTATTTGTACAGTCGATAACACTGACGCCAGCACTTGCAGTCATATATGCATTCGCCAACGAGCCCCACAAGACAAAGTCATTTGATGACATTGATCAAGATAAGATGGCACGCTGGAAGCCAGAATTAAGGCTATTAAAGGGGTAGACTTGTATGACTCAATACAAGTCGCAAAAATGTGTCTAGTCTCGAATATGGTTGTATCAAAGAAGTTCTATGTTTCTAAATTTATCAAATACATCGGAACACAGTGCCCCATCACTCATCTTAAATCCTACTAAAATAAAATGGTATAAGTAGTACACGATGAAAAACTACCGGTGCACTTTTTCCAAGATAGTTTAAGAAGGGCGACATTGAACCGGTACATGAGATTGGACACAACAAAGATCTGCAGATGGAAAGACCTGGTAGATGTTTTTGTCAAGCAGTACAAGTATAATATGGACATTGCTCCCGATAGAACTAGCTTGTCTAATCTAGAAGAAAAAAAGACAAATAAAGCATAAGAGAATATGCCTAGAGATGGAGAGATCTAGCTGCACAAGTGCATCCATCATTTTTGGATAAAGAAATGATCATTCTATTTGCCAACATGCTCAAGGCGTCAGTCATACTATGAGCATGTGATAGGTAGTTAAGCCTAGTAATTCACTAACATTGTAGCAGTAGCTGGGCGCATTGAACAAGGAGTCAGGGAGTGGTAGAATTTCTGTGTCCATTGAGAAAAGAGGCTTTGAAGGGAAAATGAAGAAGGTCGACCATGTTGAAGGTGGCTATAAGGGTAAGGAAAAACCAATTCCAAAACTACCACACTCCATCCCAAATTGTCAACATCAACTCCTCATTTCCTACTTGAAAACCTGAGCCTTAAAACCTCCATGCCAAAAGCCAAACTAAAACTTTCCCGAAGAAGAATTACTAAAGGGTCCTCCAGGAACAACTACCTTCATTACCGTTACCTCTAAATGAGATGTACAAGAAGCAACTAAGCATTAAGCATGTACTCTCGAACCCTTGGCACCTCTGCAGCCACCTTATCCCAACTAGTACAAACTTGACCTCACCTGCAAGTACCATGTTGGTGTTGCAGGACATAACATTCATATTTGTAGTACCTTCATGTAGTTGATTAAAGTTGGATAGATAACATTCAAAGAAGCTCTGAACGTGAGTACGAACCCTTTATCCAATCATGCTTCAGGCAGTGGATCAGTAAATGCACTAGAGGCAGAATACTGGGGAAATTTAAAAGCACTAATAGTAAAAGCAAGGTGCAAAGAAGGCAGCATGAATTATTGAGGTACTCAAATTTAAAAGGGTTATCCATAAAGGAAAAAATTCTACTAAAGTTTTCTATCCATAAGAGCTTTTATGAGGAGGCTAGCCGAAGGGAAAGTGCACTAGAATCAAAAGATGAAGCCTGCACCTATTATTGCCTTCTATTTGATCATGTCTTTTTTAACCTATTTTAGTTTTGTTGGCAACTTGGCTCATGATGCCACAAGACTTTCTTCATCAAATGAGCCCTTCCTTTTAATAGGATCATGTGTTTTCTTATGTTCATGATGTGCCTTCATTTTTGGTGTTGTTTCATGCAAATTACACACCTAGACAAGCACACCCTTTACTCACAAGAATTCTTTGGTGTGTTTCCCTTTTTCTTTAAAACCTATGCATGATCTCATATTTTCACAAAGATTTTTAGGAAATCAAAGTCTCAATACAAATAAAAAGCCAAATTGGTGTTTGTTCTAATAAATAAGTTTTGGAAATTCAAGCAATCACCTAGAAAAAGAAAAAACCTGAAGAACAACCCAAACACCATAAGATGACTTCAAAGCTAAGTTTTAACTAAATGAAAAATGAGAAACCATTTTGCATATTGGCATGAAAGAAAGCAAAGCTTATTGATTCTGAATGCATGCGTTTGAAATGAGAAAATGTCATCTTTGATGGTCCTTTCACAATACTAAAAAAATCCCTTACAATCCCTTTTTGAGCCTAATGTGTTTTTCTTGAAAAATAACCTTGATTAAGATCACATCCCATACTGAGGGGCAAGTGCAAGAAATATGCAGAAAGATCCTCAATGATTAAACATGCCCAAACAAAGCTAAGGGGGCATGAAAGAATCCAAAGTGTTTGAGCATTCTACAAAAATAACTAATATGATAATGCTCAAAACCAAATAAAGAAAACAAAGAGAAAAGGCCCAAGCCCGACACTAGCGGGTAAGATGGACCATTTTGCAAAACAATTTAAAGGATAAAAATGTTTGGAAACAAGCACCAGTGATCCTTAGTCTTGAAATCCTTTAAACATCTTTTGAGCCTACAAATATCCTTTCTCTTCATAGTCAATAGCCAAAGCCTACATTACATGCCTAATCAAACTCTTTTTTATCAAAGGCAGGTAATCTGGATCATTAAGCAATGCTTTCTTATGTGAAACAAGCTCCATTATTCATACAAACAAAATAAATGCTTTGAAGATTGGTTCTCTAAAACCCTCAAATTAAAGTTTGAACCTTTTTTGATCAACAAAACACCACTTCACATTTCCACCAAAACCCAAAAAAAAAAAGTTTCAACTCTTATGAAAACATATCCATGGAAATCTCTTGAATTCTTTTTAGAACAAGTTTGCTTGAAATTGACATCAAAATGGTTTTTATGTTTGGAATGGCTTTGAAGTTCCCAAACTTTCTAATAAAATGATCCTTGTAAATAACCAACCTCGTCCTACATGACTTCATCCATAGAAAAATCCTAGAACACTTGAGGACATGATCAGACTGGAGCAATCCAATAAACATAATTAGACTGACTCTAAAATTCCCTTTCTAGAAAGACAAAAGGATGTTGAACAAAACTGAAGATAAAGGTCTTTAAGTAGGAAGACATGAAGATATAATCTAAAGATTTGTTATATAATGAGGTCAAGAGAACAAGTAATGGCTCGAGTAAGCGAAAGTAGAAGGCTACTGAAATTAATTAATAGAGACCCAACTCTAGAAAAGGGAAGTCTGTGAATAAAAGGGGACCTATATTTCTCATGTAAGTATACATGCATCATAATGCATTACACTTGAGTCCTCGTTGAGAAACTAATGAAAATAACCCTTGATGGGCTAGTAGTTTACCAACCCTAGCTTTTTTAGTGCGCCTTTAAACCTTCAACCATCTTAGATAAGACGTTGTCTAGCCCTATTTCTCACCCTTTTAAGATCACTTTCGAGCTCTCAACCCAGATAGTGTGCTTTTTAGCCCTATTTTTTTTCTTTTGTAGTGCGCTTTCTAACCCTCACATATCAGATAATGCGTTTTCTAGTCCTATCTCATCTTTCTCTTCCGGGTGTGCTTTCTAGCCCTTGTCTCCTAGATAGTGCATTTTATAATCCTATCTTTTTCCTTTCGAGTGCGTCTTTGAGCCCTCATCTTCTAGGTAGTGCGTTTTCTAACCCTACCCCCTTTTGAGTACGCCTTTGAGTCGTCATCTCTTAGATGAGCGCATTCTAACCCTATCTTTTTCTTTTTTACTGCGCTTTTGAGCCCTTATCTTCCAGGTAGCGCATTTTCTAACTCTACCTCCTTTCAAGCGCGTCTTTGAGCCCTCATCTCTTAGATAGTGCACTTTCTAGCCTTATATTCATCCTTTTGAGTGCATCTTTAAGCCCTTATCTCTCGAGTAATGCTTTTTCTAACCCTTCCTCTATTCGAGCACGACTTTGAGCCCTTACTTCTTAGATAGTAAGGTTTTTGCCCTATCTCATCTTTCCCTTCTAAGTGCGCTTTGTAAACCTCACTTCTTAGATAATGCATTTTCTAGCCTTATCTCATCTATTCTTGGTGAGCCTTTGAGTCCTCATCTCTCAGATAGTGCGTCTTCAGGCCCTATCTTCTTCTTTTTAGCACATATTTAAGTCCTCATCTCTCTGATAGTGTGCCTTCTAGCCCTATCTCTTTTCATATGAATGCTCCTTTAAGCTCTCATCTTCTTAATAATACGCATTTGAGCCTTATCTTATCATCTTTTCAAGATATCTCTGGCCAAATACTTTCATCAGGTAAGTTACATTTTCCTCCTAGGCAGGTCACCCATTACAATGAGACCACTTTGAAAAATCTTTGTATTTTTCATCTGGGCAGGTTGTCCATTACAATAAGACCACTATAAAAAATCTTTATGTTTCTCACCTAGGTAGGTCCCCCATTACAATGAAACTATTTTTTTTTGAAAAATCTTTGCATTTTTCACCTAGGTCAGTCACCCATTACAGTGAGACTAGTTTTGAAAAAAATTTTATTTTTTCACCTGGTAGGTTACCCATTACAATAAGACCACTTTGAAAAATCTTTTTCACCTAGGTCAGTCGCCCATTATAATGAGACCACTTTGAAAAATCTTCGTATTTTTTACCTAGACAGGTCGTCGATTACAATAAGACCACTCAAAAAACAATCTTTGCATTTTTCACCTAGGCAAGTTGCCCATTACAATGAGACTATTTTGTAAAATATTTGTGTTTTTCACTTAGACAGGTTGCCCATTACAATAAGATCACTTTGAAAATTTTTGGCATTTTTCACCTGGACCGGTCGCCCATTATAATGAGACCACCTTGAAAAATCTTTGTATTTTTTCACCTGGACAAGTCGCCCATTACAATAAGACTGCTTTGAAAAATCTTTTCATTTTTCACCACTCGAAAAATCTTTGTATTTTTCCACCTGGGTAGCTCACCCTTTACAATGAGACCAATTTGGAAAAACCTTTGTATTTTTCATCTGGGCAGGTCACCCATGATGATTTGACCATTTCAAAACCTCTGAATTCTACCAATAAGCAGGTTGCCTGGTACAACCATACCACTTTAAAAAGCCTTTCACAAAGACCATCTTTTTTCTTTACAAACTCTATCTCATTTTCCTTCGAGTACACTTTCTAGCCCTCGTCCTTCGGATAGTGTGCTTTCTAGCCTTGTCCCTTTTTCTTCTGAGTGTGCTTTTTGAGCCCTCACTTCAAACATTTATAGAAGGATTGACTATTTCTTGATCTGGTTAATTTGTTATCTCTCATTCCTTTTTCTTCCTTAGAAAGCTTACAATCTAAAGTCTCTTACGAGACTTTTGTCGTCAACATTATAAAGAAGGGGGCAACTGTCATAACTCATTTCTAAGTTATTCCTTAAATTCATCTTCTTTCTTTCCAAAATAATAAAATAAAATAATAATAATAATAATAGCAAGAAGACTGACATTTTGGCAAAAGTAAACTGAGAGGATCTCACATGTATAAAAAATCAACCTGCAATTTTGGATGGAATTGGAAGCCTAATTGTACTCTATTTTACCCAAAATTGGAGAGACAATGCAAATTTAAGATCAAGTTACGTGATTATTGGATGAATATACATATAAATTAAGCCTAAAGACATAATTAGATTTTTAATAAGCCATTTTGATTTAATCATGGGCCAAATTAAATTTAATTATGTTTAAGAATTAACTTAGGTCCAATTAAAGGATTTAATTAGGTGCAAGGATTTAATTATACTTTAAATTGGTCAAATTAATTTTATTAGAAGCTTCATTGGTGAAAAATTAAGTTTTGGAGCCTAGTTTGGGCTTAATTGAGAAAATTAGAATTTTAAGAGATCAAATTTAATCTTTACCAAGTTAATTGATTAAAATTAGAGGCATAATTGCAAGGAAATCAAAGTTTTAGGGTCAATGAAGGGTTAAATTGAAGAAATTTACAGCCAATGATCATTTTGCAAAAGGTGTCGAACTCTGGGGACTCAATTGATTGAAATCATGGGTTAAATTAAAGAAAATTAAAAATTTAATGGTCAACTGGGGGTCAAATTGCATAAATCCAAAACCAAGAACCAAAATGAAAAAAGGCGCTAAAATTCAGCACTGGCATTGAAGTTCGATAGGGGTAAAATTGCATAAAATTAGAAGTTTCGAGTCAATTAGGGGTACTATTAAAAGAAATTAAAACGTGGAGGACCAAATTGATCTTTGGAAAAATTCCTAAATTAAAACTCTAAATCCCTAAAACGGAGCTGTTTTGAAAATAGTAAAAAAAGAAAAGAAAAGAGAGGGGGACCAGACAACGTGTCGTCTAGTGACTATTCATCTTATTCTTCATTTCATCAGAAAAAGCTGCTTGAGTGGCCTCCTTCCTAAGGTATTTAATGCTTCATCTCTCCACTAAATTTGATAAAACTTGTAAGCAAACAATGGCCTAACATCTGACTACATCCTAGTGTGGGCCTTTTTGGTCAATTGATGCCACAGCAGTCGCGACGCCATCCTAAAATGGTCAACCCAACCAGCCTTCAATTGTTAAATTTTTTTTTAGTTTTTAATTTTTTTTTTTTTTGCATTTCCATTAGTAATTACCAACGAATATTTTTTTGTTGTTTTTTTCATTGAACATTACCGATAAAATATGTTTTGTTGGTAATTCTGTTTCTATTTAACAATTTTCTAGTGGTGTTACCTTGGTACCATTTAAACCATTGAATTCAATGAATTTTTCCTGGTTCTTTGCTTATTCTTCTACACTTACATGGGTAATTAGAGCTTTAATTGAGAGCCTTTTTTATTTATGCCTCAAACATTTGAAAAAGTCTTTCAAAGATTCGCAATTTATTAATGATGTCTGCAACTTGCATTTGCTACTCTACTTGGATGACTTTGTTACGCTTCTTATGAGCAAGCATTTGAAGTTCATTGGATTGATCAAACACGAGCTT
>Ga0307513_10013248_pt1 | contig 10124 bp, 7 predicted proteins | sample 15_EM_MG_FD_202174 | JGI IMG/M metagenome (GOLD analysis project Ga0307513, IMG submission 202174) | Populus trichocarpa ectomycorrhiza microbial communities from riparian zone in the Pacific Northwest, United States - 15_EM | ecosystem: Host-associated > Plants > Roots > Unclassified | place...
GGTCGCCTCACGCGCCCCGAGGGCAAGCTGACACTGACCATGAGCGGAAACCGCGAGGTGCGCGATGGCGTGCTGCGCTACCTTCGCGCCGCTCACGCGGCGTAGAAGTTACGCAACGCCGGGGTGGAATGAAACCTCCTTGTCTGCTGGACCAGCACGGCGGATCGAGCCACCACCTCGACCCGAATAGATATGTTCGTCTAGCCGCAGCCCACCTCATGGAGGTCGTCGCACGTGCTGGCGCGCGGCGAGCACAGCTTCGCTTCGCTCGCTCTCGAGCCAGTCGAAGATCTGCGCCATCGGATCGCCCTCCCATGTCTCCTCCTGGTGCCACCATGCGCCGAACCGAGGTGCGCGTACCCGAACCATGATCGCGCGTCCGGCCTGCCGGAGCTCGAGGTCGGTCCACGCCGCGAGCCGTCGGCCGCGATCGTCTTGTGTCGCGATGGGCGCGCCTTTCCAGCGCTGGGCCGCATCGCAGAGCTCGACGAACTTTTGTCGCGCGGCGTGCTCGTCGAGCATTGGCAGGGTTCTCCAATGGAATCCGCCGAGCACCTCGTTCTTTTCGAAGCCATCGCACAAGACATCGATCAGCGTTGCGTCCGCTGGCGACGTGCCGTTTGACATGAGCTCTTGTACCGGGCCTGCGACGATTCGTCGAGCGCGCGCGGCGAGCCACGAGGAGAAATCTCGTGGGCGCGCAGCGTCGGCGCGCGATCGGGGCTCAGGCTGTCGCCTGGATCGCGTCGCCGAGCACGTTGATCAGCAGATCGATCTCGGCCTTCTCGATGATGAACGGCGGCGCGAGCTGAATTGTATCGCCGCCGTAGCGGACGTAGACGCCCTTGGCGAGGCACTTCATCGCGATCTCGAACGGCCGCTTGGCCGGTTCGCCGGGGACGGCGTCGATCGTGAGGCCGGCGGCGAGGCCGTAGTTGCGGATGTCGGCGATGTGCTTTCCGCCCTTGAGGCTGTGCACCGCGTTCTCGAAGTACGGCGCGAGCTCGGCGACGCGCGCGACGGCGTTGTCCTTGACCAGCAGGTCGAGCGCGGCGTTGCCGGCGGCGCACGCGATCGGGTGCGCCGAGTAGGTGTAGCCGTGCGGGAACTCGAGCATGTACTCGGGGCCGCCGGTGGCCATGAACGTGTCGTAGATCTCCTGCTTGGCGATCACGGCGCCGAGCGGCTGGGCGCCGTTGGTGATCTGCTTCGCCAGGTTCATGATGTCGGGCGTGACGCCGAACGCCGCGGCGCCGGTGTACGCGCCGGCGCGGCCAAAGCCGGTGATCACCTCGTCGAAGATCAGCAGGATGTTGTGCGCGGTGCAGATCTGGCGCAGGCGCTGGAGGTAGCCGACCGGCGGGAGGACGACGCCGGCCGAGCCGGCGAACGGCTCGACGATGACCGCGGCGATGTTCGACGCGTCGTGCAGCGCGATCAGCTTGAGCAGGTCGTCGGCGAGCTCGGCGCCGTGCTGCGGCAAGCCGCGGGTGAACGCGTGCGCCTTGTCGCTCAGCGCGAGCTGGGTGTGGGGCAGGTGGTCGGCCTCGACGCCCTGGCCGAACGTCTTGCGGTTGCCGGCGATGCCGCCGACCGAGATGCCGCCGAAGTTGACGCCGTGATAGCCCTTCTCGCGGCCGATCAGCCGGGTCTTGGTGCCCTGGCCCTTGGCGCGCCAGTACGCGCGCGCCATCTTGAGCGAGGTGTCGGTGGCCTCGGAGCCCGAGCCGGTGAAGAACACGTAGTCGAGCCCGTCGGGCGTCAGCTCCTTGAGCTTGTTGGCGAGCGCGAACGACTGCGGGTGGCCGAACTGGAACGCCGGCGCGTAGTCGAGGGTCTGGGCCTGGCGGCTGATCGCCTCGACGATCTCGCGGCGGCCGTGGCCCAGGCCGGTGCACCACAGGCCGGACAGCCCGTCGAGGATGCGCTTGCCGTCGGCGTCGGTGTAGTACGCGCCCTCGGCGGCGACGATCATGCGCGGGTGCGCCTTGAACTCGCGGTTGCCGGTAAACGGCATCCAGTGGGCGTCGAGCCAGGCGGCGTCGGTCCGGGACAGCTTGGGGTCGGTGTGGTTCATGGGGCGTCGATTCCGAAGAAAACGTAGCCGGACGCGCCGTGCGTCCGCAACCGCCAAGTCTCGCGCCGTGAGGACCGGGCAAGACCGATCCGCGGCCACCGTTCGGCCGCATGGAAGGGTAGGCTGGAGCGCGGCATGGCTCAGGCGGCGCTCGCGAAGGTGTTGCGGTTTCGCGACTGGCCGGTGCGCCGCAAGATCGTCGCGCTGCTGGTCGCCGCGTCGCTGCTCCCGCTCGTCGCATCGGCGCTGCTCCAGATCCGCGCGGCGCGGGTCCGGCTGCGCGACACCGCGTCGGACCTGCTCGCGGCGCGGACGGATCAGCTGCGCCGGCAGATCGAGACGCTCCAGCTCGGCTACCAGCGTTCGACCGCGACGCTGGCGCGCGTGCCGGCGGTGGTCGCGAGCTGTGCGCCGGACGGCGGAGTCACGCCGCGCCAGGTCGACGAGCTGCTCGCTGCCCACCTCGCCGGCGATCCCGGCCTGCTCGCGATCGGCCTCGTCGATCGGACGGGGCAGGTGACCGTCGCCACCGAGCCGGGCCTGGTCGGCGCGGCGGTGGGCGACGCGCGCTTCGTGCGGGAGGCGCTGCGCGGCAACGCCGCGACGTCGAGCGCGCACGTCGCGCCGCCGGTGCTCGGCGACACGCCGGCGCTCGCGTTCGCCGCGCCGGTCGTCGATCCAGCCACCGGGCCAGCCGCCGGGCCCGGCGGCGCGGTCGTGCTCTGGGTGCGCGCCAGCGTGCTGTGGGAGCTGGTGCGCGGCTCGCGCGGGCTGGCCGGGCCCGGCAGCTTCGCGATCGTGGTCGACGAGCTCGGCATCCGGATCGCGCACTCGGACGACGACGACCTCGTGTTCCGTCCGAGCGGCGCGCTCGCGCCCGACGCGCTCGAGGCCGCGGTGCGCGATCAGCGTTTCGGGCCGGCCACGCGGGCGCGGCTCGCCGACGTGCGCGCGTTCCCCGAGCTGTTCGCGCGCGCCGTGGCGGCGGTCCCCGACGGCGAGATGTTCAATGGCATCGCGACGTTCAACCACGCGCGGAGCTACGGCGTCGCGCGCCGGCTGTCGACCGCGCCGTGGACCGTGGTCGTCCTGATGCCCGAGCGCGAGATCGACGTCCAGATCGCGGCGCTGTCGCTGCGCCAGGCGCTCGCGATCGGCGCGATCGTCTTCGTGGTGTTGCTGCTCGGGCTCGCGCTCGCGTCGCGCATCGTGCGGCCGGTGGTCGCGCTGTCGGCCGCGACCGAGCGGATCGCGGCCGGCGATCTGTCGGCGCGGCTGCCGCCGGCGCCCTCGGCCGACGAGCTCGCGCGCCTGTTCACCAGCTTCAACACGATGGCCGAGCGCATCGAGCGCGACGACCAGGCGCTGCGCCACTCGCGCGGCGAGCTCGAGCGCCGGGTCACCGAGCGCACCGCGGCGTTCCGCGGGATGTCAGAGATCGAGGCGCGGGCGCGCCAGGCGCTCGAGCGCAGCACCGCGCGGCTCGAGGCGCTGTCGCGCACGGCGCACGAGCTGGCCGCCGCGTCGGGCGAGGCCGACGTCGTGCTCGCGCTCGCGGCGCGCCGGATCGGCGAGCTGATCGGCGAGGTCTGCGCGATCCGGCTGGTCAGCGAGGACGGCGCGTGGCTCGAGCCGGCCGCGGCGTTCTACGCGCGGGATGCCGAGCAGCACCCGCGGCTCGGCGAGCTGCTCGGCGCCACGCGCACGCCGATCACCGAGGGCCTCGCCGGCAAGGTGATCGCGACCGGCGAGGCGCAGCTGATCGCCGCCGTCTCGCCCGAGCGCGTGGCCGAGCTGCGGGCGGCGGCGCCCAGCATGCAGCCGGTGCTCGACGCCGTCGCGATCTCGAGCGCGCTGGTCCTGCCGCTGCGCTCGCGCGAGCGCACGATCGGCATGGTCAGCCTGGTGCGCCACACGGCCGGGGCGCCGTTCACGCTCGACGATCAGCGGTTCGCGCAGGACGTCGCCGATCGCGCTGGCCTCGCGATCGACAACGCCGTGCTGGTCGCGACCCTCGAGCGTCGCGTCCAGGCGCGCACCGCGGCGCTCGAGGCCGCCAACCACGAGCTCGAGGCGTTCAGCTACTCGGTGTCGCACGATCTGCGCGCGCCGCTGCGCACGATCGACGGCTTCAGCCAGCTCGTGCTGACGGATCACGGGCATCAGCTCGACGACGAGGCCAGGAGCCACATGAACCGCGTGCGCGCCGCGACCCAGCGGATGGCCGGGCTGATCGACGACCTGCTCAACCTCGCGCGCCTCACGCGCACGCACCTGCGCTGGGCCCGCGTCGATCTGTCGAGCCTCGCCGCGCAGGTGGTCGCCGAGCTGCGCCGCAGCGATCCGGACCGCACCACGCCGGTCCACATCGCGCCCGACGTGATCGCGCACGGCGACGCGCGGCTCCTGACGATCGTCCTCGAGAACCTGCTCGGCAACGCGTGGAAGTTCACCAAGCGCCACCCCGACGCCGAGATCTGGCTCGGCGAGGAGCAGCGCGACGGCCGCACGGTGCTCGTCATCCGCGACACCGGCGCCGGCTTCGACATGAAGCACGCCGACAAGCTGTTCGTGCCGTTCCAGCGCCTGCACGCGGCGAGCGACTACGACGGTGCGGGCATCGGCCTGGCGACCGTGCAGCGCATCGTCGCGCGCCACAACGGCCAGATCTGGGCCGAGTCCGAGATCGACCGAGGCGCGACGTTCTACATCGCGCTCGGCGATCGGCCGTGAGCATCGCTGCTTGTCGGCCCCTCCGGCGCTGCTGTCGGATCACCTTACAAGCGAGCCAGGCCGACGGGGCATAACGCCTCCAAGCAAGCGTGTCGAACCAGGTGCGCGCGTGGCATTCGCCATGCAAACTCGCGCGCACAATGGCGAAGATGTATCGATCGAGCGCGTTGATCGGCGCGCTGGTGATGGCGAGCGCGGGGCTCGCGCACGCGGACCGCAGCATCACCCTCGACGACGCGCTCGGCCTCGCGCGCGCCCACAACCGCGATCTGCGCGCCGCCCGCGAGCGCATCGCGATCGCGAACGCCGGCGTCGAGCAAGCGCGCGCGGCGCTGCTGCCGACCGTCGCCGCGCAGGGGCGCTACACGCACAACTACAAGGAAGTCGACTTCGACGCCGGCGATCTGCTCGCGCCGGTGTTCGGCCTCGGCGACGCGATCCAACAGACCACCGACAACGCCGCCGAGGCCGCGGCGCTGGCCGAGGTCGAGCGTCAGGCGCGGGCCGGGCTCGCCGCCCAGCCGACCGTCGTGATCTCCAAGAAGGAGGAGCTCGACGGCGTGGTCAGCGCGACCGTGCCGCTGATCGTGCCGTCGTCGTTCTACTCGCTGTCGGCCGCGCGGCAGAATCGCGCCGCCAGCCAGGCCAACTACGAGGTGAACGAGGCCAGCATCCTGGTCTCGGTCGCCCAGGCGTACTTCGCGGCGGCCGGCACCGACGAGCTGTTGCTCGCGCGCCAGGACGCGGTCAAGGTCGCGACCGAGACGTTCGATGTCGCCAAGGCGCGCGTCGCGGCGGAGCTGGCGAACCAGGTCGAGAGCACGCGCGCCGAGACCGCGCTGGTCCGCGCGCAGCAGGATCTCGCGGAGGCGGAGAACACGCGGGCGGCGGCGTACCGCGCGCTGGCGACGCTGATCGGCACGCGCGAGCCGATCGCCGTCCACGCGGTCGACGCGCTGCCGGCCGAGCCGGGCACGTACGACGCGCTGGTCGGCTCGGCGCGCAGCCGGCGCCCCGAGCTCGCGGCGGAGCGCGCCGCGATCGCCGCCGCGGAGGCCGACGCGCGCGCCAGCGCCTGGCGGTGGTCGCCGGGGCTGTCCGGGTTCGCCAACCTGCGCGGCCAGAACTACAGCGGGTTCTCCGGCGACAAGTACGCGTGGGCCGTCGGCCTCCAGCTCGACTGGGTCGTGTTCGACGGTGGCGTGCGCGACGCCCAGCGCCACATCGCCGAGGCCGAGCGCCGCCAGGCCGAGGCGCGGCTCGAGCTGCTCGGCGACACCGTGTCCGACGAGGTCGCCAACGCGCGCGGCTCGCTGTCGACCAAGCGCAAGGGCGTCGCCGCGGCCCAGCGCGCGGTCGCGCTCGCGCGCGAGACGCTGCGCCTGATCCGCGCGCAGTACGACGCCGGCACCTCGCGCCAGCTCGACGTGCTCCAGGCCCAGGAGGTGCTCGTCGGCGCCGAGGTCGCGGTCGCGCAGGCGCACTTCGACGTCGCGTTCGCCGACCTCCAGCTCAAGCGCGCGTCTGGCGAGTTCCCCGCGCGCGCCAGGTAGCGCGCCGAACCGGTTATTGGGTCACGGGCTTGGCCGGCCGCAGCTTCACCAGCTGCGCGCTGTCGAGCGCGTCCTTGAGCCGCTCGCGCTCGAGGCGGATCGCCTTGTCCTCCTCGGTCTCGGGGCGCGGCACCGCGGGCGGCGGCGGCAGCGCCGCGAGCTGGGCGCGGATCGCGTCGACCTCGGCCTCGACCTGCTGGGTCTCGGCCTCGGCCCACGCCTTGAGCGTCGCGTCGTCGGTCGTCGCGATCACGAAGCGCAGCGTGCGCTGCCGGGCGCCCGGCTTGTCGAGGCGATCGAGGTAGCTGGTCCGGATGTCGTGGGCCTGCTTCGACGCCTCGAGCGCGAGCTCGCGGCTGGTCCGGTAGTGCTCCTCGACCGCGGTCGTCACCGGCACGACCGCCGCGAGCACGGCGGTCAACGTCGCCACCATCGTGCCGCTGCGCCACCACGGCTGCCGCGTCTCTGCGTTTCCCATGTCGTCGTCCCTTCGCGCTACGGAGTGCGCCTGGGCCAGGTCAGGCGCACGGTGGTACCTTCCACGGCCTCGGGATCGAGCCAGACCCGTCCGCCGTGGCCCTCGACCTGCTTGCGCACGATCGCCAGGCCGATGCCGGTGCTCTCGACGACGTCGCGCGACTGCAGGGTCTGGAACAGCTGCCAGACCCGGGCGTGGTGATGGACCGGGATGCCGACCCCGTTGTCGGCGATCACGAGCTCGAGGTCCTCGCCGCGGTCGATCGCCGAGATCCGGATCACCACGTCGTCGCGCCCGGCGTGCTGCAGCGCATTGCTGATCAGGTGCAGCAACACCTGCTGGAGCGCGGCGCGCTCGGTGTTCAGCGTCGGCAGCTCGCCGACCATCATGATGCGCGAGGCGTCGTGCGGGTTGGCGAGCTGGGTCGTCTCGTGGACCAGCTCGCTGAGATCGACGCGCTCGGACTTCTGGCGCAGCCGGCCGACGCGCGACAGCTCGAGCAGGCCGTTGATCAGCCGGTCCATGCGCGCGGCGCGGGCCTTGAGCAGCCGGAGGTGCTCCTGGGTCGTCGCGGCGGTCGTGGCCGGCAGATCCTCCTCGATCCAGCTCGCGAGGTTGGTGATGCCGCGCAGCGGGGCGCGCAGGTCGTGCGACGCGGCGTAGGCGAACTGATCGAGCTCGGCGTTGGTCTTCTCGAGCGCGGCGATCAGGCGCTGCGCCTCGTCGTGCAGCCGCGCGTTGGCCATCGCGGTCGCGGCATGGGCAGCGAGCTCCATGGCGAAGCGCTCGGCGGCCTCGCCGAACACGTCGGCCGCGGCGTGGCCGAGGAGCACCGCGCCGTGCACCGCGCCGGTGCGCGAGACCACCGGCGCCGCCAGGTAGCTGCGCAGCGTCGGGTGACCTTCGGGGATGCCGCGGTTGGGGTAGTTCTTGCCATAGCGCGGATCGAGCGTGACGTCGGCCAGGCGCAGCGCCTCGTGGCCGAGGAACGCCGACGACAGGATCGCCGTGTTGCGGGGCAGCGGGAACCTGGCGAACGCCTCGCGCGGCATGCCGGCGACGACGTACAGCGTGTGGCTCTCGATGCGATCGCCGGTGATGCCGTAGAACAGCGCGCCGAACTGCGCGCCGGACAGCTCGAGCGCCGCGTCGATCACGAGCTGCGCGATGCGCTGGTGGTCGAGCTCGGCGGCGACCGTGCGGCCGACCGCGTTGAGCCGGGCGAGGGCGAGGCGCTCGCGGTCGAGCGCGACGCGCGCCTGCTCGGCGAGCTCGAGATCGCCGCGCAGCCGCTCGATCTCCTGCTGCATCTCGTGCTGCAACGACGCGAGGGGGGGACTGACCTCGGACACGACGCCCCGCATTCTATCCCGGCCGGCCCGGGATCCGGCGCGTCGGTGCCGCGATCCGCCGCGCACGAACGCGACGCGGTGTGGCGGCGCGACACGGCGCCGGCTGTGCGAGGGCGCGCACCGTTGGCGCGCTCGACGACGCGCGCGCGGGCAGCCGGCGCTCTATGCTCCGCGCGCATGACGCGAATCGTTCCCTGGCCCTGGCTCGTGATCGCCCTGCTCGTCGCGTGTGGCTCCCCTGGAACGCCGGCGCCTGCGGTGCCGGTGCCCGCCGCCGAGCCCCCCGCACCCGAGCCGGCGCCCGAGCCAGTCGTCGTCGAGGATCGCGATCTCGACAGCAAGGACATCCTGGCGCGCAGCGAGGTCGCGCCGCTCGCCCAGGTCGAGCACGTCCTGATCGGATGGCGCGACCTCGCGCCGGCCTACCATGGCCAGCTCGATCCACGCGCGGCCAACCGCAGCAACGCCGAGGCGGCGGCGCTGGCGCAGTCGATCGCCGCGAAGATCGCCGCGGATCCGGGCGCGATCACGCTGGCCATGCAGGAGCACTCCGAAGATCCGGGCTCGCTGACCGGCGAGCCCTACGAGGTCACGCCCGACGCGCCGTTCGTCCCCGAGTTCACCCGCCTCGCGCTGCGCCTGCACGAGGGCGAGGTCGGCATCGTGCGGACCCAGTTCGGCTACCACGTGATGGTGCGCGTGCCGCCGCCGCCGCCCGATCCCCTCGCGTCGGCCGAGATCCTCAAGCGCCCGGCCCTCGCCGGACCGGTGCACGTCCAGCACGTGCTGATCGGCTGGACCGAGACCGCCAAGCGCAGCGGCGACGCCGATCCGCGAGCGCTCGCGCGCAGCAAGGCCGACGCCGACCAGCTGGTGACCGAGCTCCTCGGCAAGGCGCGGCGCACCGGCAACCTCGCGAAGCTGATGAAGCAGTACTCGGAGGATCCGGGCTCGAAAGACAGCGGCACGCCCTACGAAGTGTCCGACGACGCGGCGCTGGTCGAGCCGTTCAAGCGCCTCGCCCTCCGCCTCAAGCTCGGCGAGGCCGGCCTGGTCCGCTCGCCCTTTGGCTGGCATGTCATGAAGCGCGTCGCGCCGCCGCCGCCCGATGCGCTCGAGTCGGCCGCGATCCTGAAGCGCGCGACCGAGCACGACATGACCAAGGTCAAGCACATCCTCCTCGGCTGGTCGGAGCTCAACGCCGGCGACGAACGCGGCAAGGCGCGCAATCGCAAGGCCCTCGAGCAGCTCGTCCGCGCGACCCTCACCAAGCTCAAGCGCGGCGAGCCGATCGAGCCCCTCATGGCCGAGCTGTCCGAAGATCCCGGCTCGGCCGCCTCCGGCATCAGCTACACCGTCACGCCCGACGCCGGCCTCGTGGCGCCCTTCAAGAAGCTCGCGCTTCGCCTCGAGCTCCACGAAGTCGGCGTGGTCAAGACCCAGTACGGACTCCACATCATCCAGCGCGTGGAGTGACCACCACGCCGGCGTGCGCCGGGCCACACCGCAAACGCACACCCCTCGTGCGCCGGCCCACACCGCGGCAGCACCCCGCCCCGAAACCGGCGCGCCGCGAAAGGCGCATCAGGGCGCCCGAACGCGCTTGACTCGGACTAGGATGCGCGCCGGATGCGAAACCATCGGCACACCGCGCTCGCGGTCCTTCTCCTTCTCGCGGGCGCTGCCGCCTGCCAGAAGACCTCGAAAGAAAAACCCGCCGCCGGGTCGAACCAGGGCTCGGCGCAGGTCGCGACCGGCTCCGGCTCCGGCGCCGGCGTGAAGGCGCCGGCGGTCGAAGCCAAGGACATCGACAGCAAGGACATCCTGGGTCGCACCGAGACCACGCCACAGGTCTTCGTCAAGCACGTGCTCCTCGGCTGGAAGGACCTGAACCCCAGCCGCACCGATCCGCGCGCCGCCAAGCGCAGCAA
>Ga0307513_10013249_pt1 | contig 10123 bp, 9 predicted proteins | sample 15_EM_MG_FD_202174 | JGI IMG/M metagenome (GOLD analysis project Ga0307513, IMG submission 202174) | Populus trichocarpa ectomycorrhiza microbial communities from riparian zone in the Pacific Northwest, United States - 15_EM | ecosystem: Host-associated > Plants > Roots > Unclassified | place...
GGAGCTTCAATGCATGATGTTCAAGTCCACTCCATCAGAATGGACGTCCAGTGTCCCTTGTTCAACATGAAACCTGACAAAGGTCATTATGCCTCCATCCCTGGACCTTCCTTGGCAGAAAGCATTTTCCTCTGCACAAGCGAAGCACATGGTGTTCCGGTTGGAGCCATTTATGGAATTTCTCGTGCTATAGTAATCTCAGAGGAGCCTCGGATTTCTCGAAGCTCGGAAACCTCAAGGTTCTCCGCCTCCACGAGTACGATATCACGGCGACGCTTGATGATTCTGGTGTTGACTTTCAAATACCCAGCTTCTTCTACGCGGTTGAGGAAGATCACTATTTCGATCTCATCAAAGGTTTTTTTTATCCAGGCACTGAAACCGAGGACCTAGATACCCTTTGCAGTTAGACTAAAGCAACGGAAAGTGGGGGGGAATTTGAAGATAAAGGTTGCTAACTAGACATTTATGCGGGTAACCATTCTCCAAGAATCCATGCCAATGACAGTACAATCACCGTAGCTTTAAATTGACTTAGAGCTGTGGACATTTCGATGGGTTTGAATATATTTCTTATTGAAGGCCACCCGGGCATCTATCCGAGTATACCTAAAGCTTCATACTCAATCTTCGTTTGTTTGCCAGAATCTTCCGTGGCTAGTTCAGCAGGTGACAGAGACGGTCTGGAACAGCGTATCTGAGTCAGGTATACACTGGCAGTGACACTGCGACCTTCAATGCAGGATGGTGCAGATTCGGACAAAGCTATTGAGCACCTCGCGCTAGACGAGGTCGAAAGAAGTGCCATATCACACAATTAGAAGTTCTACAAGTAGCCTATGCTTCGGAGTCCTCACTAAGATGACTCGGGGGATTAACATTAACATTACACTTTACTTCCGTTAGTACACGCGAGGAATTGAGATCAGGGTCCGAGTCTCCTGCCTGGGCGCGAATTTCAAGAAGAACACGACTTGTAAGCATCGAATGCATCACCCGCTCGATTCTACTTTGCGTGAGTATGTGTTTGAAGAAGAAAGGTCGCCGCTTACGCTGTCACGGGCTTTTGGAACCGAGACTAGAAAAACCAACATGAGTAAATTGAAACGGATTATAGGAGAGGTCAAAGGAAAATTGATCAACTGACTGGTAGGATTGCGATAAAAATAACGTTGACCAGTGAGAGGACTAGATAGCGAGCATTAGTTGGGAGTAGCTTGTTCATTCCAGGCACAAGACCCACCGAAGAGATAGAGATAATATATGAGGCCTGTGTTCAGAGTTTAATAAATTCGTCGTGAAGTAGATCCTAGGGCCTTACCATCGCGATACACGGTTTTGAATAGGCGACCGTGTCCCCCGGATCGGACTGATATCAAGAATATAAGATACGGTCAACCAACGGTCAGAACCAGGAATAATTACACGTTCGGACACCAGATATCAACATGAGCACTAATACCACTACCTTGTAATCAGCGGAGGGATATAGTCGAAGGGGTAGTGGCACATACAAGCGTCCCAAATCAGCAGTAGAGCCCATTGACCCTGGAGGAACTTGTCGGCGTGCGTCACGAAACATCCCTTGAATTCTGGATAGGGCCGATCGCCAACTACCAGTAAAACAAATCAGCCACAAGTCAATTTCGGATGGGAATATGAATACTCACATCTCAAGGAAACGAGAAATTTGCCGAGGATGACAAAACATGAACCCCAAACAAGGAAGAAGAGGATTGGGAGGATAATGGTTAGACGTTTGTCCCGATCCCACACGGCCCATGTCCTTATCGTGAGGATCACTGTTGGATGATGATTAAATACGACACGCAACAGGGGCTGAAAGTCAACCTACTCTCGGATGCACCAATTCCGAGAATCATTAATACTGGATTGAATGAAGTAAATTCTCTCTTGCTTCATGCCAATCTATGAGGGGTCAATTTCACGAACCTCCACTAGCGATGAATATATTTCGACATGCAGTCCTCGTCAAATTCGCCCCCGTTTGACCTAGAAAAAACAGTCAGGGAAAGAAGATAGAGAAGCATCAGGCTGACGATAGAGAACGAGCCAGACGGTATCGATAAACGGCGAGTAGCGTTGAAAGAGATATAGCCCCTTCATGAGATTCCACTTTGATTTCCAAACCAGATCAACCTCCATTCCAAATGTAAGTATGTAATCCCAAATAAAGAGCGCGGATGCTGCAACTGTGGCAAGAATAAGGATATTTGAATTATTTTTCCCAAGGCCGACTGACCATCAAAGCACTGACAATAGCGGCATGGATTATTTCTGCGAAATGTAACACGATAGAAGAAAACTCACAGTCGCTAAACTCATAGTATGTATCTCCGCCTCCATGGTACAAAAGTGATCTTACGCCGTGGCTGAAACTTGACAAATGGTCGACCAGTGGCCCCAGGTGAAGAAGGGTTGGATACGTTGGGGGAGATTGACAGGATTCCTCAATCACGGTGTTTATATTCTTCTGTTCTCGCGACCTCGATTCTTCTGCCACAGATGACAGGGGAAACCAGAAACCATCAAAATGCAAACTGTGCGAACAGTTGCGTTAAATAGGCTTCCGGAGTCGTGGCTGTCAGCTTACCAGCTTCTACGCGAGATCCCCCCCCGCAGCGCCGGTACCCGAGCCCTGACACAGCCCTCCCGGATTGACACCCAAAAGGCGACGGCCGTCGGCCCTATGTCCTATAATTATAGGTCGCCCAGGCCCGAACATTCGGACTGCTTGTTCCAACTTTCGTGTGAGGTTACAGCATCACTGATATATGAAGGTGACAGAATATGAGTCATCGTTCAGAACTTGAAAGAACGTATGACATACATGGAGGACGAGGGACCGCCTCGCCGTGATAGTTGCGCGCCTGCGCCTCGACGGTGGGGAACACCAGAGATTTGAAACTGATTCTGGTCCAGTTCTGGGTCAATACCATGGAGCGATTCTGCAACAGGATTAGAATGGGCGATTTGTTGATGGGGCACCAACAGGTTTTTTCTCTTTTCGCAAACTTCCTAGGGAGCCTACTTAATATGGCTGTGGCTGTGAACATCTTGGGACATTGCACAAGTCCTTCCTTTTCGCAACCTTACCATTGACCACCTCTCCTTGCAATTCGGTGCGGATGACTTCATTATTGCACTCTCCATTTATTTGCGTGAGGCCATGCCTACATCTTCGATCCGGCCAAACACGCTTGACCGATTCAATGCCTATCGTCAAGTCGTACTGACACTGCCGCCAAACCGTTCGAGGCGAGTTTTCCAGGAATACAAATCGAGGTCCTAGGCGATCTTTCCAAAATACCTTGATGGCCGTATCAACCGCATATACCAAACCTCCGACAAAAAGGACGACGGCGCCGCACAACTTTCCCCGCTTCTGAACTACAAACCTGCCAATTGGGGCGACATATATCTTGAATTCGTCGACGAAGGCGGTGCATACGCCCGATACTACATCTGTGTGTCCCCCCTTTCATTTTCCTCCCCTCAACATCCTCACTAAGAACTATCAGTCACATTCGGACCAACCGTATACAACCCTCTCGTATATCCCCACATGCATTCTATTTTGCCTTCTTAACCTCTGTGACTTATGGGGTATGTACATTCAACAACTGAAAAAACGATTCATGCAGAATACTTACATCGCGTCAAGATATTTACTAACGAGCATTCTTCCCTGTGTTGGAATAACCACTTCTCAAACTATGCTGTGAGCCTTTTTTTCGTGACGGGCATCACCTGAGAAATTTGTGTCCATCGCGCAGATTCTGCTCTCTAAATATGAAACTGGGAAGCCAGGGCAAATCTGGACGTTCGAATCTGCCTTGAAATAATGAGAATATGTATCGCGCCTTGGGTTTGAACGCGATCGCTCCGTAAACTGGAATTGAATGGATCTTCGGAAGTTGGAATTGATAGGATGCCTGCTTTGTTGTTTGTATTTTGATAATTCAAATGATTTCTGTTTACTCGAAGCGATTCAACTTTCGATATCTCAAAGCGTGCGCAGAGAGATGCCAACCTTGGCGCTTGCAAACTGACAAGCACCCCTCATCTCGACTCTGAAGCTATGTAACCCCGATTTATTTAATGAAATTGAAGCTGAACTTGGCCCACGAAGTTTGGAAAGAGTGTTTTGCATTTAAAGATTTTATGGCATCCCTGAGAGACGGTATTTGAAACGATATCAGAGGACTAGAGGCAGGTCGATGAAATGAAAAGGTGGCTAGTTGATTCAATGGAGGCCGTTACCTTATCCAAGTCACTATTGGAATTGGAAATGGTCCTTTGACCAAGATTTTGAAAGCAAGACTCAGGAGAAAAGGAAATATTTCTTGGGATTGGGGATTAGACCCGCTGGACCCAAAATCATAATTTTTTAGAGGTATCTTGAATAGCGAATCATCACACTCTCTTTCATCGGAGAAAGATTCCAAAGGGATACATCCCGGAGTTCAATACCCGCATTACTGCCCGCATCGAATGATTCACGCAAAAACTCCCCAAGTGCCCCGTACGGGATTATCTAAACACCCTCTAATACACAGACAAACGCACTGCCGTCTTAAATCCCATCGGATATAGTAGGTCGCGGACAAAACAGGTCCCAGAACACCAGTCAAATTCGACGCGGCGCCCCACTGTGAAAACCCATGAACGGCAAGTGTTATACATGCTCATGATTTCGACTCTTCAAAGACCTTCAGACCGCCAGAAAATCAACGATGATGAAAGAGTTAGCCAGCTACCCGAGGATTTGGGTCAATATCGCGTCGGAAACAGTCATCTTGAGTTGTAAATTTGTAATTCCTTTCAGATCCGGATTCCAGGTGTGCGCCAATCTATCCGATGATGACGACGAACGGTCAAGGCATGATCAAAAAATCCTCCATTCATACGGACCTTGGGATCAACCCTTCCACAATTTGAGGGTTGATATGTGGGAAACCTACTTCGGAATGGTCGCAAAGATACTTAACTGGCGTCCGGGCAGTTGCCTCCAAAAACAACCGACACAAACAATACCCCACACCGTGACGAACTCAACGACGAGTCAATGTACAGCCACGATGATGATTATGTCTCTCGATTTCTCGCTTCTGATGCTCCCTATCGTGAAGTATTTTTTGGGACAATCTGGTTAAGCAAGTCTGATTTTGGAAGCTCAAGCGTAATCTGAAGGAACCTGGGATAAAACTCGACTGCGACCCACATTCTCCCTCTTATAACTCTACGCCTCAATAGCTACGCTGTGATACTCAGAGGTGTTGGGTTTGCCCAACGTCAGCCTCAGGACCGCCTCCCATTCAATGGACCAGGACGCGATCAACAAAACGCCTTTCCCGCTATAACACTCATCCAACATTGATCCTGAGGGGTGTTTTCCTGTACCTCAGCGTCCGGTGTCATGTTCAAGGAAAGGCTTCCAGCGAACCCCTATTCTCGTCTGGTTCATTTGGATTTCCGGTCTCGCAACGGTAATATTATTATCGTGACTAGGTGCCCTGCTTTCAAGGTCCACCGGAATACACCGGAGTGTTATTCTGAGATCTTTAGTGACTGCTCTCCATTTTTTCAGCCGGCAGAACAGGACCCAATCAATGGGGGTTCGTCCATCGAGTTGCAGGAAGGTTGCCCCTCGGATGTGTTTTAATTCCTGAGTGCGCTCTATGTCTAATGTTGCAATTTGTACATTTGGATTCAAAAAGAATACCCTTTCGCTGCATACCTGTCTGGAGACCTGGGCATGAAAGTACTAAGGAAACTGGTTGGTCCATGACATTTCGAAGGAACTTCGCTCCGTCAGCATTTTACCTTTCACTGGGTCACTTGACTCACCCTCTCTTTGGCACGAAGCAAAACAGCACAGGGCTCTCTACGCCACAGACTTCCATCTGTTCCTCAGAGTGGGCGTTATGTGTCACGTTTTCTGGTGGCAGATCTCCTTTGGCTATTCCGAAGGTTCATTCCCTTGTCGTGACAACTATAAAGCCCTAACACAGAATGCGTTTCAAGAAGTAATGGCGGTGACAGCGCGGCCGACGACTGCGGCTGCAGGAGCTCGCAGTGCGATTTTTGTGGTACTCTGTTTAAAGTTAGGCCACTTGTCATCTTCAGGGCCGTCGGGAACATGCTCTCTGTCATGGCGTGTACTCATGCTCATGTCTTTTCCATTGTGTCGGGCCCGAACTACGTCAGTTGGGATAAATCCAATCGTAGTCCCTGGTATCCGCTAACGTTTTTTAGAACCTCTTTCCGACATAGAGGACTGCGAGAATGTTCTGTCAAATTCAGAGCACTTGATCTCACGAGCCCCAGTGGGATAAAAGGTCTTACCAGGAAGAAGCTACCGACTAGAACTAAGGGAGGTGAGAAGGAAACAATAACCCGGGAAAAAAGGAACGAATGAAGGGATGGGTGGGTGAAAAGAATCGTGAGGGCAAATGAGAGCCACTAGTTCTGCGAGATGGGATGAGGGACTGCAGCAGAACATGGCGGCGAAAGATAGGGAGTGACCCATGACGCGCTCCATTGGTTGGTCTTCTGATCATTACTCCGTAAAGAACGGTAACTTCGTGAGGAATTGGGGTAGTGGTACCGCACCTTGCGCTTAGGGCAATCGCTCCGACAATTGGCACTGAATGGAACTTATGTGCTAGTACTAGTTTATTGGTCCATTCTAGTATTTTCACTGCTTCTTTGATTTGATATTCCAATGGTTTATTTTTTGTGGAAGCGATTTAATAGGGCGTTTCACAACGTGCTCTTGTTATCACCCTCAATCACTTGACTCTAGCCCAGGGGAAAACGAAAGAGGCAGTATGTGACAATTATTAATGATCTATATCTTATAACATGTACTATCAGAGGTACTAGGTTGGTACTAGGTAGTGGGCTTTGCCACACAACCTTCGGCCCTGTGGTACTTATTTTTAAGTCATATCTGCTGACCGAGTTGCGGAATCGGTACAACAGCAAGGCTTCATTCGTCGAAACATAGTTGTTAATGATGTGACAATTATTAATGACATGACACGTATGGGCTCTCTTGAAATTAACTGTTCAGGACATGCGACCACCACAGGATCGAATATAGGCCTAGTGTACCGAACGACCTAGTTCCTGTCATTCCGGTATCGAAGTTGATTTGAGTTCTACAAGTCCACTCTTGTTTCAGCTTGTTTCCCGCCTGGGGCCATCCAAATGCTTAGTTCACTCTGGCTCGACACTCTCGCCCTCTCCTTGGGTCGGACAAAGACAGCATCGCTCACTACATAGTGGATGCTCGTCCATTCCTCCGTCCGTTCCTCAGAGCATTCATCCTACGTGCTGCTACATATGGAGCAGGAGGGACTTGTCTTGAAATTTAGTTCGACAAACTCCCGAAAAAACTTGTCACCTCCCTAGAGTTCTAGGAGCCGACATCGCTCAACCCACTATGTGCATGTGATTCAGAAGCCTGGCCTAATTGTTTGGGCGTAACGTCTAAACGCGGCGTTGAATTCTTCAGGGAGGGAGGATTCCTGAGGTTGGACTCGTCCAATATATTCCCCACCCATACTGCGTTAATAAAATCCTGTAACAGACGTGGGTAAGCCCTAACACAGAATCCATTTTAAAAAGACGGCAGAAAGGACCGGGACTGCGAGATCTCCGAGCAGTGGAGAAAGCAACATTTACGTGCGCATCCATTAAAAGTTAGGCCACCTGTCGTCTACTGTTCTTGAGTCCAATACCTTCCCCGTGTTGCATTAATGAAATGTATTAGCAGACTTTGTGAGCCGTAACATAATCCATCTCGTGGTCAAGAAAGCGACAGCAGCGACCAGGGCTGCAAAATCTCCGAGCAGTGGAGATACCTAACCCTTCCATTGAAAGTTAGGCCACCTGTTGTCTTTTGGGGGGTTACGAACATGCTCTCTGTCATGGCGTTCTCGGGCTTTCCCGTCGCCTTTTGTCCTTTACTTACATCTTCGAAGTTCGTACCTTGGATAAGGCAATCGCCGTCTTCGATTCCATAATTGCCTGGTGTCTCCTACTATTTTTGGAACCTCTCGCCGACATAAAAGACTGCACGAACGTTCCGTAAAATTCAGAGCACTCTGCTTCCCAGTTTCTCCCTCGAGTAAGTCTTTTTCACTCACCAACGGATCATATTGTGACAAAAATTACAGATCAGTATTGTCCAACAATGTTCAACATCCTCTTTGTGTTCTCACTTTTCATATGGGTAGTCGCTGCACAACTTAAGGACGGCATTTATCGAATCGTCAGTGCCGACCGAAAGTATGTTGCTGAGGCAGGTCCCGAGCTCGGGGATCCTGTCGTCCTCGACGTGTCTCAAAGCAACAATATGAATCAAATGGTGAGTTTCTTCCTTTGTCGTGTGTCAACCTGGTGTTCATATATGATGCATATATATAGTGGGTAGTGAGGCGATATCCCGAAGCCTCACCAAACCAGTACACGATTCAAAATATTGGCCAATCTCAACTACAACTTTCGTACGCGCAGACCGCCGTAAGTACCTAGGTTATTTACTTTTAAATGTCATTATCATTCGGGACCAGCTCGCCACCTTTCAGGACCAGAATCAGTGTGAGGCCCCCAAGTATTTCATCACCACCTCTACCAGCGTACAGGTTTTCTACCTTTCACGCGGATCCAACCTTTTGGATTATAAAGTATGTACATTCACAACTGACAAAACGATTCATGCCAGGATACTTATATTGGATTTATCATCTCAAGATACATCATGACCCTTCTTATATGTATGCATGGACTGCCCCTAGTCATAACAAATACCCTGTGAGCTTTTTTTTGTGGGGGGCATCACCCGATTGTACTTCGATGCTGAGAAATTTGTATCCATCGTGCAGATTGAGTTCACGCTCACCGGAGCTGTCGGGCAAACCTGGAATTTTGTATCTGTCTTGAACGAGTGAGAATACGTATCGCGTCTTGGATTTGACTGTGATCGCTCTGTGAATTGGAACTGAATGGCTCTTCAGAGGTCGGAATTGATAGGATGCCTGCTTTGTTGTTTGTACTAGTATTGAGTTGATAATTTGAATGGTTTCTGTTTACTCGAAGTGATTCAATGTTCGATATCTCAACCCCTCATGTTGACTCCGAAGTTATGTAACCCTGATTTATTTATTCAAACTGAGCTTGGCCCACGAAGCAAGAGGTACGCACCGGCAAATGCTGGCACACTATGTTGGGAGGGGGGTCGACCAGTTCTTAAACATATTTTTTTTGAACGATGTTTTTAGCCCAGAATCCCTTCAATAATGTCAGATCTTACTCATTTAAATTTTTCAACCTCAGATAACTCATTAAGCGCACATGCTGGCGTGTTTTTTGCTACACGTGAAGCTGTAGCAAAAAAAAACTGCGCGTTCACAGTGACTAACTTCTATGGCGCATAAAGTGTACAATTATTATTACACAAATATTTTCTGTCTGTGCGAATATAATTAGGGTATAAACATGCATTTCCGGGAAATTCTAGTCAAGGATGTCAGATTAAATGTTGAGCGCACTTTGGGCCTGGTACGAATAATTTTTCTTTCCATTCTCTGGGGAGCAAATTTTGTTTACAGGTACAGCGAGTTTTTTTTTTTTTGCTGAGCAACTAGTAGCGCAATTTTTTCTTTTCTTTGTAGGAGCGCGACATTTTTTAGTATGCGCAACTTTTTCTCGGCAAACTGAGGAAGCCGGTCCCCGGTTGCCGAGTTACCGACCTACCAAATACGGCCAAGCTCTCCGAAGGCTGCAAAGACCTCAGGATTTCGCATCCTCGGACGTTTACCTAAGCTCCAAAATAGTGGTAATTAGATTATAGCTGCTAATAGCTATCGGACGAACCTTTGATCATGATCGTAGGTGCAGTACTTGCTACGCAATGAAAGGTTTACTGCGAATACGGCAGTTTTCAGCCGGACCAGCACCAGCACCACATCACTAAATTGTGGAGAATCCTGTAAGTGAATATGAGTACCTAAAATCCGGTATGAGGTGTGATAGGCGGTGTGAGTTTGCTATAACCTTGTAGCTTGGTTCGTAAGGTCATATATAGCCAGTT
>Ga0307513_10013250_pt1 | contig 10123 bp, 7 predicted proteins | sample 15_EM_MG_FD_202174 | JGI IMG/M metagenome (GOLD analysis project Ga0307513, IMG submission 202174) | Populus trichocarpa ectomycorrhiza microbial communities from riparian zone in the Pacific Northwest, United States - 15_EM | ecosystem: Host-associated > Plants > Roots > Unclassified | place...
CACGGTTCACCAGCCCCCATTCCAGGGCGGTTTTGGCGGGGATCTTGTCGCCCATCAGCATCATCTCCATGGCCCGCGCCTTGCCGATGAAGCGGGGCAGGAGATAGGTCGAGCCGCCGTCCGGCACTAGGCCGATGCGGCGGAAGGCCTGCAGGAAATAGGCGCCCTCCGCGGCGACGATCATGTCGCCCATCAGCGCCAGCGAGCAGCCGACGCCGGCCGCCGCCCCATTCACCGCCGTGACGAGCGGGATCGGATATTCGCGCAACAGGTTGACCAGGGGGTTGTAGAAGGCCTCCAGCGCCGCGCCCGCGTCGGGGCCGGCCGGGTCGGCGTCGGAGCCGATGCTGTCTGCGCCGCCCGAGAGGTTGGCGCCGGAGCAGAAGCCGCGGCCCTCGCCGGTCACGACGACGCAGCGGACGCCGCTTTCCGGGATCGCGAAGCCCTGGAGCGCCCGGATCAGTTCAAGCGTCAGGTCGCCGCTCGCGGCGTTCATGGTGGCCGGGTCGTTCAGGGTGACGATGGCGACCGCGCCCTTGAGCTCGGTCTTGATCTTGGCTTCGCCCATGGCGACCTCTCCAGCGTTCGTTCTTGCAAACGATCTAGCGGAGGATACCCGGCGTCAGCCTAGGGGAAAAACCGCGTCTCAGGCGGCGCTGGCCATGGCCTCGGCGCTGGTGACCCGGTTGCGGCCTGTGCGCTTGGACGCATAGAGGGCGGTGTCGGCACGTTCCATCAGGTTGTGACCACTCTCTCCGGGGTGGCGCTCGGCCAGGCCGGCGGAAATCGTGATGGCGCCCAGGTCGTCATTGGTGGACCGCCGCTTGAGCATGCGGGAGGCGACCTCCTCGAGGATTTCCTCCAGCACCAGGGTCGCGGTGTCGGCGGCTTCGCGCGGGAAGATCAGGGCGAACTCCTCGCCGCCGTAGCGGGCGGCGAAGCGGGGCGGGGCCCCGACGCGGCCGATGACGCTGGCGACGTAGCGCAGCACCTGGTCGCCGGTCTGGTGGCCCCAGGTGTCGTTGAAATTCTTGAAGTGGTCGATGTCCAGCACCGCCAGCGACAGCACCTGGCCGTCGGCGTCGGCCTCGGCGCAGGCCCGCTCCAGTTCCTCGTCGAAAGCCTTGCGGTTGGCCAGGTTGGTCAGCCCGTCCGTGGTGGCGTCGCGGCGCACCTGCTCCAGGTGTTCGCGCAGCTTGGTGACCTCGGCGCTGGACTCGGCCAGCCGGGTCTCCAGGGACGAATTCTGCCGGCGGATGCGATCGGTGGCGGTAGACAGGCCGTCGACCGTGATTTTGAGGGCGGCGATGTCCCGGGTCTCGGCGAGAGTCCGGCTGGCGTCGGCCAGGGTGTGTCCATAGGACTCGCTGGATTTCTGCGCCGACTGGATGGCCAGCGAGACGGAAGCGAGTTCCTTGCTCAGCTGGTCGCCGGCGTCGCGGATCTGTTCGTTGAGCCGCGCCTTGGGCAGGTAGAGGGCCGCCAGCTCATCGCTCAGCAGGTCGGTGAAGGCCTCGCCCGCGGTCAGCAGGCGGGCGATCTCGCGCCCCAGGGCGCTGTCGGGGGCGCCGACATAGTAGGTCCAGATCTCGAAGTTCAACGCCGTCGGCCAGACGCCGTGCTTCTCCATCTCGTCGAGCGCGCGCCGCGCCAGATCGTAGGCCCCGGGCGCCCGCAGCTTGTTTTCGACGTCGCAGGACATTCTTCGCAACCCCCGAACAACCAGGGCGACGGTCTTCTGCCATCGCCGCTCTCATTCCACCGGGCAATCTTTAAGACCCAGAGCCGAATGAGCGGTTAAGGCCGCGCTTGCTCTCTATTCGGGATCGGGCAGCCGGGGCGGTGCGCGCATCAGGAAGGCCGGCGTGTCGGAGCCGAACCCCACCACGCCGTCGCCGCCCTCGTCATCGTCCCGGCGGGGGCGAGGACGTTCGCGGTCACGGTGGCGGTCGCGATCACGGTCGCCGCGCGGACGTTCGCGCTCGCGGCTCCGCTCGACGATCCGGGGCTCGGGCGCCTGTTCGACGACCGGGGCCGGTGCGGCGGCCTCGACGACGGCCTCGACCTGTTCGGTCCGTCGTCCACGGTTGCGCGGCGGCCGCGGCGCCCGGGCGGGCTCCGAGACGACGTCAGCCCGCGCCGGGGCTTCGGCGACCACGGCGGGCGGCGCCTCGGTCTCGGTGTCGCTGGGGTGCGAGCCGCGGGCGCCGCGACGGCCGGCGGAGCGTTCGGGACGGTCGCCGCGGCCGCGATCACGTCCGCCGCCGCTCCGCTCGCGCGATCCGCCGCGGGCGCGGCTGGGATCGTCCTTGATGCTGGCCCAGTCGAAGTCGAGCTCGACCTTTTCCGGCGCCTTGCCGGTCAACTTCAGCACCTTGTCGAGGTTCTTGGAGTCGGCGGGGGTGACGATCATGAAGGCCTGGCCCGAGCGGCCGGCCCGGCCGGTGCGGCCGATACGGTGGACATAGTCGTCGGCGTGGTGGGGCACGTCGTAGTTGAAGACGTGACTGACGTCGGGGATGTCCAGGCCCCGGGCGGCCACGTCGGAGGCCACCAGCAGCTTCAGCGACCCGTCGCGGAAGCTGGCCAGCGTCCGCATCCGGGTGGCCTGGTCCAGGTCGCCGTGGATGGGGGCCGCATCGAAACCGTGCGTCTTCAGCGACTTGGCGACGACGTCGACCTCGCTCTTGCGGTTGCAGAAGACGATGCCGTTCTTCACGTCGGCCCGTTCGACCAGGGCGCGCAGCGCGGTGCGCTTGGCCTTGGGATCGCTGGACGGGATCGGCGCGATGTACTGGGTGATGGTCTCGGCCGTGGTCGCCGGGCGCGAGGCCTCGATCCGCACGGGGTCGTTGAGGAATTGCTTGGTGAGCCGGGTGATCTCCGGCGGCATGGTGGCCGAGAAGAACAGCGTCTGCTTCTTGGCCGGCGTCAGCTTGAAGATGCGCTCGATGTCGGGAATGAAGCCCATGTCGAGCATGCGGTCGGCTTCGTCGACCACCATGATCTGCACGCCGGTGAGCAGCAGCTTGCCGCGCTCGAAGTGGTCCAGCAGCCGGCCGGGCGTGGCGATCAGCACGTCGACCCCGCGGTCGAGCTTGGCCTCCTGGTCGCCGAAGGACACCCCGCCGATCAGCAGCGCCCAGGAGAGCTTCTGCTTCTGGCCCTTGGCGTACTTCTCGAAGGACGAGGCGACCTGGTCGGCCAGTTCCCGGGTGGGGGCGATGACCAGGGATCGCGGCATCCGCGCCTTGGACCGGCCCGCCGCGAGGCGGTCGATCATCGGCAGGGTGAAGGCCGCGGTCTTGCCGGTGCCCGTCTGGGCGATGCCCAGGACATCGCGCCCCTGGAGGGCGATGGGGATCGCCTCGGCCTGGATGGGTGTGGCGGTGGTATAGCCGGTCTCGGCGACAGCCAGAAGCGTCGCGGGCGACAGGCCCAGTTCAGAAAATTCTGTCATCAGCGGTAAGTTGGGCGGTCGGTCCACCCCATGAGGCTTGCGATCCGCGGCGGCGCGGACGGCGATCGTCGCGCGCAGCGGAACATACGGCCTGGGGCTTCCAAGTCAACGCGCTCCAGCCGCGCAGGGGGCCACGGCGTCCGATTGTCCGCGCTTGGGGCGCCTAGATGTCCAGATCGGCGGCGGCGAATTCGGCGTTCTCCTGGATGAAGCGGAAGCGCAGCTCCGGCTTGCGGCCCATCAGCGCCTCCACCAGTTCCTCCACCGCCTCCTCGGCGCGCGGCAGGGTGACCCGCGCCAGCGTGCGCTTCTTCGGGTCCATGGTGGTTTCCTTGAGCTGGGCCGGCATCATCTCGCCCAGGCCCTTGAAGCGGCTGATCTCGGGCTTCTTGCCCTTGAACTCGGTGGCCAGCAGTTCGTCGCGGTGGGCGTCGTCGCGGGCGTAGATCGCCTTGCCGCCGTGGCTCAGCCGGTAGAGGGGGGGTAGGGCCAGGTAGAGGCGGCCCGAGCGGATCATCTCGGGCATGGTCCGGTAGAAGAAGGTGATCAGCAGGCTGGCGATGTGGGCGCCGTCCACGTCGGCGTCGGTCATGATGACCACCCGCTCGTAGCGCAGCTCCTCTTCCTTGAATTTCGAGCCGCCCTGGACGCCCAGCGCCAGCATCAGGTCGGCCAGCTCCTTGTTGCCGCCGGTCTTGTCGGTCGAGGCCGAGGCGACGTTGAGGATCTTGCCGCGCAGGGGCAGGATCGCTTGGGTCTTGCGGTCGCGGGCCTGCTTGGCCGAGCCGCCGGCGCTGTCGCCCTCGACCAGGAAGATCTCCGCCCCGTCGATGGCGCCGGCCGAGCAGTCGGCGAGCTTGCCGGGCAGGCGCAGCTTGCGGGTGGCCGAGGCGCGAGCCACCTCCTTGTCGCGCCGGCGCTTGAGCCGTTCCTCGGCGCGCTCGATGACGAACTGCAGCAACGCGCTGGCCGCCTTGGGCTGGGCGGTCAGCCAGTGGTCGAAGGGGTCGCGCAGGGCGTTCTCGACCAGCTTCTGGGCGTCGGCGGAGGACAGGCGTTCCTTGGTCTGGCCCTGGAACTCCGGATTGCGCACGAAGACGCTGATCAGGGCGCCGGCCTGGGCGATCACGTCGTCGGCGGTGATCAGGGCCACCCGCTTCTCGTTGACCAGTTCGCCATAGGCCTTCAGCCCGCGGGTCAGGGCCGCGCGCAGCCCCGCCTCGTGGGTGCCGCCCTCGGGCGTCGGCACGGTGTTGCAGTAGGACTGCATGAAGCCGTCGGCCTCGCCGAATCCGGCCGGGGTCCAGGCCAGCGCCCATTCCACGGCCCCGGCTTCGCCCTTGCGCTCGAAGCGCCCGGCGAAGGGCTCGGGCGTGACCGTCTCGATCCCCTTGGTGCGCTCGGCCAGGAAGTCGGCCAGGCCGTTGGGGAAGCGGAACACCGCCTCGGCGGGGGTCTGGTCGTGGATGCGGGCCGGATCGCATTTCCAGCGGATCTCGACGCCGCCGAACAGATAGGCCTTGGAGCGCGCCATCCGGTAGAGGCGGGCCGGCTTGAAGGCCACGCCCTCGCCGAAGATCTCCGGGTCGGGGGAAAAGCGGATCGCCGTGCCCTTGCGCCTGGTGGGCTGGCCCTTCTCGATGGCGCCCAGCGGCTTGCCGCGCGCGAAGGCCTGGCGCCATTCGAAGCCGTCCTTCCAGGCGGTGACGTCGACCCGTTCCGAAAGGGCGTTGACCACCGAGACCCCGACCCCGTGCAGGCCGCCGGAGGTTTCATAGGCCTTGCCCGAGAATTTCCCGCCGGAGTGCAGGACGGTCATGATGACCTCCAGCGCCGACTTGCCCGGATGCTTGGGGTGCGGATCGACGGGGATGCCCCGGCCGTCGTCGCGGACGCTCAGCGAGCCGTCGGCGTCCAGGACCACCTCGATGATCTTGGCGTGGCCGGCGACCGCCTCGTCCATGGCGTTGTCCAGCACCTCGGCGAACAGGTGGTGCAGGGCGCGCTCGTCGGTGCCGCCGATGTACATGCCCGGCCGCTTGCGCACCGGCTCCAGGCCCTCGAGCACCTCGATGTCCTTGGCCGAATAGCCGTCCGCGCTGCGGGCGCCGGCCACCTTGGGATCGGGGCGTGGCTCATGGCTCTCGGCCAGGGGCGAGGCCGGCGCGGGATTGAGCGCGTCGTCGAACAGGGAAGCTTGGGCTGTGGCCTTGGACATGGTCTGAAAATGCGTCGATTCGGGCGCCTGCCGTATGCGGCCTGGGGGCGGGCAGGGCAAGCGGAGCCATGGCGCGACCGAGCGCCGGCGGCGTGATCGCCGGCCAGCGCCTGCGGGGTGAGGCACAAGGCCGCTTGCCATGTGGCGAATTTGCCGCAACGTTGGGCTTAACAAAAAGAAAACGCGCCAGGGCCGCGACGAAAGCGGCTCCCGATAAAAAGCGGTGCGTAACTGGGCAGGAACGGACGGGTACGGGGCTAATGACGGACATCGCAAACCGGGGCGCGGGAAATGTTTTCCGGCATGCGCCCAAGGAACTGATCAACATCGCGGGCACGGGCCTGGCGGTTCTGGCGGCCCTGGCCCTGGGCGCGGCGCTCGCCTCGGCCCTGCCGGCCGACGCGCACTCGCCCTTCCTGTTCGCCGGCTGTTTCGCGGCCCCGGCGGCGGCGGCCTTCGCCGTCTACTGGTTCATGGCCCAGAAGCTCTGAGCGCCGGGCGCTTCGCGCGCGGCCCGACAAAGGCGCAAGAAAAAAGGGCCGCGGAGCGATCCGCGGCCCTTCTCGCATCGCCTCAGGAGGCGGCGCTTAGCACTGGTAGTACATCTCGAATTCGACCGGGTGCGGGTGCAGCTGCAGCCGCATCACCTCTTCCATCTTCAGCTCGATGTAGCTGTCGATGAAGTCGTCGTCCATGACGCCGCCGGCCTTCAGGAAGGCGCGGTCCTTGTCCAGGTTCTCCAGGGCTTCGCGCAGCGAGCCGCAGACTTCCGGGATCTTCTTCTGCTCGCGGGGCGGCAGGTCGTAGAGGTTCTTGTCGGCGGGCGCGCCCGGATCGATCTTGTTGTTGATCCCGTCCAGGCCGGCCATCAGCAGGGCCACGAAGGTCAGGTAGGGGTTGCCCATCGGGTCGGGGAAGCGGGCCTCGAGGCGCTTGGCCTTGGGGCTGTCCACGTGCGGGATGCGGATCGAGGCCGAGCGGTTGCGGGCCGAATAGGCCAGCTTCACCGGGGCTTCGTAGCCGGGCACCAGGCGCTTGTAGCTGTTCGTCGTGGAGTTCGAGAACGCGTTGATCGCCTTGGCGTGCTTGATGATGCCGCCGATGTACCACAGGCACATGTCCGACAGGCCGGCGTACTTGTCGCCGGCGAACAGCGGCTTGCCGTCGCCCCAGATCGACTGGTGGACGTGCATGCCCGAGCCGTTGTCGCCGAACATCGGCTTGGCCATGAAGGTGGCGGTCTTGCCGTAGGCGGCGGCCACGTTCTGCACGACGTACTTATAGAGCTGCAGGCGGTCGGCCATGGTGACCATGGTGTCGAACTTCAGGCCAAGCTCGTGCTGGGCCGGCGCCACCTCGTGGTGGTGCTTTTCCGGCTTCATGCCCAGTTCGCCCATCACCGCCAGCATCTCGCCGCGCAGGTCCTGGGCGCTGTCGACCGGGTTGACCGGGAAATAGCCGCCCTTGGGGCCGGGCCGGTAGCCCATGTTGCCCTCGGCATACTCCTTGGCCGAGTTGATCGGCAGCTCGGTGGAGTCGAAGGAGTAGCCGGTGTTGGCCGACTGGATCGACCAGCGCACGTCGTCGAAGATGAAGAACTCGGCTTCGGGGCCGAAATAGACCGTGTCGCCGATCCCCGAGGACTTCACGTAGTTGAACGCCGCCTTGGCGATGGAGCGCGGGTCGCGGTTGTAGGGGGTGTTGGTGTCGGGGTTCAGGATGTCGCAGAACAGGCACAGCGTGGTCTGCTGGTAGAACGGGTCGATATAGGCCGTCTCCAGATCGGGACGCAGCTTCATGTCGCTTTCGTTGATCGCCTTCCAGCCGGCGATCGAGGAGCCGTCGAACATGGTGCCGTCGTTGAGGAAATCCTCGTCGACCAGGTCGATGTCGAAGGTGACGTGCTGCATCTTCCCGCGGATGTCGGTGAAGCGGACGTCGACATATTTGACGTCCTTCTCCTTGATCTGGTTCAGGATGTCTTTTGCGGTGGTGGCCATGGTCTTATCCCTTGGAGCCATTCTCAATGAAAAGGATGTGGTCAGATCGCCTGCGCGCCGGACTCGCCGGTGCGGATGCGCAGGACGTCGGTGATCTCTGAGACGAAGATCTTGCCGTCGCCGATGCGCCCGGTGCGGGCGGCCGAGGTGATGGCTTCGATGGCGGGTTCCAGCTGATCGTCAGCGATCACCACCTCGATCTTGATCTTGGGCAGGAAGTCCACGACGTACTCCGCGCCGCGGTAGAGCTCGGTGTGCCCCTTCTGGCGGCCGTAGCCCTTGGCTTCGATGACCGTCATGCCCTGTACGCCGAGTTCCTGGAGGGCTTCCTTCACCTCGTCGAGCTTGAACGGCTTGATGATGGCTTCGATCTTTTTCATGGACCCGACTTGAATACTGCGAGGCCGCCCGGGCGGTCGCCGCGACGGAGCACGGCGGACGGCGGGGCCACAAGGGCCGGGACAGGCTGCGCCACGGGTGACAGTCGCCAAAAGCAGGAATGCGTGATCTATAGGCAGTCGTCGCCTACTAATTCATCATGGCTGAAATCGGCTTGTGACGGCGTCTCCGGCGCCTAGGATTGGGAGCTGCGGGCGGCTGGAAAGCTTCGGAAGCGTGCGATGGCCGGCGAGATTTCGCCGGCGCGCGGCATTTCCGGATTTCCGGCCTTCCGCAAGCGCTTCCCGCAAGGGCTCCGATGCTGAAGTTTACGGCGGATCGAGGGGCCGGCCCTGGGGACGTTCCGCCGCCCAAACCCGGAAAGACCCGATGTCGCGCTTGTACCTGATCCGCCATGGCAAACCGGCCTCCGCCTGGGGCGAGGCCGACGCCGACCCGGGCCTCGACGACGCCGGCGCCGAGCAGGCGGGCGCCGCCCGCGACCTGCTGCTGTCGCTGCCCGTGGCCGAGCGCCCGACGCGGGTGGTCAGCTCGCCCCTGCGTCGGTGCCGCGAAACCGCCCAGCCCACGGCCGATGCGCTGGGCGTGGCGCTGGAGATCGATCCCCGCGTCGGCGAAATCCCCACGCCCGCGAGCGTGGCCCATGCGGATCGCCCGGCGTGGCTGCGTAACGCCTTCGCCGGGTCCTGGGGCGCGATCGAGGGAGACCTGGACTACGACGCCTGGAGGCGCGGGGTCGCGGCCGCCCTGGCCGCCCGAGGCGACGCCGCCGTCTTCTCCCACTATGTGGCGATCAACGCGGTGATCTCCGTGCTGGAGGGCCACGACCATGTGATGAGCTTCCGTCCGGACCATGCCTCGATCACCACCCTGGAGACCGACGGCCAGACCTTGACCTTGGTCGGCAAAGGGCGTGAAGCCTCCACCGGAGTCCTCTGACCCCGGAGCCTGCCGTGACGGCGCGCCAGATCCTCACCGTGGCCGAGATGGCCGCCGCCGACCGCGCGGTCGTCGACGCCGGAACGCCCGGGACCGTGCTGATGGAGCGGGCCGGCGCCGCCGTGGCCGAGGCCGTGGTCGAACGCTTCTCGCCCCGGCCCGTGGTCGTGTTGTGCGGGCCGGGCAATAACGGCGGCGACGGCTATGTGGCCGCCCGGTTGCTGCAGGCCCGCGGGTGGCCGGTCGAGGTCCGGGCGCTGCGCGCGCCCGACACCGCCGACGCCCAGGCCGCCGCGGCGCAATGGACGGGCGCCGTGGCGCCCCTGGCCGGACCCATCGAGGCGCCCCTGGTCGTCGACGCCCTGTTCGGGGCCGGCTTGTCGCGCGCCCTCGAGGGCGAGGCCGCCACGCTCGCCATGCAACTCGCCGATCGGCCGGAGCGCGTCGTGGCCGTCGACGTCCCCAGCGGCGTTCCGGGCGACACCGGCCAGCCGCGCGGGACGAGCTTCGCCGCCGGGCTCACCGTCACCTTCCACGCGCGCAAGCCCGCCCATGTGCTGCAGCCGGGCCATAGCCGCTGCGGCGAAGTGGTGGTCGCCGACATCGGCCTGGGCGCGACGGCCTCGACCCTGTTCGAGAACGGGCCGGAGCTGTGGCTCCCGCGGTTTCCCTGGCCGACCGCGGCCTCGCACAAGCACGCGCGCGGCCGGTTGATCGTGATCAGCGGAGAGGCCTGGAGCACAGGCGCGGCCCGGCTCTCGGCGCGGGCCGGCCTGCGCATCGGGGCGGGCCTGGTGACGCTGCTGTCGCCGCCGGACTCCCTGATGGTCAACGCCGCCCACCTCGAGGCGGTGATGCTGGCCCCCTTCGAGACCGACCTGGAGCTGGAGCAGATGGCCGCCGACGTCGACGCCGCGGTGATCGGCCCGGCCGCGGGCGTCACCGAAACGACGCTGCTGAACGTCCTGGCCCTGGCCCGTACGGGGGCCGCCCTGGTGATCGACGCCGACGCCATCACGATCTTCCGCGACGACCCGGAGGAGCTGTTCTCCGTCCTGGACCGCGACGACGTGCTCACCCCGCACCCCGGCGAGTTCGAACGGCTGT
>Ga0307513_10013251_pt1 | contig 10123 bp, 7 predicted proteins | sample 15_EM_MG_FD_202174 | JGI IMG/M metagenome (GOLD analysis project Ga0307513, IMG submission 202174) | Populus trichocarpa ectomycorrhiza microbial communities from riparian zone in the Pacific Northwest, United States - 15_EM | ecosystem: Host-associated > Plants > Roots > Unclassified | place...
GTACTCGTTATGGGACCAAGACAGGAAGCGGTTGGTTGAGTGAACAAAACAAAGGAGTGTAATTCCAGTTTCTTTGTCGCTGTCTTTTGCCCCTGGTACCCAGCTCAAGCGTTTGTGCATCCGGTGCTAATCGCAACTCTTGCCACCAACACCATTCACTCTCTCAGACGCTCTTCTCTCGACGCGCCACTCATGTCCAGAGAGATATCAATCATCATGTCCACTCTCGGTCTTCGACGGGAGAGCTGGCCAACCAAGGGCCTTCGGTGAAACGCTATATTTTCAAGAGCTAATGGTGTCACGGACTGGCCTCGCGCCCGTAAAGGGTCGTCGTAGAAGGTAGATCGGAGATTTAGAAAGAATCGTGATATGAGGCTGCAAAATCTATAAGCAGATGACAGAGCGTTATGCATGAGAGGCTGCCGTACGTTGATTCAAGCGCCCATTCTAGGAAAGAAGAAGTGCCCAGCAATGAGGGATCCAGGAAGATCCATACAGCCGCTTGTGACACATGTAGCACGACCTGCGAGAACGCTCGTAATACAAAAGGAGGTTTGTGAGGGTCACATACAAGAACCACAAAGTACCTAAAGATATACCTCATTAGACGTTGTCACAACGTGTTTATACAACCGACTCGCAATATCCCATCACGGAACAACGTGTACAACTGGGTAGTGTATGTATGGTATGCATTCAAAGGATTATAGGGAGCAATAGTAAAGAAATCGACGTACAAGAGATGAGCCTGACTCGGCCTTCAGCAAAGTGGCATTCCGATATGCACGAATTGTCGTGAGGATATCGAGGAGTAGATCAAATACCAGCGGAACCGCCCAAATAAAAATTCCTTCAAATTTGTAGCCTGGCCGTGTTGGAAGACATAGATTGCTAATAGGAGAGTAATACCCGGTATCTATTCAGGGATACCTTAATATGGTAATTACAATTCCAAGACTTGTACTTACGGAATATGTGGATAGCACCGAAAATAGTTAAGGCCGCCGTATTGTGCGAAATATCCCAAAGGAAATCCACAACATTATCACAACCCACTTGACATTATAATATAATGCTTGTACACGAGGACAGACAAGGACTGTGTCAAGGGTTAGTTCAGGCATGCAATCAGAGACATTGAATGTTTTTGTAGCTATATGCCGCCACACTCAATGCGTTAGAGTATAGAATGAAACTCGGGGTCAGCGGACGCTAACCAACAACTTATATACCTGTTAGAGTATAGAATGAAACTACAGGTATATGTGAGCGTATAATACTGTATAGTGTGAGACTACTTTACCTCGGGGTCAGCGGACGCTAACCAACAAGGTAAACAAGGCCAAACATGGCCGGCCTGATATCGTAAGCCAAAAGAGCATTAAATCAACGCTCAACACTGCAACTGAGGCGACGATTAGTGATATATTTACCAGAGAGTGGGATGAACGGACAGCTGGGCCCGGTGAGTGAGTACATGGGAAACCCGCTGTATCAAATAGGAGATGCTCACACTGTTCGAGAGTGATATCCTAAACCCCACAAGGTCTAATCGATATTTGTATTTTAGCGTCCACCTTCACGTCACTATGGTATACTGACAATAATTTGCAAATACCATGGATGCAAGCACAATGTAGCGGTTGGTATAATATAGGACCTTTGGGAGGGATAGAGCCCCTGGCCAGACTAATCTAACCTAAAGTTTTTAAACGCGTCAGGTGGAATCAAGAGATATATTTTTGACCGCGAACCTCCCTTTGCATGGTGATAATAATGTCATACAGGAGAATTACTATGCCTATGCCGGCAACATGGCGCGTAATGATACCATTCCGGACTTCTGTGATTGGGGTCGCCAAGCGGTTGATGGTCGATATTACTCATCCTTCTTGTTGTCAACCGGAGGAGACGTGAATGGCGTGGGCGATACTATCCGTGAGGACGAGAGTACTAAGCCTACGGCGTTGTGTCGGCAACTGGAAGAAGCAAGAAAGTGGCCAACGGTCGTTTGGTTGAGTATATATACCAAGGTACCTCAATCCTAGAATCTAAATTCACCTGCACCCTTACGCAGCTGATTCTGAACATCCAAATAATGAAAGCGGTGATAGAAGAGGAGCTCAGTACGCAAACGATACGCATTTTTGCATTTGAGAATGGAGACACGTGCGAATAGAGTGGATTTGAAATTATGAGGTGACTTTAACCTTAACGTGCCCATACACTGCCATACTTGGTGAACTGATGCGATTGGCACGGTCAGCCTCTCCTCGTGCTGTTTACCCCATGACGCCGCTCCCACCCCTGCTGTCCATCCTGCGACTTTCTCAAGCGCAGCTCAGAATGCAATGAGATACATCTGTAAAACAATGTCTGAATTCCAATAGTCAAGCACAGCCCCTTCTTCCTACCGATCCCGCTTGCGCGGGACATACGTTATTTTAATTCGCTTCGTATATCGTATGTCGATACATAGGCCGATGAGCCACGCCAACGCCATCTCCCACACACCAATCCACAAGATCGCTCGATGAATGGAAAAATGTCAAAGGACAGCCCCTCTCATACCAAAGACAGTGGTGTTTCTAGTATCGTCCTACTCGCTACTGGCCTAGTCCCGCACCGTTTCCGCTCAGAGGTGTCCCGGTCTGTCCCATCTCGACCATTCAGACACTCCGCGACATCCAAGAAAGATGGACAAGGCGTTGAAATGGTTTGAGAAGGGATTCAGGGGGCCCGCGTCGTGACCTTTCGGGGTGGATCAATTGCTTATTGCAATCCTTGTCCGGTTGACGAAGATCTTGCACGACAAAAATACACGGTTTTTCGGGACATGTGTCGGCAGGACAGAATTTGTGCATGTGGGAATTACAATAATTAAACAGGGTCGTGAATGTGGACAGGAGTCACTCCATTCCATGTTCTTTGAAATACATTGGCAGTGCGCTGTAGGTGATATAGACAGGTGAGCCGGGAATAGTGGACTAACAATCGGTCTTTGCGGCACTTTTAAAGGTAGCTTTAAGCCATAATTAGAGACAAGTAGACTAGAATTGTCGTGTGAAGTGGTTTCTTGCAAAGTCAGTCAATGGAATAGCTTAGTGCGTCAAACTCTCGACGCAGACACCTTGGATTAACGACGCCTTCCAGTCCCAGCGTGGGGTTTAATTGTGCTGTAGAAGACATTGTATGTTAAGGCTATTTCCGGTCCAAACGAAACAGAGACCGCCGGGTTGACCGTCCAAGTTTTGAGTATAGTGAACTTGAACCCAACCCTGTCTTGTTGCTGAACCAAAGTAACACTGTTAACCCAAGAAAACCACGCTCGTCAAAGACTTGATTACGACCTGCATTCCAGTCGACGATGAGCGAGGCTTCTGAGGTCGCACTTCCAGCGTCGCTGCCGTTTCCGGTGAAGATAACAAAGCTGCTAGTTCGAGCAGGAGACACTATTACACGGTCAACACCGTTATTGTACTATTCTTTCAAGTACAAAGTTCCCGGAGAGGACACGACCGAGATACGTTACGGCACTTGGGAGTCCCACTTGGAAGGCACCGTCGAGCTTTGGAGCGTCGATCCTGGTGATGTTATAGAAAAAGATTATGGCCCTGTTCTCCTTGTCGACGAGCCATGTAAGCATGGACTGCAGATCGCGGGTCTGTGTGCTAATTGTGGGAAGGATATGACCTAGTGGGTGTATATCTTTACATGTACATGGCACAGGGATAACATATTTGATAGCGTGGATTATATGTCCGTGACCGACACATCGCGCGCAACTCTCAAAATGGATCACGGCGGTGGTGGACCCCTTTTATCAGCTGAAGAAGCGTTACGCATCGAACGACAGACGTCAGAATACCTCCTCTCCCGCCGCAAACTCACTCTTATTGTCGACCTGGACCAGACAATTCTCCATACAACTATGGACCGAACTGTTGGAGAGTGGTTGGCTGACAAGAAGCGGGCAGGGTCACCCAAGGGAGAAGAGCAAGAAGTGAATCCAAACTGGGCGGCACTCGAAGACGTCGTAGGCTTTCAACTTGCCGACGATCACCACGGTGCTGGTGCTATCCGCCCGGAGTCGCCCTTTTACTATGTCAAACCGAGGTATGTACCCACCCGACATATATGTATGTGCTGTATATATTAAAACTCTGCTCCTCAGACCTGGCCTTACCAGCTTCATGGATAAGATATCCAGGCTGTATGAAATGCACGTCTACACGATGGGCACACGATCCTATGCGAATGCAATCTGCAAAGCTCTTGACCTCAGCGGAAAATGGTTTGGAGAACGTGTCCTCACAAGGAACGAGAGCGGCAGTAGGTTGACTCGTACCATATGTGATGTCCTTATATCTAACGCGTGCACGTGCAGGTGAACGACTCAAGTCTCTAAAGCGACTCTTCCCTTCTGATCAGAGTATGGTCGTGATAATCGACGACAGAGCGGATATTTGGAATTGGAGTCCCCACCTGGTGAAAGTGATTCCCTGTGCGTCACTTTGTCCTTAATCCGTGTTGTTTACGACTTACCCGCCCTCAAGACGAATTCTTTGTTGGAACAGGTGACATCAACTCCGCCACCCTCCCGAAACAACGATCCAGTATTCCGATTGTGCCAGCGGTTGTCCCCCCTGAACCAGACCCTTCGACTTCTCCTGCTGTTGCACCCTCTCATGGCTCCTCCGAGAAGACGGAGGCATTAAGCCCGACTGCCGCAGACGAGAAACTGCGGGAGGAAGAACAGAAGATGCGGAAGCTCAATGCGCATGAGGTCAAAGAGCTGCTGGAAGGTCACCCATTAGCCAAGGCACAGGATGAGCTAGATGCACAAGCGGAGGAAGAAGAGAAGCAAGAAAGTGAAGCAGAAGCAAAGCAGAAGTCGACCACTCCCCCAGGCACACCACCCTCCATCAAACCAACCACTCTCCCTCCAGATTGCAGCAATGGAAAATCGGAAGAAGATGTGACCACGCGAACACCGACGCCCAAGACGGAATCGCTTCAACACCACATTCATCGTGCAATCCTGCATAACAACGATAACGAACTTGAACGTATCCAGAAAATTCTCGAAGAGGTCCACAGTTCCTTCTTTTCTAGTTACAATTCCCGTTCGCATGCAACTGCGGCCTCGAAGCTCAAGGGCAAGAGCAAAGCGGTGGATGTAGGCGAAGCAGATGTGTCTGTTGTTATCCCACGACGCATGGGGAAGACGTTTGAAGGGTGTCATTTGGCGTTTTCAAGTATCATTCCCTTGAATGAGAAGCCGGAGCGGTGAGCCTACGCTCGAGTTGCACAGCATGGGGTACTAACAGCTGAAATGGAACAGGCATGATATCTGGAAGACCGCCATTGCGTTCGGAGCAGTGTGCCATAAGGATGTTAGTAGCCAAGTCACGCATCTGGTCGCCGCGAAGGTCGGTCTGTTATCTCCCGTCACATAACCCCTTGCCTTGCGAGGGTTCGTTGCCACTGACATGACGTTGTAGCTCGGGACGCAGAAAATCGACGCAGCGAGAAGAGGCGGTATATCAGTTGTCAACGTCAAATGGTTTTCTGACTCTGTGGCTCGATGGGAGAAGATGGATGAGAAAGCATACCCGTTAGTTGAGGAGAGCAGGGAGAAGGATCGACGATCCGATGGACCAAAGCCGAGTGAGAATGACTCCTCCACAGACAAGCCGGTTGTAATTCTGAATGACGACGAGGCCGCACCCCTCAAGGAGCCTATCCGGTCTGGAGGGAGTATACCCGTACCCCCCGCTCCGACGGCACCAGTAGACATACGACGGAAGGAGATTGAGGAGGACAGCAACATGCTGATTGGAGACGTTGAGCTTGAGGAGTTTGACTGGGCTGCGGCAGATGCGGAAGTTGACGCTTTTATGGCGGAAGATGGTGATGAGGACGAGGACGAGGACGAAGAGGACCTAATGGATTCAACAGATGAAAGGTGACTAATTCAACTCCTTCCTCCTTCTAAGTTTTGTGCTGATAGCATTTACAGGTCTGAGCAAGTGGCCGAAATTACCTCGTCTCCATCAGGATCTCGTGGTGTTAAACGAAAACGTAGCAGCGCTTCGGTCCGGTCTGCGACCGCCTCTCCCTCATCTTCACCGATTCCGGGCCGCTTACTCGATCCCGGGTTGCCACAAATGAAACGACTAAAGACGGTGCATGATTACCGGCCGTCCGGATTGAGGGAGGTAGTCAATCGACCCTCCCTTGAAACTGCACCGAGTCTCGAAAATGAGATAGGCATGTCACAGCAGACGGTCTCATCAATTATGACAGAGAGTGGAGACACAGGTGTGCCTACAACACAGGACAGTGTCGACACGATGTCAGGGTCAAGTGAGGACAGTACTGAAGACGAGGAGGACGAAGAGGATGACTTTTTGGCCGACGCGTTTGCTAAGGATGCCCAGGGTGGGGAGGACGAGGAGAGTGAGAGTGATGATTCGGACTCTGATAGCAGCGAGGAGGGTAATGGGTAACCAGAAATCCCTCGGGTTGCCGTCGTGCTTCGTCTCGTATCCAAATTTGTCAATATTTCGGGTCGATCCTTGCTGTTACTGGCGCTTACTTTGATTTTGCATACTAATTTGCCCACTCCTCATGTACCAATAGTTGGGTTGGCCGGGTTTCAAGAGAGTCGTTAGTCTTCTGGACTTTAGCCACGATGGAGCTTGACTACTCTATCACAAGCTTCTGACCAGAAAGTAGCCAGAAACTTGATTCGATCTCTCTGCTCTCTTTCGTCCATGTGAAGGGTTATCCATGGGAGCGTTTTGAATCGCTACAGTAGATACTCAGCCGTCAACACTCCTAAAGGAATCCACCCATCGATACCTGGGTCAACAGTCCGAATGCGTTTCGAAAAGAGATTGACAACTTTCACCACCGCCAGTAGCTGAGGTCCCACTCCTTGAGACTGTAGGGAAAGAACTGGACCCAAACTTACGTGAGTTACGCATTATATTGGTGGAGAACGGAAGGGCAAAGGACTTGACTCAGCAGCTTGGCCATCGTAATGACTTAGCGCACCACCCCTGCGGTCCATGATGGTCTATGCCAACCGACCTCCGGAATCGTCCATAAAACGGAATGAGCCATCTGGTGGAGAACATTCACTAGTGGAGAAAACGGGTCCTCTCTCCATCTTTGGTGGCATGCTCAGATTTGGTCGTCTCGCGAGAAAACACAGCCTAGGGACGACAGAAATCAGGATGGAGAACCCGTGGTTGGGGAGAGTGAACGTGCCATATAAGTGCTACAGCATGCAGTACCATGGTTGGGCAAGGCAGGCATCTTCTGGATTCTTTCAGTGTACCTAAATCGCTCTCCAGTTGAAAAACCATTCTAGGTTGAGAAGGGTATATGGACGATGATATCGACTGCGCGATTGAATGAAATGCACCTGCACACCCCCGGTTCAACGCAGAGTCCGTGGTATATTTAATAGTCATTCTGTCTTCCACGTGAGTCTCCTCGAGCTGTTATTGGAGATGGCTAGCCAGCTTGGGAGAAAACGAGCCACGAATGGGGCTTTGGAAACACATATGTTGGGGAAAGGACGAAGCGTTCAACAGAAGCTACGAATCAACGTCCATCCTTTGGTCTCGACTCGTTGCCTGTTTCCTGCCGCTCTGCGCCTCTGCCAAATCTTTGCGTTCCCAAACCTGTAGCACCGTCTCGCCAAGGAAAATCATTTCCTTCCTGATATCCTCCACAATAAGATCCTGTATTCCAATCCACCGCTCTTCTCCTTCAATGCCTGCTTGCTCGGTATTGAATGACGAGGGTAGTGGTGGCGCTCGTAAAACAACTTTCCATGCCGTGTCCGTTTTATCTCGAGTAATGCTTGCAACACTTTCGTGCGTCATATTTGCCAATAGGTTGTACGTTGTTGGTACTTGGGAAGGTCCTTCGGGCAACTCGACGACTGAGAATGATGTCAGCCAGTTATCCCCGATTGACAATACAATCACGTACAGTCTTTCATTTCCAGACCCTTCAGTGGGAAGTTGACAATAGTGGGGTTCTTCTCCTCGACAAAGTTGTTCTTCGTGAACCGCTTGTAGTAGAGGAGTATGTATGGCGGCAGTCGCCGACATTTGAATCGCTTCAGTTGCCCAGCGAACTCTTGAGAGGTCACTCCGTCGTACTTTGCAAGCACCGAGTAGATGCTAACTTGTGGGATGATGTTCTTGCCTTCAATTGAGTCTTGGAAGAGTGGGGGTGGTGGTAAATCAAGGGCAAGGAACAGGAACGGAGACCGTGTGCTCTTAATCTCTGTATGGCCCCGTTAGTGTACCAAACACTGGCAGCCTGAGAAGATATACCTCGGTCGATGTCAAAGGTTGGTCGCACAGTCTCGATATTCCCGGATAAAGCATCCTTAATGATTACCTGCTGTGTATCCAGCTTCAGTTCTCCCTGGAATGTCGAATATATGACACTCGCATTCCTCTTCTTCGTACCACCGAAGTCCTTGTGCAGAGTGTTCAATAGCCACCCAAGGAACTCGGTTGGATCGCCCTGTTTGGTGATCTGGAACCGCCCTGCACTCACACGTACAACCTCTTGTAGGAACTCGTGCGGACTGACTTGCGACTTGAACAACCGCTGGTTCCAGAGTTTCTTTGCGAGAGCTGCAAAACGCTTCAATAGCTCAGACTCCTTCCCTGACGGAGAGTATGAGGAAAGGAGGAGATGGTCACGAAGCGGTGGTACGTGTAAAAGTAGTTGAAGGACAACGTTGAGGTAGTCGTTGGCTTTGATATTGTTGAGCCCGACATAGCCTGGCGTATACAGATTCGAAGTCAGATCGAACGACTGCTGAGGCTTGGATAGCGCGCGAACGGATGCTGGTGTATATTTCGGCGCGAGCACGCGGGAAATGTCCTCTAGCGATGGGTCGGAGACTGGATAGCCATCTGGGAGAACGTATACCTACAACATAGTAATAGGTCAGTATCAGATGGCGAGAGTGCGACAGGACGCTCACCTGTGTCGATTCGAGGTTAATGAAGACGTGATGATCGTCGGAGATGGAATGCGCGTACGCGGGAGATTTTTTGCTTCGTCCCTGGAAGTATTTTCCGCATACAAGACAGCCGTAGACGTTTAGATTTGATAGTGAAATCGAGCAGACTTTTTCAAAGTCAAAATCTAGCGCCGCGCGATTGACGGTGTCGAGGTAGAGGTCGGCCGCTCGTTCGGGCGCAACTCTCTCTTGTGCAACGACTTGTACAGGGTCGTCCTCTGGTTCCTCGTTCGCCTCCGGGTGAGAGGGTTCCTGGTCTAAGGACGAATCATGGTTTGTTGTTGGTCCTTCATCCTTGCCGGGATATTCCATATTTGCGTCCGCTGCGGGAAGTATTTCAGGAATTGGCTCTATTGGCGGTGGTGGGAGGTCTGGGAGGTCTGGGAGGCCTGGCGGGGCCGCTGCGGGCTCGGGAGGATTTTGTTTTTCGGGCTCCTGCTTGCCACGCCTCGCACGTTTTGCTGGTTTCGAAGGAGCAGCGACCTCCTCTTCTGGCACGGCAGCAGTCTTCCGCTTCCCTCGCGTTCGTGCCGACATTCCGGAGCGGAGAGTCCTGAGTGGGTGGCTGCACCAAACAAGCCACACAAGTTGAACTCCGTCACCATCCGCGGAGATACGCCCCGTTGCATATATGTCCGGTCGCCGACATATCGAACTGTGACCCAACTTTTTGCCGTGATGCAAGCGTATGCTGCAAACGGGCATTAGAAGGAACAAGTCAGAGAATAGCACAGACCTCCCGCGGGCTGTGGAGGAATCCTGATAACTGATCTACTTACGGCACATGGGCAGGGTGCTCATCACCCCTCTTCCATCCCTTGGTGATGATTTCAGGGAGGAGTAGGGCATAAACAAGAGGCTCAGGGGTCCGACGGATTCATTCAGCGAAAGCCCGCATACCCGAGACAATGGAACTGCGGAATCAAAGTGGACGTTGGCACGACATTCACCATTCTTATGCCTTTGGTGGGGATGGAAGTGAATGCACATGTAATTTTGGCGGGAGTATCGCGGTTAACGCCCTCCCGCGTGTGGACAACGATGCAAATATGAGATTAT
>Ga0307513_10013252_pt1 | contig 10123 bp, 9 predicted proteins | sample 15_EM_MG_FD_202174 | JGI IMG/M metagenome (GOLD analysis project Ga0307513, IMG submission 202174) | Populus trichocarpa ectomycorrhiza microbial communities from riparian zone in the Pacific Northwest, United States - 15_EM | ecosystem: Host-associated > Plants > Roots > Unclassified | place...
CCAGCGCGCACGAACCGAGCGGCATCACTCCGTTTGCGTACCAGCGAGTGCCGCGCGCCACGAAGATGAGCGGCAGAACCAGCGCCACAAGGGTTAGCTGGGCAATCTCCACGCCGATGTTGAAGCCTGCGAGCAGCGGCAGCAGCGTGGTGCCGCCCGCGTCGATCTCGCCGAGCGCATTCGCGAACCCGAATCCGTGGACGAACCCGAAGCCGAACGCCAGCGGCAGGCGCAGCCGTGACAGGCGCGGCAACAGATTGATGCCCGCCGCGACCGCGATCGACGCTGCAATGGCGACTTCGATGGGCTGCGTGGGCAGATGCACCGTGCCCGTCACCGCGAGCGCGAGTGTCGTCGAGTGCGCGACGGTGAAGGCGGTGACGATGGTCACGATGTCGCGCGTCACCTGGGACAGGCGCGTGGCGCCCTGCCATTTGCCGTCGACCTGGCGCAAAACCGACGGGAGCAGCAGTAGCAATACGAAAGCAATGTGGTCGTAACCGATCGCCACGTGCCAGATGCCTTCGCCCGTGAAGCGCACGAAACTCGCCCAGGCGGAAGACCGCTCGGGTTCATTCCACTGCGGTGTCGCCGGGCTGATCACGCCGGCGAGTTTCTCCGCGCCGCGCGTCGCGCTCAGCAAGACCCGCTGCGATGCATCTCCGCTCATGAAGAAGCCGCCGCCCAATGCAAGCAAACCGCGGCGAGGACAGTCGGCCACCATTGCCACCGACAGGAAATTCTGTTCGACGCGTTTGGCCAGCGCGAGATCCCGGATGCGCAGGGCACATGAAGCCCCACCGCGTTGCACGGCGATCTGACCGAGCACGGCAGCTTCGATGGTTATCTGGGCGGTCTGCACTTCCGCCCAGGTGACCGCGCCGTCGAAGTCGCGATCGATGAACACGGACCAGACGATATCGTGCAGCGACAGATCCCAGCGCACGCCGACCGGACCGTCCGCCGCCGGCGCGTCGAGCAACACGAAACTCGTGCTGATGGCATGGGCCATTGCCGGGTTTTGACCGAAGGCGCCGAAGCACAGCAGTGCGGCGAGGACGAGACGTTTCACGCGCACACTCTAGCTGCGCGACGCGTTGGAAAGAATGGTTTCCACGACCGCGTCGGCGAAGCCGGTACTGCGCAGCCAGTCGCGCAACTGTTGTTGCGCTTGCAGGTCGTGGGCGGCCACCGCGGCGCGCGCCAGCACACGCACGTCGGGCAATTCCCTCTGCACCGTGAAATTGGCCAGCGCCGCGATGAGCGCACGCGCGGCATCGCCGGTCTCCAGCGCAAGCAGCGCAGCTTCGCGGTTGTGCACGGCATCGCCGCGGGCGGTCTCGAGAGCGAGCCAGGCGGCGGCGCGTTCTCGCAACTCGTCGCGTCTGGTTCCCGCGGCCACCGATGCGCCCCTGACCAACAGCGAGAGGCTCGGCTTCTCGACGTCGAGCAGGGTGGCGGCATCACGCGCATCGCCGTGCGCCGCCAGCGCATCGGCCAACGCGGCGCGAATGGAATCGTCGCGCGGCTGAAGCTCGAGAGCCGCGCGGTAGTCGGCGATGGCGCCGTTCAAGTCGTGCGCGCGCTCACGCAGCTCGGCACGCACGGTGAGCAGATAGGCGTGTTCCGCCGATCGTGCCGGGTCCTGGTCCAGTGGATAGGTCGCGAGCAGCGCTTGAGCCTGTTGGAGCTGCCCCGACCCGGCGTATGCCTCGGCGAGGCAGGCGATTCCGATGACCGAACCGGCACCGCCACCGACGGCCAGTTGCGCGCAATCGGCGCGTGCACCGGGAAAATCGCCGCGTACCAGGCGGACGGAGGCGCGTTGGGCGCGCGCCGCCGCGTCCCGCGGCGCGGCGCGCAGAATTTCATCGAGCAACGCCTCGGCGGCGGCGAATTCATGCCGATACTGCAGCGTCCCGGCGTACAGGCGCCGTGGCGCGTGGCCAACCGTGCCGTTGCTAACTACCGGCGCGAGCACGGCCTCCGCCCGGCCGACATACGACGGCTCGCGCAAGGTGCGGGCGCGTTCGAGCAACGCCTCCGCCAGCGCCAACGCCGGTCCTTCGGCCGAAGGGTCGGCGCGCCACGCGCCAACCAGCCCGCGCAGCTTCTCATCCGGCATCACCTGGCGGACATTTGCCACCACGAACGACGGGGCGTCCGGGACGAAGCGATCGGCCGCCGCCGCGACAGCCCCATGGGCGTGCGTCGCGGCAGCGAACGCCAGCACCGCCATCAAGCGTGCTGGACCCCCCATCACGGTTGGTCCGCGGGAATCAACGCCGTGAACGCCGCATCGTCGGCGTCCTGCGAAAACGTGAACCCGTTGACCGCCGTCGGCTCATCGGTCTCGCCTTTCGCGAACGTGTTCAACGCCACGCTCTTGATGGACGCGGCCTTTGCATTGACCGCCACCTTGAACGCGCGAGTCGTCATCGCGCCTTCGCCGTCGGTGACGGCCAGCGCGATCGTCGCATTTCCCGTGGCCGCCTCGAACGGCGTCAGCGTGATCGTGCGGGCCGCGCCCGCTCCCGACAGCACGAGGCCGTCCGCGGGAAACACGCTCGCTCCGTCGACGACCGTGGCTTCGACCTTGAGCGTCGCCGGGTCGGACTCCTGGTCCGCGATGCTGAACTGGATAGGTCCGAACACCGTGTCCTGGTTGCCACTCTGATCGGCGACCGCCGCGATCGTCGGTGGAAAATTGACGTCCAAAGGCGGCGGCATCGGTTTCGGATCATTCGACCTGCTGCAGGCCGCCACGACCAGTATCGTGGCGGCGAGCAGCGCGAGGTTTTTCTTGAGCGATTTCATGTCAGCCCCCCGCGCCCGGCAGCGGCGTCCGGAGGTAGGGGAACGTCGTGTCGAAGTCCGCGGCGGAAACCGGCGCGCCATCGGTGAACGGAGCATTGCCGAGCGGGGCCATCTCGGGTTTGCACAGCTTGAGGTCGACGTTGTCGTTGCCGATCTTGATCGGGTAACACAGCGCACCCATGACCACGCGCAGCGCGATGTCCACCGTGTCGTCGCCCGGCCGGCGGCCGTTCGGGAATCCGGCAAGGTCGCCGCCCGCGACGCCGAAGGTGCTCTGCTTGTCGGCGGACTTTGCATCGATGCCGGTGTTGAGACGCGTCATTTCGGACGGCGTCACTTTCGACATCTGGTTGACGCCTTCGAACCCGGTCAGGAACGCGGTAGCCAGATCCTGGCGTGGAATGTTGGTCGGCGCGATGTTCGTGAACGTCGTACCGAGCGTGTCGTTCACGGGCTTGCGGAACAGCGCATCGAGCAAGGCCGGCAGTGTCGGGTTGGTCACGTACGTGCCGAACTGGCCGTCGAACTTCGGTTCGCTGGCGCTGAAACGATCCTTGTCCGGCAGACCGATCACGAGTTCGTTGACCAGCGGCATGCCGAGACGCGACACCTGCACCCACGGACCGCCTTCGACGTCCGGGCGCGAGAATGTCGGGAACGGATTGAGCAAGCGTGCCTGGCGCAGGGAAGCGCTGGTCCAGCCGCCGATCACGCCATTACCCGAACCCGTCAGGCAGCTCTTGTGGACTTCGAGCGCGATGGTCGTGACGTTGGCGTAGTCGACCTGGTTGTTGGCGCGCGACTGTGTGATGCCGCCCGGAAACCCCTTGCCGTCGCCGGCACCCGGCGCCGAGTCGCCTTCCACCGGAATCAGATTCACGAGATCGAACACGCGGCCCAGGTTCACCGCAAAACCTTCTTTGCGCTGACCCACGAACACCTGACCCGGCATGTTGCAGCCCGGGATGTTCACCGTGTAGATGAACGAATTCGCGTACGCCTTGTATCCCGCGACGCTGTCGAATGTCTTGGTGCCGACGAAGTCGAACGGCTTGCCGAACACCGTGCCGCCGCCGGCGCCGCTGACCGGCTCCGCGTTGCCCTTGCGGCGATCGCCGCGCACCACGGTCACCTGGTAACTCTCGAGGAAGTTGAGATTGGACTTGTCGGTCGCGCTGATGGGGCCGATGTTCTTGAGCGGCACCGCCACTTTCGGGCCGGCGATATCGAGCTTCTTGCCGCGATTGTCTTCGGCGAGGCGGTTGGTGAAGCGGAACTGGAACGTCAGGTTTTCGACCGCGTCACCGTCGTTGTCGACGTGGATTTCGTACAGCGCGGACGGGTCCATGGCGAAATAGTTAGGACCACCGTAGGGCGCTTGCAGCGGAATGTAGTTGGCGAGCAACGTGACGTAGCCGGCGCGGGCCGGGTCGTAACTGTTGAACAGGTAGAAGTCGGTGGAATCCTCCAACGGCAGGCGCGTGATGTTCGGCGCTTCGCGATGGCTCGATCCCTGGACTGCGAAAGGCAGCGTGGCCGCGACTGCGGCTGCCACCAGGCAGGATTTTCTGAATGACATGTGGGGTCCCCTGGCTCGAAAGTGAGCGTTGTAGATGAACACGCAGGGAATACGCGGCGATTTCGCGACGGATGCACGTGTCACGCATCCGCCAACGATATTTTTCCGGTTTGCATCCAGCGGCGTGCGGGCTGCGTACGTTAATATCCGGCTCGAATGCCCGCGCCCTTCCCCACCGCCAAACTTCTCGCGTTGAGCCGCCTCATCGGCGGCACGCCGCTGCTCGAAATCCGCTGCCGTTATCGCGGGCGCGAACAGCGCGTCTATGCCAAACACGAGGCGTACAACTTTACGGGCAGCATCAAGGACCGCATGGCGCTGTACATCCTGCAGCGCGCCTATACGAGCGGCGAGATTTCCCCGGGCGACGTGATTGCCGAGGCGACCAGCGGAAACACCGGCATTTCATTCGCGGCGATCGGCCGGGCCTTGGGACATCCGGTGCGCATCTACATGCCCGACTGGATGAGCCGGGAGCGTGTGCTCGTCATCCAGAGCCTGGGGGCCGCGGTCATTCCCGTTTCGGCGGAGCTGGGGGGCTTCCTCGGTTCGATTCGCATGGCGGACGAATTCGCGCGCGAGTCCGGCCGCGTATTCCGGCCGCAGCAGTTCGACAATGCCGCAAACGTGCAGGCGCACTACGAAACCACCGGGCCCGAGATCACCGCGCAACTCGCGACTCTCGATCGAAAACCCAGCGCGTTCGTGGCGGGCGTCGGCACCGGCGGCACCGTCATGGGTGTGGCACGGCATCTGCGCGAGAAATTCGGCGCCGTTGCGGCGCATCCGCTCGAGCCGGCCAATTCGCCGACACTGCGCACCGGTCACAAGACGGGCAAACACCGCATCCAGGGCATCAGCGACGAGTTCGTGCCGTCCATCGTGAAGCTCGACGAGCTCGGCCGCATCCTCGACATCTGGGACGGCGACGCGATCGTCATGTCGCAGCGGCTGGCCAGTGAACTCGGCATTGCGGTGGGCATCAGCTCCGGCGCCAACCTGCTGGGAGCGCTCGAGATCGCGCACGAACAGGGCGACGATGCCAGCGTGGTCACTGTGTTCTGCGACGACAACAAGAAGTATCTGTCTACCGATCTGTGCAGCGACGAGGAATGCAAGGAGCACTACCGCTGCAACGACGTGGAGCTGCTCGATTTCCGCGTCATCCAGCCCTGTGCATCCGGGCAGGTTCCCGCCGCGTAGTCCTCGCTGAGTCATACGAGCGTAAACATGCTCTCGTACGCTCGGGCCACTTTATCGGGGATCAAAACGTGCTCGATTCGGACGACAACGACATCACATATTTCTACGAGAGCCAGCTGCCCGGAGAGAGTGCGCCGGTCGAGGACCGTCATTTCCACCCGGTGGAGCCGCGCACGTTGCGTTTGACCGTCGAGACGCGTTTCTAACGAGTTGTGGGGCAACGCATGGCCGCGCGTAGAATCGCGGCCATGCTTGCTTACCGACCGCGCGCCTTTCCGGTGACCGCCGCATTTGCCGTGGCGTGTGCGCTGGCATTCGCAGTAGCCGCGCCCGCGGCCACCACGCCGGCGGAAAAGAAACCCACGACCACGGCGAAGAAGCCGACCCCGGCTGCTGCCAAACCCGGTAGTTCCAAACCGAAGACCGGCACGACGAAGAAGAAGCCGGCCGCGGTCAAAAAGCCCCTCGTGCCACCGCCACCGCCGCCGCCACCGCCGGTCGAGCTCATCGGTATCACGGTAATGCCGACCAACACCCTGCGCGACGGGCCATCGTCGGGCCAGTTCGACGGCGCGGGCCGGCGTGGCGCCGCCGCACGCTTCGAGTCGCAGCCGGTTCAGGGCGTGAGCTCGATCAAGCCCGGACCTACCGCCGGCGCCTGGTGGGCGCTCTCCGACAACGGCTTCGGCGCCCGGTGGAACAGCCCTGACTACCGGCTCTGCATCTATCTATTCGACGTGCGCCCGCGCACCGAGGCGGGCACCGATTCGCGTACCGCCTTGCAGGCGGTCATCGAGTTGTCCGACCCGGCCAGGTTCTTTCCTTTCCGTCTCACCGACGAGAGCGAACCCGAACGCCAGTTGACGGGGGCTGACGCGGACCCGGAATCGCTGGTCGCGATGCCCGACGACACCTTCTGGGTCGGCGACGAGTTCGGCCCGTGGCTGCTGCACTTCTCGGTGGACGGCGAATTGTTGGCGCCTCCGGTCGAATTGCCCGACGGCCTGCATTCGTCGGATCACCCGCTGGTCGTCGCGCGGGCCGAAGAACCGCGCATCGCACACTCGCGCGGCTTCGAGGCGATGGATCTCGCGGGTGACGACAAGACACTTGTGACGATCCTCGAGGGCCCGGTGGCGGGCGACCCCCCGAAGGCGCTGCGCGTGCAGCGTTACGACACCGCCGCCGGCAAGTGGCTGCCATTCACTCTTATATATGAGCTCGACGCGGACACGGTTTCGGTCACCGATGTTTCGCGCGTCGAAGGCAATCGCTTCGTGGTGATCGAACGCGACGATCTCGAGGGTGACGCGGCGAAAGCCAAACGCGTCTACTCGATCGATCTCGACAAGGCGTTGCCTGGAAAACCGCTGCAGAAAAAACTCGTCATCGACCTGCTGTCGATCGGCAACGCCCGCGGCCTCGCGCAGGCGGCGCTTCCCGGTGCGCCGTTCCGTTTTCCGTACCTGACCGTCGAATCCATCCAGGTGCTGGATCGCAAACACGTCGTGATCGTGAACGACAACAACTTCCCGGCTACCGGGGGGCGCGGCGCGAATGTGCCGGACGCCACCGAGTGGATCTGGCTCGAACTGCAGAATCCGCTGTGACGTTGATCGCCATCAAGGATGCCGAACTCGCGTTCGGCCTCACGCCGCTGCTCGACCGCGCCGCCCTCGCCGTGCAGGACGGCGAACGCATCGGGCTCATCGGGCGCAACGGCACAGGCAAGTCATCGCTGTTGCAAGTGCTGCTCGGCAAACTCGCGCTCGACGACGGCGAAGTCCAGCGCAAACCCGGCCTCACGATCGGCAGCGTCGAGCAGGAACCGGTCCTGCCGCCGGCCGAAACGGTGCGCGAATCGCTGCTGCTGCAGGGAAAATTCGACGACATGCACGACGACCGCCGTCGTTATGCGATCGAAGCGCGGCTCACCGAATACCTGCATCGTTTCGAGGTGAATGAGGACGCAAACCCCGCGTCGATGTCGGGCGGCGAGCGCAAACGCGCGGCCCTGGCGCTGGCCTTCGCGCTCGAGCCCGAGCTCATGCTGCTCGATGAGCCGACCAACCATCTCGACGTCGACGGCATCGAGACACTCGAAGAACTGCTGCAGAAAAACATCACCTGCATCGTCATCACGCATGACCGGCGCTTTCTCGACAAGGTCGCCACGCGTATCGCCGAGCTCGATCGCGGCCAGCTGCGTACCTTCCCGGGCAACTACAGCGTGTACGAGCAGCGCAAGGCCGAGATCAATCTCGCCGAGGATCTCGCGAAGCGCCGCTTCGAGAAGTTCTGGGCGCAGGAAGAGGTGTGGATTCGCCGCGGCGTCGAGGCGCGGCGCACGCGCAACGAAGGCCGCGTCAAGCGGCTCGAACATCTGCGTGAGGAACGCGCCGCGCGGCGCGAACGCATCGGCAGCGTGCGTCTCAACGTCGATACCGGCGAACGCTCGGGCAAGCTGGTGGCGGAATTCGAAAACGTCAACAAGAGCTTCGGCGGGCGGAAGATCCTCGACGATGTCTCCCTGCGCGTGATGCGCGGCGATCGCGTCGGCTTGTTAGGCCCGAACGGCGCGGGCAAGACCACGATGATCAAGCTGATCGTCGGCACCCTGGAGCCCGACAGCGGCCAGGTCAAACGCGGCACCAATCTCCAGGTCGCGTATTTCGACCAGCTGCGCGAACAGCTCGACCCGGAGCGCACGCTGGCCGAAACGGTGAACCCCGGCTCCGACTGGGTGGAAGTCGGCGAGAGCCGCAAACACATTTCGAGTTACCTCAACGACTTCCTGTTCGACAGTCGCCGCGCGAACGCGCCGATCCGCATGTTGTCGGGCGGCGAGCGTAATCGCCTGTTGCTGGCACGGCTGTTCGCGCGGCCCGCCAACATGCTGGTGCTCGACGAACCCACCAACGATCTGGACATCGATTCGCTGGAGCTGCTCGAGACGATGCTCGTGGATTACAGCGGCACGTTGCTGCTGGTCAGCCACGATCGGGCGTTTCTCGACAACGTGGTCACGCAGACCATCGCGGCGGCGGGTGGCGGCGAATGGCATGACTACGTCGGTGGTTATACCGACTGGTTGCGCCAGCGGGCGTTGCCGCGGGCCGCTTCCGGGAGCCGCGCCGCGCCTGGCGCGACTTCCGCGCCCGCGCCGGTTGCCGCTGCTGCGAAACGCAAACTCAGCTTCAAGGAGCAGCGCGAACTCGACTCGCTGCCCGGGGACATCGAAAGGCTGGAGCGCGAGCAGCTCGAGCTGACCGAGAAGAGTTATTCACCCGACTACCATAAGGCGGGCGCCGAGCAGATGCGCCGCGATCGCGAGCGCGCCACAGAGCTCGCCACGTTGATCTCGAAGAGCATGGAACGTTGGGAAACACTCGAAGCGCTGGCTTCGAGCATTGCGGCGTCCAGATCTTGAAACCCGGTCAGCCCAACAAGCCGCCCGCGATCCGCATCTGGAAAGAGACCGCGCATCGCGGCGGCAAGGGCGTGAGCGCGATCAACGGAATTCCACTGCCCGGCCCGCAGCTCGAAGAGATCTGCAGCATGCTCAAGAAAAAATGCGGCACCGGCGGCACCGTCAAGAATGGCGTGATCGAGATCCAGGGCGATCATCGCGACCGGCTGGTCGAGGAGCTCAAGAAGCTCGGCTACACGGACGTGAAGAAAGCCGGCGGGTAACGCGCCTTTCGGGGTTATCTGCCCCTGACGCCGCCGGTCAGCACGATGCGCATCGCCTGCTCGACGGACAAATCGGTCTCGTGCACTTTGCTGCGCGACACGTACAGGGTGTATCCGCCGATCTGGTAACTCATGGGTAGATAGACTGCGACCAGATCGTCACCGCCGCCGATCCCCAAAGTCTTGGCGTGTTCCTGGGTGACGAAGCCGATCAGCCTGCCCGGGCCGTATTCCAGCGTAACCACGCGGTCGAGGTCGCCCTTCTTCTTGTCGGTGTTCACCAGCCGCGTCATGTCGCGGATCGCGCTATATACCGTCTTCACCACCGGCACGCGCAGCAGGAGATCCTCACCCAGGCCGAGCACGCGGCGAACGACGAAAGCGTTCACCGCGAGCCCGACCAGGAAGAGGATGACGAAGCCCGTCACCAGGCCCATGCCGGGCCAGTAGTTGTCGCCCACCACGAACTTGATGGGCTTCGACAGCAGACTCTCGGTGGTGATGCCCAGCCAGTACACGAAGTACACGGTCAGGCCGATGGGCAGGATGGTCACCAGCCCCTTGAGAAGAATGCTGCCGATCTGCTTCATCGATTACTTTTTCGGCTTCACGAAACGCAGCGTCATGCGGTCGGATTCGCCGATGGCGTCGTACTTGGCGCGATCGAACGACGGATCGACCGGCTTGCCGTCATCGGAGGACTGGCGCGTCGGCGGCAGCGTCCATACGCCGAAAGGATGGTCTTTCGTGTCCTTCGGGTTCGCATTGATTTCGGATTTGCCGTCCAGCTTGAAGCCCGCCTTGGTGGCGGCATCGATCACGGTCTTTTCG
>Ga0307513_10013253_pt1 | contig 10123 bp, 8 predicted proteins | sample 15_EM_MG_FD_202174 | JGI IMG/M metagenome (GOLD analysis project Ga0307513, IMG submission 202174) | Populus trichocarpa ectomycorrhiza microbial communities from riparian zone in the Pacific Northwest, United States - 15_EM | ecosystem: Host-associated > Plants > Roots > Unclassified | place...
GCATCGAATCGGAAGAGTGGTTGAGAGTTGCTTGGAGTGTCACCAGGGTGGCTCCCCGGGGCGGCCCGGGAGCACATCCCTGACCGCATCATACTAACAACGGCGAACCCGTTCCCCGACTGCGTCTGCCCGCGGATTGCGTTGACGCCGCACGGCGCGGGTTCGGTTCGTGACCCGACACCGTGGAAAACTCGCACAATCGCGGGAAAAACGCTTCTGCGCACGCTCCCGAAGCCCCATACTTTTGCTTTACGGCTCGCACATCGTCCGGTGAGTTAATGCGCCGCATCTGGAACATCTTTCTGAAGGGCCTGGCCGCCATCCTGCCCGTCGGCCTCACGGTCTACGTGGTGTTCTGGCTCGGCAAGACCGCGGAGTCGATTCTCAGCGGGCCGCTGCGCTTCATCCTGCCGAGCGGGCGCTACTGGCCGGGCCTCGGCCTGCTGGTGGCATTCCTGTTCATCATGCTCATCGGTGTGCTGGTCGAGGCGTACATCGTGCGCCGGCTGTTCCGCTTCGGCGAATCGCTGTTCGCGCGCATTCCCATCGTCAAGACCATCTTCGGCGCGCTCAAGGATTTCACCCGATTCCTGCCCGCGGGGGGCAAGGCGCGCGATCTCAAGCGAGTCGTCATGTGGCGCACGGGCAGTGCCCACATGATCGGCTTCGTCACCGAAGAGCAGGTCAGCCCGCGGCTGCTGGGCGCCGGCTCGGACGACGTGGTGGCGGTGTATTTTCCGATGAGCTACCAGATCGGCGGCTACACCCTGTACTTGCCGAAGACCGACCTGCAGGAAACCGACCTGTCGGTGGAAGAAGCCATGCGCATGATCCTGATCGGCGGCGTGACCAGCCAGAAGGGCGCCGCCACGATGTCCTGAACCGCCTTTTTGCCGCGCGGATGTGAACCACTTCCGCACCTGCCAAATCTTGTCACCCCCGCGGCATGGCGATGCGCAGCGGGAGTGTGGCGGGTTTAACAGTTCCGCACTCTTCGGGGCGCGTGATGAATCCGACTACTGTTACGATTTTGCTTATTACGCCTGGGTAAGTAGTTCAACGTGGCCGACGGCAACCTTCGACAGATCCGCATCATGCACTTCGTGAGCTCCGGGGGGCTGCCCGGCGCAGTGCAACCGTCGCTGTTCATGCCGCTGCTGACGAAGATGCCGAAGCAGCGCGTGAAGATGCAGGTCGCCTCGCTCTCCCCGGGTTTCACCCCGGCCGCGGTGCTGCGCCAGAGCGGCGTCCCGGTTCACGACATCGCGCTGTCGAAGAAACGCTTCACCACCGCTGCCTTCGGTGAGCTCATCACTGCCACGCGCCAGTTCCGGCCCGACGTGATCCAGGCATGGGGCCATACGGCGCAGCTTGCCGCGCTGGCCGTTCGCTCGCGCTGCGACTGGAAGCCCAAGGTCGTGTGGAGTGTCGGTGACACCGCGCCGCTGCCCAAGCGCGCCGGGCTCATCGACAAGCAGAAGCTCAAGTTCACCGCGAAGTACTCCTCCCGCGCGGACCGCATCGTCTACACCTCCGAGGCTGCGGCGTCGCAGCACCGCCGCGTCGGCTATCCGGACAAGGGCCACCTGGTCGTGCCGCCCGGCGTCGACCCGGCGCGCTTCAAGCCGGACTTTGCCGCCCGGCGCAAGATCCGCGACCAGCTCGGCCTGGCCGCGGACGCCTTCGTCATCGGCATGGTGGCGCCGTTCCAGCCCGAATACGATCACCCCACTTTCATCAAGGGCGTGGGCGAGCTGATCAAGACCAACCCGAAGATCGCCGTGCTGCTCGCCGGCCATGGCGTGCAGAAGGGCAATGCTCCGTTGATGGCGCTGGTGGGCGGCGGCACGCTCGGCGCGCGCACGCAACTGCTCGGCGAATGGACCGACGTGGCTTCTTTCTACAACGCCTGCGATGTCGCCTGCTCGAGCGCCCAAACCGATGGCGCGCGCATGAACCTGGTGATGGCGATGCTGTGCGGCGTTCCGTGCGTCGCTACCGGAATGGGTGGGCAGGGCGAAGTGGTCGGCCAGTTCGGCGTGGCGATCGAGCCCAACAGCCCGACGGCTTTCGTCCGCGGCTTCAAGCGCGTGATGGAGATGACGCCGGAGAAGCGCGTGTTCATGGCGCAAGGCGCGCGCAAGCACGCGCTCACCAATTTCGTTTACGTCCGGTCGCTGCAGAAATACATGCAGCTGTACTTCGATGTCATCGGCCGCGAATCCCTCGCCTCGGAGGCCGTGCCGACTCCGGAAATCGACGCTTCGATCCCGGCGCCGCCACCCGACCTGTACCTGAACACCAAGTCGCAGGCGCAGAGCTCCAAGGCAGTGGCGATGGCGGATCTTTCCGATCCGGATTCCATCGAGGCGCGCGTGGACGACAGGCCCGAGAGGGTGAAGCCCGCGAGCGACGTCGACGTGCTGCAAGTCTTCGACTCGCACCAGTCGCAGGCTGCGGCCAGTGCCTCGCCCATGGGCGAGCGTGCGCGCGGCGTGGCGGAAGAGCTCGAGGATCTGCTATCGCCTGAAGACATCCACGTTGCGAGCCCGGTTATCGGGGCTGCGATGAAGTCCGCTGCAGCGGCTGTTGTGAAGCCGGCCGCGGTGGCTGCTGCGATCAAGCCGAAGGCGGAAGTCGCAACGGCATCGACTCCGGCGACGCGTCCTATCGTCGAGGTCGTGCCGCCACCGGCACCGGTAGCCGCCGAGAAGCAGGCGGAGTCGTCGGTCGCATCGGTTGTTGCGACGGTGAAAGAAGTCCTGCCGGTCGCGCCCGTCATTGCAGTGGCGTCGACTTCATCCGAGCTGGCCGTGTTGACGGATACGCAGGTTCAGAAGCAGATCAGCCTGCCGCTGCTGGCGGCAGCCCCGGAGTTCGACGAGGGCAGCCTGCAGCTGGAGCTGCTGCCCGAGCCCGTCGAGGAGCGCAAGATCGCCGTCGGCGACTGACGCCGACCGCTCAGTGCTTCTTCAGCGCGGCGGCATCGCGCGCCAGCGCTTCGATCGCAGCCCAATCCCCTGCACGCACCGCGTCCGCGGGTGCGACCCATGAACCGCCGATGCACGCTACGTTGGCGAGGCTGAGGAAGTCCGGCGCGGTCGCACGCGTGATGCCGCCGGTCGGGCAGAACATGACGTCGGGAAAAGGCCCGGCCAGTGCCTTGAGCATGTTGATGCCGCCTGCCTGCTGCGCCGGAAACAGCTTGAAGGTATCGAATCCCCAGTTCAGCCCCTCGATCAGCTCGGTGGGCGTCATGATGCCGGGCAGCAGCGGGAATGGCGCAGACCGCGCGGCTTCCGCCAGGTCCTGGGTCAGTCCAGGGCTCACGCCAAACTGGGCACCCGCGTTCGCCGCCGCGGCAAAATCCTTCACGCGCGTGATCGTGCCAACGCCGACGACGGCTTCGGGAACCGCTTTGCGCATCGCTTCGATGGCAGGCAGGCAGGCGGGTGTGCGCAGAGTCACTTCCAGGACTCGCAATCCCCCGGCGGCGAGCGCACGTGCCAGCGGCACGGCATGCTCGACCTTCTCGATCGTAAGGACGGGAATGACGGGGGCGATGGCCAGCAGGTTACGAATGGACATGGAGAGTAAACACACGTGTGGATGGAATGAAGGAGTGAGTTGTGGAGCGGCGGCGCCTGCCGGGGCAGTTCGTCATCGGGCCGTGGCGATCGCCCCGCTTTCCGCATCGCCCGCGGCGGCACGGAAGGTGGCGAACAATTCGCGCCCGGTGCCGAAGGCGTTGCGCGACAGGTCGGGCACGGCGACCGGGCGCCGGTTGAGCACTTCATCCGTGACGTGCGCGCGCAGCTCGCCCTTGTAGCTGTCCAGCGTGAGCATGTCTCCGTCCTGCACTTTGGCGAGCAGTCCACCGGCGACGCACTCGGGACTCAGGTGAATCGCGGCGGGGACGGCGCCGGAAGCTCCCGACATACGACCGTCGGTCACCAACGCAACCTTGAATCCTTTGCTCTGCAGCGAGCTGAGCACCGGCGTGAGCTGGTGCAGCTCCGGCATGCCGTTGGCGCGCGGCCCCTGGTAGCGCACCACGACAACACAATCGCGGCTGAGGGTCCCCGCTCGAAAGGCCTCGATGACCTCTTCCTGGTCGTTGAACACGGCCGCTGGCGCCTCAACCACGCGATGCTCAGCCTGGACTGCCGAAGTCTTGATCACCGCGCGCCCAAGGTTGCCGCGCAGCAGCTTCAGGCCGCCATCCGCACCGAACGGATCGCTGACCGGGCGCAGCACATTCCTGTCGCCGCTGCTCTCAGGGCACGAGCGCCACGCGAGTCCTTGCGCGGAAAGCCACGGTTCCTCCGTGTAGGCGAGCAATCCGCTGCCCATGACGGTATTCGTGTCTCCATGCAGCAAGCCTGCCTGCAACAGCTCGCGAATCAGGAATCCCATGCCGCCGGCGGCATGGAAGTGATTCACGTCGGCGCTGCCGTTCGGGTAGATGCGAGCCAGCAGCGGCACCACGTCGGAGAGATCGTTGAAGTCGTCCCAATTGACGGCCATGCCCCCGGCGTGCGCCATGGCGATGAGGTGAATGGTGTGATTGGTCGAACCGCCGGTGGCGAGCAGCCCGACGATGCCGTTGACGATGGCGCGTTCGTCGACGATCTGCGCCAGCGGCAGGTAGTTGCTGCCGAGCGAGGTGATCCCCGCCACGCGCCTGGTCGCCGCGCTCGTGAGTGCGTCGCGCAACGGCGTGTTCGGCGCGACGAATGCGGCGCCCGGCAGGTGCAGGCCCATGATCTCCATCAGCATCTGGTTGCTGTTGGCCGTGCCGTAGAACGTGCAGGTCCCCGCCGAGTGATAGCTCTGCGCTTCGGATTCCAGCAGCGCATCGCGACCGACCTTGCCTTCCGCGAACAGCTGGCGGATGCGCGCCTTCTCCTTGTTGGGGATGCCACTGGGCATCGGGCCCGCGGGCACGAAGATCACCGGCAGGTGGCCGAAGGCCCGCGCGCCCATGAGCAGTCCCGGCACGATCTTGTCGCACACGCCGAGGCACAGCGCGCCGTCGAACATGTTGTGCGACAGCGCTATCGCGGTCGCCATCGCAATGACGTCGCGGCTGAACAGCGACAGCTCCATTCCCGGCTGGCCCTGCGTCACGCCGTCGCACATCGCCGGGACGCCGCCGGCGAACTGCGCCACGGCACCCGCTTCGCGTGCCGCGAGCTTGATCAGTTGCGGGAAGCGTTCCAGCGGCTGATGCGCCGAAAGCATGTCGTTGTAGCTCGACACGATGGCGAGGTTGGGCCAGCGCAGGCGCTTGAGCGCCTCCTTGTCCGCGGGCTCGGATGCGGCAAAGCCATGTGCCAGGTTGGTACACGACAGCGCCGCCCGTTCCGATCCGGATGCGCGACCCTGCTGCATGCGCGCCAGGTAATCGGCGCGCCCACCGGAGCTGCGCTCACGGATCCGCTCGGTCACCGTGCGAACACGTTCGTGCAATGGAGTGCGGGGCGCAGTCACGGCCAGATCCTCGAGCGCGGGGGAGCTCCGGTCATTGTAGAGGAAGGAGGCGGGACTAGTTCATTGGAAAAAAGCGGCCTGCGGCCCTTTTTTCAGACAGTAGCTGCGTTCGCGTCGGCAAAAGGCGTGGCTTTTGCCGACTATCTTGCTGCCACCTTTTCGCTCGGTGCGTGCGCATTCTGATGACCGGAACGGCGATCCGCGCACCAAAACAAGACTCGGCTTCATTGGAAAAAAGCGGCCTGCGGCCCTTTTTTCGCAACAGTAGCTTCGTTCCCGGCCGCAAAAGGCGTGACTTTTGCGGCCTGCGCATCGCCATCTGATGCACAGGACAGGTGCTGGACATGCACGAGACATGCGCGGGACATACGCGCCTCAATCACGGGTCTTAATGGCCAGTCCCTATTCAGCGGACGCCTTCCTGGGAGACAATCGTTGGACGGTTCGCTCAGTTTGACTACAGGTATTTCATGCAATCGCTTCCGACTTTCGATCTGGTTCTTTTCGGTGGCACCGGCGATCTCGCCATGCGCAAGCTGCTGCCGGCGTTGTATCGGCGCCTGGTCGCCAAGCAGCTCACGGCGGAATCTCGCATCATCGGCATCGCTCGCAGCCAGCTGTCGCGCGAGGATTACCTGGCGCAGGTGCAGAACAGTTGCCGTGCCCACGTCAAGGATTTCGACGAGAAGCAGTGGCAACAGTTCGCGCAGCAGGTCAACTATTTCAAGATCGATGCCACCGTGGCGGAGGACTTCCGCGCGCTCGCCGCCTATCTGAAGGGCCGCGAAAGCCACCAGCGCGCTTTCTTTCTCTCCACGGCGCCCGATATCTTCGCGCCGATCTGCGAAGGACTGTCGAACAACGGGCTGGTCACGCCCTCGGCGCGTGTGGTGCTGGAGAAGCCGCTCGGCCACGATCGCACTTCTTCGGCCGAGATCAACGAGCGCGTCGGCTCGATCTTCAACGAGCACTGCATCTTTCGGATCGATCACTATCTCGGCAAGGAGACGGTGCAGAACCTGCTCGCGCTGCGCTTCGGCAACATGCTGTTCGAGCCGCTGTGGCGGCGCGGCCGCATCCAGCACGTGCAGATCACCGTCGCGGAAGATCTCGGGGTGGAGCGGCGCGCCGGTTTCTACGATCAGACCGGTGCCCTGCGCGACATGGTGCAGAACCACCTGCTGCAACTGCTGTGCATCATCGCGATGGAGCCGCCGGCCAGCGGCGATCCGAACGCGATGCGCGATGAGAAGCTCAAGGTGCTGCGCTCCCTGCGTCCGCTCGCCGGCCGCGATGTGCTGACCAAGACCGTGCGCGGGCAGTACAAGGCCGGCGCATCCAACGGTGCGCCCGTGGTCGGCTACCTGAAAGAGAAGGATGTGCCGGCGGAGAGCCAGACCGAGACTTTCGTCGCGCTGAAGGCAGAAATAGATTCGTGGCGCTGGGCCGGCGTGCCGTTCTACCTGCGTACCGGCAAGCGCCTGCAGGAGAAGCTCTCCGAAATCGCCATCACGTTCGAAGACGTACCGCAGGCAATCTACGAACGGCCGGACGCGGCGCACGCACTCAACCGGCTGGTCATCCAGCTGCAGCCCGACGAAAGCATCGCGCTCACGGTGCTCGCCAAGAATCCCGGCGAAGGCATGCAGCTGAGGCCCGTGAGCCTCGGCCTCGACTTCAGCGAGACCTTCAAGACGCCCATGCTGGATGCGTACGAGCGCCTGCTCACCGACGTGATCAAGGGCAATCTCACGCTGTTCATGCGCCGTGACGAGCTGGACGCCGCCTGGGCCTGGATCGACCCCATCCGCGAGGCCTGGGAAAAATTCGGCGAGCTGCCCAAGACCTACACGGCCGGCAGCTGGGGGCCCGCGGCGGCAAGCTCGCTGATTTCCCGGGACGGGTTTACCTGGAGTAATGAGCTGTAGTTCACCCGCGAAGCGGGAGAGGCCGGCGCCACCGCGATGGCGTAAGCTCCTCAGATCAACCGCCAACCGCGTTCCGTCACATGCCGTCCCGCTGGGTTCACGAGCACCGCTTTCCCGATCCCACCGCCCTTGCGCATGCCCTGGCGGGCGAGATCAAAGTCGATCTCGATGAGGCCATCGGCGCGCGCAAGGCAGCAAGCCTGGTGCTCTCCGGCGGCAACACGCCGGCGCGGATGCTCGCGCAGCTGAGTAGGGAAAAAGTCGACTGGGCAAAGACCTGGATCACGCTGGCCGATGAGCGCTGGGTCGAGCCGGTGGCGGACGCCAGCAACGAGCGCATGGTGCGCGAGAAGCTGCTGACAGGCGCTGCGGCCGACGCGCATTTCGTGGGGCTGAAGAATCCGGCGCCGACTCCGGAGGCGGGTGCCGATTGGGCGTGGCGTGCGCTGAGCCGCGTGCCCCGGCCGTTCGACGTGGTGTTGCTGGGGATGGGGGACGACGGGCACACCGCCTCGCTGTTTCCGGGGTCGCTCGCACTGTCGCGTGCCCTCGACGCGTCGGCACCGCCGGGATGCGTAGCGGTCAACGCGCTGGCAACGCCGCACGCGCGGGTGAGCCTGAATCTCGCGGCGTTGCTCGATGCCCGGCGCATCGTGCTGCACATAGAAGGTGAGTCGAAGTGGCAGGTCTATCAGCGCGCTCGCGTCCCTGGTTCCGCCGCCGAATTGCCGGTGCGCGCCATCCTTCACCAGAAAGAGGTGCCGGTTGATGTCTTCTGGGCACCGTAACCCCGAGTTGCGCCTGCTCGCCGATATCGGCGGCACCAACGCGCGTTTCGCGCTGCTGGAAGGCGGAGAGCTGCGCGACGAGTTGGTGCTCGCGTGCGCCGATTATCCGGACCTGGTCTCCGCCGTCGAGCATTACCTGACGCAAGCGGGCGCCAGCACCGTCGGGCACCGGCCCCGCGAAGCGGCGATGGCCATCGCTGGCCCCATCACCAGCGACATCATTCGTATGACGAATCACGTCTGGCAGTTCTCGGCGGCACAAGTGCGCCGGCAGCTGCATCTCACCGGGCTCAGTTTTCTCAACGACTTCACCGCGCTCGCTCATGCTTTGCGCCATCTGCCCAAGCACGAGCTGGAAACCATCGGCAAGGGGCGTCCCGTCGAGAGCGGTCCCATCGCACTGGTGGGACCGGGCACGGGCCTCGGCGTCTCCGGCCTGATTCCGACCGGGGAGCACTGGATACCGCTGCAGGGCGAGGGTGGGCACGTCACGCTGGCCGCGATGAACGAACGCGAGCTGGCGGTGATCGGCCAGCTGCACCAGCGTTTTTCGCATGTCTCCGCCGAGCGCGTGCTGTCCGGGCCCGGGCTCGTGAACCTCTACGATGCGTTGTCCGCGCTCGAAGGCGTCGTGCCGCAGAGCCTGAAACCGAAAGACATCACGCAACGCGCCGAGGCGGGCTCGTGCCGCATCTGCGTGGAGACAGTCAGCATGTTCTGCTCGCTGCTCGGCTCGATGGCCGGCAACCTGGTGCTGACGCTGGGCGCCGTCGGCGGCCTGTACATCGGCGGCGGCGTGGTGCCGCAGCTCGGCCGCATGTTCACGGCTTCGCACTTTCGCGACCGCTTCGAAGACAAGGGCCGTTACGCCGAGTACCTCGCAGCCGTGCCGGTGTACGTGATCCATACGGCGCTGCCGGCGTTCATCGGGCTCACCCATTCGTTCGAAGAGCCTGGTCCGCGGCTGGTCGCGGAGTGATTTTTCCGCCCCCTCCCCCGCTTGCGGGGGAGGGCTGGGGTGGGGGTCCGCTCTTAGACCGGCGGCGCGCGAGACGAGGCGGCGTTAATCCACAAACGCAGCGTAGCGGTGAGTGATGAGCGGGTTGGCCCCCTTCCCGGCCCTCCCCCGCGATGCGGGGGAGGGGGAAGAGGGGAGGGGTGGGGCGCGGGTCACGCGCTGGCATCCTCTTTGCACCCGTTCGGCTATCACGGCTATGGATGCATCAACGTGCGTGTACTGGTGATTGCCGATTCCGCGGAGCGCGCGGGCATCGTGCGTAGCGGCCTGCAGCTGGGCGGCCACGAAACCGCAGAAATTACTCAGCCCGACGCGCCGTTACCTTCGGCGATCGAGCGCACCCGGGCGCAGGCCGTGGTGCTGGAGACCGATTCTCCCAAGGTGGACCTGCTGGACCGCATCATCGATGCGATGGGCGCCACGCCCCTGCCGCTGGTGATATTTGCGGGCGATGCCTCGGAACAGACCATCAGCCAGGCGGTGCGCGCCGGTGCAGCTGCGTACGTGGTCGACGGCCTGGATGAAACGCGCGTACCCGCCATTTTTCAGGTCGCGCTGGCGCGGTTCGAAATGCTGTCGGGACTGCGCACCGAGCTCAATGCCGCGCAGCAGAAGCTGGCGGAGCGTAAGTTCGTCGAGCGCGCCAAGGGCCTGCTGATGAAGGCCCGCGGGCTGAGCGAGGACGAGGCGTATCACACGCTGCGACGCATGGCGATGGAGCGCAACCGCCGCATGGGCGACGTGGCGAAGTCAGTGATCGAGATGGCGGAGCTGCTGAATTAGGCCGGTCGCTCTCGGTGCATGGCGCCTTGCTGGATGCACCGATGGCGCGCAGGAGGGAGAGGAGCCGGAGAGAGAAGGAGCCGGAGCGGACCCCCACCCCTTGCCCTCCCCCG
>Ga0307513_10013254_pt1 | contig 10122 bp, 7 predicted proteins | sample 15_EM_MG_FD_202174 | JGI IMG/M metagenome (GOLD analysis project Ga0307513, IMG submission 202174) | Populus trichocarpa ectomycorrhiza microbial communities from riparian zone in the Pacific Northwest, United States - 15_EM | ecosystem: Host-associated > Plants > Roots > Unclassified | place...
GACGGGCCGTGGACGGTGCCCGAGGATTTGCACAAGACCAATGCGGTGCTGACGCTCAGCGTTGGCAGTGCGACGGAGGGCTGGAGCGCGAGTCTGATGGGCTATGACGCGCGCTGGACGTCGACCGACCAGATCCCGCAGCGCCTGATCGACGCCGGCACCTACAACGGCCTGCACTTCGGTCGCTTCGACTCGCTCGACCCGACGGACGGCGGCGAGACCCGGCGCAGCAGCGTGTCGGGCGAATGGCACCGCCAGACTGATGCCGGGATCACAAAGGTGAGGTGGCGGCCTATGCGATCGACTATCAGCTCAAGCTGTTCTCCAATTTCACCTACGCGCTCGAACGCCCCGCGGATGGGGACCAGTTCTCGCAGCAGGACAAGCGCAGCGCCTATGGACTGAGCGCCAGCCACGCGTTCGATCACTCGCTGGGCAGCCTGCCGGCTCGCACCGACGTCGGGCTGCAACTGCGCCGCGACCGCATCCGCGTCGGTCTGTTCGACACGGTGGCGCGCAACATCATCGGCGTCACACGCGACGACAACGTACGCGAGACGATGCTGGGTGTCTACGGGCAGACCTCGATCGAAGTCACGCCCTGGCTGCGCACGGTGCTGGGTCTGCGTGGCGACAGTGCACGCTTCGATGTCGACAGCCTCTCTCAGCGGGCCAATTCCGGCAGTGCACGCGGCAACCTGCTGTCGCCCAAGTTCGCGTTCGTGCTCGGGCCGTGGGCAAAGACCGAGTTCTTCTTCAACGCCGGCCGCGGCTTCCACAGCAACGACGCGCGCGGCACCACGGCGACCATCGACCCACGGACCGGCGACCCGGTCGACAAGGTGTCCGGCCTAGTTGCATCGCGCGGCATGGAGCTCGGTGCGCGCACCGAGTGGATCCCAGGGCTGCAGAGTTCGATCGCACTGTGGAAGCTGGACTTCAATTCCGAGCTGGCCTACGTCGGCGATGCCGGGGCGACGGAGCCGAATCGACCGAGCACTCGACGGGGGATCGAATGGAACAACTGCTGGATCCCGCTGCCGTGGCTGCTGGTGGATGCCGACCTGGCCTGGACTCATGCCCGCTTTTCGGACTCCGACCCGGCCGGCGACCGCATCCCCAACAGCGTCGACAAGGTGGCCTCGGTTGCGGTGACCGCGCGCGATTTCGGCCCCTGGTCGGCCAGCCTGCAGTGGCGCTATCTCGGCTCCGGGCCGTTGATCGAGGACAACAGCGTGCGCTCGAACCTTTCGTCGACCTTCAACCTGCGGGTCAGCCGCAAGCTGTGGCGCGGCAGTGAGCTGACGCTGGATGTGTTCAACCTGTTCGATCGCAAGGTCAACGACATCGAGTACTACTACGAGTCGCAGTTGCCGACCGAAACGGCACCGGTCGCGGACAAGCATGTGCATCCGGCCGAGCCGCGAACCGTACGGGTGACACTGAAGATGGACTTTTAGCGTTGACGTGGGCGAGGCAGGCTTGGCCTTGCTCCAACCGCACGACGCCGGGGCAGCAGAGAGCGTGCGTTCTGTCGTCAAGCCGTCCATGAAACGCTCGGTTCGGCCTGAGCGGGATCGCGGCACGTATTGGCGAGGCTGCCTGACAGCGCCGAGCGAGAGAGAGTCCGCTTCTTCCGGGATCCGAAGGCAGCTTTGGGTCGTCCACGACCGGTGGGGAGGTGGCACTGGCGGACGGCTTCGTGTCTGACAGCCGCCCATTCCCGCCCGAGCGCCCGCTACGCGGCTCTCACCTGACCATCGACACCGTCCGCTGGCCGGTTCTTGTCGGCCAGGAGCTGCCGGTCGCGACCAACAGCTTACCGGCGCACCATGCGAACGTATCGGTCTTGCCGTCTTCGGCGCAGCGCCTCAGCCTGCACCACGGCTCGCGAGAGGCGAATCCAAGGGAGCACGGATCCACGCGCTGGGTCAGCGCTCGCCGGCGTCAGCACACCAAACGATCCAGCCCGACCAGAGCTGCGTGCTGCAGCAGCATGATGGTCTTGCCGTCCTCGATCAGCCCCCCAGCGATCATGTCGAGTGCCTGCTGCAGTGGCAGTTCCAGCACCTCGATGTCCTCGCCTTCGTGGGCTTCCCCTCCGCCGGCCGAGCGGCGATCGGCCGGCTCGACCTCGGCGGCGAAGAAGTGCAGCTTCTCGGTAACCGACCCGGGGCTCATATAAGCCGCGAACAACTTGCGCGGTGCGCGAACGTGGTAGCCCGTCTCCTGCTCGGCCTCGCGTCGGATGCAGGTTTCGGGATCGTCCCCGTCGAGCAGGCCGGCGCAGGCCTCGACCAACATGCCATCGGCACAACCGTTCATGTAGGCCGGGAAGCGGAACTGCCGCGTCAGCACCACGGTGCCGCGGCTCGCATTGAACAGCAACAGCACGGCGCCGTTGCCGCGGTCGTAGGTCTCGCGCGTGACCCGTTGCCAGGTGCCATCTCGGCGGCGATGCTCGAAGGTGCTCTTCTTCAGCACGTACCAGTCGTCGGAGAGCACGGTCACGTCGAGGATGCGAACCGCTGCGTTCGCTTCCGGCGCCGCGCGCGGCACCCTCATGCCACCAGCGCGGCGTGCCGCGGCAATTCGTCGATGCTCGTGTAGACCGGCAGCCCGAGAGCACGCGCACGTTCAACGTCCATGTCGGCCCCGCGCGACGCGCCGGGCAGGCGCAGTAGCGCATCGCATCGCTCGAGCAGCCGGTGTGCCACCGGGTACTGGTAGGCATGGAACACAGCGTCGCCAGGTTCGTGTCCGCCAGCGGCGTGGATGATCGGAAGGGCCAGCCATTCGCCGATCAGCGGCAGGTGGCCGCGTTCGTAGATCGGCAACGCCATGGCTTCGAGCCGGGCGCGGTTGGCGGCCACCTTCGCCGGGTCACCGTCGGTACCTGACATGTAGGGGCCGGCAATCATCACCAGCCAGGGTCGATTGGTCGGATTCATGAGTTTCCTTGAAAACGCACTAACGTGCAATACCGTGCATGTTCGTGAAGATGATGCGAGAATCCAGGCAACTCGTCAAGACCCGAACATGCTGACCACCCAACGCAAGCAACTGATCCTTGAGCGCGTGGCCCGTGACGGGCAGCTGATCGCCAAGGCCTTCAGCGAGGAACTCGCGATCTCGGAAGACACGGTCAGGCGCGACCTGCGCGAACTCGCGCTCGATGGCAAGCTTCAGCGCGTGCATGGCGGGGCGTTGCCGGCCTCGGCCGCCATCGGCGACATGGCGGTGCGCGAGAAGGTCGCCCCCGACGACAAGCTCGCGCTTGGCCGCGCCGGCGCGGCGATGGTCAAGCCGGGGCAGCTGGTCATCCTCGATGGTGGCACCACCGCCGCCCAGGTGGCGAGGCAGTTGCCTCACGGCTTGCGCGCCACGGTGGTGACGCACAGCCCGACCGTGGCGGTGGAACTCGCGCAGCACCCGCACTTGGAGATCATCATGCTCGGCGGCCGGCTGTTCCGGCACTCGATGGTCAACGTGGGCGCGGCAGTGGTCGAGGCAGCATCACGCCTTCGTGCCGACCTCTACTTCATGGGTGTGACCGGCGTGCACCCCGAAGCGGGGCTCAGCACCGGCGACCACGAAGAGGCGGCAGTGAAGCGCGCATTGCATGCCTGTGCGGCCGAGACCGTGGTGCTCGCGTCGGGCGAAAAGCTCGGAGCGGCCTCGGCCTTCGTCGTGGCTCCGCTGGTCGACCTGGCCGCGCTGGTCGTTCCGCCGGGCACGCCGGCCCGGGTGCTGCGGCTGTTCCGCGCAGCAGGCACGCGGGTGGTGCTGGCCGAGTAGAGGCCGCCACTTCTCACTTCCAGCAGTCTGGGCGTACGGGCGTCTGGCGCCTCCAGCGACCCATGGCCAAAGCCAACGACCGCTTCCAGGCGCTCTGCTCGTGGTGGCCAGGTTCCGCTTGGGGTCGCCTACGGGTGCTCAATGTTTAGTCCCGCCCGGCAGCTCTGCAACCTACAGCCGTCCCTCCGGTCTGTTGACAGCTTTGCCTGAGTGAGCCGTCGATCGTACGGATTGCTTGTGCACCGTAGTCGGCCATGAGCATCGGTGATCGGGCGGGTTTGTTGCCCGCCGAACTCTCCATAGACTGGTAGTCCCGGCTATGAAGGAGAGATTGAAATGACCTACTACACCGGAATCGACGTGTCGCTGCGGTCCGTCTCGATCTGCGTCGTGAATGACAAGGGCGAGGTCTGCTTCGAGGCGAAGGTGGCCGCCGAGATTGCCGCCATCGTCGAATGCTTGCACCGCTTCGATCGCGACGTGAAGTCGGTTGGCTTCGAGGCTGGAACGCTCACCCAATACCTGACCTATGGGCTGCAGGCGGCGGGCTTTGAAGTTGTCTGCCTGGAAGCACGCCAGATCAGCGTTACGTTGGCGGCGATGCGCAACAAGACTGACCGCAACGATGCGCGAGGCATAGCGCAGATCTTGCGAACCGGTTGGTACAGCCGCGTCCACGTCCGCTCGAATGTCAAAACCGACTGGGCGAAGCGCAACGCGCTCGATGCAGCGCTGGTACCACTGCTGTATCGATTTGCATCCTGAAACAACCGCGGCGCGACCGGTCGCACGCCAGCCGCGGGCGGGTGGCCCGAGCGCCGCCATCTGCCGCGCTTTGACGTTTTTCGAGTGCTTCCGCGTTGAAAACACCGCAGCCCACATGGCACGCGCTCTGCGTACCTGAACCAACAGACCAATAGTCGGGCGGAGGCGATGTGAGAAATGACCCCAATGCATCGGGCGCACTGTCCGCCGCGCGTGCGCCTCGAATGGCATGGATCACGCTTGCATTGGCGCTCGCGCTCACCGCTTGCGGTGGCAGCGGCGGTGGCGCGAGTGATCCCGGCGTCTCCCCACCACCCCCGAGTGGCGGCGCCAGCGATCCCGGCACGACACCGCCGCCTCCGGGTGGTGGCGCCAGCAGCCCTGGCACGACACCGCCGCCTCCGAGTGCGCCCGAGAAGCCAGCCACGCGCGCCGAGGCCGCACGCTTCCTGACCCAGGCCACGTTCGGTCCGACCGATGCCGAGGTCGACCATGTGATGTCGGTCGGCTACTCGGCCTGGATCGACGAGCAGTTCGCGAAGCCCGCGTCCAGCAATCTGGCACTCTGGGATGCGAAGGCCACGGCGAACAAGGCGACCGTCAACACGGCCCAGGACGGCACGACCCACGCGTTCTGGCGCAACGCGATCAGCGGCGACGACCAGTTGCGCCAGCGCGTCGCGTATTCGTTGTCGCAGATCTTCGTGATTGCGATGCAGGACGCAAACGTCGACGCGCGTGCGTCCGCGGGCTTCCTCGACATGCTCGGCGACAAGGGCTTGGGCAACTACCGCGACCTGATTGAGGCGGTCTCCAAGCATCCGCAGATGTTGGGCTACCTGACGGCGCTGAGAAACCAGAAAGCCGATCCGACGACCGGCCGCGTGCCGGACGAGAACTACGCCCGCGAGGTGATGCAGCTGATGTCGATCGGCCTTCACATGCTCAACGCCGACGGCAGCAAGCAGTTCAATGCCGGCCAGCCGATCGACACCTACGGCCAGGCCGACATCAGCGGCATGGCCCGCGTCTTCACCGGCTGGAGCTACGCCTGCCCCGCCTGGCCGGACAGCAGCTGCTTTTTCCTCGGCCAGAAGGCGGGCGTCGGCGATCCCGACCGCACCACCAAGCCAGTGGTCGGCTATCCGGCGTACCACAGCACCGAGGAGAAGAAGTTCCTCGGCGTGACGATCCCCGCCCAGGGCACGGCCGACCCTGATGCGAGCCTGAAGGTCGCGCTCGACACGCTGTACAACCACCAGAACGTCGGCCCGTTCATCGGCAAGCAGTTGATCCAGCGGCTGGTCACGAGCAACCCGAGCCCGGCCTACGTCGCCGCGGTGTCGGCGCGGTTCGCCAACAACGGCTCCGGCGTGCGCGGCGACATGAAGGCGGTCGTCAAGGCCGTGCTGATGAACCCCGAGGCGCGCCAGATGACGACGAGCTCCGGCAAGCTGCGCGAGCCGGTGCTGAAGCTCTCGGCCTTCCTGCGCGCGTTCTCGTTCAAGTCGGACACCGGCGACTATCGCGTCGGCAGCACCGACGACGGCGCCTTCACTCTCGGCCAGTCGGCGCTGCGCTCACCATCGGTCTTCAACTTCTATCGTCCGGGCTACGTGCCGCCCGGCACGGGGGCAGCGCAAGCGGGCCTGGCCGTGCCCGAGATGCAGCTGGTCAGCGAGACCAGTACCGCAGGCTACGTCAACTACATGCTCTACAACGTTATCGACGGCGTGGGCATCTTCAACACCACCGTCAACGGCACGACGCTGAACCGTCGCGACCTGCAGCCCGACTACAGCGCCGAACTCGCGCTCGCCGACAACAGCTCGGCCCTCGTCGATCGACTGAACGACCACCTGATGTACGGCACGATGCCGGCGGCGCTGAAGAGCCTGATCACCGGTGCCGTCGACACGTTCGCGATCCCCGCGCTGAAGACCGACAAGTCGAACCAGGTCGACGTCAACAACGCGAAGCGGGACCGCGTGCGCGCGGCGATTTTCCTGACCCTCGTGTCGCCCGAGTTCCAGGTGCAGCGCTGAGCGCAACTACATCGAGTCCGCCATGATTGACCACCAACTGTCCCGACGTCTCTTCCTGCGCAACGCCGGTGTGCTGTCCGCCGCCGGCGCAGCCGCGCCGCTCGCGCTGAACATGGCTGCACTCGGCTCGGCCGCCGCGCAATCGGCCGGCGACTACAAGGCGCTCGTCTGCATCTTCCTGTTCGGCGGCAACGACTCGCTGAACACGGTCCTGCCGACCGACGCCGCCTCGTGGGCCAACTACACGACGGTGCGCAACCAGGCACCCGATTCGATTGCACTGATGGCGCCTGGTACCGCGGCGGTCGTCGGCGCCGCGGCCGGCTCGCCGGCACGACTCGGCGGCGTGCTGCCGATCGCGCCGACCACCGCGCGCACGGCGCCTGGCGGCGGCACGCAGACCTTCGCGCTGCATCCGCTGCTGAGCTCGCTGCAGACGATGTTCAACACCGACAAGCGGCTCGCGATCATCTCCAACGTCGGCCCGCTGGTCGAGCCGCTGACCAAGGAAACCTACAACAACGGCAAGGGCCGCCGGCCCGCGATGCTGTTCTCGCACAACGACCAGTCGAACACCTGGATGTCCTTCAAGCCCGAAGGCGCGACGGTCGGCTGGGGCGGCCGGCTCGGCGACCTGATGATGTCTCAGAACAGCCGCTCGATCTTCACGTCGATCTCGACCTCCGGCAACGCGGTGTGGCTGACGGGGCAGAGCGTCCAGCAGTACCAGGTCAGCGCGAACGGCGCGATCCGCATGGGCGCAATCGGGAACGGCAGAATTCTCGGCTCGCTCGACTTGACCACGGCGATGCAGCAGGTCGTCGCCGGGACGCGTGGCGGCCACGTTTTCGAGGCCGATCTTGCGGCGGTCGCGGCGCGCTCGATCGATGCCGAGACAACGCTGCGAACCGCGCTGAAGGCGCCGAGCGATCCGCTGTTCGGCACGGCGCCCGCAAGCGGCGACTACAACGCCAGTGCCGACCCGAAGCTGCAGTACGACAACCCGCTGACCGGCGCGAAGTCGTTCAGCGTCGTCGCGCAGCAGCTGCAGATGGTCGCGCGGATGATCGATGCGAGCAGCGCGGCCGGCATCGGTGCCAAGCGCCAGGTGTTCTTCGTTGGCCTCGGCGGCTTTGACATGCACGACGGCGAGAACCGCACCCACGCCGACCTGATGGCGCGCCTGGCGCACGCGATGCGCTACTTCGACACCACGCTCGGCGCGATGGGCGCGCGGAGCAAGGTCACGACGTTCACGGCAAGCGACTTCGGGCGCACGTTCACCAGCAACGGCGACGGCACCGACCATGGCTGGGGTGGGCACCACTTCGTGATGGGTGGCGCGGTCAAGGGCGGCGACATCTACGGCAAGGTCCCGGTGCTGGGCGCGAAGAACGCGAACAACAACGACTTCGACAGCAGCCCGAACCAGATCGGCAACGGCAGCCTGCTCCCCGACACCTCCGTCGATCAGCTCGGCGCGACGCTGGCGCGCTGGTTCGGCGTGTCGGACACCGATGCGCTGACGGTCTTCCCGAATCTCGCGAACTTCGATGCGAGCGTGCGCAACCTCGGCTTCATGGGCTGATTCACCGATCGCCGCGGCACGTCGTCGCTGTCTGGCGCGACTGGCACGGTCGTCACTGGAGGGTCAAGACTCGCCGGTACTGACTAGCTTCGGCGAGGTGAGCGGTCGTGATGGCCGCAGCGCCATCGAGGTCGGCGATCGTGCGGGCGACGCGCAGCACGCGGTGAAAGCCTCGCGCCGACCCACCGAGCCGCACAGCGGGAGTCTGCAGGAATCTGGCGCTCGCGCTGGTATCGCGCCACCGCATCCGGCGTGCAAAGGCAGGCGCGCAAGGTGCTGCCGAGGTGGCCACACGGGCAGGGGTTCATCGCCGCGATGAGCTGGAAGCGCGCCGGAAACTCCGCCTGCCGTGCAATCACTGCGGCTTGGAAACGAGCAGCCCGAATTCGGAAAGATCCGTGAAGACGCTGTCGCCATTGTTGGCTGTGACGTTGAGCCGGTAGTAACGATAGAAACTGGGATTCGCGATCGCGTAGATCTTCAGTTGGAGGCGCTGGGCAAACGCCTGGTTGCTTTGCGTGTCGAGCGTGGTCCAGGTGGTGCCGTCGTTGGAGCCGTGGAATTGCCAGTCCTTCGGATCGCGGGGGACCAGGCCGCTGGCGCTGGTGATCGCATAGCGCTGGACGCGTTCCGTGTGGCCGAGGTCATACTGCAGCCAGCCGGTCGTGCCCCGGTAGAACCATCCCGACCCCGTGTTCTGGTCGAAGGCACTCATGGCGCCGCTCGTGTTCCGGCTGTCGCTTGCGGTGCCACCAGTGGCGACGTTCACCATCGGATGAGCCGGGGTGGCGCTGTCCACCGGAGAACTGCCGCTCGTTCCGGCGGAATTGGTCGCCGTGACCGTGTAGTAGTAGGTCGCGCCATTGGTCACGGACTTGTCCGTGTAGCTGCTGCCTGTGACGCCCGACGCGACGGTCGAGTATTGGCCGTCGCTGGATGTCGCGCGCCTGACCGTGTAGCTGGTGGCGCCGAAGGACGCCTGCCAGCGCAGCGGCACGGCACCATCGCCCGGCGAGGCCAGCAGCATGGCCGGCGCCGCGGGGATGACGCTCGGCGCACCACCGTCGCCGCCGGTGATCTGGACGTTGCTGAAGGTGGAGGTGTTCAGACCATTGGCAACTGAGGAGACCACCAGGCCGACATAGATCGTGTCGGGAACGGGCGCGTCGATGCGGCCGACATCGGTGGCAGCCCAATTGGTGCCGTCGGGAGACACGTAGCCGGTGATGATGTTCCCGATGCGCTCGAGCTTCACCCAGTACGAGGGCGTGGGGCTGGCGATGTCGAAGGCCTTGGTCCCATAGTTCGAGCCACCATACACCGCGAGTTTCGCCATGTTCTGTTCGGCGTTGCCTCGGCTGGCGACGGCCATCCAGGCGCGGGGAGCGCCTTGTTCCAGGCTTGTCCGCATCATCACGCCAGCCACTGCGGCCGGACTGGTGTTCTGGACGGAATCGACTTTCGCGATGATGGCGCTGTTGCCGGTGATGGCCTTGTAGGTGAAGTGGCAGCCGTCTTGCGTGCCCCAGAAGATATCGTTACCCGCACCCTGAATCGTCCATTTGCCGTTGGCGTAGGTGGACACGCCCGCCGGGGAGGCGCCTCCGATGTCCGCATTGCTGAACCCCGCGGTGATCGAGGTGGTCGAAGGAATGGGCAGCGCCGGCGGCGCCGTCGCCTTCGAGGTGTCGGCGTCGTCCTTGAGGAACATGAAGCTGGTGCCGTCCACGGGCATCCAGAGGCGTCTCTGAGCGATGAAGGGGGCCTGGAGGCCCTTGCGGAGGACGTAGGCGCCATAGAGCTGAGTGAGCGCGACGTTTCCGCCATTGGCGCCGTTCCAGCCGTGCCCGGTGACGTCGGTGATGTAGTAGCGATCGGTCGTGCCGAAAGGAAGGGCTGTCGTCGGGACGAGCTCGTTCACCCTCG
>Ga0307513_10013255_pt1 | contig 10122 bp, 14 predicted proteins | sample 15_EM_MG_FD_202174 | JGI IMG/M metagenome (GOLD analysis project Ga0307513, IMG submission 202174) | Populus trichocarpa ectomycorrhiza microbial communities from riparian zone in the Pacific Northwest, United States - 15_EM | ecosystem: Host-associated > Plants > Roots > Unclassified | place...
AAGGCAGCATGCCTATGCTAATGACCCCGGTAAAATGTTCAGAATGGAGAGTGTACTCTTAGTAATAATACCTTTTTACAAATTAGAAAATTTCAGACTGGTTATTAAGTTATGTGTAAAAAAAAAACCGGACATTCTTTTTGGGCAGTTAGTGTATGATTCACACAACTGTGGAGAAACTATGACAATCAGCCATAAATCATGATCAGCTTCGAAGCAGAGAGGGAGTTGCTCACAAAGACTTCCTCTGCTGACAAGTGTTGTGGTTGTCCCCTTCGAGAGGCAGTATTGGGTGGGAGAATTGAGGACCCAGTCTCCTTCCATAGCTTGAGTATGTGTGACTGCTGGCACTCGCTGACATCTGTGTAGGTGCATATTTCTTCTGGCCTGAATGCAGTAGACATGTGAATAACAGTCTCCTTCATACTGTTCACAATTATAATAGCTCTTGCCATGGCGGAGGGGGGAAAGGAGGAGGAAAGAACAAAAGAGAGATGGCTGTGCAACCTAAAGAAGGTGAACACTTGTGATGGCTGTCATACATTGACAGCTGGCACCGCTGAAAGGCTGTCATGGCCTACGACAGAAACACTGAGCAGTCGCACAGAAAGAACAAGACCATGTTCTATTCAGTTATTGAAAGCGGCGGTGGGGTACGCAAGTACAAGGTAAAGCTAAGATAAAGGAAAGAAACTGAAGCCAAGACTCTATATATGCATATGTAATCATGTGACCAGGATTACACCCTCCCATGCTTTAAAAAATGGAACAGGGTGACAAGAGAAAACAACAAGAACACAACAAAAGGGAAAAAAGAAAATCATAAACAAGGGGAATCAAATTAAATCGCAATGTATGAATGAGTGAAATCACAGGCACACAAAAGGAGACCATCAACACCCCAAGTGGATGAGAATCAAATTATGAAGGAATAAACTGAACTTGCAATGCGCAACAAGGAAGGGGGATCACAGGCATATGAAAGGAGAGTAAGAGAAAATTCAAACAAAAATTGTTGGCAGCCAGAAGGGTAATGCAAAGGGAAAAAAAAAAAAAAAAAAAAAAATAGAAAAAAAAGTACTCATCATCAACAATTCCATCCCTCGGCCTCTTCTTCACCTTCCAAAAAACTTCCATTACCCAGGACACAGGAGGGAATAATTGCTGCTATGAAATCACCATCCAAATCAGAGTCTCCCTTATCCTCCCCAAGAACTACAGCCACAGGACGAGCAGGTGCAGGAGTGATACCATTTGCCTCATCACCAGGACAGTCCCAAGCACTGTGTTTGACCCAACCAGGTGAGGCAGGCATGCGTCAGCAGCAGTAACATCCATTAGCTTGTTTGAGGGCATCACACTCATGGTCAGTGAGTGGAACAAATGTTTTAACAGGCCTAGGAATATTGACAGTGGTTGTTGACAGTGGGGGATGGATAACATGCTCAGCCACCATAGAATCCCAGGTTGAAGACATGAGGGTGACGAGACCATCAACATGGGTCTTGGCATAGTCAAAGGAGGGAATCAAGCACATACGGAGGGCAAGGATAGGATGGGAAAAGAATAAAAGATGGTTCTTGAATACAGAGTTGCTGATAGTGAAGCCCGTTCCACCAGAGCTAAGGGTGTTACGAGCCTCCTGCAGCCTTGCAGCATAATCCATGAATGACGACGACCCTTGCGAGATGCCGTAGAACAGTGCGAGGGCATCCATCTTCCAGTTCGCTAGTACAAAATGATCTTTCATCTTCTTTGTGAATTCCTCCCACGTCATGAGGGCCTTGAGCTCATCATGGTTCTCGTTCCACCAACTCTTCGCAGCAGGTGCCTCCATCTTGATGCCCGCAAGGACGATTTGACTCGACAGCTTTAGTGTAGATGCGTTAACAGCAGCATGCACCTCGAAGGAGTCCTGGCAGAGATTGAGCCACATGTTGACGTTTGATGCATTGAGAATGCCCAAGAGGACAGGGATTTTGAGCTTTGTTATCATTTGTGTACGTGTTGTGGGAGGAGATGGGGCTCATGGTGGTGTAATAATGTGAGGTGGTACTTCGAGAGGTTGTGTATGTGGGGGCAAGGGCAGATGAGGTGGTATGTCATGGAGCCTGACAGGATTGTCCATCGTCGAACGGCGTCATGTGGAGGGTTGCAATGGGCCCAAGATAGGCAGAGAATCCGAAATGGCAGTCATACAAGTGAACCATGGGATCCCAGAGGTGTTCTGTGATGCCAGGGTTGGCAAGAGTCGGCAAGGAATTGTAACATATTTTCATGAACAGCAGGGACAACATGTCTGTGTAAAGTCGCCAAGTTGATGCTGAGAGTGCCAAGCAAGCGGAGTGAGGCAAGGAATGTGCAAGGAAAGTGGTTGGAGTTCAAAAAAAAAAGTGAAAGGCTGTTGTGGCCTACGACAGAAACACTGAGCAGTCACACCGAAAGAACAAGACCACGTTCTATTCAGTTATTGAAAGCGGCAGCAGGGTACACGAGTACAAGGTAAAGCTAAGATAAAGGAAAGGAACCGAAGCCAAGACTCTATATATGCGTATGTAATCATGTGACCAGGATTACACCCACTCAAGAGCCGTTTACACCCTTCAGTAAGTCATGGTGCCTTCAAACCTGTCAAAAAAATGTCCAGAATAGATATCTGTACTTTTGTATGCAAGATGTGGCCTTTGTTATCGTGATATGTGAGGGAATGGGGGACCTGGACTTGAAACTGCCTGTTTCAAAAAGGATTGATATTTCGAAATTTCTTTACATCTCCTGGTAGCCCCGCTTCTTGGGACTCAGAATCACTTAAAATTGTGTCCATAAGACAAGAATTTATGACTTTATGAGACATACGGTAAGGAGATGTGAAAATTCTCAAATTTTGATTTCAGTCCCAAAAAGGGAGCTTTGCCAGGATTTATGAAAACGGCTATAAGGTGTGTGTGGCACAAGGGGGTGTCAGTAAAAAAATCTGGGATATCACATTGGTTAGTTAGTCTAGCCTGAATGGCTTTGAAAAAATTTGAACCTACTAAAAATATTGCATAAATAAATTATTTTGGAGCTATTTCTGATTTATATAGGCTGGATTTTTTTTTACAAGTCTAAAATTTGCCTAAAACACTCCAAACCTATATTTTAGCTGCCAAGGATGAAAGACATAGCAAATTATAATAACAATCTGTAAACTGAATTTTGGCCAAAGTTAAGTCCACATGCAGAAAGAATAAAAATACACACCATAGCTAATATGAGTCACTTCAGTGACCCCCTTTGGCCTTGCATCTAGCAATGTTTAACTCTCAAGTTAAACATTGCTAGATGCAAGCCTAAAATCTTTTTGTATATTATTATATATTGTGAAAGCTTTTCTTTTCTTCAAAATCTTATATGTTAAAATGTTTTCTAAACATTTTATTCAACTGTTTTTGTAAATACATTTGTTTCATTTGTATTTCATGTATTGTTTAGAGATACCAAAATCTTTTCTATATGTCACAGAGTATTAGGGGTCCCAACAATGATCTGGTCTTCCTGGGGCTACAAAAGCAGCTACATAGCCTATCTCAAGCTACACATGCTTGTTATTATCTCCTCTTCCACCAAAGCCCAAGAACAGACCAATCCCTGGCTTAATATTCTTCCCACCAATTTTTCACTAGAATATATTGGTTTGTATTGGGCAGCTACATAGCCTACCTCAAGCTGCACACACTTGTTATTATCTTCTCTTCCATAAAAGCCCAAGAAAAGACTAATCCCTGGCTTAATATTCTTGCCACTATTTTTCACTAGAATATATTGGTTTGTATTGGGCAGCTACATAGCCTACCTCAAGCTCCACACACTTGTTATTATCTTCTCTTCCATAAAAGCCCAAGAACAGACCAATCCCTGGCTTAATATTCTTGCCACCTTTTATTCCCTTGTATTGGGCAGCTACATAGCCTATCTCAAGCTACACACACTTGTTATTGTTTTCTCTTTTGCCAAAGTCCAAGAACTGACCAATCTCTACCATGCAATATTATGAGATTAACACTGCATTTAGGCTAGCAGCTATAAACAAACTTATTTAAGCTATTTTATATCATCTTGATTTTTTATACAAACATTTACTTTAAATAATTTGGTTAATCCTATAAATTTTTTTGTTTAATAATTGTTTGTAAAAAAGAATTTTAGCCTTTAAAAAGCATTTCTTTGTTGCAATTATGTTTTAGCAAAGTAAGGCAAGCTTTTCACTATTATTCAATTCATTTTACTTCAAATTATTTTATATAAAATGATTTTTGGCTAATAAAATTATTTCTTTTGGTAAAATTCTTTTTAGACATTTATAAATGCTTTTAACCATTATTCAATTTATTTTACTTCAAATCTTTTGTCCAAAATGATTTTGAGCCTGTAAAACCTTTTTATAAAATTATTTCCAATTAAATTATTTAACAAAAAACCTTTCACAGGGTGCAAGATCCCATATTTTATTTAAAATATTGAAAGAACATTTATAAAATACTAGATTTTTTTCTTCAATGTTTTTTTAAAAAATATTAAAAGAACATTCAAAAAATGTGGAAATATTTGTATATTTTTTGACTGTTCCTTCAATATTTCAAAATATTTTCATGTTTTTTGAATGTTCTTTCAATATTTTTTTGACAAATACTGAAGAAAAAAATCTAATATTCTTTTAATATTTTCTCCATATTTTAATTAAAATATAAGATCTCGTATGAAGTGTTTTATATTTATTTAACATCAAGATACATTTTGGTAAATTACAGCTGTCCTCGAAACTCATCAATCAAAGCAGACATTTCCACATTGTCCAAAAACTCAGCATCTTCAATATTCTCATCCTCATTCAAATCAATGTCTTCATCAGTTAATTCCTCTTCAGAATCAGTATCTCCAGCATATATAACTTGTTTTTGATATTCATATTTATGTGCCTTCACCATTTCTTCCACTGATGGCCCCCAGTCCTTTTTGGACATAGCACAAGGAATACCTCTCATAGCTAATTCCCAAGTCACACACAATTGAAGTAAATTATCTTTGTGTTTGTGCAGTTGAAACAGAATATTAATATCTGTTGTATCTTCAATTGCTATTTGAACAATCATCCACTCCTCTTGGAACCACTCTTGCATACAAGTACGTTCATGTTTAACCCTTGTTATTTCCTCAACACAACAATCATGCTCCAAAAGGGCTTTGATTCCCACACGCACATTATCATCTCCCAACCAATTGGGAATGTTTTCCATATTATCTATTTCATCTGTTAAACCAATATCTTGCCAAATATCATCATCAACATCAAGTCTAAATAAGCCATCCAATTGAATAGGTAGTGGTGCAATAGCTCCTCAAGGAGCTGCACGTTTCTCTACCATTTGACTCAAATCAGCACATAATTTATTATATTTTCTGGCAGTAGCTTGAATGCCTGGCTCCTTTCGCTTTAACTGACTTTGGGCATGTTTTTCAAGCTTTAAGTGATTTACAGTTTTACGATATGCTCGTTCCAAATTCTCCAATTCAAACTTTCGGTGCCTTAGATGATCATGTATTCTTTGCTTTAAAGCCAGGGCTTTCATTCGCAGCTTCAAGAATTCATTATCCAACAAGTTTGTTAAATTAAGCCTGCCATCCACAGATAGCTTTGCCTTGCGAGTTGCAATTGCTTTTTTATTTTTTTTAACCTTTTCTTCAAGTTCTTCTAGTGCACTTTGCACTTCAGTTGCATTAAATTCATTTGGATAATCATCATTCTCAAGCATATGTTCATATTTCTCTATATCTTCATTATGATTTTCCAAGTTTTTGTATAATGCCAAAATTCCTTCAATTTCTTGTCTAGCAAGTTGATCTGATTGTTTTTTAAATGGTTTTGTTTGCTCAGTGACTTGTTTCTCCCATTCAGCATGAAGATCTGCTTCGGTCCATCCTAATGAATATACACCATCCAAAATTTCTGTTACTTCTTGTTTGCGTTCAATAGTATTCACCCATCTCCGCTTAAGCCATCTCCCTAAGCCTAGCCTTGATTTAATATCCAAGTGCCTAACTTGAGCATCAATTGTGTATATGCGGTTAAAATAGCCTGAAACTCTTAGAGAAGGAATAAGTGGTTTAATTGAGCTCCAAAACCGCTCACATCCCTCTCCATCTGATAGGCCAAATCCTTTGCATTTTCTTGGATGATATATAATCTGGCAAGCCCATTGGTGGCCATAAGCATGGAAGACTGAGATTCCAAATATAATCTGATCCCGATAATCAGACAAAAAATCATACTTTTCACAACTACGATGTAGTTGACATCCAATATCATACAACAGTCCAATTCGCATTGCCCTAGGGATGTGCTTGAACAATCGAGCCAACAAACATAAAACATAATGCTGTTTTTCTCCAGCTGAGGTCATATTCACAAGCCACAAAACACGATCATGTCGACACAACAAAGCCATCAGACCTGTATCAGAAAAAAACAAAGTGCTTGCTTTAACACGATTTGAATCAGCAGCAACAAATGAGTCATTGCATGCATTCAAAACAGCTGTTGGAACACGCATGCCTGCTTCAAAGTCTGCTTCAATGTTAGACTCATCTACTCTAACATTTGAAGAATTGCCTTTTCTTTTTGGTGGCCGTATCTCATCAACATAAGCTTCTACCTCTTCAACTTCAGTCACAGGAATGAATACAGATTCACAATGCTGGCGTGGTGGAACCCATGCCTGTCCTTGAGATTTTCTGTGCTTCTGTGAAAAGTTTGCATCTACACAAATAATGGCATCCACACTAATTCAAATAAATTGGTTAATGCAAATAATAAGCAATTTAAAATTTACATTTCTTCTGGTTGTTGCCAGTTTACACCACCAAAACACAATGGACATCTTTCTCGAAGATATTCACTAGGCCTGTTCCTTATATCAGGATTATCTAAACCAAATAAATATTTAATCACATATCTGGTGTCAATACATACCTTCATTAGGTAGATCCTCAGGTGGATTTACATAATCTTTCTCCTGCTCTTGGGCAATTGTGTCTCTATCTTAAAACTTAGATCAATATATGCATCCTTTTTATTTGAAAATAACTTACTATCATCTGATATATCTGGAGGTGCATTATCTCTCATGAAAGGATTGCTTGTTGCTGGTTGAACATCTTGATATAATAAGTTGAAAATATGTTCTAAATATAAATTTTAATATGCACTTTCCTCTGGAACAGCAGAAAGTGCTGATCCACGGGCAACATCAAGGTATTTGTGCAATGCCATATTTTTCCTATCCACTAGACTGGCATACCATAGCATAGCACTTCCAAACCGCCAATATAAACTATCCTAAACAATTGTCAAGTGTTAATCTCCTATTATGTTCAAACAAGAACATACTCTTGTTTTTAATTTGAAGTTCCTTGCTCCAAGAAAGGCCTCCAGAGTCTCACACCAAGCTGTTGTATTAGGTGCAGCATTCCTGAATAAACCTTGTGCAAAATCCAACATCTGCAAATCAACTGCCAGTGAGGGCAGCAGTGGCGCACAAGGAAAAAGCCCCATGGACAAAAGTTGCAGCGATGGTTCCTTACATGTACAAAGGTGAATTGTTTCCAGTTCTGTAGTGAATAGCATAGTCAGTCAAGTCATCCCTGCCCACCATAATTGAAGACATACTTTCAAAATACACACACACCACCTCTAGGCTTCGACCACCTGCACAACCTTTGCACCTCTGGAGGTTCCACACACCACTTAGATCCCTCAAAGAGTTTGACACCCTCAACAACTCCACATATGGTTCAAGCAGTGCAGGAATAACTTTATCACTCCAATTCTTCATTGCCTCTCCTTTTTACCTGCTCGCCGCCCTGCCTCTACATTATGTGCATGTTCACCCTCATCCATTTCACCATACTCCTCCCCCTCCCCCTCCTCCTCGCCCTTGCCCTCCTCCTCCTCCTCCTCCCCCCCTTCCCCCTCCTCATAATCTCCTGCACCCGACTTGATGACTTGCACAGAATAAACGCTCTCTTCTGGACCCAACACTTGTGCAAAAACTCCCACTGGCATTGAAATCTGACCGCCCAGCCCGACAACTGTATTGCGGGAACCATAACAGCGCCGAGATGATGGCAAATCATCCACAGCAACCAGTCCTGGCTGATCAGCTGAGGGAGCAGGGATATGCTCAGAATGCCTCTTCAGTAGGGAGGGCATTGGGAGGAAAGATGGCGGTTGAAAGTAAAGAACCAAATTGCAGACCACAGACCACTTATCTGATTGCACAGCCTATGCTGTCAATAAAAACATCCACCCCATATCGGGGTGGGCACGTGTATTGCAATGGTTACAAAAAAACATAGTATGTATTTTACAAAACTAAAGAAGGTCAATTAGAAAGTGTTTGCACCTGCAAAGGAGAATACAACTCACTGTAGCACACCCATGACAAAAAGGGCGGCGCTCTAAATAGATACAGTGTAGGCTAGTTATTCACCTGATTCAGATCAACCAGATCATCCACTTACCAGCGAGACAAAACGCACGCAATGATCGGTGAAATGATGGATTACATCGTGACTGGCAAAGAGAAAGGGATTGTGGGCGCACGTCCCATGTAATCAAAGAACGTCTGGCAATATAGACGATAAGCCACGCCTTCGACTTTCTCCACCATCGGCCGATCGCTGTGGAACAAATTGGAAGAGGTATCCCAGTGCCCTGCTGACATCTGCCCTAACACCTCTGCTCCTGGTACCAGCCAACTGGAAAGCAGCACCCGGAATGCTTCCACGTACTCCATCCGATCCTCCCAACGCCTTGCTGCCAACCCTTCATCCTTGACCGACGGGGTCAGCATTACAAACAGTCCTTGAGGCAAGACCTCTGACACGAGACCCTCCCGTTCTGTCCTTTGCGCTGCAGTCATGGTGGCACAGGGCAAAAGAACGTGATCGATCGAAAGTAGCTCCAGGCGCCAGTTGTGCTTGAAGAGATCCCATGCAACTTCACGTGCAGTACCATGCGAGAGCGACAGCTTGCCAGACACAAAGTTCGCCGCAGTCCCCACAAGCACACCACCCCAATACACATCCAAAGGGTTGCCATTGAATCCCAATGTCGCATGAAATTGATCAAAGCCAGTTGTCTGGTCTTTGCGCGATGTATTTGTATGCTCGGCCTTCGGCGGCTCCAGACCCATTGACATTCCAACCTTCACCATGTAGTCGCGCCATTGCTGCGGATTGGGCATAAAAACGATATTGTCTGCATCGTTCGTCGTTGTGCGGGATAACCACAAGGAGCGAACGAACAGCCAGGAAATGACGGTTTTCGACACTCTCTCAGCCTTGATCTTCTCGCCGACAATTTGATAGGGATCCAAGACGGCATAGCCTTTCATCGTCCTCCTTCTTGGATAATCCCATATCCTCTTCCAATCGCGAACAACCCCATGGAGCGCGTCCACCCACAGCGGCGACAAGTCGGGCATAAAGGGGGATTTTGGGATCTTGAATTTGGCTTCGTTAGCGTCCTCTTTCGAGAACAAACGAGAGAACGTGGGTGGGGGGGCCACCATCTAAATAGGTTGTGCTGTGGGCGCAATGCCTAAATAATATACTATTAGATCATGAAAGGGCAGCTTGGAATTAATTTTGCCAACCTGGCATGAGCCCCGCCACAGGTGCAAAATCATCTCCAGACTGCATGTCATTGTATGCGCTGTGTGGAATATCAATGTTCTTCATCCTGAGAGCACCTGTAACTGCTACCCTCAAGTCTTCATAATAGTACTAGGCCTACCATACATGATCAATGTATATGGGACAAACCCCACCAGCCAAAAAACCGTGTAAATTAGGGTGTTTGCCATGGAGCCGGGGCTGGTTAGGATGACTAAGAGGGTCTTTTGGGTGAGCGGGGAGGGTATTTGATATGCCGAGGGTGCCAGATGGGAGGGCAAGGTGTGCAGGGGGTAATTCTGCTGGGGCGGGGACGTGTAAATAGACAACAACAATGGAGTCAGGTGATTCTGTTCACTGTTGGGCACATTGGGCGGGATGGGGCGCGTTTTTGGGTGGGAAATTTTA
>Ga0307513_10013256_pt1 | contig 10122 bp, 12 predicted proteins | sample 15_EM_MG_FD_202174 | JGI IMG/M metagenome (GOLD analysis project Ga0307513, IMG submission 202174) | Populus trichocarpa ectomycorrhiza microbial communities from riparian zone in the Pacific Northwest, United States - 15_EM | ecosystem: Host-associated > Plants > Roots > Unclassified | place...
TTTTTTTTTGTCTTTTAATTGTCTTTTTTTTTTTTATTTCATCATTTAATATTAGATTTGTTGGGAAATGGATTGCATTATTGATTTTTATTTACTTTCTAGGGATAATTGTCTCAAATAAGTGTTTATTTTTAGGTTGGTGCTCAATTTTATGAGTATTTATTTTTATCATATAATTAAAGAAAAAATATTTATAAGAAAAAGTTATTAAACCCAATAGAATCCATGACCTAGGTATTATAATTCCATTGGAATTCATAACTTAGTTCACATGTTTGACGTACTGGCTCACCTTACCCAATTCATAGGTTTGATGAGTTTACCCCATGATAGGATATGTTTTTTTTTGTCTTTTAATTGTTTTTAGTTTTTTTTTATTTCATCATTTAATATTGGATTTATTAGGAAATGGACTGCATTATTGATTTTTGTTTGCTTTCTAAAGATAATTGTCTCAAATAAGTATCTATTTTTAGGTTGATGCTCAAATTTATGAGTATTTATTTTTTTTAAAATTATCATATTGAAGTTTTTTTAAAAACTAAGTCATGTTTTTATTGATTATCAAGGTTGCATTTGAACCTATGAAATCGATTGATTTAAGTCGAGCTATCTCTCTCACGGTTTAATTAAAAACTTGAGTAAGACAAAGAGTTAAGAGTCAGGAGATTTTAAAATTAACCCATTTGATCAGATTTAATAACACTGTTAAAAAATTCTTTATACTCTTAATATTTTTTCATATTTAAAAAAAAATAGTCTAACTTGTAATGGAACAATATACTAGATACAATTAAAATATGTGTTTATGCTACCACTTTTGGAATCAAGCAAGCAAACTTTAACAACTCACAAGACTTCAAAGAAAAAACTTGTATTCATTGATGAAAATCATGCTTCCAAACTGGAACTCTTTCTGCCGTGCCAATATCATGCAGTGGTCCGAAAACCCATACCAGCTTAGCTCCTCAAGTTCAGATCAATGCTAAATTCCCCTGATATGGGATTGACTGTGATAACTAATACAATATGGGGGGATTTCAATTGTACATCAAAAGTTTATGTAGCAGAGGTTCTCTTTACTTTCAGTAGTCCCATCTGAAATTTGCTACTGGATGATCGCTCAAAATCGAGTTACCACCTTTCTCTGTTGAGGTGCAGACTAGAGTAGACTCATTTCTTAGAACATCAAATTTCCCATTGTTCCCTAAATTTTCAAATCATCCCAATCAAGGGGTTCATTTTCATAATCATATTGTTGATGCCTACCGCGTGACAACCTGCCCATTACAGCCAAACCTGAAACAAGCCGGCCATGTTGAATCAGAAAGTGTAGGCAAAACCACTTATACCTGATCGTCAAAATTCACTAAAAAATAGAATAACCACGGTTGTTGTAATGAATCAACTTCTACCACAACTACAATGCTTGTGCACGCATGCAAGTAATCAGTGAACATATGTTTAGTGTATGCACACAGGAAAATCTTGGCTGTACCTTCAATCATTCTGTAGAAAGCTGACCACCATCCATCTTGGGGAACTTGGCTCTGTTGCAGTGTATCACATATCGCTTCGTCATACTTCCCCACCAGGACATCCTGCAGCCTTATAACTGCATCTTTTGTTTTCCTGAGGATGTTGTCCTCGTCTCCAACATCCAACATTGGAAGACCATTCTCTGAAGAAGTGAGACTAACAACCAGGGCCAGTTGGGCAGCAGCAGCCCATCTTGAAGAGTCTATCCATCTATGATCATTCTTCCTTTTACTCAACTTATTCTCTTTACTTTCAAACACCAGGCTATACAAGTATTGAGCATTTGCTGGACCTGTACTTTGAACCATCCTAGAGAATGCGCTTCCTTCGTTTGGTAGTAGCAGTTCCTCTGGGGTGCCATGTTCTAAGACCTGAAAGGTTGAAGATTCTAACATGAGTTAAACAAAGGATCACTACATGACATATTGGAATCATAAAAATTTGTGAATGAAGTTGGTTAGCATGAAAATTCTTGATGATCCCTGCTTCTTTCTTTTTTTACATTAATTTTTTCAGGATTGTGTTCAATAAACTCAGTTTTCCAAGCAAGAAGGAAACAGGGAACAAATTCCTTGCAAACATAATTTGAGAGCATACCTGACCAGCCTCAAGCACAAGAATTCTGTCGCAGTCAATAATGGTATTTAGTCTGTGAGCGATGACTAGCATTGTGCACGATCTGAATTCTTCTCGAATGGTTTTCTGGATAAGAGCATCGGTTCTAACATCAACAGAAGCAGTAGCTTCATCAAGAACAAGAATCTTAGATCTTCGCAGCAGCGCTCGTGCGAGACTTAGTAGTTGTCTCTGTCCAACACTAAAATTCTCCCCTCCCTCAAAAACCTTAGACACCAAAACAAATCAACTTTACAGTTTGCTTTACCTGATAATCAACTTAATGCTGTGCACATCTTAAAAAGATATGTATTAAAAACATTTCTTTGACTTAAATCAGCTTTAATGAAAATCGATGCCATAGCTTTTTAGTAGAATGTTTGCAGTGGAGAACTATTTCCACCCATATGTGTGCTTCATATTAGTTTTTGTCACACATTTTTAACAATGTTTTTAAAATATATGAATAGCTAACACAGTTTGACTGATTAAGATTCACTGACAGAAGGTTGTTTGATAAAAGGTAATCTAAGTCCATACCTCAGCATCCAGACCAAAAGAATTATTTCTAATGGCATCCTTTAAATGTGCCCTCTCCAAAGCCTCCCATAGGTCAGCATCATTGTGTTCACTAAATGGATCGAGATTAAATCGCACAGTTCCTATAAGAAAACGAATGACAGTTAGAATGAAACAAGTGTTAAGATTAATCACCAATGTGGCTTCAGCTTGGCTATGGTTTCTCAATCAAATCTCAAGTATTCTTGGTTAGCAAGCTTTCAAGTGGAAAACAAAATCAAAACAGAGTAAGAGCATAAATCATCTCAACTCATCCAAAAGACAGTATCAGATGTCAACATAAGAAAAGAACCAGTTTTCAGTTTCTCTTGACAGTACCTGAGAAGAGAACTGGTGATTGGGGTATGATACTGAGAATTTTCCGCAAATCTGTGAGTCCAAACTTAGCAACGTCACAACCATCAATGGTGATTTCTCCTCTTTCCAGTTCTACAATACGGAACAGTGCATTTAGCATGCTAGATTTCCCTGCTCCTGTTCTTCCAACTATTCCTAGCTTTTCACTAGGAGAGACTTCAAAGGACAAATGATGTAAGACTGGAGGAAGCTCGGGTCTGTAACGCAGAACAACATCTCGGAATTTAATTGATCCTGACGAAGGCCATGCAGGAGGAGGACGATTGGTCTCGACAATGGCAGGAGCTTCGGAGGGTAAATCCATGTATGTGCCAACACGCTCAACAGAGTTTAAGCTATTTTCAGCTCTACTAGCATGTCTTAGAACATTACTCAACAGACCAGTGATGTTCAAAGTATAACTAAGTAGTAGACCCATTTCAGATGCAAATTCCACATGATTTTCTGTTCTTCCATTCCCCAAAACTGCAAATGTTGCTATCAACCAAATCATGATCCCTCCTAGTGTTACCAACCTTATGGTGAGCCAGTGATTTGAACTCATATTTACCAGAGTAAACCTGATATTATTGTCCATAGACTTCCCATTGATGATTGCCATCCAATCATATGCTTTATATGCACGAATACTTGACAAACCATTTAACGCTTCTCCAAATTGTGCATAAACTGGAGACCTGGTAATGGAATCCAGACGTTTCACTTCACGGGATGTGCTCTGTACAATACAGTACAAGAGCATAGTTATTAGAGCTAGTAGATACAATACTGACAAGATGAATTAACTAGCATAAAAATATCAATTCAACATTAATAGATATATATGATTGCAGAAACAGTGACTGAGGAATTACAATGAGATATTTAAATAACAGGTAATGGGTAATATGTTTTAAACATGTACGTAGTTAAAGGGTATGGATTTCTTTTTCTTGCTGAAGATCTTTTAATTGAGCCTACATGAATTCTAACATGAAAAACTATCCTCCTCGAGCTAATTCTTCATATAAACTGAAAGGAGAAGCTAAAAGCCACTACAGAGAAAACATGTTGAATGGTAGCATATCTCTTGACAGGATATGACCAACTAAAATACAGTCGCTAACTTCCAGCATTGAAGCTCCGAAAGACAAAGCCAAAGTCCATCGAAATGGGTTCAATACGGTCTGATTGGATTTCAGCATGGAATTTGGCATGTCTTTTCTCCCAAATAAAATCCATAGGATTTACCTCTTAAAGAGACAGTCTTCTAACTGCAAATGGTCTAAGGTTATTCTAAATTTTAAGAAACATGCATGTTTGGCTTATTTAGGATCTGAGTGGCGTTATCTGGGAAGATAACTCTTACATGTGGAACTGATAAAAACAACAATAAATTGATACATGAAAGAAACCACCTCGTAGAGCATCTCAACCAAGATACTAAAGTTACATTCATTGCAAAAGGCATACCAGTTTCCAAACAACAACAACAACTAGGGATTTCTCATCATACCTGATAATATAGATAGGCTGAATAAAACAAGATCAGAAGTGGCATAACGGCCCACAATGATATTGTGCTTACAATGCCTATCAGCACAAAAGTTGAAAACAGCTGCCAGGCTTGGTTCAGAAAATTGTTGGCAAAATTGGCAACGTTACGATCTATTTCACCTAGATCCTTCGCAAACCTATTGATTATTCTCCCAGATGGGTTAGTGTGGAAAAATAGCATGGGAGCTCGTAGGATAGAGTCTAGCATGGCATCATGAAGTCTTTTGGCTGCATGAAGACTTGAACTGATTAACCAATAAGAGTTCACTAGAGTCACAATCACCTGAACCAGAAATATGAAGTAAGACACTAATGACCATAGCAATTACATAAATTCTAAAGTTTCTTCCTCACTGCTTCTCTTTTTTGTTTCAACATCTGTTATTTTATGTTAAAAAACAACTGCAAATGAAAGAAAGTACAATGGATTAAGCTATTTCTTTCTTTTTCCTGCTAAAAGCTTATAAATATTGCGACTCTAAGATATTGATGCCAACTGTGGCTGTGAACAAACCTGACCAAATGATAGAAGTGCATACACGAAAATGTAGTATCCTGGCCTATAACTCTCCAAAGTGCTTTGATTGGTCCAAAAACTCAACCATGTACTTCTTGAAACTCGAAGAACTTCAGTTAATAAGTAGCACAAAAAGATTATTAAAACCACCCATATGCCTCCTAATGCATTGTTATACCTGCAAATGGACATAAAAATGTCAAGTACAAGAGCAACAAAATTCTCTTCGAATGTTTCATGTTTATGACTAGCATAAATGCTATTGAAAAACTAGGAAATATTAAAGTATTCACGTTACAGAATGGCCTTTAGTTGAAAAAATGTTTCCACCACTGGTTTTAAGAGCTTGCTAGAGAGCTTAAAACTACAAAGACACTGTATAACATGGAACATCTACAGTAAGTAGTTGGTATCCAATGGGCATTAAATGGTTTTGCATCCAAAATATGTGCATTTGAGCATCACTAGTCTTCAGGATATCCAGTGCTACCTTGGCCACAATTGTGGTACAACAGTTAAAGACTAGGAAATATGTTTTCAACTTTGACCCGCATTGAAGTTTTCTTAGTAAACCAAAGAGGTTTACCCATGAACTTGGTTTGTACGCTTCGCTGCTGTGAGCATCATATAAAAATCTGTTGAATGTATTCAGAAAGGGTCCTTATCCTAAGGCATTGTTTAGAAATTGCGCAAATAATCAAAGAAATAAAATATAGCAAGAATCTTAAATAAGCCACCTAAATTACCTTATCAAAACATTCCAACTGACAACACCTGTTTCACGTTCTTCTTGCTTGATAAGTACAGATTTCCCTCCTTTCACTTTCATCTTGTAACCTGCTTTTTGTGGCAAATCATTTCCCCTATTAGCTGCTGGTTTTGAGCTTTTATAGTCCAAATTTTCACTGTTCTTTTCTTCCACTAGCTCATCCATTTTCCCTGCATTTTCCATCAGCTTCTGGAACAGCTTGCCATTTTTAGAGAGTTCCTCAAAGGTTCCCTCCTCTTTAATCATACCTTCACTGAGAAGAATAATTTTATCCACTTGTGGAAGAAAATGTAGCTGGTTGGTGACAAGAACCCTGGTTTTTCCTTGCAACTCGTCCTTAATACAACTGTTGAAGACCTGTAAATTTGAGATTAGGCTAATATTTAGCTTAAACAGAAGCTTTTTAAGCTTACTTTTAGAGCTTCGATGTGTAAAGCTAGCGATTGTCAAAGTCATGAAACACTAAGTAATATGAAAAAAGAAACAGAGAGAGATTCCCTCGAACTCATAACTTGGTCTTCAAGGAATAGCATCGTTGGAATAAAGTTATTGAATGTTCACTTTGTATAAAGAAAGCTTAAGAATAAAGAGCTGCTCATCACCGTGAACCATATCAAGCTCGCTATAAGATAGAGCACAAGTAGCACTAGTGATCAAATTAACTTTAATGTGAGCTTATAGTATTTAACATGACCCGGTACCTGTCGACCAACATGAGCATCTAAAGCGCTTAAAGGGTCATCGAATATGTATACATCTGAATTGGAGTAGACAGCCCTAGCCATGGAAACTCTTTGCTTCTGCCCTCCACTAATATTGACTCCTCTTTCACCTATCTCAGTGAGGTCATGGCCCTGAACAAACAATTATGAGGTAATCTTCTAAGACATATTTCAAACAAAACAGAAGAATCAAGAGAGAGAAGAAAGGGATGCACTTAACTGGAAGCAAGTCGAGATCATGTTGTAATGCAGTTACATCAATAGCTTTCCAATAGCGTGAAGGTTCATATTCTGACCCAAATAATATGTTGTCACGCACCTGTAAGAACAGATTTTCAATGTCGAGAATGTGCACAACATTAATGCAAAACCTGAGAAGATCCATGAAACATGGCTTTGAAGCACAGAAGCACTACAAAGATACAAAATAAATGATAATTATATATGTAGGAGACCAAAATTAATTAACAAAGAAGAAACTAAGCTGTAACTCACAGTAGCATTGAAGATCCATGAAACTTGAGGAACATATGCAACAGTCCCTCTTATAACTACACTTGCATCTTCCATAGGAGGCAGTTCTCCAAGCATTGCTGATATAAGAGATGTTTTTCCTTCTCCAGTCCCGCCAACAATTGCAACTAAGCTGCCAACTTGTATTTTTAAATTGATATCTGACAACGTTGGCTTTTCTAGCTGGAAAAGGCATGCGATTCTAAGATTTCTTGAATAAGAAGCATGTCTGAGCGTTAAAATCAATAAGTAGACCACAAGAAATAACGTGGTGTTTATTTGCCACCACACTTCCTAACAATGTTTCTAGTATAATTCCTAATTTAACTATGTTTAGAATACAAAATTCCAATCAAGTGCAAATACAAAAATTCCAAATAAATATCAAATCCAACTTCCATCAAACCACAAGACCAATTTCTTAGATGCTTAAGATTTAGAAGTTAACCTTTGAATCCCATAAAAAGTTCCCATTTTCAATTGAGATAGCTGGAATTCCAAGTTTAAGAGGCAGATTTGGTGCTAAAATTCTCTCTTCAGCTAAAAACAGTTCCTCCAAGCGTTGCAATGATATATTTGCATTTACAACCTACAGAACAAGTTACAGTTAGACACCTAAGAAAGAATACAGCCAATATGAGTAATCATACAGCACGCAAGGTAAGCTAATTAGCTCTTGACTAAATAACATGAATTTTGTTGTAAGCACATAATACAGCCACAGATTCATTGAAGAACATGATAATTTTTTCTTGAGATAGAATTGTGCAAGAAAATAAAGCTAGTAATTTTCTCATTCACAAAAGTTCTTTATATCTCTCCAGCTAAGTTTTGGCATAATTATAAATATTTTGGTATGAACATTTTATTTTGGGATTTTGTCGATAGAAAAGTATCTTGTAGGATTTTTGGATAGAAGACTTCTTTACAAGGGTTTTTAGTAACAATCCTTGCATGTTTAAAAAAACAACAGGTTTTAGATAAAGGATCAAATTCATGCTTTTTACAGATGATTAAGCTTTTTTTCAACACAGCCAACCGTACTAGCAAACACAAATCTGGTATGTGACATGAAACATGAAGAATTATGACAAGAATGTAAGGACTTGTTATTTTTATTTTTGGAGGGGGGGTCGGTTTGCATTAAAGGCAATGCTGACATCATCAACAAAACTTGTATATTATCAAGTATAATTAGTGAAATAGAAAAAATAACAGAACCTGGCTTAGTAAGTTAGGAAGCATGTTTAGAGGAGATCTTAGGACTTGAAACAGAGAGAGTGACGTAAATGCCTTTGCAGGTGTCAAATCTCCGCCAAGCAAGGTGAACGTGCCGAATGAAACCAGTGTCACAATAACTGGGATGCTGTTCAGTATAAAACTATTGAACTGCAATAGAAGGGAAATAGTCAGTCAATGCACATGTAAGGTTCCCGTACATTTAACACCAGCAGCACAAAAAGATTGCTGAGGTGCACATACTTATCAAAACACATAGGTATACATGACTCCATAGGTGGTGGGATGTAGGATATGATAGAAATTTTGGCAACTGTTTCTTTTCAGAACAAATCATACTTCATAGTTAGAACACATTTACAATTTTCTAGATTTCACTATGAATATAATTTTAAATGGAATCATTGAAGCATCATGCTTTTTGCACATTCTTGGAAGAGAAGGAGCAACAAAATAACTCAACAAGATATATAGTTTGTTCCGTACAGCAGATAGTAATTGTGCACTGCGAAACCATGACAACTCATCATCCCGCACACTTTGAATTCTGGATTGAAAGCTCTTCTCCCATGCATAACATCTGAAATATTTCATTATAGAGTCAAAACAATCATTTGAAATGGCATGAGACTGAAAATATAAGAGCAATTCTTCTTAATTAAACTTAAACCATACTTCACAGCATCCATGGCAGCCAAGATTTCATTCATGAGGCTAACTCTTTTGTCTGTCCTATGCAATCCTTCCTTAGTTAGCTTTCTCATCTTGCTCATCAAAATTGTCTATCACACAAAAAGATTAAAAGGAATGAAAATCAATGTAGATGAAATGAAAATGGGTCACTTAAGTAACTGCACCATTCTATCAAACTACAGAAGTAATGATACTTCTAAAATCTAATGACTTGATACAACAACTCTGAGCATATAATATACAATTTACCTATGGATTTTAACTAAATTTTGTAACTTGTGCTAGAGTTAGAAAAGGTAACTTCTGATTCCGTGTTTTGACTCAAAATATCTTTTCAGGCACAAAAAGACAGCAACTTGAAGTGATATGCATTGTAATATTACCAAACATGTTAGTAACTTACAAAATTTACTTGTGGACTTGTTTTACAATGGATAGATTAAAGTAACCTCACACCTTGCAAATTGCAAGTCAATCTTAAGTACAGAGGAAATTTTCCTTTCATATGTGAGGTGAACGCTCACATATGGAAGGAAGAGGGGCAAATGTTATATCCAAAATTAAGTTAGGCCCAATAAATTTGTTTAAATGTACGAGAGGCATGCTAATTGGAAACTCTCATAACAAGGAAAACAGTTATAAGAGATAAGCATGTGGACCGATTTTCACAACAACCTGGAAGAGAGTTGAGATTAATATTTTCACAACAACCTGGAAGAGAGTGGGGACTAATGAAGTGTGATAATAGCAGGAATTGACAACATAGAGAATTACAAGACAATGTGGATAGTCGGAAAAAGAACGTGGAGCATTGAAAAGGACATAGCGGGACAATAAGGTATTAATACAAGCTGAAGTAGAGGAAAAACACATCAATCAACACATTAACAACACAACAATCAACTTGCAAACTGCGAACAGCTCTCGAAGCTCTTTCTCCCAAGTTTCAGGACACCTGAAGCTTGTTATGCTATAGCTGTAGGCAGTAACACCATAGGCTGATAGGTAGATTTATAGGTTGATAGTTTGGTTACTCAGGTTCT
>Ga0307513_10013257_pt1 | contig 10121 bp, 7 predicted proteins | sample 15_EM_MG_FD_202174 | JGI IMG/M metagenome (GOLD analysis project Ga0307513, IMG submission 202174) | Populus trichocarpa ectomycorrhiza microbial communities from riparian zone in the Pacific Northwest, United States - 15_EM | ecosystem: Host-associated > Plants > Roots > Unclassified | place...
GAGGATACAAATCTGATAGGTAAAGGTTTACATACCGAGTGGGTGCTATTACACACGCATAGAGGGGTTTGGGATCTTCCCACCACTTTTGAAGGATTGGAAGGGCAAAAGCAGCGGTCTTTCCGGAACCAGTCTTCGCAACTCCGATGATATCTCGACCTTCTAGAGCTGAAGGGATAGCTTGAACTTGGATTTCGGTGGCGTTTTTGTACCCCACTTCGAGGAGTGTTTTCTGCAACTCAGATATCAATGGAAGCGTTGAGAAAAGGGGCCCCGATTGTTCTCCTTGAGTTTCTTCGTTAGTTTCTTCGTGTCTGGGGCTGGAGGATCGAGAGCCAGAGGCTTCGCTTGATGTCGCAGACATTTTGGTTGAAACCAACTCGCGGGCAAATAACAAGCCAAACTCTGCCACTGATGCGTTGTGTGGTCCCTATTGAATATTACAGGGTATGCCTTCCAGTTTGTTCATAAAGAGAAGTTGGTTAGACTCCTCCACGACCAAGGACCAGATGGTAAAGGATTCAAATGCTTGTTGACCGATCTCAATACTTACTATTCAGTTACTAGACATAACGTGAAATGTCCACACCTCCGCCACCCTGCTACATTTTACTATCCCAATACACGTCGTCCTCTCTCCCCTCACTGGGTGCCCAGACCCTCCCACCACCTCCCTCTCAGCTCACACATCCGACTATTCAGTACCATTACGCGGATGACCCCCCTCTGGCACTTGTCCCATCCCCAGAGCATCCTCATATTATCATCTTAGACATCCCGGACGGGAGCTCGGGACCAGTGGCACCACCGTCCTTGACCGAGACGATAATGGCACCTCCTATCCCCAGTGCTCGGAGTCTTTCCTCAGCACTGGCCGTAGCATCCGTAAAGGTCGCTCAGGTGCCTGGCGCAGCGATAAAGCACGCCCTTTCAGAGGGTAGAGATCCTAATATCTACATATTAGAGACCGTATCTCAGATTCCGACGACCGCCCCGGACTTGACTGACGCGTGAGTCGCTGTTCCTTCCCACATCCCCGAAAGTCTCATAGGCTATAGTCACACAAATCTTGAAGACTCTATCCGAATACAAGAGGGACATAGTACAGGATCGGCACTTGCGCGGTTCCAGCAAAGGTGAGTAGACATCGTGTTTATGCCCGTAGAAGAAATTTTATAAAGAGGGACAATGAACTAACTGAAGCCATTGTTACAGAAACGTCTTATTAAAGCGTGTGCTTGATAGCGCATCTACGACTGTAATGCCTCAAGTGTCCTCAACAGAAGGCCCTACCCTCTCAGTACCATAAAAAAAAGATACTTTGGGGCTGATTCGTACTCTATGAACCGGGATAAGTCCATCCGTTGAAAGGCCAGAACTGTCTATGTTCTGAAGTGTTTTATTATGCCACATGTACTCTGACAGCCCAGAATCCTGGCGAGGCATTGGCTTTACGGGAGCGTATTTTCCATCCTAAAACCAACTGTGATCTTTCTCGAGGACGTCGCTTGCGAGCCCACCCGCCAATAGCTCCAAGGTAGTCCTTTGTCCGCTTATACTGTTAGTGAACAATGCAGTCCAAGGCGCAACTCACTACGTGGTCAGCCTCGGAAAGTCTGTGCACAAGTTGACTGATATCAGGTATGAATTCCAGAGATCTCCAGATCTGACACGCCATCGCCATCGCAGGGGCATAGGTGCTCCCGGTTGCAAAGACGGGGTTTAATAATTAATACAAAGTAAAAGTAAGGTTGGCGTCGGAATGGGAGGCTGGGAGATACTGGCAGTTGGCACCGCGCGCTTGCGCTGAGAGAGAACGAGCTTGTTTCCTTATACCCGACCGCGTCTTTGGCCTCTTGCTCTGGTTAATTTCCCCTCTTTTTCAATTCTTCGGCTGCAAGGGCTTCAATTCTTTCAAATTCAAACTTTCAGGACAGTGTCCGAGTAAATTCGCAGCGTCTTCGGCCTACGTACACAGACAGCGTCACCCATAATCTGTGTACGAATCGAAGATGCTTTTCACTATCTGGTCCTTCCTTGCATGCGCAGTAACCTTGGTGATTGCCGCGCCCACCCCGCTCGTTCCAATCCACCGTGTGTCCAAACGAGCCTCCAATGGCGGATACATCGTCAAGTTTAAAGATGGGGCAGTTCCCCGCGCCAACCGTCGTAAATGGGTCGACAATCAGCTCCGCAAGGCCGGCTTAGATCCTCTCACGGACAATCAGGTCGGAACGCTCAAGGTCGGATGGCGCACCGACGTCTTCGATGGGTTTTCTGGTCAGCTCTCCGAGGAGGCTATCAACGCCTTTAGAGCAACAGGGGACGTTGAGTATATCGCTGAGGGTGAGTGAGACCACATTCCGAAGGGCAGTGCCCATGGTTGCCGTGGGCTAATATGTGGGCATACCAGATGGAGAAGCCCGAGTCACAGGCATCACCACGCAGTCAGTTTGTTGGTCCATCCCTCGCTTCCACGTAGCTAACTAATTGTGGCAGAATGGATGCAACTTGGGTTAGCGAGTGGCGTTAACGTTCGACCCTCGGCCACTGACGCTTACCACAGGGCCTACAAAGGTTGAGCCAAAAAGCCCTTTTGAACAACCAGAACGACGGTGACCGAAGATTTGTCTACACTTATGACGATTCAGCAGGACAGGGAGGTGAGGCCTTCTTATCATGTCGCCATGGGAGTGAATAACACAAAGCGGTTCCCCAGTGGATATCTACATCATCGACACTGTTAGTGCTGTTCCTTTCAGCTAGTCACTCGCGGAAATACTAAAGACACTGGTACAGGGCGTCCAAGTCGACCACCCCGAGTTTGAAGGCCGTGCCCGCTTTGCTCAATCTTTCGGGATAGGTGTACCTGGGGTAGACAGACATGGTCATGGTCGGTTCGGCGTCCCGCACTTTGAATCCCGCAGCTCATTGCAGTTCCCAGGTACTCACGTCGCCGGTATAGCCGCATCAAAGAGCTTCGGTGTAGCAAAGAAGAGCAATATCGTAGCAATTAAGGTTAATACCTCCACAGTAGTGTTTCTTTGATCATTGCCCATTTTTGAACAGGTCATGGGCGATGACGGGCGTGGCGATACCTCCGACATTATCGCGTACGCTTTTGAATCCCAAAAGGCTCCTTTGTAATGCTGATGGACCGTCATAGCGGAATCAACTTTGCTGTCGTTCAGGCTACCAGAACCAACGTCAAGAGGCCCTCCGTTATCAACATTTCGGTAAGAATACTTGCGTGTCATTTGAAGGGTTGCTGAACTTTGCGATTGCCAGATCATCAGTGACGGCACTCCCGCGCTCGATCAGGCCGTTGCAAGTGCTGTCAGTCTCGGTATCCACGTTGTGGCAGGTGCGCTAGGATGTGGTAGTAGTGAATAGGTAGCGTCGTACTAAACACTCTCCTGGATCGAAGGCGCTGGCAACGATGCCACCAACAATAAAGACTACTCGCCTGCGCGTGCGCCCTCTGCAATAACCGTCGGGGCGACTAACATCAAGGACGCCAAGAGTAACTTCTCGAACTTTGGTAAGACCCTCTGGGTGTCCGCTTTTAAATCTTCTTACATTTGTCACCCAACCTCAGGCAAGATTGATGTCTTCGCACCTGGTGAAAACATCCGCAGCACGTTCCCCGGTAGCAAGACCGAGGTTTTGAGTGGGACTTCCATGTCGGCGCCTTGTGAGTGCCTACTTCTTAGCGGAGAAGTCAAACAAGGGCTAACCAAATTTAGTCGTTTCTGGTTTGGTGGCGTATCTGATTGCACTGGATGGCGACGCGCTTCCAGCTGATATGAAAACTCGTATTCGGGGTTTAAGCAGTCAAGGTCGGTCTCTCCCTTTCGTCCTTTGAACTTCACCATTGACTGCCTCTTAGGTGTCGTCAACTCCGTTCGTACGTGGATTTTCGCTCACTTTCACTTCGTTCAACTAACCCAACCCAGCTTTTGGCACAAGCAATCAGCTCGCATTTAATGGTAGGCGTTGACGATACTATCGCTTTGTACTGTGCTGATGATCCTCCAGGCGCACCTCCTCAAACCTTCACCTCCGCACCTCCGCTTCCATACAATGACTCACAGAAGCAACAGGTTATCAGCGCTGCAAATGGTCTCATTTCCATGTTCAAGTCTCTATCGGATGCGGCGGCGAGAACTGTAATTTAATTGGACACCTTCTATCACAAGGCCACAACGCACATGCTCTCCTTTTGTGTACCAATCTGGAAATTTAAGTTTATAAAGTGGTTCAATTTCATTGCACTAACAAGAAACTCGCAAGACGGGCAATGACCGTCTGTCTGAAAGCACTGTTGACATAGATATTTAGAATACATCTTTGCACACAAATGAACCAGGAAGGAAGATTCACGAGAAAAGAGAGCTGGTATAATCGTGCGAAGATGCGTGCAGATACTGAGGGTCACCAGCGCTGTGAGACAAGGCATACGAACAACCAGGGAACGAAAGCTGGGAGAGTTTGGAATATCCAAAAGCACCTATCAAGGTTGGAGTTGGAGAAATGAGGTGATCATGATACAGCGGCTACAAGTTAAACCCTTGAAAGTCCGGAGAAAGGACTAGAAATAGCGCGAAGAGCCGGACATAGCGACGGCGACATTCCCTTGATAATAAATTAGGTGGTTAGACTTGTCTATTTGATTGTTGAGGAGCAGTGTACTTCGGAAGCAGCACTGTGATGGGTTTATGTAACCTTGATTAGCCCGCCTAAACAGATGTCGTGGGTCGAGAATGGAGTGGCATAACAAAAGCGATTGCGCAGTGGAGCACTTGTGACTTTCAGAGACGAGGGTATAATTGTCAAAGAGAGAATGCCCGCCGGTGGTTGACAAGATACGAGAGTCGAAGGGAACCAACTGAGTGGCATAATTTCTAGACCAGATATCGCATAAAGGGGTAGCGGCAAGTTGAACGAAAGGAGACACCTTGAGACAGACAATTGGTAATGGTGTTCGTTGGCTGTTCTAGTCGTTATGACAAAGAATGACTTGAGTAGCAATCTGAACTTTATTGAGACCACAGCATTTCATCGCTCCTCGGACGACACTCACCGCATTACGAATCACTTCTTGGCTCCTGAGAGTCACCAGTCCCTGCTCTCGTATTCTGCTGGATACTGCTGGAAGACGCAGCAGTCGATCCAGTCGCAGCGGTGCCGCTGCCACTTGGTGGTCGACTTCCTCGATTACCACATCTCACCTCTACAGGGCTAGGGCTGTTACTAGTCCCGACAACCTCACTCGCACCGTCCGGGACATGCTCCCTCTCGCGACTCCCAATACTCTCGATGGTTGACATCCTCCTCACGACACCACCCATGATCGAAACCTCTCGAGTCCATATGTCTCCGATGTTCATAGGAGCGCCCATGGCCTGCAACTGAGCCAGAACGCGCTGTCGCACCTGGGTCAAATCCGATGAGCTGGCTCCATCCGCAGCTAGACTCTGCATCAGCCCTCGAAAGTCGGCCTGCCATGTCGCTTCGTCATCCGCACCCTCCGAGGCATCGCTCGGCGTCTCCCTGCCCTGATGCCCGAAGTAGCCTACTCTGTCGGTCCCAGAGGGTGACGCGTGTGCAGCTAATGGGGGTTGCTCGGACGCGGGGGTAGGTTCTGGTGATTCAATGCCACTGGGGTCGTCAGGCCATCGGGGCCCGCCCAGAATAGTTCTCTTCCCGAACTTCAAGGGCGATGGTTCCCGGAAGGGTTCTGCCTCAGTTATCTCCGGTACCATTGGTAATGGTAATTTGGCACTGGGCGTGGAGAGATGAGAGGACAGGGGACTAGTAATGGACGCAGGGGTTAGAATTGGGGATGGTGTTGCTACCGTCCCAGATGGAGATCCCCTTCCCCTTTGAGCGGGAGCGAGGTTCGGGTTCGTAGCATCGATAGTCGGCACACTTGACAGTCGTGATGTGCTCGGGTGCAGAGCAGAATCCCCCTTCCCACCCATCAGTCGTGTTGCGGAATACGACCGTCGGGAGCGAGCTGCGATCGCATATTGACGTTGCGCAAAGTGCAATGCGACAAGCAAGCAAGCCGTCAGGACAGTGCGGGTGACTGCTGCTGCAACGAATGCTCCGTACGGTGCAGGGTGCCGACGACATTGATTACCAGTGCCCGTCCAAATGATATCTATGTCCCATTTGCAACGACCTTGGAGGGAATGCGCAATGCTGAAAGGGTCTGAAGGTGTCCCATATCTCCATATAGGAACTAAGATCGCGTTGACAAGGGCAGTTGCAAAGATGCACAGGGAGGAGAGATAGTCGATGAAGAACAGGAACCGTTTGATGAATATGTGGTCCCGAGGCTGAATAATGATGTGGAGCAGAATCAGTGTCAGAGCTCGCTAAGACCAAAAGACACACCAAGTAATCAAAAACCTTGTATATGATAAGTAGGGTTATGCCGAGACCAGATAGAAGCCCCAATGCAAAAGCGAAACGGGTTCTCATGGTGTCTTCGTTGTAGACTGGAATGATGTGCAATGAGAAGTACCAGACTAGTGTCAGCGACTGACCGGCGACCTGAGGTGAGAGCTCACCATTGAAGGCAACAAAGTATCGAACGGTCTGGTAGGTCGTCCATGAGAGGACAATTAGGCCGAGACCCTCCTTAAGGGCTCTCCAACGCCTTATCCTGCGCTTGAGGAACTTTGCGCGCGCCCAACGAAGCTCCTCTATCGTTACTGGTTCACCGCGCACCACAAGGCCGCCAGTATCCAGGCCTCCAATCTGGTTTGACGCCACAGAGACACGACAAGAGGAATCATTGCGTGTTCGAGACAATTTCCGAGGAGAAAGAGGTAGCGGAGGCGTCTGCTCAGAACGGGCGGAGGCGTTCCGAAGCCCAGTCGAACTCGAAGCAGATGGTCGATCTGACCGGTGGGCTTGGGGCAAGACGAGAGGCTGTTGCAGATCGAATGGAGTGCCTCTGTCTTGGGTATGATGAGCAGCGGGCGCGGCCATGGGTGTTCGCGAACCAAAGCCAAAGGCGTCGAATGACAAAGAGGGGCGAAAGGAGCGATTATGAAGTGGTGGTAGAATATATCACACTAGCAGAAACCAGTCGGAACGCCGGTCTGCCGTGTATCAGGTCGGTGAACCAAGGGTGAACCAGGGATGGTGGAGGAAAGAAGCCTCTGAGGCTGGCGCCAGCAACCTGGCCCGGGTTTCTCTTTTTGTCAATGTCAAAATCGCGAGGGAAACACGTCATTCCCACCCCACATCGTCTGATACCATCTTATATGGCCCTAGAATTCTATTCAGAAGCCTAGAGTCTGGCCGATCTTTAACAGGCAGACAGACGGCCTGTCCTGCTGGCAAGCTAGTCGCTGAGCGAGCGGTACCAATGAACAGAAATACGGATTTGTTACTATGCACCCCGGATCGAACCGACGATCGCAGCCGTCTCACAGCCTTCATCTACCCATGCTGCCAGTCTACATTCCACGTCAGCTAGAGGTTCTCACGGGATTGGCCACTTAATTTCAGTCTTACATATCGAAATAAAGCTCCTAGGGCAAGTGCAAGTAAGCCGACCGCTCCGCAACCATACGATACTTGATAATCCCTGCTACATCTTCATCCTCAGCATCCAGGTTCAACGACCTCGCCCTCAGTCGTGTCCTGCCCATCTCATTAACCACATGACACTTGAATCGAGTATTCAATGTCCTCATAGCCTCTTCATTTGACTAGCTGTTAGCAATCCCTTGGATCATTTCTGTCGAGGGCCGCAGCTTTAAACTCAAACGTTCAAACCTGGTTCCCATTTCTGACAGTATTACGTGACATTCTTGACACTAAAACCGACCGTCGAGCTGTTACTTTGACTCGGAGTCATCACCGGAATTGGATAACCTCCGGAGGGTAGTCAGGCCACGGTTTTTCAAGCTTATTAATTAACTGATATACCTCACACGCTTCCCAGGGCGACGAGCCCACTTCGTGCTATGGCCGGGCCATATTTGAACAAATCGAACGCATAGATCGGAATACCTCTCTGCAAGCTCCGCTCTCAATAGGCACGGCCATTGCGGTCCACATCAAACTCGTTTGTCAGGACCCGATCGTCTTCGCGATGATGGTGGTCGCTTTGCTACGGACTTGTTACTACTCATATTCTCAGATTAATGAGCCAACCTTGTTGTATATAGGTGCAATCGCTGGATAAGAGGTTCAGGAATAGAATTTCTGGGCATAGTCCCTCAAATTTTCTTCCACTAGGAAGAAGTAAATATGCTATGCGGAGTAGGGCCCGCAACGTACTTCTAACCACCTGAAAGACTCTACGTTTCCCTTTGACTAACGTTACCACGTTCGGAGGCTAGTGAGTGACCGATCACTTTGCCCAAAACTATTGGGGTTTGGCGTTCCGATGGAGGCGATGAGGGCGCCTTCTCCATTCTGTGTAGAGTATACATAGCCAACTATTTAAGCTATGTATTCCTGCGGCATTAACGTTCCGCGCGCGCCTCAGTGGCGGAGTTTTCTGACCGGCCGACCTCGTGGACGATTGAATGGCCATATCCAACCTAACTGCGATCTTGTGAGACACACATAAAGTGCACAGCACATTGTGCTGTTCTGGGTCTACCTCCATCCTCCGAGTGCGTAAAGGAACCACTAAAAATTACCATTAATACTGTAAATCATAAACAACATCAATTTGCGTAATCATTATGTGAAAATGTAAAGCGGACCCCATTTCGTCCCAACGCGTGCACGGGGGGTCGATCAAACCGCGTCGCACCGGGTAAATTTTTGACATCAACTCTATAATTCTCTCCTTACCTCCTAAAACGAGTGAGACGGCCCAATCATCCACGTTTGGATGGCAAATGCGCCTGATTTCAATTCAACCACCTTCCCTGCATGCCAATCTCTATAGTAGGAACCAGTTGCGCGTGTGATTTCTGAGAGTGGCAAACGTGATTGTATAATCAAGGAACTAACAGTGCATTCGAGCACCCACCTGTTGGGATTAGATGCACTCTACAGCCTGATCGGCTTTGAAGCACCACTCGCGATGTTGTTCACACATACTGGATAGTAACCAACACATTATTGAGTAAACATGATAAGTACACGTGCGCTCCCTATTCGAGTACTCGGATGGACGTGGGCGAGGATATTTAGCACGTCCGCGGGGGGAATTTAACTTTCTCCCCGTCGGCGCAGTGAATCAATGCGGTGAAATGTCAGCCATGCGGTGAATCTCAACCCGGGCTTCTCCAAATCAGGAGAAAATTCACCGCCCTGGTAAAGCGCCCCGTATAAGGGCTTGGGGAAGTGTTGGGCCAATATATGTGACGTGAATATGATGTATAAATATTAGTAGATACCCTGAATAATGAAATTACGGTCTTTTCGATATAAATTTGCATCAAACATCTGCATCAAACATCCTGCGATCGGGGGGTTGGTATGCGTGCGACGACCCCTCGATCTGCCTAACGTCATTGTTCAACTCATCGTTTCGTATGAAGCTCGGCTTGGCCAGGTCTGAGGGTCGATCGACTATCCCAGACTGTGAACCGCATTTGACCAGACTGACAACCGATCCGATGGTAGCCATGTGGATGTCTTGTCGTGCTACATGTAGGCTGAACATTGTGACTTGGTTTTAAGCGTCAGTCCCACATGGGGGATCACAGCGGGGGACACACACGGGCATGATAGTTGTCGGGTTTTCGAAATCGGGGCCAAACTTGGGTGTTGAGGTGAGTGGAGGATGGTGGTGTGTTCAAAGCGGCCATAAAACGCTTCTGGCTCGTCGGCCTCGACATCTGGTGTGTCCGGATCACCTGCGTTGACATCTGCGATGAGGTGGTACTGTCTAACCATGAGATTGAAATAGAGTCGATAGTACTGACTTACCCAAATGTGGCATGATGCATGCCACCATTCATTTTTATGTGCTTCGTTCGCCCTGAGGGTGTCCCTCCCATTCGCAATTCGCAGCCGATACAACCTCTGTACCACATGGGGAAGCTTTCCGCAATATGAGCCTTGATAGCCGCCCTCCTGTTTGATAAATCGACCAAGTGTCAATTCGCCATTTGTCCTCCAGTGTGAGAACAAAC